>WBZU01000009.1_pt1 | contig 358005 bp, 381 predicted proteins | sample 5204311 | NCBI WGS metagenome assembly WBZU01 (sample SAMN12344359, study PRJNA552823) | activated sludge metagenome | biome: Activated sludge suspended growth; feature: Nitrification reactor; material: Wastewater; isolation source: activated sludge from nitrification reactor of wastewater...
CAACGTATCCATCACGGTACAGCTGATTGCGCCGATTGCGATGGAAGAAGGCTTGCGCTTCGCGATTCGTGAAGGCGGCCGTACCGTTGGTGCCGGTGTCGTGGCTAAGATTATTGAGTAATTTTTAAATCAAGCGGTAGCGCCAAAAGGCCTGCCGCTTTCGCTCTTTTTAAGGATAAAGTAAATGGCAGCTCAAAAAATTCGCATTCGCTTGAAAGCGTTTGATTATCGTTTGATTGATCAATCCGCCCAAGAAATCGTAGAAACAGCAAAACGCACTGGTGCTGTGGTCAAGGGCCCGGTGCCGTTGCCAACACGTATAGAACGTTTTGATATTTTGCGGTCACCACACGTAAATAAAACTTCGCGTGACCAGTTTGAAATTCGTACGCATCAGCGCTTGATGGATATCGTCGATCCTACAGACAAAACGGTAGACGCATTGATGAAGCTGGATTTGCCTGCTGGCGTGGATGTAGAAATTAAACTGTAATCCAGTAGTTGTATAAAAGAAATGAGTCGGGTATAATCCTGCCTCTTTACCCGAAGTCGGTCAATTGTAATCGGCTTTTTAACTAAATAATAAGGAATCGATCATGAGCTTAGGGCTTATTGGTCGCAAGGTGGGGATGACCCGCATTTTTACTGATGATGGCAATAGCATCCCGGTAACAGTGCTTGAGGTTGTACCTAACCGTGTGACACAGGTCAAGACTGTCGAAACGGATGGCTATTCAGCCGTCCAGGTTGCTTTCGGCGAGCGTCGTGCCAGCCGCGTGAATAAAGCGCTCACCGGGCATTTTGCCAAGGCGGGTGTAAATGCGGGTTCTGGTCTTAAAGAATTCAATGTGAATACGGAAATTGCTGCTAATCATACAGTGGCTAGCAATATCACCGTAGAGCTTTTCCAGGCGGGTCAGTTGGTAGATGTTACCGGCACCTCCATTGGTAAGGGTTTTGCAGGTGCTATCAAGCGTCACAACTTTAGTTCTAATCGCGCATCTCACGGTAACTCCCGTTCGCATAACGTGCCAGGTTCTATCGGTATGGCGCAAGATCCGGGCCGTGTATTCCCTGGCAAGCGCATGCCTGGTCATTTGGGTAACATTAAGGTGACTACCCAGAATCTGGAAGTGGTGCGTGTAGATGCCGAACGTAACTTGTTATTGATTAAGGGTGCTATCCCTGGCGCTAAAGGCGGCGATGTCGTTGTGCGTCCAGCTGTGAAAGCCTCAGCTAAGGCGGAGGCATAATCATGGAAATTACATTATTAGATAAAAACGGCAAAGCTTCTAAAAAAGGCTTGACCGTTTCTGAAACGACTTTTGGTCGCGAGTTTAACGAGGCATTGGTGCATCAGGTTGTAGTGGCCTATATGGCTAATGCACGCACTGCGACACGCGCTCAGAAAACGCGTGCAACAGTAGCGCACACCACACACAAACCTTATGCGCAAAAAGGTACTGGTAACGCCCGTGCAGGTATGGCATCCAGTCCAATCTGGCGTGGAGGTGGTCGCGCATTCCCAAATACTCCTAATGAGAACTACAGCCACAAGGTAAATCGTAAAGCCTACCGTGCTGGTATGCAGGCTATCTTGTCTGAATTGGTGCGCCAGGATCGTATCGCTGTAGTGGAAGATTTTAAAATCGAAGCGCCAAAAACCAAGCAGTTTGTACAGAAAATCAAAGGCATGGGTTACGACGGCGGTGTGCTGTTGCTGACGGACGGCTTTGATGAGAACTTGTATTTGTCTTCACGCAACCTGCCAAACGTATTGGTGATTGAAGCGCAATATGCTGACCCAGTTAGCTTGGTGCGTTTCCCGAAAGTTCTGGCGACAACTGGTGCGGTGAAGAAACTTGAGGAGATGCTGGCATGAGTGAAGCAAAAAACATGAGCGTGCAAACTCAAGACCGTTTGTTGCAAGTGATCTTGGCTCCGGCGATTACCGAAAAGGCGACCTTTGTGGCCGATAAACATCAGCAAATCGCATTCAAGGTGCGCACTGATGCAACCAAGCCGGAAATTAAAGCAGCCGTAGAGCTGGTTTTTAAGGTGGAAGTGCAGGCGGTAACGGTTGCGAACGTGTTGGGTAAAACCAAACGCGCAAGCCGTCGAATGGGTAAACGTAACGACTGGAAGAAAGCATATGTAAGCTTGAAACCTGGTCAAGAGATTAATTTTGCAGCTGGCGAATAAGGAGAGAAGACATGGCATTAGTTAAAGTCAAACCAACTTCCCCCGGCCGCCGTGGCGTGCTGAAGGTGGTAACGCCTGATTTGTATAAAGGCAAACCACACGCACCGCTGTTGGAAAGTCAAAGTAAAAACGCTGGTCGTAATAACAATGGCCGCATCACGACGCGCCATCAAGGTGGCGGTCATAAGCAACACTATCGCGTGATTGATTTCCGTCGTAATAAAGATGGCATTCCAGCGAAAGTGGAGCGTATCGAGTACGATCCTAACCGTACCGCCAACATCGCGTTGCTATGCTATGCGGATGGTGAGCGCCGTTACATTATTGCGCCACGTGGTATCTCGGCTGGCAGCCAACTGATTAGTGGTTCCGAAGCGCCGATCAAAGCTGGGAATGCATTGCCATTGCGTAATATTCCTGTAGGTAGCACGATTCACTGTATCGAGTTGCAACCAGGTAAAGGTGCTCAATTGGCGCGTTCCGCTGGCACCTCAGTGCAGTTGTTGGCTCGCGAAGGCGCTTACGCGCAATTGCGTTTACGTTCCGGCGAGGTGCGTCGCGTACATGTAGACTGTAAGGCGACATTAGGCGAGGTTGGTAACGAAGAGCATTCATTGCGTTCTATCGGTAAAGCCGGTGCAATGCGTTGGCGCGGTGTGCGCCCAACCGTGCGCGGTGTGGTAATGAACCCGATTGACCACCCGCACGGTGGTGGTGAAGGTCGTACCGCAGCTGGTATGAATCCTGTGAGCCCATGGGGTGTCAAAACCAAGGGTTATCGTACACGTCGTAACAAGCGTACGGATAACATGCGTGTTAGCCGCCGTCCTGCGAATAAGAGGTAATTAAATGGCACGTTCAATTAAAAAAGGTCCATTCGTGGATGGACATCTGGCAAAGAAAGTGGAAGTTGCGCAAGCAAATCGCGATCGAAAACCAATCAAAACTTGGTCGCGTCGTTCAACCATCTTGCCTGATTTTATCGGCTTGACTATCGCAGTGCACAACGGCAGGCAGCATGTCCCTGTGCTGATTTCAGAAAACATGGTAGGCCACAAGCTTGGTGAATTTGCGTTGACGCGCACGTTCAAAGGCCACGCGGCTGATAAAAAAGCGAAGAAATAGAGGTTCATGATGCAAGTAACGGCTATTTTGAAAGGTGTACATCTTTCTCCGCAAAAAGCGAGACTGGTGGCTGACCTGGTGCGTGGTAAAAAAGTAGATCAAGCCCTGAACATTTTGACTTTTACGCCTAAACGCGGCGCGGAAATTATCAAAAAAGTGGTTGAATCTGCGATTGCCAATGCAGAACACAACAATGGTGCTGATATCGACACGTTGAAGGTGACTTCGATTTATGTGGATAAAGGCTTGGTGATGAAACGTATTCGTGCACGCGCCAAAGGCTGCGCCGGTCGTATTGCTAAACCTACCTGTCATATCCATGTGACAGTGGGCGACAGCAAGGCATAGGAGCAAGATATGGGACAAAAGATTAATCCAATTGGCTTCCGCCTTGGTGTTCAAAAAAATTGGGCTTCACGCTGGTATGCCACTAGCAAGAATTTCCCGGCGATGTTGCAAAGCGATATCAAGGTCCGCGAATTCTTGAATAAGAAACTGGCGGCGGCGGCAGTGAGCCGTATCGTGATTGAGCGTCCTGCCAAGAACGCAAAAATCACCATTTACAGTGCGCGTCCTGGCGTAGTGATTGGTAAGAAGGGTGAAGATATCGAATCCTTACGTGCAAGCTTGCAGGGTTTGATGGGCGTGCCTGTGCATTTGAACATTGAAGAAGTGCGTAAACCTGAGTTGGACGCGACATTGATTGCGCAGTCTATTGCGCAGCAATTGGAAAAACGTGTGATGTTCCGTCGTGCCATGAAGCGTGCGATGCAAAATGCGATGCGCTTGGGTGCGCAAGGCATCAAGATCATGTCTTCTGGCCGTTTGAATGGTATCGAGATTGCACGTACAGAATGGTACCGTGAAGGCCGCGTACCACTGCATACTTTGCGTGCCGACATTGATTACGGGGTGGCGGAAGCCTCTACCACTTACGGTATTATCGGTATCAAAGTTTGGGTATTTAAAGGTGAGGTGTTTGGTGACAACGCAGCCGTGCAAAACGCAGCAGCTACACCTGATGCAGAGCCAGAAAAGAAAGTAAGAAAGCCGAGGGCTAAAGATGCTGCAACCGTCTAGACAAAAATATCGCAAGATGCAAAAAGGTCGCAATAAAGGTATTGCGACAATCGGTAACAAAGTGAGCTTTGGTGACTTTGGTCTAAAAGCGATTGGTCGCGGTCGTTTGACTGCGCGTCAAATCGAGGCAGCGCGCCGCGTGATGACGCGTCATATCAAACGTGGCGGTCGCGTATGGATTCGTATTTTCCCGGATCAGCCTATTTCCAAAAAGCCTGCTGAAGTACGTATGGGTAACGGTAAAGGTAGTACCGAGTACTACGTAGCACAAATCCAGCCTGGCAAAATGCTGTATGAGATGGATGGTGTGAGTGAAGAGTTGGCGCGCGAAGCTTTCCGCTTAGCTGCTGCCAAATTACCGATTGAAACCGTGTTCATGACGCGTCATGTCGGTAGCTAAGGAGTCAATATGAAGGCAAAAGACTTGTTAAATAAATCTGCCGATGAGTTGAATAAAGAGCTCATTGAGTTGCGTCGTGCACAATTCTCATTACGTATGCAACATGCAACGCAGCAATTGAATAAACCGGATCAAATCAGCAAAACACGTCGCGATATCGCGCGTGTTAAAACTGTGCTGGCACAAAAAGCCAAGGCTTAATTAAGGACAACCAAAGATGACTGAACAAGTGAAAGTTGTGCGTTCTTTAAGCGGGCGTGTGGTAAGTGACAAGATGGACAAGACCGTAACCGTGTTGGTAGAACGTAAAGTGAAACACCCGGTGATCGGCAAAGTTGTTGCCAAGTCCAAAAAATTTCACGCACACGACGAGAACAACGAATGCAAAGAAGGTGATGTTGTCACCATTACAGAAAGTCGCCCACTCTCCAAGACTAAAACTTGGGTGGTAAACAAGATAGTAAGTAAGGCTCAAGCAGTTTAGTTGTAAGTAAAAACAATGTTTGCTTGATTTAAGTAAGCAATTGAAGTTATAATATTAGACTTTTCGGCGCTCGTACCTTGTTAGTGTGTAAGCACTAATAAGTACAAAAGCTGGCGCCCCAATACTGACCGTGGTCTGTCGGCCGTTTTAAAAGCGGCTGGTGTTGGTTAAAACGGATTAAGTTGGAGATTATTCTCATGATTCAAATGCAATCTCGGCTAGAAGTTGCCGATAACACAGGTGCGCGTTCCGTACAGTGCATTAAAGTGCTAGGTGGTTCTAAGCGTCGTTATGCCAGTATTGGCGACATCATCAAGGTGAGCATTAAAGATGCTGCACCACGCGGTCGTGTCAAAAAAGGTGAGGTGTACAACGCAGTTGTTGTTCGCACCGCTAAGGGTGTCCGCCGTCCGGATGGTTCATTGGTAAAGTTTGATGGCAATGCAGCAGTATTGCTTAATAATAAGCTTGAGCCAATTGGCACACGTATTTTTGGTCCGGTGACGCGCGAGCTGCGTAGCGAGCGTTTCATGAAGATCGTGTCTTTAGCGCCTGAAGTGTTGTAAGGATAATTCAAATGAGCAAAATTCGTAAAGGCGACCAAGTGGTCGTCAACACCGGTAGGGATAAAGGTAAGCAAGGCGCGGTATTGAGTGTTTTGCCAACGGGTCATGTGGTAGTTGAGGGTATCAACGTTGTTAAAAAGCATGCCAAGCCTAACCCGATGAAAGGAATCACTGGCGGCATCATTACCAAAGAAATGCCGATTGCGGTTTCTAACGTGGCTTTGTTTAACCAGGCGGCTAAAAAAGCGGATCGCGTTGGTTATAAGGTTTTGAAGGACGGCAGTAAAGTGCGCGTGTTCAAATCAAACGGTGAGGCGGTTGACGCTTAACTGGCACGCATAAGGATAAAATATGGCACGCTTAAAACAAGTTTACAAAGATACGGTAGTTAAAAAGCTCACTGAGCAATTTGGCTATTCCTCTGTGATGCAAGTACCTCGCATCGAAAAGATCACACTCAATATGGGTGTTGGTGAGGCGGTTGCAGATAAGAAGGTGATGGAAAATGCGGTTGCAGATATGGAAAAGATTGCCGGTCAAAAAGCAATTGTTACCAAGGCTAAGAAATCTGTGGCAGCGTTTAAAATCCGGGACAACTATCCTGTGGGTTGCAAAGTGACTTTGCGTCGCGAGCGTATGTACGAATTTCTGGATCGCCTGATTACGGTAGCTATCCCACGTATTCGCGACTTCCGTGGTATTTCCGCGAAGTCATTTGATGGTCGTGGCAACTACAACATGGGTGTGAAAGAACAAATTATTTTCCCAGAAATCGAATACGACAAAATTGATGCTTTGCGCGGTATGAACATTACCATTACCACCACAGCAAAAACGGACGAAGAGGCTAAGGCTTTGCTGTCTGCGTTTAACTTTCCATTCAGAGGTTAAGACATGGCTAAAACCTGTATGACAGAGCGCGAAATTAAACGCCGCGCAACAGTAGAAAAATTTGCAGCAAAGCGTGAAGCATTGATTGTAACGATTAACGATCAAAAGGCTTCAGCTGAAGATCGCCGCGCAGCGCGTCAAAAATTGGCGGCTTTGCCTCGTAATGCAAGTCCGGTGCGTTTGCGTAACCGTTGTGCATTGACAGGCCGTCCACGTGGTGTGTTTAGTAAATTTGGTATTGCGCGTAACAAATTGCGTGATCTGATGATGAGTGGCCAAGTGCCTGGCGTTACCAAGGCTAGCTGGTAATTAGGTTAGCAAAAGGATAAATGACTTATGAGTATGAGTGATCCAATCGCCGATATGTTGACCCGCATTCGTAATGCGCAACAAACCAACAAATTATCGGTTTCCATGCCTGCTTCTAAACTGAAAGGCGCTATCGCCAATGTGTTGAAGGATGAAGGCTATATCGAAGATTTCGCAGTATTACCTAACGATGGCAAGCCTTTGCTGAGTATTAGCCTGAAATATTATGCAGGTCGTCCGGTGATTGAAAAAATCGAGCGTGTCAGCAAACCTGGGCTGCGCGTTTACAAAGGTAGCGACAATATACCTAAGGTGATGAATGGTTTGGGTGTGACGATTGTTTCCACATCCAAAGGTGTTATGACAGATCATAAAGCACGTGCGGCCGGTGTTGGTGGCGAAGTGCTGTGTGTGGTTGCGTAAGGGGTTTAAGATGTCACGCGTTGCTAAAAATCCTGTTGCGATTCCAGCTAAAGTAGAAATCGTTTTGAACCCAACCAGCATTTCCGTAAGCGGTCCGTTGGGTAAGTTGTCACAACCATTGACCGATGCCGTTAAGTTGACACGCGAAGGTGATGCTATCACTTTTGCTGCAGCTAACGATAGCCAGCATTCGCGTGCTATGTCCGGTACTACGCGTGCCTTGGTAGCGAATATGGTAAAAGGTGTTTCCGAAGGTTTTACGCGCAAATTGACCTTGATTGGCGTGGGTTACAAAGCAGCCGCCCAAGGTGCGGTGTTGAATTTAGATTTGGGTTACTCACATCCGATCAAACACAAATTGCCTGATGGGGTGAAAGCGCAAACTCCAACGCCGACTGAAGTGATTTTGACAGGCGTGGATAAACAAGTAATCGGTCAAGTTGCTGCCCAGATTCGTGGGTATCGTGCACCAGAGCCTTACAAAGGCAAAGGTGTCAGATATGAAGATGAGGTCGTAGCAATTAAAGAGACCAAGAAAAAATAAGTAAAGTTATTTAGATAAGCTCAATTTTTTGAAGGCTAAATCATGACAACAGTAAACAATCGCTTGCGCCGTGCACGTAAAACCCGTGCCAAAATTGCCAAGCAAAATGCTACCCGCTTGAGTGTTCATCGCACCAATTTGCATATTTATGCGCAAATTATTGCTGAAACCGGCGACAAAGTGTTGGCCAGCGCTTCTACTGCAGAAGCTGATGTACGCAAGAAAATTAAAAATGGCGGCAATGTGGAAGCTGCTGCTGCTGTAGGCAAACGCATTGCAGAAAAAGCAAAAAAAGCGGGCATTACAGAAGTGGCTTTTGACCGTTCCGGTTACAAATATCATGGCCGAATCAAGGCGTTGGCAGATGCTGCGCGTGAAAACGGCTTGTCATTCTAATTAGGCGAGACACAAGATGGCGAAAGAGATTGAACAACAAGCACAGCAGACCGACGGTTTGCGTGAAAAGATGATCACTGTGAACCGTGTAAGCAAGACGGTTAAAGGTGGTCGTATCATGAGTTTTGCTGCTCTGACGGTGGTGGGTGACGGTGATGGCGCAGTTGGCATGGGCAAAGGTAAGGCGCGTGAAGTGCCGGTGGCCGTGCAAAAAGCCATGGATGAAGCACGTCGTGGCATGTTGAAAATAAATTTGAATAACGGTACTTTGCATCACGCTGTCACTGGTACGCATGGTGCAGCCAAAGTATTTATACAGCCAGCTTCTGAAGGTACCGGAATTATTGCTGGTGGTGCGATGCGCGCGATTTTTGAAGTGATGGGTGTGACCAATGTGTTAGCAAAGTGTATTGGTTCTAGTAATCCGTACAATGTAGTGCGTGCTACTTTGAATGGCCTGGCTTCCATGAATACGCCTGCAGAAGTTGCTGCGAAGCGCGGTAAATCAGTAGAAGAGATCAGGGGTTAATCATGGCTAAAGCGAAAAAAGATACCGCTACAGTTAAAGTTACTTTGGTGAAAAGCACCATCGGTCGCATCGAGGCACATAAGGCCACCGTGCGTGGCTTGGGTTTGCGTCGTATGCATCACACTGTAGAGTTGCAAGATACACCGGCAGTGCGTGGCATGATTAACGCGGTTGGCTATCTGCTGAAAGTAGAGTAAGAGGGTTCGTATGAAATTAAATTCTATTAAACCAGCAGAAGGCGCCAAAAAAGTCGCACGTCGTGTTGGTCGCGGCATAGGTTCTGGTTTGGGTAAAACGGCTGGTCGTGGTCATAAAGGTCAGCGTTCACGTGCAGGAGGTTTCCACAAAGTGGGTTTTGAGGGCGGCCAAATGCCTTTGCAACGTCGTTTGCCAAAACGTGGTTTTAATTCCTTGACCAAAGATGATACTGCACGTATCCGCACTAGCGAACTGGCGGGCTTGGACACCCAAGTAATTGATTTGTTGGCTTTGAAAGCCGCCAAACTGGTTGCAGGCAGTGCAAAATCCGCTAAGGTATATCTGTCTGGGGAAGTCACCAAGAAGCTGAATGTGCAAGGTTTGTTGCTGACCAAGGGTGCACGTGCCGCCATTGAGGCGGCGGGTGGTAAAGTGGTTGAAGCGGCAGCTTAAAGCATAAGCGAGTTTAGCGTTGGCTCAAGATAATATTCTAGGCAATATGGGTAAATTGGGTGAGCTGAAAAGCCGCCTGTGGTTTGTGCTTGGCGCTTTGGTGGTTTACCGCTTGGGGGCACATATTCCAGTGCCAGGGATAGATCCGAACACCCTGAAGCAGTTGTTTGACGCGCAAGGTGGCGGCATACTGGGCATGTTTAACATGTTCTCTGGCGGTGCCTTGTCACGTTTTACGGTGTTTGCGCTGGGTATTATGCCTTACATTTCTGCATCTATTATCATGCAGTTGTTGTCAGTAGTGTCGCCTAAGATTGAACAGTTAAAGAAAGAAGGCGAAGCGGGTAGAAGGCAAATGACCAAATATACTCGCTATGGCACGGTGTTGTTGGCAACATTCCAGGCATTAGGAATCGCGATAGCCTTCGAAAGAACGACGGGGCTCGTATTAGATCCTGGCTTTGCCTTCAGGTTGACCACGGTTGTCACTTTGGTTGGTGGCACGATGTTTTTGATGTGGTTAGGTGAACAGATTACCGAGCGTGGTATTGGTAATGGCATCTCTATCATTATTTTTGCAGGTATTGTGGCAGGGTTGCCACGTGCAATTGGTAATACATTGGAGTTAGCAAAAACGGGGGCGTTTTCTATTCCGTTAGTAGTGTTCTTGCTGGCTGCGACTTTGCTGGTAACAGCCCTAGTGGTGTTTGTAGAGCGCGGTCAGCGTAAAATTACTGTGAACTATGCAAAACGCCAAGTTGGTAACAAAGTGTTTGGTGGGCAGACTACTCACTTGCCAATGAAGCTGAATATGGCAGGCGTGATTCCGCCTATTTTTGCCTCGAGCATTATCTTGTTCCCTGCAACGCTGGCAAACTGGTTTGGCAGCAGCGAAAAAATGTATTGGTTGAAAGATGTGTCGAGCGTGTTGTCTCCCGGTCAACCAATTTATATTTTGTTGTTTGCAGCGGCGATTATTTTCTTTTGTTTTTTCTATACCGCGTTGGTATTTAACCCAAAAGAGACAGCCGATAACTTGAAAAAAAGTGGTGCGTTCGTCCCGGGGATTCGTCCAGGCGAGCAAACGGCGAAGTATATTGACAAGATTATGGGTCGTTTGACCTTGGTAGGTGCGTTTTACATTACTTTGGTGTGCTTGTTACCGGAGTTCTTGATATTGAAATTTAATACACCATTTTATTTTGGTGGCACATCGCTGCTGATTATTGTGGTGGTGACCATGGATTTTATGGCACAGGTGCAGTCGCATCTGATGTCGCAACAATACGAAGGCCTGTTGAAAAAGGCAAACTTTAAGGGTAACGCTTTGCGTTAGTTAAAAGATTGGCTAAAGAAGACACCATAGAAATGCAGGGTGAGATTCTGGAGAACCTCCCCAACGCAACTTTTAAGGTTAAGCTGGAAAACGGGCATACCGTGTTGGGTTATATTTCAGGCAAGATGCGGATGCACTATATCCGTATTTTGCCGGGTGACAAGGTGACGGTGGAAATGACACCTTATGATTTAACAAGGGCGCGGATTACTTTCCGCGCCAAATAGTAAAGTAAAGAGGTTTAACATGAGAGTTCGTGCTTCAGTAAAAAAATTGTGCCGCAATTGCAAAGTGGTGCGTCGTCGTGGTGTGGTGCGTATTATTTGTACCGATCCTCGCCATAAACAACGTCAGGGTTAATTTGCTCTGACGTGGTGGAATAGTGATTCGTTGAATTACTCTGGTTAAACTGTTAGAATATTCGGCTTTTTATTTGGTTAGCTTAACGCTAGCGCATTTGGAGTTTTAGTTATGGCACGTATTGCAGGGGTTAATATCCCAAATCATAAACATGCTGAGATCGCATTGACAGCGATTTACGGTATTGGTCGCCCAACAGCGCAAAAAATCTGCGTGGCGGCTGGCGTGGCTATCAGCACAAAAATCAAAGATTTGAACGATGCAGATATCGAAAAATTGCGTGATGAAGTAGCTAAGCTAAAAGTTGAAGGCGATTTGCGTCGTGATGTATCAATGAATATCAAGCGTTTGATGGACTTGGGTTGTTATCGTGGTGTGCGTCATCGTCGTGGCCTGCCAGTGCGCGGTCAACGCACCAAAACCAATGCACGTACGCGCAAAGGTCCAGTTAAAGCGATTAAACAAGCTAAATAATTTTTTAAGAGATTTTGTTAAGGACTGTACAACATGGCAAAAGCTAATGTACGCATCAAGAAGAAAGTGAAAAAGAATATTGCTGAGGGGATCGCCCACGTGCACGCTTCTTTTAACAACACCATTATCACGATTACTGACCGTCAAGGTAACGCGCTGTCTTGGGCGACTTCCGGCGGTCAAGGTTTTAAAGGCTCTCGTAAAAGCACACCATTTGCTGCACAGGTTGCTGCAGAGGTGGCTGGTAAAACCGCACAAGAATCCGGTGTGAAAAACTTGGAGGTGCGTATTAAAGGCCCAGGTCCGGGTCGTGAATCCGCAGTGCGTGCTTTGAACGCCGCAGGGTTCAAAATTACCAGCATTACCGATGTGACCCCTGTGCCACATAACGGCTGCCGTCCACCGAAAAAACGTCGCATTTAATTTGTTGCGAAAAGATTACTGGAGAATATCTTGGCTAGAAATTTAGATCCTAAATGCCGTCAGTGCCGCCGTGAAGGTGAAAAACTGTTTTTGAAAGCTGAAAAATGCTTTACCGACAAATGTGCAATCGAGAAACGTAATTTTGCACCAGGCCAACATGGTCAGCGTCGTAACTCTCGTCTTTCTGACTATGGTGTTCAGTTGCGTGAGAAGCAAAAGGTACGTCGTATTTATGGCATTTTGGAAGCGCAGTTCCGTGGCTATTATGCTGAGGCAGATCGTCAAAAAGGCATTACCGGTGAAAACTTGCTGCAGTTGCTGGAATGCCGTTTAGATAATGTTGCCTATCGTATGGGCTTTGGTGGTTCTCGCACAGAGGCGCGTCAAGTTGTTCGCCATAACGGTATTTTGGTGAATGGTAAACGTGTAAACATCCCTTCCTATCAAGTGAGAGCTGGAGATGTGATTTCTGTAGCGGAAGCTGCCAAGCAACAATTGCGTATTAAAGGCGCGTTGGCTGCAGCTGAGCAACGTGGTTTTCCAGAATGGCTGGAAGTGGATGTCAAGGCCTGGACCGGTAAATTCAAGGCTAAACCGCAGCGTGATGACTTGCCATCAACGATTAACGAATCCTTGGTTGTTGAGCTGTATTCTAAGTAATTAACTTGAACACAATGCAGTTCGTAAACGTTTAAGCCAATAAAGGGAAAGATATGCAAAATAATCCAACTGAATACTTGAAACCGCGTGTGGTGGATGTAGAGGTGATTAGCCCATTGCGTGCTCGCGTTACGCTTGAGCCGATGGAGCGTGGTTTTGGTTATACCTTGGGTAATGCATTACGTCGTGTTCTGTTATCTTCAATTCCGGGTTATGCCATTACTGAAGTCAAAATTGACGGTGTAGTGCATGAGTATTCCACAATAGATGGTGTGCAAGAAGATGTTGTTGATATCCTCTTGAACCTGAAGGGCGTGGCGCTTAAGCTAAATAGCAAGTCAGAAACTATTTTGACTTTGAGCAAATCTGGTGAAGGTGTAGTGACTGCCGGGGATTTTGAGACTGGTCATGATGCTGAAATTGCAAACCCAAATCATGTGATTGCCCACCTGACGAAAGGCGGCAAACTGGATTTAGAGGTTAAAGTAGAAATGGGTCGTGGGTATCAACCTGTTCCGTCGCGCCAAAAGGCTAACCAAGAAGACCGTGTGTTAGGTTTTATTATGGTGGATGCATCATTCAGCCCCATCAACAAAGTGAGTTATCACGTTGAAAGCGCTCGTGTTGAGCAGCGTACTGACTTGGATAAGCTGATTATGGACGTTGAAACCAACGGCATTATCGAGCCAGAGCAAGCAATCCGCGATGCTGCACGCATCTTGATTGGTCAGCTATCAGTATTTGCCAACTTAGAGGGTGCGCCAAGTGAAGTGGAAGTGAAAGCTGCACCACAGGTCGACCCAGTATTACTGCGTCCGGTGGATGATCTTGAGTTAACCGTGCGCTCTGCAAATTGCTTGAAAGCGGAAAATATTTTCTATATTGGTGATTTGATTCAACGTACAGAAAACGAATTGTTGAAAGCTCCTAACTTGGGCCGTAAATCACTGAATGAAATCAAAGATGTGTTGGCTTCTAAAGGCCTGACATTAGGCATGAAGCTGGAAAACTGGCCGCCAGTGGGCTTGGAAAAAGCCTAAACCAATTATAGATTAAGTTAAATAAGGAAATTACCATGCGTCACGGTAACAGCAATCGTAAATTAAACCGCACCAGTAGCCATCGTGCTGCGATGTTTCGCAATATGACGACTTCTTTGTTGCGTCATGAAATGATTCGAACAACTTTGCCTAAGGCAAAAGAGTTACGTAAATTCGTAGAGCCAATGATTACTTTGGGTAAAACTGCTACTTTGGCAAACCGTCGCCTGGCCTTCAGCCGCTTGCGTGATCGTGAAATCGTAGGTAAATTGTTCGACGAACTAGGCCCACGTTACAACGCGCGCAATGGTGGTTATGTGCGCATTCTGAAATGCGGTCTTCGTAATGGCGACAATGCCCCGATGGCGTTTGTAGAATTGGTTGATCGTCCAGAAGCTGGCGTACAGGCTGCTGCAGAGTAAGCAGAGATAACAAGTTTTATCAATAAAAAGCCAGCTTATGCTGGCTTTTTATTTATCAGGGTAAAGTTATTATTGGATGAATTTCAAGATATGCTCAGTAGAGAAAGGCCAATGCAACTCTGCTTGGTTATCCAGTCGTTTAAGTACGGGAATAACACAGCCATAACGGGAAGTAAGTTCGTCATCAAAGGCTATTTCTATTTCTTGCCATGAAGGTTGAGGGTGAATGCTGTTCAGTTGCGCTTTTGCAAGCTCGCATAGATGGCAATGTTCGGTCATGAAGAGTTGTAATTGCATTTTGAGCAGATTTTACATGGAAAATCGCTCATAATAACGTTTAGTTTAAAGGTGCGAAAAAAAGCAGGTCAAGGTTTGGAAAAACAGGATACAAAAGAGAGCTTACAGGAAACGCTAGAGCAGATTATCCATTTGTTGGATAGGCAAGCACTGGTCGAAGATCTTGTACATCATCAGGAAATGCCACGGCACGATCTGGTGGAGTCGCTCGTGCATAAGCAACATTTGGCAGAATTACAAAAGAAACTGGATGTACTTCACCCTGCAGATGTTGCCTATATTCTCGAAGCGCTACCGCTAGAACGCAGGCTGATCGTTTGGGATCTGGTCAAAGCCGAACGCGATGGTGAGATTCTGCTGGAAGTGTCAGATGCCGTCCGGCAAACCCTGATTGCGGAAATGGAGCCGGAAGAACTGCTGGCTGCAGCCGAGCAATTAGATACAGACGAAATTGCGGACCTGGCACCGGACTTGCCCAAGGACGTATTGCAGGATGTGCTGGATAGTCTGGATAGCCAGAATCGTGCACGTTTGCAATCGGCATTGTCTTACCCGGAAAATACCGTTGGCGCTTTGATGGATTTCGATATCGTGACTATTCGCGAGGATATTACTCTGGAAGTCGCGCTAAGGTACTTGCGCCGACTCGATAGTTTGCCAGATCATACCGATAAATTATTTGTGGTCGATCGGGAAGATATTCTGCGCGGTATGGTATCGCTCAAGCGCATGGTGGTGAATGACCTGGATGCAAAGCTTTCCGAGATACTCTCCGACGAAGTGGTGGTATTTCACCCGGAAGATGATGCGGGGGAAGCTGCCAAGGCTTTTGAGCGTTATGATTTGATTACCGCGCCAGTAGTGGATGCCAATAACAAGCTGGTAGGTCGTATTACTGTAGATGCCGTCATGGATTATATTCGTGAAGAATCCGATGCGGATATGCTCTCCATGGCGGGTTTGCGTGAGGAAGAAGACTTTTTCGCTTCGGTATGGAAATCAGTGCAAAACCGTTGGGCATGGTTGGCCATCAATCTTGTTACCGCTTTGGTGGCGTCTCGTGTGATTGGTCTGTTTGAAGGGTCGATTGAAAAAATTGCCGCGCTGGCAGCGCTAATGCCAATCGTGGCCGGTATCGGTGGCAATTCCGGCAATCAAACTATCACCATGATTGTGCGCGGTCTGGCGCTTGGTCAGATTTCGTCAACTAATATAAATTCCATGATTAAAAAAGAACTGGGCGTAGCGCTACTGAATGGGTTGGTATGGGGCAGTGTGCTAGGGCTAATCGCATATGTGCTATATCACAATTCCAAACTAAGTTTAGTCATGACCGCAGCTATGACGCTTAACTTGATGCTTGCTGCGGTGATGGGGGTGGTGATTCCAATCCTCATGACGCGACTGGGAAGAGACCCAGCGTCAGGCTCGAGCGTGTTGATAACCGCAATGACAGATAGTGGTGGTTTCTTTATATTCTTAGGATTGGCAACTATATATTTGCTTTAATGCTTACGGTATGAACAGCGAAATCCAACAAATCTGGTCAGAGATACTGCACGATTTTGGCAGCCCGACTATCTTTTGGCAGTTGCTGGTATTAATGGCGGCCTTTGGTGTGGCATGGCTGATTAATGGGGCATTGCATGCTTATGTAATGCGACATGCGCACGAGAGTGCCAAAATGACAATTGGTAGCATCAATCGTGTACTTTTTCCTCTCTCGGCGCTGATAGGTATAGGCCTAGGTAAATGGTTGCTAATGGGTTGGCAACATACAGGATTGCTACAGCTGGCAATCAAACTACTGCTCGCGCTTGCGTTAATCAGGTTGAGTATTTATTCGCTTCGTTATATTTTTGACCCGAGCGGCTGGCTGAAAACTTTTGAGCGTGTTATCGCTTGGGTGGTGTGGTGTATTTTGGCGTTGCATGTCACTGGCGAGTTGACGTCTGTAATCAGTCTATTAAAAGATATTGAGTTCCCTTTAGGTAAAGGCAAAGCCAATTTGTGGATGTTGATTCAAGGCGTGTTCACCGTAATCATAACTCTGATTTTCACGCTTTGGATAAGCCGTTTCCTGGAAAACAAACTCATGCGTGCGGACCACATAAGTGCAAATATGCGTGTGGTAATGGTGAAGCTGGTGCGCATCTTCTTTATTGCAATAGGTGTCCTATTTGCGTTGTCCGCGGTAGGGTTTGATATAACTCTGTTGTCAGTTTTTGGTGGGGCATTGGGTGTCGGTTTAGGTTTTGGGCTACAAAAAATAGCCAGTAACTATGTAAGTGGTTTTATCATCTTGCTGGACAAATCGATGCAGATCGGTGATGTAGTTACGATTGAAAATCACTATGGCGTAATCGCTGAGCTACGTTCCAGATATATGGTATTAAGAAAGCTGGATGGAACAGAGGTGGTGATACCGAATGAAATATTGATTGCAAATTCCGTCATCAATCATTCCTATACCAACAGAAATGCCAGAGTCCAGTTGCCAGTGCAAATCAGCTATGAAAGTGATTTGGAGCTTGCGATGCAACTCATGTTGGACGAAGGCAAAACGCACCGAAGAGTAAAGCAAATGCCAGTCCCAGAAGTTCAGGTTGCTGGATTCGGAGAGAACGGTATAGATTTGGTGTTGAATGTCTGGATTACCGATCCGGAAGAAGGATCGTTCTCATTAAAATCCGCCATTTATTTGAACATCTGGCAGGCATTTAAGCGCAATAATATTGTCATTCCTTACCCTCAAAGGGAAATCAGAATTCTCGGCAATCCTGCCGACTGATTACTGGAAGGGGAAAGATGGTCTAGACAAATAAAAAAGCCTCACATGATGTGAGGCTTTTAAAATTACAGCTAGTTGATTATTTTAATTTCGTTTCTTTGTACATTACGTGCTTGCGCGCCACTGGGTCAAATTTCTTGATCTCCATTTTTTCCGGCATCGTACGTTTATTTTTTGTGGTGGTATAAAAGTGTCCTGTACCAGCACTGGATTCCAATTTGATTTTTTCGCGCATGGTTGCTCTCCTTAATTAGGCTGAAGAAATTCAGCGCCTTAGATTTTTTCGCCGTCCGCGCGCATTTTTGCCAACACAGCGTCAATACCGTTTTTGTCGATAGTGCGCAGGGCGGCGTTGGTAATGCGCAGGCTTACCCAGCGGTTCTCGCTTTCAACCCAGAATTTGCGGTTTTGCAAATTAGGCAAAAAGCGGCGTTTTGTTTTGTTTTGTGCGTGGGAAACATTGTTACCCACCATTGGTTTTTTACCAGTTACCTGACATACACGTGCCATGGTTGACTCCAAATATCTGCTTTTCGAGAAAGAGCGTGATTATAGTATGAAACAGAGGAATGTTTCAACCTAAATAGTGGATTTTTTAGCGTTTTCCTGTCAATGCTTGCCTGTGCTGCCAAAGCCGCCATCACCGCGTTCAGATTCGGTAAATTCATCCACGATATGAAAATCGGCCTGTACGACAGGCACAATCACCAATTGAGCAATGCGCTCCATCGGGTTGAGGATAAAAGCGTGCTGGCTACGATTCCAGCAACTGACCAGCAATTGGCCCTGATAATCCGAATCAATCAGCCCAACCAGATTGCCAAGCACAATGCCATGTTTGTGCCCCAGGCCAGAGCGCGGCAGAATGAGTGCGGCATAATAGGCGTTGTCGATATGAATCGCCATGCCGGTTGGAATCATCACGGTTTCACCGGGTTGAATGGTTTGCGTATGCTCAATGCAGGCGCGCAAATCCAGCCCCGCAGATCCAGCTGTGGCGTAGGTAGGCATCATGTGATGCAGGCGGTTATCCAGGATTTTTAAGTCTACAGTGATGGACATTTCATTAGCTTCTAGAGATTGATTAGATAGGTGACATTAAACACTAATTGAGCATGAAAATCACTAGGGTCAATTAGGCAATGAAACGTTCAAAAGCCGTGTTTTTTCATTGTTAAACCGGCATGCCTGGAAGCCGCACCCAGATTGGCTTGCAGGGCATTGGCTTAAGCAATGAATACGCGCGTATAAGAGACAAAAAAGCCAGCTTGCATCAAGCTGGCTTATGGTAGCGCAACTAGCTATCAGAACTTGTAGCTGGCACTTAAACCCAGCAAGTAGTTTCTATCTTGCGCTGGTTCAAAGAAGCGGTTATTAGAGTCATTCACACGCACAGAGCCGATATATTCTTTATCAAACATATTTTCTACACGCAAATATTCACTGAATCTCCAATTTGCTAATTCTTGTTGGAAGCCCGCGCGAAGATTGAATATCGTGTAAGAAGGAGCTGCATCAGTGTTTCTGTCATCTACGTAAACCTTGCTGTTGTGACGGCCTTCAAATGCAGTAAAGAATCCAATGGATGGAGCCTTCCAGGAGATTTCACCATACAGTTGTGTGCGGTAGGTGCCGGGGATGTAGTTGCCAGAATCTACTATTTTATTGCCGATGGTTGTGAACGGGTCGTCAAATTTTGCATCCAGCAACGTATAGGAAGCATACAGGCCGATATTGTTGTCAAATCGTGTTTCTAACGAGGCTTCTATGCCTTTGCGCTTGGTTTTTCCCGCGTTTTTGTATACCGCATAAGGGTTACCGGAAATCGCAACAATTTCCTTGTCGGTATCGGTTTTAAACAGCGAAACATTCACACGCGTATTATCTGTCACGAAGGATTTCACACCGATTTCATAGTTGTCGCTAGTGCTGGGTTTGATGCCCAAGTTTGGACCAGTGCCTAGAACGGGGTCGCTGTAGGCGACTTCAATGAATGTGGGCGTTTCAAAACCTTTGCCGTAGTTGGCGTACAAATTGGTAGCTGGTGTCACTTTCCAGACAGCACCGATAACTGGCGTCGTTTTTTCATGAGTGACGCTTCCGCTTCCATCTCTGTACTTATAGTTTGCTGGAATAGCAAAATTCTTTGTAAGGTCAACTAAGCTATCATCTACCTCTAGTTTGACTTTTGTATGTCTAATCCCTGCGTGTAAATCCACGTTCTCCAAGGCAGCCCACTGGGCTTGAAGATACTGGTCAAAATTAGAAGAAATATTATCTTCATTACGATTAATGTTGGCTAAGGTGGCGGGCAACTGGATGCCATTTGTGGTGGCTATATCCTGGCGCGCATCATTCATTTTTCCGTAGGTTATTCCTGCAGTAAACGAGTATGGGCGGTTTAATAATTCGCCCTTATTATTCCAATGGATGTCAGTTCCCCAGAAGTCGCGGGAAATGATACTGGCGCGGCCACTGCCAGTGTTGTTGAGAGACAAGTATTGTTCATTTTCGCGCGTTCCCACATAAGTCACCACATGCACAGAGTTATTAGGGTTAAACGCGTGTTCAATATTGAAGCCTACTTGTGTGTGTTGACGGTAAACTCGTGTGTTTGATTTGATTGCACTAATGACTACTTTTTCTGGATCATCGAAAGCGGAGGGGTCGGTAGGAGTTGCCACACGTGGTAATCCATTAGGGTCTTCCGCTTTTTGGTCAAACCAGTTCACCAGCGCAGTAATTTTAGTATCCTCAGTCAAGTTGACCTTAAATTTTGCTGTGGCTTGTTGCTTATTAGCTGAATTGTGTTCGCGATAGCCATCTGTATCATAGTTGGATACATTCAACAAATAATCCAAGCCTTCAAGATTGCCGGTGGCATTGAGCACTTGGCGTTTAGTATTTTCACTTCCAAACATTACTGTTGCACCGACTTCGGGTGTTTTAGGCGCATTCTCAGTTAGCATTTGAATTACGCCGCCAGATGAGTTGCCATACAAGGCGGAGAATGGACCGCGCATGACTTCTACGCTTCTGATGGCAGACAAATCGACAACCCCTGGTTGACCTTGCCCATCAGGCATGGATAACGGAATGCCGTCCACATAAACACGCACCCCACGCACTCCAAAGGCTGAGCGCGCACCAAAACCACGGGTTGAGATTTGCGGGTCTTGCGCCTGATTGTTTCGATTCTGAGCAGTAATGCCTGGCAGACGAATCAGGCTTTCTGACAATTGCATCTGCAATTGCCCGGCTTGTATATCTTCCATATCAACAACATCAATCGCTACTGGAAGGTCAAAACTGTTCTGTTCGACGCGAGTGGCTGTGACTACGACTGGGGCGGCAACAATGTTTTTCTCATTGGCCTCATCCGCGACAGCGTGATAACTAGTGCCAAAAGTGCTTAAAACAGCGATAGATAATAATTTTCTTTTAAGGGTGTAGTTTGAAGACATGGTGTACCTTGATCTGAACTTGGTAATTAGTAATTAAAATGCAGGCGCGATTGTACGTGATTAGATTAATCTGGACATCAGTATTTTCATGATTAATCAGGCGGTTAGCCTGAACGGACTAAAGCATGTTTGCTATATGCTGCAGTAAGAGACTGGCAACTTCTGTTTTAGGGGCAGTTGGCAGGTGGTGTACGCCTGTGTCATCCAGTAATGAGACTTGGTTGTTGTCGTTCCCCATCGCCTCGATTGCCAGGTTGGCAACAATGAGCGGCAGTTTTTTCGAGATGCGTTTTTGTTCGGCATATTGCAGCAGATTTTCGCTTTCGGCAGCAAAGCCTACGCAGAACGGCGGTTTTGGCAGACTGGCAACATCTGCCAGAATATCTTTGGTTTTGCTTAGTTGCAGCGTAAGTGCCGACTCACTTTTTTTGATTTTTTGCGCACTTTTTTGCATAGGCGTGTAATTCGCCACTGCGGCAACGCTAATAAATATGTCCTGATTGGCAATGTGGCGCATGACGGTTTGATACATCGCATCTGCGCTGTTAGCCGGTATGTTTTTGGTGGATTTCGGCAAATCGATTTCCACCTTGCCATGCACCAAAGTTATATCAGCACCCATGTCAGACGCAACTTGCGCCAAGGCGATGCCCATCTTGCCGCTGCTCAGGTTGGTAATCACGCGCACCGGGTCTATCGCCTCTTGCGTGGCGCCGGCGGTAATGAGGATGCGTTTGCCTGTTAGCAGTTTGGGTGTGAAAAAACGGCTAATCTGTACAAGCAAATCCTCCGGTTCCAGCATGCGCCCCATGCCAGTCTCGCCGCAGGCTTGATCCCCACTGTCTGGGCCGAGCATGGTGATGCCATCTTGGATAAGCTGCGCGACATTGCGCTGGGTGGCCGGGTTTTCCCACATTTGTCTGTTCATTGCCGGTGCGATTAGCAAAGGGCAGTCTCGCGCCAGGCAAAGCGTGGAGAGTAAATCATCGGCGCGGCCATGCAACAGCTTGGCCATGAAATCCGCACTTGCAGGTGCAATCACTACCGCATCCGCATTGCGGCTGAGTTCTATGTGAGGCATCCCGTTTGGCACACCACCATCCCACATGCTGGTAAATACGGGCTTGCCAGACAAAGCTTGTAAGGTAATAGGGGTAATAAACTGTTGCGCACCTTCAGTCATTACCACTTGCACTTCGGCGCCTGTTTTAATCAGCAGCCGTACCAATTCTGCGGCTTTATAAGCAGCTACGCCACCGGTGATGCCCAGTAAGAGTTTTTTGTTTGCAAGTATGCCCATTCTGTATCGATGCAGGTTGCCGTGAGTTGGCACTAAGTTTAGCATACCCATGCTGTGCATTACCTGTTATCTTATGCGTAAAAACAAGCAGAAAGTAAAACATGTGGAAAGTTATCCGAATAGGTGTTTTGTTGTTTATTCTTGCTACCGTAGCTCAGCAGTCATTTTTGGATAAGGCTGACCTGAATTGGAAGAAAAACTTTTATGTGGCGCTTTACCCGGTGAATGCCGATGGCTCTAGTGTAGCCGCCGATTATATTAAAAGCCTGAATAAAGAGGATTTTTCTGCCATGGAAGAGTTTTTTGCCGAAGAGGCAGAACGCTATCACCTGGGTATGGCGCGGCCGATAGCTTTGCAGCTGGGAGAAGAGGTCAGGGCGGTTCCGCCTGCGCCGCCAAGCGATGGTAATGTACTCAGTACGATACTGTGGAGTTTGAATCTACGCTGGTTTGCTTGGAACAATAGTCCGAATGTATTGGTAAAGCCGGATATTCGGCTTTATCTGCTTTATTATGACCCTAACAAAACCGAGCGGCTGGTACATTCTACTGCGCTGGACAAAGGCCGGATCGGGCGTGTCAATTTGTTTGCGGATAAGGGCCACGGCAAGCAGAATCTGGTTGTGCTGGCCCACGAGCTGTTGCATACCCTGAGCGCCACGGATAAATATGATTTGGGCAATAATCAGCCGATCTTCCCGGATGGATTTGCCGATGCAGAGAAAAAGCCGCTGTATCCGCAGGATTTTGCCGAACTCATGGGGGGATATTTGCCGATGGATGAGACGCATGCGATTACACCCAAGAGCCTGAACCAAGTATTGATTGGGGAAAAAAGCGCACGTGAAATCGGCTGGTTTAAATAAATCAAGGTAAATAGCTATGGCAATCACAGACTGGCCGGAGGGAGAACGTCCACGCGAAAAGCTGTTGCAAGGCGGTGCAGAAAGCTTGTCAGATGCGGAGCTGTTGGCAATTTTCTTGCGTGTAGGCGTGACCGGTAAAAGCGCGGTGGATTTGGCACGGGATCTGTTGAAAGCATTTGGCAGCCTGAATGGGATCTTCGCGGCTAGCGAAAAGCAAATCAGTGCTATCCATGGCATGGGCAGTAGCAAATATGTGCAGTTGCAGGCAATTTTCGAGATGAGCCGTCGCGCTTTAAGCGAACAGTTGCAGCAGCGCGATGTATTTGAATCCCCTGCGCAAGTGCGCGACTATTTGCAGCTAAAATTGGCGCATTTGTCATACGAGGTATTCATGGTACTGTTTCTGGATGTGCAGAATCGCTTGATTGCCGCAGAGGAAATGTTCGCGGGTAGCCTGATGCAAACCAGTGTCCATCCGCGTGAAATAGTGAAACGTGCGTTGCATCATAATGCAGCCGCAGTGATTTTCGCGCATAATCATCCTACCGGGGTTGCCAGACAAAGCCGCGAAGATGAATTACTCACGCAGCATTTAAAACAGGCACTAGAACTGGTCGGTACACGGGTGCTGGATCATTTCGTCGTGGCAGGCAATCAGATATTGTCGTTTAAGGAAAAAGGCTTGCTATAAGGTAAATCGGTAATGAATACATGGCTTAAAAAAACAGCTTGGTTTTTGGTGGCATTGCTTGGCGCATTTGCGATTTCAGGAATAGCGCTGAATCGCGGGGAAAGCATCAACGCACTTTGGCTGATTACTGCCGCAGTGTGTGTGTATGCGATTGCCTATCGCTTTTACGCGGTCTGGATAGCTGCGAAAGTATTGGTAGTGGATGCCACGCGCGCAACGCCCGCAGAGCGGCTGGACAATGGCCGAGATTTTGTGCCGACTAACAAGTGGGTGGTGTTTGGGCACCATTTTGCTGCGATTGCCGGGCCTGGCCCGCTGGTTGGGCCGACATTAGCCGCACAGTTCGGTTATCTGCCGGGTACGTTGTGGATTCTGATTGGTGCCGTGCTGGGTGGGGCTGTGCAGGATATGGTGACCCTATTTTTCTCCGTGCGGCGCAATGGCCGAAGTTTGGGGCAAATGGCACGCGACGAGATCGGTGCGATAGGTGGCACAGCGGCCTTGATTGGTACGTTCATGATCATGATCATCTTGATTGCCGTACTGGGTCTGGTGGTGGTGAATGCCATGAAACATAGCCCTTGGGCGACTTCAACCGTAGCAGCGACGATACCGATTGCGATGATCATCGGGTTTTATATGCGCAATATCCGCCCTGGACGCGTGCTGGAAGCCTCGGCAATCGGCGTGATTCTGTTATTACTTTCGGTATTTGCGGGCGGTTGGATAGATCACAACGAGACGCTGCGCGCATATTTCGACCATGATGGGTTGCCGCTGGCTTACGCGATTATCGTATACGGTTTTGCCGCGGCGGTATTGCCGGTGTGGCTACTGCTGGCGCCGCGGGATTACCTTTCCACGTTTGTCAAACTGGGTACGGTATTTTTGCTGGCAATCGCCATTGTATTGTTGCGCCCGCAAATCCACATGCCTGCTGTCACCCAGTTTGTTGATGGTACCGGGCCCATTTTTGGCGGCAAGCTGTTTCCGTTTGTGTTCATCACCATTGCCTGTGGTGCTATCTCGGGTTTTCACGCGTTGATTTCATCTGGTACGACACCCAAATTGCTGACCAATGAGCGTGATATTTGCATGATAGGTTACGGCGGAATGCTACTGGAAAGCTTTGTGGCGATGATGGCCATAATTGCTGCGACTGTGCTGGAACCCGGCATTTACTTCGCGATTAATAGTCCGCCGGGGGTCGTGGGAAAGGAAGCCGTTGATGCAATAGCTAAAATCAATAGCTGGGGGTTCGCGGTGACTATGGAGCAAATGCAACAGTTAGCGAGCGATATGGGAGAGAAAAGCCTGTTTGCACGCATTGGCGGTGCGCCCAGTTTGGCAGTGGGGATGGCCAGCATTTTTGGCACGGTGTTTGGCAAAGGCTTGCTCGCGCTTTGGTATCATTTTGCCATCATGTTTGAAGCGATCTTTATTCTGACAACTTTAGATGCGGGGACACGGGTCGGGCGCTTTATGCTGCAGGACCTGCTGGGCAATTTTAGTCAAAAACTGGGAGAAACTTCCTATACGCCATCGGTCATATTAACCAGTGCGATTGTTGTTGCAGGCTGGGGCTATTTCCTTTACATCGGCGTGATAGACCCGAATGGCGGGGTAAATATCCTGTGGCCGTTATTTGGAATTGCCAACCAGATGCTGGCAGCGATAGCATTGTGTGTCGCAACTGGTATCCTGGTGAAATCCGGAAAGTTCAGATACGCGTGGGTAGTGGCATTGCCACTGGCGTGGCTTGTGACGATTACCACGACAGCAGCTTTTCAGAAGATTTTCAGCGAGGATGTGCGTATTGGGTTTTTTGCGGCTGCAAATGATTTGAGCACCAAACTGGCAGCAGGCACTTTGCCAGCAGACAAGGTAGCGGTTGCGCCACAGCTGATTTTCAACCAGCATCTGGATGCCTATTTGACGCTATTCTTTGTTTTGGTGTTGTGGCTGGTGATTATGGATACGCTATGGATGTGCGCGCGGCACTTAAACGGAAAATCGGTGCCTAAGCTATCAGAGGTTTTGCATGAGCCAAGTCGGCTTGTGGAAGATTGGGTAAGGGATTGATGATGTTTCGAGCCTTATTGAAAAAAATACGCCATCTTTGGCATTGCGTGCGTCGTTTGTCAGGCGATGATGCTTATGAGCAGTATCTCAAGCATTATGCGGCATTTCATGCCAACACACTGGATGCGCCGCTCTTATTGTCCCGCAAGGAGTTTTATCAACTTTGGCAAGACAAGAAATGGCAGGGAATCAAACGTTGTTGCTAATGCTGGTATAGATTATCCACATACATTTCATCATTGGAGGATGAGTCTGAGTCCAGTTCCGTCCCTATCTCATCCAGTTGGTACTCCGGGCGAAGCCGGTTTAGTTGTTCCGGCCTGTAATCCGCAATGATGTAATCCAACGGTGGTGATTCCTGCTTAAAGAATTTTTCAAACCATTTTTTCATTTTTGCTTCCAATCAATGTTGCATCTGCTCAAATGTATTATTGCAAACGGCATGCCTGATTAAAGCATCAATAAAAGGGTGATTTAAGGTCTTGATTTATGTATGAAAATTCCTAACCTGCAGTGATTTTGTTTTGCGGATATTGCCGGAAATTCGATGGATTTGATGACTTTTTGACAGCGCGCTTATTGCTATGAGCGATGCGTCCAGACCCACATGCCAATGCCTGCCAGAATCATGGGTAGGCTTAGCCATTGCCCCATGCTTAAACCAAGCTGCAATAGTCCTAAATTGGCATCTGGCTCACGCGTGAACTCGACCAAGAACCGAAACGTACCATAGCCTATCAAAAACAGGGCGGAAACAGCACCTACTGGCCGTTGGGTACGCGAGTACCACCATAAAATACTAAACAGCACCAGGCCCTCCAATCCAAACTCATACAATTGGGAAGGGTGTCGAGCGATATTGTCCGCTTGAGGGAAAATAACGCCAAATCCGATACCACTAGGCCTTCCCCAAAGCTCGCCATTGATGAAATTGCCCATGCGCCCAGCGCCGAGACCGATAGGCACTAATGGTGCGACAAAATCCATCACTTTAAGCCAAGGTTGCGGGTATTTTTTATTGAAGAACCACATGGCTGCCAATACACCCAGAAACCCTCCATGAAAACTCATTCCACCTTGCCACACTTTGAAAATATCGGTCGGGTTTGCCAGGAAATGTGCGCTTTGATAAAACAGTACGTAACCCAATCGTCCGCCGAGCACTACTCCCAACGCACCATAGAACAGGGCATCATCCAGCATCTGGTGATTCCAACCAAACCAGGGTTTATGGCGAATCTGCCATCTGCCCAGTAACAAAAACGCAATGAACCCGAGTAAATACATCAAGCCATACCAGTGGATGCCGAATGAATCGCCAAGATGAATGGCAACGGGGTCGAACTGCGGATGCGTGAAGATTTTGTTCTCAAGCATGAACTGCGCCTATATTGCGGTAAAATACATATTATAAAGGTTAATACATACAAAGGCTTTAGCTATGCCAGCATATCGTTCACGTACTACTACTCATGGCCGTAATATGGCCGGTGCCCGCGCCTTATGGCGCGCCACGGGGATGAAGGAGGAGGATTTCTCCAAGCCCATCATCGCCATCGCCAACTCGTTTACCCAGTTCGTGCCCGGTCACGTCCATCTGAAGGACATGGGTCAGCTGGTGGCGCGTGAGATTGAAAAAGCCGGCGGAGTCGCCAAGGAATTCAACACCATCGCCGTGGACGACGGCATCGCCATGGGTCACGGCGGCATGTTGTATTCGCTGCCCAGCCGCGACCTGATCGCCGACAGTGTGGAATACATGGTCAACGCGCACTGTGCCGACGCACTGGTGTGCATCTCCAATTGCGACAAGATCACCCCTGGCATGCTGATGGCCGCGCTGCGCTTGAATATCCCAGTCGTGTTCGTTTCCGGCGGACCGATGGAGGCGGGCAAGGTGAACTGGAATGGCGAAACGCGTTCGCTTGATTTGGTGGATGCTATGGTAGAAGCCGCCGACAGCCGTATCAGCGACGAACAGGTGGCCGCTGTTGAGCGTTCCGCCTGCCCCACCTGCGGCTCCTGCTCAGGCATGTTCACCGCCAACTCGATGAATTGCCTGACCGAGGCGCTGGGCCTTTCCCTGCCCGGCAACGGGTCTATAGTTGCAACGCATGCGGATAGAAAACAACTGTTCCTGCGCGCCGGTCGCCTGATCGTCGATCTGGCCAAGCGCCACTACGAGCAGGACGACTACAGCGTGCTACCGCGCAGCATTGCCACGTTCGAGGCTTTCCAGAATGCGATGGCACTAGATGTAGCAATGGGCGGCTCCACCAACACGGTGCTGCATTTACTAGCTGCGGCGCATGAGGCTGGTGTGGATTTTACGATGTCAGACATCGACCATATTTCATTGCGTGTACCTTGTCTATCCAAAGTGGCGCCTGCAACACAAAAATACCATATGGAAGATGTCCATCGCGCCGGTGGCGTGATGGGCATTCTGGGCGAGCTTGACCGCGCGGGCGTCATCAACCGCGACGTACCCACCGTGCATGCGCCAACCATGGCCGCCGCACTGGAGCAATGGGATATTCAGCGCACCCAGGATGAGAGTGTGAAAGAGTTTTATCGTGCAGGGCCAGGCGGTATTGCAACGACTATCGCATTTTCTCAATCCATGCGTTATCCTACATTGGATGATGATCGTGCAAATGGCTGTATCCGCAATAAGGCGCATGCATATTCTCAAGATGGCGGCTTGGCTGTGCTGCATGGCAATATTGCGCTGAATGGGTGTATTGTCAAAACCGCAGGTGTGGATGACAGTATTTTGAAATTTACAGGGCGGGCACGTATATTTGAATCGCAAGACGCTGCGGTTGAAGGAATTCTTGCCGATAATATAGTGGCGGGCGATGTAGTGGTGATTCGCTACGAAGGTCCGCGCGGTGGTCCGGGCATGCAAGAAATGCTTTATCCAACGTCTTACCTTAAATCCAAAGGGTTGGGTAAGGTTTGCGCACTACTGACGGATGGTCGCTTTTCCGGTGGTACATCTGGCTTGAGTATCGGTCATGCATCGCCAGAGGCAGCCGAGGGTGGAGCGATTGGACTGATAGAGGAAGGTGATACTATTGAGATTGATATCCCTAATCGCCGTATTCATTTGGCGGTATCTGCAGAGGAGCTCGAACGCCGCCGTGCGGTGATGGAGGCTAAAGGCAAGGCCGCCTGGAAGCCAGTCTACCGTGAACGCTATGTTTCGCCTGCATTAAGAGCATATGCAGCGATGAGCACAAGTGCCGCGCGCGGTGCGGTGCGTGATGTGACACAAATTGAACGATAGAGATAAATAATGACAACAGAAATAATCAAGGGAAGTAGTGAACCAGTTATACAAAAGCGCCTGAAGCTTCATGCGCATGTAACGCAAACACAGGATGAAAGCGGTTTGCAGTACCTGGAGATCGACAATCCGATAGCGACTGGAAAGATCGCCCTACAGGGTGCGCATTTGATGGGCTGGCAGCCCAAGTTTCTGGCCAATCCGGTACTTTGGCTGTCGAGTAATGCGCGTTTTGTCAAAGGCCGTTCCATTCGCGGTGGAGTGCCAATTTGCTGGCCATGGTTTGGTGCACATCCGACCGACAGTACATTCTGTCCGCATGGGTTTGCGCGCGTGATTCCATGGCGCGTTATGGACATTGACTCAACGCCTACCGGCGCCACACGTATTATTCTGGAGATGCAGGAAACTCCGGAAGCAAAACGGCAGCTATCATATCCCTATGTTTTAACAGTCACGATCACCATGGGTAGAAGACTGCGCATTGAAATGGCCACAACCAACAAGGCAGATCATCCTTTCGTCATTGGCGAGGCGTTTCACACTTATCTAAATGTGAGTGATATTGCCAATGTCCGGATTACTGGAATGCAGGATTGCGTGTACGCAGATAAGATTCTCAAATATGAGCGCCAGGTTGAGCACAATGCGTTGACGTTTGAGGGGGGTGAGTTTGATCGTGTATTCATCCATCATAGCAGCGATTGCCTGGTACACGATACAGGTTTCAACCGCATTATTCATGTGGCGAAATCTGGTAGCGATACTACAGTGGTGTGGAGCCCTGGCGCAGAGAAGGCGGCTCAGATGGGCGACATGGGAGCACCAGATGAATGGCGAAAAACCATTTGTGTGGAAACCACCAATGCGTTGGACAATATGGTCGTCATTAATCCCGGCCGTACACATGTCATCAGTGCGGAATATTTCATAGAGACACTCTAGGCATATATGACCAACAGGCTTGCAGAAGAAACCAGTCCATATCTTCTGCAACATGCTGAAAACCCCGTAGATTGGTACTCTTGGGGGCCAGAGGCGCTTTCTTTGGCCAAAGCACTCGATAAACCCATTCTGCTTTCCATAGGCTACTCAGCCTGTCATTGGTGCCATGTCATGGCGCATGAATCATTTGAGGACGCTGAAATCGCGGCGCTGATGAATGCACATTTCATCAACATCAAGGTAGATCGCGAAGAGCGGCCGGATATCGATCAAATCTATCAAACTGCACATGGTATGCTCAGCCAGCGTAGCGGCGGCTGGCCACTCACGGTATTTCTGACACCGGATCAGCAGCCTTATTTCACTGGAACATATTTCCCTAAAACGCCGCGTTATCAATTACCCGGATTTGCTGATCTGATTCCTCGCGTAGCACGCTTTTATCATGAAAGAAAAGCAGAAATCCAACAGCAGAACGCGCAATTGATGACAGCCTTTGCACGCATGATTCCAGTGTCAGGTGGCAAGATTGAAGCGGATGCGAATGTGTTCAAAACGGCATTTTCATCATTGGAAGCAAATTTTGACTTTAAATATGGCGGCTTTGGCACGGCACCTAAATTTCCCAACCCGGCAGATATTACATTCTTATTGCATCAAGCCAAAACTGACAATGCAGGAGCTAAAGCCATGGGGCTGCAAATGCTGCATGCGATGGCAGATGGTGGGATTTATGATCATTTAGGGGGTGGGTTTTGCCGCTACAGCGTAGATGAGCGCTGGAATATCCCTCATTTTGAAAAAATGCTTTATGACAATGGGCAACTATTAGCTCTATATGCCGACGCTTATCGGCTAGCAAAGGACGCGAAATTTGCCCACATCATTGAAGAGACTGTTGGCTGGCTCCAGCGCGAGATGACATCTCCCGAAGGAGCATTTTATTCGTCACAGGATGCCGACTCACTGGATGCAAATGGTCACAGTGAAGAAGGTGCCTTTTATATATGGCAACCCAGCGAGGTGAAATCGTTGTTGGACGAACGAGAGTTTGCGACGATTAACCGGGTGTATGGGTTGGACCGCGCAGCCAATTTTGAAGGGCATGCCTGGCATTTCTATATTGCTGTTCCGCCTGAAGAATCAGAACGGATAATACTTGACCAGGCGCGTGCCAAATTATTTGCTGCCAGGGGGAAGAGAAACAAGCCTGGCAGAGATGACAAGGTCTTAACCAGTTGGAATGCGCTTGCCATCAAAGGACTGGCATGCGCTGGCCGAGCGCTCGACCAGCATGAATATATCATCTTGGCTCAGGCAGCGATGGACTTTATTCGCCGAACGATGTGGCAGAACGGGCAATTGCTGGCAACCTATAAAGGTGGAAAAGCGCATTTGAATGCATATCTTGACGATTATGCATTTGTGCTGGATGCGTTGCTTGAGTTACTGCAGGCGGATTATCGCGAGGTGGATTTGATATTCGCCACAGAGATTGCAAACGCGTTGATAGGCAATTTTGAATCGGATGAGGGCGGTTTTTTCTTCACCAGCCATCACCATGAGACGCTCATTCATCGTCCAAGGCAACCTTATGATAACGCGACCCCAAGCGGGAACGGCATAGCTGCTGTCGCTTTGCAAAGGCTTGGTCACGTCCTTGGAGAATCTCGTTATTTGGCAGCGGCAGAGCGAACTTTAACTGCATTTGACAGGCATATTCAGCATAACCCGGCAGCGTGTGTCAGCTTGTGCCACGCATTGCATGAATATCTTGATCCTCCAAAAGTAATAATCGTGCGGGGCGAGACCGCACAAATGCATGTGTGGCGTAAGGGAATAGACGCCTGTTTCTCACCGCATAGCCTTTGTTTTTATCTTCATGAACATTTGACAGAACTGCCCGAAACATTGGATAAAAATTTCTCAAAAGATGTCAACGCATGGATATGTCAAGGCGTTAGCTGTTTACCAAGGGTTGTTGATTTGGAACTAGTCCTATCGGAGTTATAGTACTTTATGGAATTCCAAATTACGGGTATGATATAGGCTGCAAAGAGATTGCAGAGAATTAAAAGAGTTCAGAATTCAAGGAGATAGCATGAAAGCATTATTAACAGCAGTTGCGGCGGCCGGTGTGTTGATGGCTGGTGTTGCTCAAGCGGAAGATGGTCAAGCATTGGCACAAAAAAGTGGTTGCTTGGCGTGCCATGGTGTAGATAAAAAAGTGTTGGGTCCATCCTATAAAGATGTAGCAGCCAAATACAAAGGCCAAGCCGGTGCAGAAGCCAAATTGGTGGAAAAAGTCAAAAAAGGCGGTAGCGGTGTTTGGGGTCCTATGCCTATGCCTGCTAACAGCCCACAAGTGAAAGATGAAGACATCAAGGCAATCGTTCACTGGGTATTGAGCCTGTAATTTAGTGAGATTGAATAAAAAAGCCAGCTTAAAGCTGGCTTTTTTATTTGGTATTAAATTATCGATTGAGTTTGCTGTGTTTAAAGGAATATAGAAAGTAGAACACAAGTCCAACGACTATCCATATTAAAAAACGATGCCAAGTCGCAGCGGGTAAGAAAGCCATCAAGGCGCCGCAGGACAATACTCCAAGCACTGGAATGAGTGGATTCCATGGGTTTTTAAATGGACGGTGTAGGTTTGGGTGGCGTATGCGTAACACCATAACACCCACGCTCACCATCACAAAGCTTGCCAGCGTGCCGATATTCACGGTTTCAGCCAGCTCACCAAGCGGAATAAAGCCCGCCACCAGTGAAACCACAGCGCCGCACATTAAAATAATGCGTGTTGGAGATTGCCTATCAGGATTGATTTTGGAAAAAACAGGTGAAATCAAACCGTCGCTGCTCATAGCGAACAAGATACGTGTTAAACCATAAAGCAACACTAGCAACACCGTAATTAATCCTGCCAGCACGCCGGTTGCCACCAAGGTGGATGCCCAGGTGTAGCCTAGTTTGGTAAGTGCGTACGCAACGGGGGATGAAGTGTTTAGCTCGGTATACGGCACAATGCCGGTTAGCAGGCCTGAGACAATAATGTATACAATAGTGCAAAACGTAAGCGAAGCGAGTAAGCCTATGGGCAAATCGCGCTGCGGTTTTTTGCATTCTTCTGCTGCGGTAGAAACCGCATCAAAGCCAAAGTAGGCAAAAAATACCAGCGATGCACCCGCTAGCACCCCAATATTTTTGCCATCAGGCAAGGTGCTAAACCAGCCAAACGGTGTGAAAGGCTGCCAGTTTGCGGTGTTTAAGTGGCCAATCGCCAGCGCGATAAAAATCGCGATAGTGGAAAGTTTAATCACGACGATGATATTGTTCACGCGCGCGCTTTCCTTTACGCCGACCGTCAGTAGAATTGTCAGTATCCAAATAATTGCAAACGCCGGCAAGTTAATGCTGCCGCCCATCATCGGTGCCTTGGTGAGCACTTCAGGTAGGTGTAGGCCAAAGTTAGAAAGGGTGGTGACAAAATAGCCCGCCCAGCCATTGGCTACGGCCGCAGCGCCAACTCCGTATTCCAGCAACAAAATCCAGCCCATTATCCAGGCCACAATTTCGCCAAAAGCTACATAACTATAGCCATAGGCGCTACCGGAGCCACCTACAGAGGCTGCGAGCTCTGCGTAAGCCAGCGCAGCAAAGCCAGAGGCGATGCCAGCTAAGATAAACGAAATTACCACGGCTGGGCCAGACTGCGTGGCCGCTGCCAAGCCTGTGAGCACGAATATGCCGGTACCGATTGCGCAACCAATGCCGAGCAGAGCTAAATCGAAGGAGGTCAGGCATTTTTTGAGGCCGCTACTGCCATGCGGGGCGATATGTTTGGTGCGTAAAAGTTTATTTAGCATTATTTTCTCTTCCTTTTGCGCTAGTTTACAACAATTACACCCAATCTTTCGCAATTAAAAAATCGGTATAAAGTTTGGCTTCCGCGCTACCATTCTCGGGCTTCCAGTCATAGCGCCATTTCACTATTGGTGGCATGGAAAGCAGAATGGATTCAGTACGCCCGTTGGATTGCAAGCCGAAAATCGTGCCGCGGTCGAAAATCAGGTTGAATTCGACATAGCGGCCACGGCGATACGCCTGGAAATCGCGTTCACGCTCGCTGTACGGGGTGTCTTTACGGCGCTGTACAATGGGCAAATAAGCGTTGATGAACGCATCACCTACGGCTTTTAACATGGCAATACTTTGTTCAAAGCCAAGCGCATGGAAATCATCGAAGAAAATGCCGCCAATGCCACGCGGCTCCTTGCGGTGTTTGAGGTAGAAATATTCGTCGCAGTCCTTTTTGAATGTCGGGTATAAATCGGCACCAAAAGGAGCGAGTGCGTCGCGACAAGTGCGATGGAAATGCACGCAATCCTCTTCGAATCCGTAATAAGGTGTCAAATCCATACCGCCGCCAAACCACCAGATATCCTGTTCGCTGGCATTTTGTGCTTTTGCCATAAAAAAACGTACATTCATGTGTACGGTCGGCACGTAGGGGTTGCGTGGATGGAACACCAGCGAGACGCCCATCGCTTCCCATGGCCTGCCGGCGGCCTCAGGGTGCGCTACGCTGGCGGCTGGCGGGAGTTTATTGCCTAAGACATGCGAAAAGCCGATCCCTGCACGTTCAAACACATTGCCTTCTTCCAGCATGCAGGAAGTGCCTCCACCGCCTTCCGGGCGTTGCCAGCTGTCGTTTAAGAAAGTTTTTCCATCAGTCAGTTCGATCGCTTCGACAATACGCGATTGCAGACCTTGCAAATAGTCAAAAACAGGTTTTGTTTCCATCATATCTTTTAACCCTTGATTGCCCGGTAACCAATGTCTTTGCGGTATTGTGCGCCATCGAAATGAATTTGTTCGGCAATTTTGTATGCTTGCTGTTGTGCGAATTTGACGGTCTCGCCCAGTGCGGTCACGCACAGCACACGGCCACCACTGGTGACGACCTTGCCGTCTTTTAGTGTGGTGCCGGCATGGAACACGTAAGCATCCTGCAAATCTTTTGGCAGACCGGTGATTTCGTCGCCCAGTTTTGGAGATTCAGGATAATTTGCGCTGGCCATTACCACGCCTAAGGCAAAACGACGGTCCCATTCTGCTACTGCCTGATTGAGTGTGCCGTCGACGGCGTGCTCGGCCAAGGCGACGAGATCGCTTTTCAGGCGCATCAAGATAGGCTGGGTTTCCGGGTCGCCCATGCGGCAGTTGAATTCCAGCGTTTTTACCGAACCGTCTTTGCCTATCATTAAGCCGGCATAAAGAAAGCCAGTATATGGGATGCCGTCTTTAGCCATGCCTTCAACGGTTGGGCGGATAATCTCGCGCAGGGCTTTGGCATGGATTTCAGGCGTCACGACCGGTGCCGGTGAATAAGCGCCCATGCCGCCAGTGTTGGGGCCTTGGTCTTCGTCCAGCAAACGTTTGTGATCCTGACTGGTAGCAAGTGCCAAGATATTTTTTCCATCCACCATCACCATAAAACTGGCTTCTTCGCCTTCCAGGAACTCCTCAATCACCACGCGTGCACCGGCTGCACCAAGCTTGCTATCAGCCAGCATCATATCGATGGCTTGGTGCGCTTCATCATCCGTCATGGCGACGACGACGCCTTTGCCCGCGGCCAGCCCATCAGCCTTAATCACGATTGGTGCGCCTTGCTGGCTTACGTAATCATGTGCCTTGGCGGCGTCGGTAAATGTTTCATATTTCGCCGTCGGAATGTTGTGACGCACCATGAACGCTTTGGCGAAATCTTTGGAGCTTTCCAGTTGCGCTGCGGCTTTAGTTGGGCCAAAAATCTTTAGTCCTGCTGCACGAAACGCATCCACGACACCTTGAGATAGCGGTGCTTCCGGGCCTACGATGGTCAAATAGATTTGCTCATCTTGAGCAAATTTTACTAATTCGTCCACTTTGGTAATGGGCACGTTCAGCATGTCGGGGTTGAGTGCGGTGCCGGCATTGCCCGGTGCCACGAATACCCGGCTGACTTCTTTGTTCTGAGAGATTTTCCAGGCAAGGGCGTGTTCGCGGCCGCCGCTACCGATAACTAAAATTTTCATAAATTTATTTTATGAGCAAATCACGTTGTCGCGTGCTCGCTCACTCCTTGTCTATCCAATACGATATGCCTGCGTCGTTCGCTCCGCGGCTCCTAGTGCTTTATCCCATAAAATGAATTTATAGGGTTAGCCAAATCATAACAAAATCAAATTCAAACCTACTGCGATGTGCAGTAGGTTTTGTTAGTGTCTAAAATGACGAACGCCAGTGAATACCATGGCAAGACCATGCGCATCTGCGGCTGCAATCACTTCTTCGTCACGCATGCTGCCGCCGGGCTGAATCACGCAGATAGCGCCGGCTTCTGCCAGAACATCCACACCATCGCGGAAGGGAAAAAACGCATCAGAGGCAACGACGGAATTTTGCAGGCTGAGGCCGGCGTTTTGCGCTTTGATGGCAGCAATCTTGGTGCTGTCCACGCGGCTCATCTGCCCCGCACCGACACCGAGTGTCATGCCATCGCCACAGAACACGATGGCGTTGGATTTGACATATTGCGCAACCCGCCATGCGAACAGCAAGTCGGCCAGTTGCGCCGGGCTCGGCTGTTTTTTGGTAACCACTCTCAGGTCTTTTTCGCTGATGACATGGTTGTCTGCCGTCTGTAGAAGCAAGCCGGAACCAATGCGCTTGCTGTCCATCAGGTTGCGGCCCTGCTCCCATGCACTTGGGTTTGATGATAAAGCACCGCCTTTTGGTAATGCGATTTTTAGTACACGTACATTGGCCTTGGCTTTGAATATTTCCAAGGCATCAGCAGAGTAATCCGGTGCAATCAGCACTTCGACAAACTGTTTGGAAACGGCTTCTGCTGCTGCGCCGTCCAGCGTGCAATTGAAGGCGATGATGCCACCAAAGGCTGAAGTCGGGTCTGTTTTGAACGCTTTGGAATAAGCTTCCAGCGGGGTAGCGCCTAGTGCCACGCCGCATGGGTTGGCATGCTTGACGATGACGCAGGCGGTACTATCAAAAGATTTAACAGCTTCCCAGGCTGCATCGGCATCGGCGATGTTGTTGTACGAAAGTTCTTTGCCTTGCAACTGTTGTGCGGCTACCAAGCTGCCTGGTGCGGGGCACAGATCGCGATACAGTGCGGCTTGCTGATGCGAGTTTTCGCCATAGCGTAAATCCTGTACCTTGATAAAGTTGCCGTTCAGCTGGTTCGGGAACATGCTGCATGTGGGTTTACCTGCAATCGCACTATCATAATCAATCGATGACAGATAATTACTGATCGCCGCGTCATATTGCGCGATGCGGTTGAATGCAGCGACGGAGAGCTTGAAGCGGGTGGCCTTGGAAAGCGCGCCACTATTGGCTTTCAGCTCGGTCAGTATGGCCTCGTATTGATTTGCATCGGTTAATACGGCGACATCGTTCCAGTTTTTGGCTGCAGAACGCACCATGGCAGGCCCGCCGATGTCGATGTTTTCAATGGCGTCTTCCAGCGTGCAATTGGGTTTACTGACAGTAGCTTCGAACGGATACAGATTTACCGCGAGCAAGTCGATGTCAGGAATATTTTGCGCCTGCATGGCGGCAACGTGCTCGGGCAAATCACGTCTGCCTAACAGTCCGCCGTGGACTTTAGGATGCAGGGTCTTGACACGGCCGTCCAGCATTTCCGGGAAGCCTGTGTAATCGCTGACTTCAATGACTGGAATGTTGTTATCTCTGAATAGTTTGGCCGTGCCGCCAGTGGATAGGATTTCCACGCCAAAGCCAGCTAGGGCCTTGGCAAAATCCACGATACCGTTTTTGTCAGAAACACTAATGAGTGCACGCTTGATAGTCGCCATAAAGTTTACTCAAAAAGTTAGTTAAATCGTTTTTACAAACCGTAAACGCGACACGATGACAAGGCGCAAGAAGTTGAAAAAACCAGAGTTTACTGTGCTGTAAATGAGGATTTTTGAAATTTTTTGCAACAAAGTCTGCATGAGCGGGGTGGTTTGGAATTAATCGAGATTGTATTGCGCCATTTTCTTGCGCAAGGTGTTGCGGTTGATGCCCAGGATTTCTGCCGCCTTGCTTTGATTGCCGCCGACTTTGCCAAGGATATATTCAATCATGGGCTTTTCGACACAGGCCAGCACCATGTCGTAGATCGCGTGAGGCTTCTCCCCGTCTAGGTGCGCGAAATACTCATCCAAAGCTGATTTGACGCATTCCCCCAGTTTGTTTGCCATGATTACGCCGCCAGTCCTTCGAGTTCGTTATTATCGTCTGCATACACCAGGCGCTCACTATCAGCTTTGAGTGCAATGAAGAAATCGTTAATGGCTTGTAGTTGCAACTCGATGGTTTGCAGGGTGTTCATGCTGTGGCGGAAGTGTGCCGAATTCTTCAGCCCTTTGGTATACCAGGAGATATGCTTGCGTGCCACGCGCATGCCGGTTAAATCACCATAAAACTCATATAAATCATGCAGATGCTCCAGCATGACTTGGTGTATTTCATCCACTGTGGGTGGCAGCATGCGGGTGCCGGTTTGCAGATAATGCTGGATCTCACGGAATATCCACGGGCGGCCTTGAGCGGCGCGGCCGATCATCACCGCGTCGGCGCCGGTGTAATCCAGCACATGTTTGGCTTTTTCGGGCGTGGTGATGTCACCGTTTGCTATTAAGGGAATTCGAATTACTTGTTTAACCGTTGCAATAGTTTCGTACTCCGCCTCGCCATGGTACAGGCAAGCGCGGGTGCGGCCGTGCATCGCCAATGCCTGCACACCGATATCTTCCGCCATTTTGGCGATTTGTACCGCATTGCGGTTCTGCTTATCCCAGCCGGTGCGGATCTTCAGCGTGACCGGCACATTCACTGCGCCGACAACGGCTTTCAGGATTTGCGCGACGAGCGGCTCATCCTTGAGTAATGCACTGCCTGCCATGACATTGCAGATTTTCTTGGCGGGGCAGCCCATGTTGATATCGATGATCTGTGCGCCATTATCCACATTATGTTTGGCGGCTTCAGCCATCATTTTTGGGTCTGCACCGGCGATCTGCACGGAAATCGGATCGGGCTCGCCTTCATGGTTGGCGCGGCGTTTGGTTTTTTCGCTGCCGTACAGCAGCGAGTTGGATGTGACCATTTCGCTCACGGCCAGGCCTGCGCCCATCTTTTTGCACAAAATGCGGAAAGGCCTGTCAGTCACGCCCGCCATGGGCGCAACAACCAGGTTATTTTTCAATATATAAGGGCCAATCTGCATGCTTTAAAAAATGGATTTTTGTTCGCTTCCGAAAGACTGCCTATTTTATATGCAAACGGTCGCTTATAAAACTAAAAAATGCATAATTTGCGCTTACAATGCGGCATTCTCTAAAGGGTTTTGCATGTCGCCAGTTTCTACCAAAAAAATCGCGTTCGCCAGCTTCATCGGTACTGCCATCGAGTTCTACGATTTCTATATTTATGCCATGGCGGCGGCGTTGGTCATCGGCCAGGTGTTTTTTCCGGCCAGCGATACGGCAGCGCAATCACTCAATGCGTTTTTAACTTTTGGCATCGCGTTTATCGCCAGGCCCTTTGGCGCTTTGCTGTTCGGGCATTTCGGCGATAAACTCGGGCGCAAGACCACGCTGGCAGCCTCATTGTTGGTGATGGGCTTGTGTACGCTGCTGATCGGCTTGCTGCCAGGTTATGATAGTTTGGGCTCACTTGCGCCAGTTGCGTTATGCATCTTGCGTTTCGGGCAGGGCATCGGGCTGGGTGGGGAATGGGCTGGCGCGGCCTTGCTGGCCACAGAGTACGCTCCGCCGGGCAAACGTGGCTGGTTCGGCATGTTTCCCCAGTTGGGGCCGTCAGTTGGCTTTTTGCTGGCGACCTTGAGTTATCTTGCCCTGAGTCTGTTTTTATCAGAAGCGCAATTCAATGCCTGGGGCTGGCGAATCCCGTTCGTGGCAAGCGCCTTGCTGGTGGTAGTGGGCCTGTATGTGCGTTTCAAGCTGGCTGAGACCCCGGCGTTTGTTGCCGCGCAGCAAAAGCACGAGCTGCATGCCATGCCGCTGCAAGCCTTGTTCCAGGCGCACTTTGGGCGGGTGGTTTTAGGCGCTTTGGCGATGGTGGTCTGCTACAACCTGTTCTATACCGCCACAGTGTTTTGCCTGAGCTATGGCACTAAGACATTGGGCATTCCCCGTGCGGATTTTTTACAGATGCTATGCGTCGCGGTGTTGTTCATGACCCTCGCGACACCGCTTTCTGCCTGGCTTTCAGACCGGTTCGGCCGTCGCCCCGTATTGCTGGTCAGTAGCGCTTTGGCCATGTTGGCGGGTTTTGCGCTGGTGCCGTTGATGCAAGGCGGTGTTGTTGAAATCACGCTGTTTTTGGCGATAGCGCTGTTCTTGATGGGTGCCAGTTTTGCGCCGATGGGGGCGTTTTTGCCGGAGCAATTTCCGGTGGCGCTGCGTTATACCGGGGCGGGTCTGGCATATCAATTGGGCGGAATTCTTGGCGCCTCGCTGGCACCGTATCTGTCGCAATTGCTGGTGGTGCAAGGCGGCTTGGCCTGGGTGGGCGCCTATATGACGGCGATGGCGCTGGTGAGTTTTGTAGCAGTTTATTTCATGCGCGAAACCGCATCAATCAAGGTCGGGTAAGCTGTTCCAGTTTTGTCAACCAGGCAATCGCCTGTTCTCGCGTGCTGCCGCACATTTCCAGGCTAGGCTGTAAACTCGCGCAAAATTTCGGGCGCTCCGGAGTGCCGAAAATCATGCAGCGATTTCCTTCATCCAGCTGCACGCAGCGTATCCCGGCGGGTTTGCCGTTTGGCATGCCTGGAATCGGGCTATTTATGCTTGGCGCAATGCAGCATGCACCACAACCGGCGCTACATTGCATTTCGTTCATTATTCATAACATCGGCCTGGAAGCCGCATCCAGCTTGCCTTCCGGAGGATCTCTTTTTGTAATGAATGCGCACGTGAGAGATTTAACTTTCTGCCCACGGATACTTCAGTGCGCTCACGCCCGCTTTCAAGTCCTGCATGGCTTTTTTTACATGTGCGCTTTCGCCTTTTAAGCCTACTTCCGTGGTGCGGCGCTGGTTGGTGCGTGGCAGGCTGAATAGCTTGAGCGCGGGATAATTGGTCAGCATGGTGTTCATTAAGTCGATCAGGTCGCTTTCACCAGCTTCGGTGATAACGATGGATTGCTCCAAGTAATCCCGGGTATGAAAGAGCTGTTTGTAATACGTCTCCAGCACCCATTCCATCATCGGGTGGGCCATGTCCGGAAAGCCGGGCACAAAGTAATGTTCGTTGATGCTAAACCCTGCCACACGGTTGACGGGGTTGGGTATCAATGCACAACCTTTTGGGAAATCCGCCATGATGAGCCGCTTCGAGTTGCCATCCTTGCCATAGCGCGCTTCGATCTCCGCCACAGCGCCGGGATGGCGCTCGATCGGCACGCCAGCCGCATCGGCTGCGCACTGGCGGGTGTAGTCATCCGGCGTGGCGCCGATGCCGCCGAAGCTGAACACAATATCGCCACGCGCCATGCTGGCTTTGAGCGCACCGGTGATCTGTTCGGGAATGTCGCCCATGTAATTCGCCCAGTTCAGTTGCAGGCCGCGTGCGTTCAGCAGCTCGATGATTTTGCTTAGATGCGCGTCCTGACGTTTGCCGGAAAGGATTTCATCCCCAATGATATAAGCACCAAATGTACGCATTGTGAACATGGAAAGTCAAAACCCGTATTCTGCGGGCTAACGGCAATTAAATCCAGCCTCACGCGCGCATTCATTGTAAAAGTAGCTGCCCTGTAAGCCAATCTGGGTGCGGCCTGCAGGCCGATGGCGTACACAATGAAAAAATGCGCCGGTCTACGGAACCTGTATGGATTTTCACTTTCCAATCTTGGCGCATGTTAAAATAGCATGAAAGCTGACCAGACAGTCGCCGCCATCCGTGGGGGAGGAAAGTCCGGGCTGCACAGAGCGGGATGACGGCTAACGGCCGTACGCCGTGAGGCGAGGAATAGGGCCACAGAGACGAGTAAGCCGTAAGGTGGACGTGAAACGCGGTAACCTCCATCCGCAGCAAGACCAAATAGGCTGGCATTGGCGTGGCTCGCGTCGTCAGCGGGTAGGTTGCTCGAGCGTATTGGCAACGGTACGCCTAGATGAATGACTGTCACTTGCCGTAAGGCAATTACAGAACCCGGCTTATCGGTCAGCTTTTCTTTACAACCCCATCAAATCAATTCAATCAGATAAAAGTTATTGGTGATATTTTACTTTCAGTGAAAATCGCAACGCGTTGATTATAAATAACATTTTTTTATATTAAAAATTTCGCTAAGTCTTTGTCTTATAAAGAAAAAACTCAGAAAGTGCTTGCAAAGCGCTTTTTTTTTATCTATAGTGCAATTTAGTGGAGAAAAGTGGGTTTTTGTGGAGAATATTCACTTTTTGAAGCGGTCGAATTTAAACAACAGGTAAAGATAAAAAATGTTCAGGGGTGCGACCAATTTAAGCATGGATGCAAAAGGCAGGCTTGCAGTGCCCGCCAGGCATCGTGACGCCTTGCTGGCAGAGTCTGCTGGCAATGTGGTGCTGACCGCGCACCCGCACCGATGCTTGTTGCTGTACCCGCAGCCTGCCTGGGAGCCGATTCAGGCCAAGTTGATGGCCTTGTCCAGTTTTGACAAGCAATCTTCCACTTTTCAGCGTTTGCTGGTGGGCTATGCTGAAGATATTACGCTGGATACAACAGGCCGCTTGCTGGTTTCGCCTGCATTGCGCGCTTTTGCAGGTTTCGAAAAAGATGTGATGCTGGTAGGCCAGGGCAGTCACTTCGAGCTTTGGAATGGCGAAGCCTGGCGTAAGCAATTGGATAATGTGATGCGTGAAGACGAAATCGTCATGCCCGCAGAATTAGAGGGCTTTTCGCTATGATGATGGGCGCGGTCTCGGCGCCCCCATCAGCACCATTGCCCTTATCAGTAAAGTCCGAAGTCGAAAGCTCCAGTGTCATGCCGCATCTCACCGTATTGCTATCCGAAGCTGTGGATGCGCTCAAAATCAAGCCTGCAGGTGCGTATATCGACTGTACCTTCGGTCGTGGCGGGCATAGCAGGAAAATTCTCGAGAAACTCAATCCAAAAGGCCGTTTGTATGCGATAGACCGCGATGTGGCGGCGTTTGAGGCAGCACGGCAAATCCAGGATGCACGTTTTCATATCAAGCATCTGCACTTTTCAGAAATAGAGCAACTTGCGCACGAAGAAAAATTGGAAAAAGTGGATGGCATTTTGCTGGACCTGGGGATTTCGTCCCCGCAGATTGACGAGGCGGAGCGGGGTTTCAGTTTCAGGTTCGATGGTCCGCTGGATATGCGGATGGATCAAACACGCGGCAAAACGGCAGCGATGCTGTTGGCCGATATTTCAGAGCAGCAACTAAGGGAGGTTATAAAAGATTATGGTGAAGAACGGTTTGCTAAGCAGGTTGCAAGGGCGATTATTAAAGAGCGCGATAACGGGCGCCCCATCACCACTACAGGACAGCTTGCCCAGGTCGTGGCAGGGGCAATCCCCAAGGTCGAGCCGGGCCAGAACCCAGCCACGCGCACCTTTCAGGCTTTACGGATTTACCTCAATCAGGAGCTTGAAGAGCTCTCGCTAGTATTGCCGAAATGTGTGGATTTATTGGCCGAAGGCGGACGTCTGGTGGTGATCAGTTTTCACTCTTTGGAAGATCGCATGGTCAAGCGTTTCATTCAATCGCAGCAAGACCGTGATACGCTGCCTTCCCGTTTGCCGGTCAAAGCGAAAGACTTGCCGCAACCACGTTTGGTAGCGGTCGGTCGTGCAACTAAGCCTGGTGTGGCAGAGGTGAGGCAGAATCCGCGGGCGCGCAGTGCGGTGATGCGTGTGGCGGAAAGGACAGCCATTGTATGACCCGGCTGAATCTGATTCTTTTTGTTGTGCTGATTGCGGTGAGTCTGGGCTTGATTTCTTCTCAGCACAAGGCGCGCAAACTCTACTTTGAGCTGGAACAGCAGCAAGAGCTGGCCAAGAATCTGCAAACATCGTATGAGCAATTGCAGCTTGAGCAAAGTACCTGGGCGATGCATTCACGTATCGAAGAGTTGGCCAGCAAACGGCTGCATATGCAAGTGCCGGATGCCAAGCGCATCCAGGTAATTTCGCTGGAAGAGGCGGTGCACTGATGGCCTATCAGACTTCACAGCACCATCTGGTCAAGTTGCCCGCTTGGCGTCGTCGCGTGTTGCTGATTTCTGTGCTTCTGGGGTTTGCGGCTTTGCTGGTGCGCGGGGTTTATCTGCAAAGTTTGCACAAAGAATTTCTGCAGCAAAAAGGCGACGCACGCTACAGCCGGACGATGGTGCTGCAGGCGCATCGCGGCAAAATCACGGACAGAAACGGCGAGTTGCTGGCGATCAGCAGTCCGGTGGAGTCCGTTTGGGTGAGTCCGGCAGACTTGACTCTAAATGAAGCCAATAAAAAAACTTTGGCTGGCCTTCTGCAAATGAAAACTGCGGAAATTGATAAAAAGACTGCCAATCCAGAACGCGAATTCGTATATCTCAAGCGCCGCATCTCTCCTGCCTTGGCAGGTAAAGTCATGAGCCTGGAAATTCCGGGCGTGTTTTTGCAGCGCGAATACAAACGCTTTTATCCAGCGGGAGATGTGGCAGCACATATCGTCGGGTTTACCGGAATTGATGATAAGGGACAAGAGGGGTTGGAGCTTGCCAGAAACGACTATCTATCAGGTAAGGCAGGTAGTCGCCGTGTGATCAAGGACCGTCAGGGTCGCATCGTTGAGGATCTGGAAGCGGTCAAGGTGCCTCAAGATGGTCAGGATTTAGTGCTGAGCATCGATCGTCGTATTCAGTATCTGGCGTTTCGAGAACTTGCCAAAGCGGTGGATCAATATAAAGCCAAGGCTGGCGCTGCGGTCGTGCTGGATGCAAAGACCGGTGAAGTGCTGGCGATGACCAATATTCCTACTTACAACCCGAATAATCCTGTCAATATCCAAGGCAAGACACGCAATCGCTGCATTACCGATATATACGAGCCTGGCTCAACCATGAAGCCCATGGCGGTTTCTGCGGCCATGCAGTTTGGGGGTTATACACCGACGACCAAGGTGGACACTGGTGGAGGTACCCTCACTTTAGGGCCAGCTACCATCCATGATGCACACCCGCATGGAGTGATTTCGGTGGCGCAAGTCATCCAGTTTTCATCCAATGTTGGCGCTTCCAAGATGGCGCTTAGCCTGAAAAGAGAAGAGCTGTGGAGTACGTTTAACCAGCTTGGATTTGGTGCGTCGACCCAGATTGGCTTTCCTGGCGAGGTTTCCGGTAGATTGCGCCCATACAAGATTTGGCGGCCAATCGAACAAGCCACGATGTCCTATGGGCACGGCATCAGCGTGACTCTGTTGCAAATGGCGCGCGCTTATACCGTGTTTGCTAACGAGGGTGAGTTGAAACCGCTTTCTTTGGTCAAACTGAATGAGCCGCCGGTCGGACATCAGGTATTTTCCACGCAGGTGGCGAATGACATGAAAGATATGCTGGAGCTGGTGGTGCAGCCCGGGGGTACGGCCATCAAGGCACAGGTACCGGGGTATCGCGTGGCGGGAAAAACCGGTACCGCGCACAAGCTTGGGCCGGGCGGATACGAGGAAGATAAATACGTGGGTTCATTCGTTGGCATGGCGCCGGCTTCTAACCCACGCTTGATCATGGCAGTCATGATAGATGAGCCAACCACAGGCGAATATTATGGGGGCACCATTGCTGCACCGGTGTTTAGTGCGGTGATGGGGGACGCGCTGCGCATGCTGGCGGTGCCGCAAGATGCTGCGAACAACAACGTAGTGATTCCACCGGAAGCGGCAGAAGATGCCAAGGAGGTCATGTGACCCTGCATCTGCTGAAAACCATGCCAACCAGCATTACCACGGATAGTCGTCAGGTACGAGACGGGAGCCTGTTCCTGGCTTACCCTGGAGAGACAACTGACGGTCGCCAATATATCGCAGATGCGATTGAGAAGGGCGCTTCCGCCGTGATGTGGGAGCCAGAGAATTTTACCTGGAAAGCAGATTGGCAAGTGGAAAATCTGCCGGTAAGCCAGTTGCGTATGCAAGCAGGCTATCTCGCGGATAAGTTCTATGGGCAGCCTTCGATTCAACTATGGACAGTGGGTGTTACTGGCACCAATGGCAAGACTTCTATTTCGCAGTGGTTGGCCCAAGCGTTTACCTATCTGGGGCGCAAGGCGGCGGTGATTGGCACGATCGGCAATGGTTTCGTGGATGCGCTTTCTGCCTCGCAGAACACAACACCAGGATCGGTACAGTTGCATGGTTTATTGGCGGATTATCTGCAACTGGGCGCGCAAGTGGTGGCGATGGAAGTCTCGTCACATGGCTTGGAGCAAGGTCGGTTAAATGGTGTGCATTTTGACGTGGCGGTGTTGAGCAACCTGACGCGCGACCATCTGGATTACCACCGCACCATGGAGGCCTATGCGGCAGCCAAGCAGAAACTGTTTGAAATGAAGGATTTGAAAGCTGCCGTGATTAATGCGGATGATGAATTTGGTCAGAGTCTGCAAAGGTCTTTACAAAACAAAGCCATGAATGTCATGACGTATGGCATTCGCGCGGGTGATGTGCGTGCCAGCAATATACGCCTTCACTCTAATCATATGTCGTTTGTGGCGCACACGCCGGCGGGCGAAGCGGAAGTACGGGCAGCGCTGGTCGGGCAATTCAATGTGTACAACGTGCTGGCGGTGCTGGCGACGCTGCTGGTGTCGGACATTAAGCTAACAGACGCGGTGGATGCGGTCGCGCAAATCAAATCGGCTGCGGGCCGTATGGAACAAATGGGCGGACGCGATTTGCCGCTGGTGGTGGTGGATTATGCACACACTCCCGATGCATTGAGAAATGTGTTGAATGCCTTGCGTACACAGACCAAGGGCAAATTGGTGTGTGTGTTCGGTTGCGGCGGTGATAGGGATCCGGGCAAGCGGGCATTGATGGGTAAAGTGGTGAGCGATCTGGCAGATGCTGCAGTCGTGACGTCCGATAACCCTCGCAGTGAGGATCCAGAAATCATCATCGAACAAGTGCTGGAAGGGATGCATGGCAGTTATGCCATCGAGCCAGACAGAGCTAAAGCGATTGCAGTGGCGATTGGTACGGCTAAGCCGGGAGATACGGTATTGCTGGCCGGCAAAGGGCATGAAACCTATCAGGAAGTGGCTGGCAAAAAAATCCATTTCAGCGATGTCGAGCAAGCGAAGATGGCTTTGAAGCGGATGCAGGGGGTGATGGCATGATGCTGTTATCCGAATTGGCAACTGTAACCAAAGGCCAGCTACGTGGTGCGGATGCCCGCTTTACTTCAGTGGGTACAGACAGTCGGCATATTATCGAAGGCCAGCTTTTCGTAGCCATCAAAGGCGACAAGTTCGATGGCAATGCGTATGCAGCACAAGCGGTCGAACAAGGTGCTGCAGGTGCTTTGGTTAGCGATAAAGATGTGATGGGTGTTCCAAATGTACTGGTGGAAAATACAAGGTTGGCGCTGGGCGAGTTGGCACACCATTGGCGCACCAAGCAAGCACTTAAACTGGTGGCGGTGACAGGCAGTAATGGCAAAACCACCGTCAAGGAAATGATCGCTGCGATTTTGAACGCGGCTGATAGCGGCCATGTGCTGGCGACGCAGGGCAACCTGAACAATGACATCGGCATGCCGCTGACCTTGCTCAAGCTGAATGATAGTCATCGATTTGCGGTGATTGAAATGGGCATGAATCATGAAGGCGAGATTCGCTATTTGACTGGTATCGCCCGACCCGATGTAGCGCTGGTAAACAATGCAGGCACTGCGCATATCGGCGAGTTGGGGTCAAGAGAAGCGATCGCACGCGCCAAAGGCGAAATCTACGAAGGTCTGAGCGGCGCCGGGATCGCCATCGTCAATGCGGACGATGATTTTGCCGACTACTGGCGTGGTTTGAATCAAGGGCGAAAAGTCCTGACCTTTGGCTTAAGTCATCCGGCAGACGTCTGTGCAAAAAGCATCGGCCTGGAAGCCAGTCTGGATGCGGCTCCCAGGGCAGTGGTTTTGAAGACGCCGCAGGGCGAAATCACAGTAAATCTGCAAATGCCGGGTGAACATAATCTACGTAATGCATTAGCCGCTACCGCTGCCGCTTTGGCGCTAGGGGTTTCCTTAGAGGCAATTCAGCAGGGCTTGAGTGGTTTTGGTGGTGTAAAGGGTCGGTTGGCGCACTTTGCCGGTATCCATGGCGCGCAAGTGATCGATGACACTTACAACGCCAATCCGGATTCGATGAAAGCCGCGCTGGATGTACTTTCCAGCTATGCGGGTGAAAAGGTGTTTGTGATGGGCGATATGGGTGAGTTGGGTGCGGATGCGGCTAAGATGCATGCGGAAATCGGCGCTTATGCCAAACAAAAAGGCATCGGCACGATGCTGGGTTTTGGTGAAAACGCTTTGCATGCCGTGCAAGCGTTTGGCACGGGCGCACAGCATCTTGCATCGCTGCAAGCTTTGCTGGATGCGGTTCCCAGCCTGATGAAAAACGGGGTGGTGGTGCTGGTAAAAGGATCGCGCTTCATGCAAATGGAGCGTGTGGTAAAGGCGATTGTGAACGAACAATTGGGGAGCATACATTAAATGTTGCTAGAACTGACAAGATGGTTGGCGCACGATATTCGTGGATTTCATGTGTTCGATTACATCACGCTGCGCGCGGTGCTGGCGACACTTACTGCGCTGACGATTTCATTTATGGTTGGTCCGAGCATGATTAGGAAACTGACCGAATACAAAGTGGGGCAGGCAGTGCGTGACGACGGCCCTCAAACCCATCTGGTGAAGGCAGGTACGCCGACCATGGGCGGTGCTTTGATACTGGTGGCAATTGCCGTTTCTACACTGCTATGGGCAGATTTGAGCAATCGGTTCATCTGGGTGGTGCTGGTGATTACACTTGGGTTTGGCGCCATTGGCTGGGTGGATGATTATCGCAAAGTGGTCTACAAGAACCCTAAAGGTCTGTCAGCCAAAGCCAAATATTTCTGGCAAAGCCTGATTGGCCTGAGTGCCGCTATTTTCTTATATAAAACAGCACAAACGCCTATCGAGACGACCTTGATCGTGCCGTTTTTCAAACACGCCGTGTTGCCCTTGGGGATGGTTGGCTTTGTGGTGCTGACTTATCTGGTCATCGTAGGCAGCAGCAATGCGGTGAACCTGACCGATGGATTGGATGGATTGGCCATCTTGCCGACCGTGATGGTGGGCAGTGCGCTTGGTTTGTTCGCCTACGTGGCCGGTCATCTGTACTTCTCGAAATATCTTGGCATTCCCTATGTAGCAGGCAGTGGTGAGTTGATGGTGTTCTGTGCCGCGATGGCGGGTGCGGGTTTGGGGTTCTTATGGTTCAACGCTTACCCGGCGGAAGTGTTCATGGGTGATGTGGGCGCGCTGGCGCTGGGCGGTGCGCTTGGCGCGGTCGCAGTCATCGTGCGGCAGGAAATCGTGCTGTTCATCATGGGTGGCGTGTTTGTAGTGGAGACGCTTTCGGTGGCGATGCAGGTGCTGTATTTCAAATATACCAAAGCCAAGACTGGGGTGGGACAACGTATTTTTCTGATGGCGCCGTTGCATCATCACTACGAACAAAAAGGCTGGAAAGAGACGCAAGTGGTCGTGCGGTTCTGGATCATCACGATGATGTTGGTGCTGGTGGGTCTGTCCACATTGAAACTGAGATAGCAGATAGTATAAAGATGGCGATTGCATTAAAAGACAAACGGGTGTTGGTGCTGGGTCTGGGTGAAACCGGGCTTTCGGCATTGCGCTGGTTGAGAAAGCAAGGCGCACGCTTGTCTGTGGCAGATTCGCGCGATGTACCGCCAAATCTGGATGCATTGAAAGCAGAAATACCGGATGTAACAATCAACACAGGCGCATTTGATGCGAATACCTTTGCCAATCTAGATGTGATCGTCATCAGCCCTGGTGTGGATGCTCGGGAAGCCAATATACAAGCGGCGATTCAGGCAGGGGTTCCAGTACTGGGCGATGTGGAGCTATTTGCGCAATACCGTGATCCGGCTGCCAAAGTGATTGCGATTACCGGGGCCAATGGCAAAACGACAGTCACTACACTGGTGGGCGAAATGTGCAAGTCTGCCGGATTGAATACCATTGTCGCCGGGAACATCGGTTTGCCGGTGCTGGATGCACTGGCAATGCCCACACCGGATGTCTATGTGCTGGAGCTTTCCAGCTTTCAGCTCGAAACCACTCATAGCCTGGTGACAGATGCTGCGACCATGCTGAATCTGAGCGAAGATCATCTCGACCGGCATGACGACATGGCGGCATATGCGGCTGCCAAAGCGCATATTTTCTATCACGCCAAACATCAGGTGCTCAACCGCGATGATGCATGGAGCTTGGTCATGACGCGTCCAAGCGTGCCTTGCAGCACTTTCGGGCACAGCAATGAAGATTTTGGCTTGCTGCAGGAAGGGCCGGAAATCTGGCTGGCAGCAAATGGCCAGGAACTGATGAATGTGGCTGACCTGAAAATCAAAGGCACACACAATGCCATGAATGCGTTGGCGGCATTGGCGCTATGCCGTGCGATAGGTCTGGAATTCGCACCATTGCTGGCGGCACTGTATAACTTCAAGGGCTTGCCACACAGGGTGGAATGGGTGGCGAGCATCGATGACGTGGACTACTACGATGACTCCAAAGGTACCAATGTAGGTGCGACTTGCGCTGCCATTGCCGGTTTGCCTCAGAAAGTCGTGTTACTGGCCGGGGGCGATGGCAAAGGTCAGGATTTCGCGCCATTGGCTATCCCGGTTAAGGAAAATGCCCGTGCTGCGGTATTGTATGGACGCGATGCCGGTTTGATAGAAGCAGCGCTGTTGAAGGCGGAAGTGCCGCTTTATCGCGCAAACGATATGTATGAAGCAGTGGCGATAGCCAGGCGCGTCGCGCAACAAGGGGACGCGGTGTTGCTATCCCCGGCATGTGCCAGTTTCGATATGTTCAAAAATTACGAGCATCGCGCACAAGTGTTTGTGCAAGCGGTAAAAGCATTGGAGGCTGCCTGATGTTAGCGCCAGTGATGACCAGCCGCGAAAACATGAATGCTCCTAGCTATGATCAGCTGTTGCTGTGGGTCACCTTGATATTGCTGGGTCTGGGTTTGGTGATGGTGTATTCGGCCAGTATCGCCATTGCGGAGGCTGATAAGGCTACCGGACATCAATCTACCTACTTCCTGATCCGGCAGGCGATTTATATCACCATGGGCTTGGTAGCCGCATTTATCGCATTCCAAATCCCGGTGGTGTGGTGGCAAAAGATGGCGCCATATTTATTTCTGTCTGGCTTGGTATTGCTGGTGTTGGTGCTCATTCCCGGAGTCGGGCGCAATGTCAACGGCAGCCAGCGCTGGCTTTCGCTGGTGGTGATTAACTTGCAGCCTTCCGAGTTCATGAAACTGTTTGCAGCCATGTATGTGGCGGATTATGCAGTGCGTAAATCGGCACAGATGGACAGCATCGTCAAAGGGTTCTTGCCGATGGTGGCGGTGATGGTGCTGGTGGGGTTCCTGTTGTTGCGCGAGCCGGACTTCGGTGCATTTGCAGTCATTGCTGCCATTTCCATTTCCATCCTGTGGCTGGGCGGAATCAATGCCAAGATATTTGCAGCCTTGCTGGCACTGCTGCCAGTGGCCATTTATCTGTTGATCTGGAGCTCTCCATACCGTTTGCAACGTGTGATTGGTTTTATGGATCCCTGGGCCGATCCTTATGGCAAAGGCTATCAGCTCTCACATGCGCTGATTGCTTTCGGGCGTGGTGAATGGTTTGGTGTGGGTCTGGGGGCAAGTGTGGAGAAGCTGCTATATCTGCCAGAAGCACATACGGATTTCTTGTTGGCAGTGATCGCCGAAGAACTGGGGTTTATCGGCGTGCTGACAGTGGTGGGACTGTTTACCTGGATTGTGATCCGTGCCTTCGGTATCGGCAAGGAGGCGGTGGCCAATGAACGTTATTTTGCTGCGCTGCTGGCGCAAGGGATAGGGGTATGGATGGGGGTGCAAGGCATCATCAATATTGGGGTGAACATGGGTGTGCTGCCAACCAAGGGACTGACCTTGCCATTGTTGTCTTTTGGCGGCAGCGGTATTTTGGCTAACTGTATCGCGATGGCTGTTTTGCTCAGAGTGGATTTTGAAAACAGGCGCTTGCAGAAGGGATTGCCAGCATGATGATGCCAGTTACGCGAATGCAAGTAAAACGTTACGTTGCGCCTGTTTTGGCGCAGGCTAACTCGCGTAGCGATGTTAAGCGTAGCGGCCGTAGCCAAAATCGCTGCTTGCAGAAGGGATTGCCAGCATGATGTTTTCTAGCCCAGTGACCCAGTATGGCGAGTACACATTGATGGTCATGGCAGGCGGTACCGGCGGCCATGTGTACCCTGCGATGGCCGTGGCCGATGCGCTCAAGGTGAAAGGATGGAAAATCGTTTGGCTGGCCACAGAAGGAGGCATGGAGAACCGTTTGATTGAGGGTAAAAGTTATCAAAAAGCCATGATTCATATGCGAGGGGTGCGTGGCAAAGGGTTGCTGGGCTGGTTGATGCTGCCAGTCAAATTATCAAAGGCGTTCTTGCAATGCCTGAAAGCAATCCGTCAGCACAAACCTGATGTATTGCTGGGCATGGGTGGTTTTGCTGCATTTCCAGGTGGAGTTATGGGTAAATTGGTTGGAAAACCATTGGTAATACACGAACAGAACTCGATTGCAGGTTTGACCAATAAGATATTGAGCGTTTTGACAAGCCATGTGCTGACAGGCTTCCCGCAAGTGTTGACGCCAAAAGGTAAGCAAGTGGGCAATCCTGTGCGCGCAGTCTTCCATCACTTAGCACAACCGAAGGATAGATATGCTGGCCATGAGGGTGTATTGAGAGTGTTGGTCGTAGGGGGTAGCCTGGGTGCAGCGGCTCTGAACAATGTGGTTCCAAAAGCACTGGCCATGTTGCCTGCGGAAATCCGCCCAAAGGTCATCCATCAGGCGGGTGAGAAACGCATTGATGAATTGCAGGCTAATTATCGCGCCGCCGGTGTACAGGCCGAAACCAGAGCGTTCATTCAGGACATGGCTGAAGTTTATCAGTGGGCGGATGTTGTGATTTGCCGCGCTGGAGCGCTTACCGTCGCAGAAATTGCCTGTGTTGGCGTGGCGAGTGTGCTGGTGCCATTCCCGCATGCGGTGGATGACCATCAGACCACGAATGCGAAATTTCTGGCAGATGCCGGTGCAGCCATGCTGATACAGCAAACAGATTTCACGGTAGAAAAGGCGGCTGAAATTTTGCGTGGCTTAAGCCGCGAGAAATGTCTGGAAATGGCACAGAAAGCCCGTGCTCTGGCCAGGCCGGAGGCGACAGAATCGGTTGCCAATATTTGCATGGAGTGTGCTCTTTTAGGGGCATAGCATATGAAACATAAAGTCAAACATATCCATTTTGTAGGCATTGGCGGCGCAGGGATGAGTGGCATTGCTGAGGTGCTGCTGAATCTGGATTTTGCAGTCAGCGGTTCTGATTTGGCCAGCAATGCGGTAACCAGGCGCCTGCAAGGCTTTGGTGCGACTGTGTATCAGGGACATGCGACGGAAAACCTGAAAGATGCTGATGTCGTTGTGGTATCCAGTGCGGTGAATGAGGAAAACCCGGAAGTGGTAGCTGCGCGTGCCAAAAAGATTCCGATCGTGCCGCGTGCGCTGATGCTGGCTGAGTTGATGCGTTTCCGTCAGGGGATTGCCGTAGCCGGTACGCATGGTAAGACCACGACCACCAGCCTGATCGCCAGCATTCTGGCAGAAGCGGGTATGGATCCCACCTTTGTGATTGGCGGAAAGCTGGAAGCAGCGAGCGCCAATGCCAGGTTAGGTACGGGTGAATTTATTGTAGCCGAGGCAGATGAATCGGATGCTTCTTTCCTGCACTTGAGCCCAATCATCGCGGTGGTGACCAATATCGATCAGGATCATATGGATACCTATGATCATGATTTTGAAAAACTGAAAGCCGCTTTCGTGGAGTTCCTGCAGTGTTTGCCATTCTACGGCATGGCGGTGTTGTGTGTAGATGATCCGAACGTGCGAGCAATCTTGCCACAAGTGACCAAGCCCATCATGACCTATGGCGTGAGTGAGGATGCCAGCGTGCGTGCCAGCAATATTCGCGCGGATAACGGAAAAATGCATTTTACCGCGTCACGTGTCAATGGTACGACCACGAGCTTTGATGTGACGCTGAATCTGCCGGGCCATCACTATGTGCTGAATGCGCTGGCAGCGATTGCTGTGGCCAGTGAGTTGAATGTGCCAGATGCGGCGATTGCGAAGGCCTTGAAGGAATTCAAGGGTGTCGGCCGTCGCTTTGAGCGCTACGGCGAAGTGCCGGCCAAGCAAGGGGGGCATTTCACCTTGATTGATGACTACGGGCATCATCCGGTGGAGATGCAGGCCGTGATTGCTGCTGCGCGCGACGCGTTCCCTAATCGCCGTCTGGTACTTGCCTTCCAACCGCATCGCTATACCCGAACCCGTGATTGTTTCGAAGATTTTGTGCGCGTGCTCTCTACGGCCGATGTGGTGCTGTTGACCGAAGTGTATTCGGCAGGTGAGGCACCGATTGTAGCGGCTGATACGCGTAGTTTGATCCGTGCTATCCGTGTATTGGATCAGGTGGAGCCCGTTTTTGTGGAAAGTACGGATACGATGCCTGGCGCTATTCTGAGCATAGCCAAAGACGGTGATGTGGTGGTGGTGATGGGTGCAGGCAGCATTGGCCAGGTGGCGGCCAGGACAAAAGAGATGGCGAGCTAAAAGGGATTTGCAGAGCAATGGTAGAAGCTACGACAAAGTCACAACTATTAAAAAACGAGCCGCTGGCGCGCTACACCAGTTGGCGCGTGGGTGGCAAGGCAGACCAGGTATTTATTGCGGAAAATCTAGCTGAACTGCAAGCGTTTTTGCACACACTGGATCGGGCTGAGCCACTGAATTTTATCGGGCTTGGCAGCAATTTGCTGGTGCGGGACGGCGGCATTCGCGGCACGGTCGTAGTCATGCATCAGGCCTTAAGCGAATTGCGGCTGGATGGTAAATATATTTATGCAGAGGCCGGAGTTACCAGCGCAAAGTTGGCGCGTTTTAGCGCCGCGCAAGGTCTTCAAGGGGCGGAATTCATGGCAGGGATTCCCGGCACGGTGGGGGGTGCACTGGCAATGAATGCGGGCTGTTACGGTGGTGTGACATGGAACATTGTGCATCAGGTGTTGATGATTAATCGTGCCGGCGAAACGCGCGTACGCAATGCAACCGAGTTCATTCCTAGCTATCGACACATTGAAATGCCTGCTGCAGACGAATGGTTTTTGGGTGCATGGTTCGATCTTGAAAGTGGTTTGGCCGAAGAGTCCAACCGGAAGATCAAGGACTTGTTGGCTACGCGTCTGGCGAGCCAGCCATTGAACATGCCAAGTGCAGGAAGCACTTTCCGCAACCCGCAAGGTGATTTTGCCGCCAGGTTGATCGAGGCAAGCGGTTTGAAGGGTTACCAGATTGGTGGCGCGCAAGTTTCACCCAAGCACGCCAATTTCATTGTCAATTTAGGCGACGCAACAGCGCTGGATATTGAGTTATTGATACGCCACATCAAGGAAGTGGTGCTGGAAAAGCAAGGCGTGGCCTTGCAGCAAGAGGTCAGAATAATAGGTGAGTATGCAGAATAAACGACAAAAATTCGGCAAAGTGGGTGTGTTGTTTGGCGGCACGTCCGATGAACGTGAGGTTTCGATCAAGAGCGGCTCTGCCGTGCTGGCAGCCCTGCAACGACAAGGTGTAGACGCACACGCGTTCGACCCTGCCAATCAGGACTTGAGTGAATTGAAGTCGTTCGACCGGGTGGTTATCAGCTTGCATGGCCGCGGCGGCGAGGATGGCACGATACAAGGCGTATTGGAGCTCATGGGCATTCCTTATACCGGCAGCGGAGTGATGGCAAGCAGCTTGGGCATGGATAAATGGCGGACTAAGCTCTTATGGCGCGCAACAGAAGTGGTAACGCCGGATTTCATGCTGGTGGATGGAAATAACGATTTTGCTGCAATCGAGCAAGCACTTGGCTTGCCATTGTTTGTGAAGCCTGCCAACGAAGGTTCCAGTATCGGCATTAGCAAGGTGAAACAAAAAGGTGGCCTGGAAGGCGCGTATTTATTGGCTTCCAAGGCAGACCCTCTGGTGATTGCGGAGCGGTTTGTCGGTGGTGGTGAATACACCGTGGGCATTCTGGGTAGCCGCGCTTTACCAATTGTACGCATTGTGCCAAAAAACGAGTTCTACGATTACGAGGCCAAATACTTGCGCGATGACACGGAATATCTGTGCCCATGTGGATTGAGTGCTGAAAAGGAAGCACAAATTCAAGCGGAAGCACTGCAGGCGTTCCGAGTGGTAGGTGGCCGCGGCTGGGGACGCGTGGACTTTCTGATGGATGAAGCCGGACAACATTATTTTCTGGAGGTGAATACCTCACCCGGCATGACAGATCACAGCCTGGTGCCAATGGCTGCCAAAGCGGCCGGATTGAGTTTTGATGCACTGATACTGGAAATTTTGAGCATGACACTGGAGCAAAAATAAGGTGTGGAATAGGCCTGCATTACTGAACTGGACTGCCAATCTGCTCTATGCGCTGAGCGTAGTGGTGATGATGTATGCAGTGATATTTGCGGTCGTGCACTTGCCAATTTTTCCATTACGTCAGGTGAATGTGGTGGGCAACTTGAGCCATGTGACGCGAGAACAGATCAGGTTGATTGTAGATAAGCATCTGAAAGGTAATTTTTTTACGCTGGATCTGGTGAAAGCACGCGATGCATTTCAAAAGCTGCCTTGGGCACGCAGCGTTAGTGTGCGTCGACGCTGGCCCGATAAGCTGGATGTGGTGGTGGAAGAGCATCAGGCCTTGGCGCGCTGGGGCAATATTGCCTTGGTGAATACACAGGGAGAGCTGTTCCATGCTGCTTCGAATGCGGATTTACCGGTGTTTTACGGGCCTGGCAACGGCGTTTTTGAGGTGGCAGAACACTTTGGCAAGTTTAATGAGATATTAAATCAGGCCGGGTTACATGTGGCGCAAATCACTTTATCTCCTCGCCGGGCTTGGGAGATTACCACCGACGATGGGATGTCGATTGCTTTGGGGCGTGAGGATATGGAAGTGCGGCTGACCAAGTTTGCATCTGCTTACCAAAGCACGCTGAGTCAGTTGAACGTGAAAATTACTTATGCAGATTTGCGCTATCCGAATGGATTCGCGGTGCGTAAACCTGCACAGACATTGCAACAAAAACCAGCACCGGGTTCACCAGCAGAAATGGTGAAAAAGGCATGAAACAGGGAGTAAAACATGAGTAAAGTGCGTGAAGATAAAAACCTCATTGTAGGCTTGGATATCGGCACATCTAAAATCGTCACCATCGTCGCAGAGCTGCTGCCAGAGGGCACGCTCAAAGTCATTGGCCTGGGGCAACATATATCCAGAGGACTGAAAAAAGGTGTAGTGGTGAACATTGATTCCACGATGCAGGCAATTCAGCGTTCGCTGGAAGAAGCAGAATTGATGGCGGACTGCAAGATCAACACGGTTTATACCGGTATCGCGGGCAGCCATATCAGAAGCCTGAATTCGCATGGTATGGTCAAGATAAAAGATGCCGAAGTCTCGCAGATGGATGTGGACCGTGTGGTGGAGACTGCGCGTGCAGTGGCTTTGCCGGCAGATCAGCAGATTCTGCATATTCTGACTCAGGAATTCATTATCGATGGTCAGGAGGATGTGCGCGAACCGTTGGGCATGAGCGGCATGAAGCTGGAAGTGAAAGTGCATATTGTGACGGGAGCGGTTGCCGCGGCTCAGAACATCGTCAAATGCATCAAACGCTGCGGGCTGGAAGTGAGTGATCTGATTCTGCAGCCGCTGGCTTCCAGTGTGGCTGTCCTGACTGAAGATGAAAAAGAGCTAGGTGTCTGTCTGGTGGACATCGGCGGCGGTACGACAGATATCGCGGTGTTTAAAAACGGCTCCATACGGCATACGGCTGTGATCCCTGTTGCGGGCGACCAGATTACCAACGACATCGCCGTGGCTTTCCGCACACCGACACAATCTGCGGAGGACATCAAAGTGAGGCATGCCTGTGCATTGCGCCAATTGGCTGATGCGCGTGAGGTTGTAGAAGTGCCGGGAGTAGATGGGCGTGAACCCCGTCAATTATCGATACAAACGCTGGCTGAGGTGGTAGAGCCGCGTGTGGTGGAGCTTTATGAAATGGTGCTACAAGAGCTGCGTCGCAGCGGCATGGAGGAAATGATCGCTTCCGGCATCGTGATTACCGGCGGCAGCGCCATGATGCGCGGCATGATTGAGCTGGGTGAGGAGATATTCCACATGCCTGTGCGCCTGGGTATGCCGCGCTACGTAGGCGGGCTCTCCGAGGTGATCGGCAATCCGCGTTACGCAACGGCAGTCGGCTTGGTGTTGATGGGCAAACAGCAGTTGGAGCGCCACATCACCGGGCAAATGGAGATGAATTCTTTTACGCGGGTTTTGGAACGTATGAAAGAGTGGTTTAGGGGCAATTTTTAGTAGTTGGTTGTTTTAGGGCTGTGTTTGGGGCAAACCAGACACAAATTAAAAAGGCAAAGGAGTAAGTTATGTTTGAAATTATGGCAAAAGATTCACAAGAAGCAGTAATCAAAGTGATTGGTGTGGGTGGCTGCGGTGGCAACGCAGTGGAACACATGATTGAAAAGAGCGTCAACGGCGTGGATTTCATCTGTGCCAACACCGATGTGCAGGCATTGAAGAAAAGCAATGCCACTACTACATTGCAAATCGGTGCGGACATCACCAAGGGATTGGGCGCTGGGGCCAAGCCCGAAGTCGGCCGTGAAGCAGCACTGGAAGACCGTGATCGTATTGCAGAAACCATCGACGGTGCTGACATGCTCTTCATCACGGCAGGGATGGGTGGCGGTACCGGTACTGGTGCGGCACCTATTATTGCCGAAGTGGCGAAAGAAATGGGTATCTTGACTGTGGCTGTGGTGACCAAGCCTTTTGCATTTGAAGGTAAACGTACCAAAGTTGCAACTGAGGGTCTGGAAGAGCTGTCTCAGCATGTAGATTCATTGATCGTGATTCCTAACGAGAAACTGATGGAAGTGCTGGGTGAAGATGTGCCATTCCTGGAAGCATTCCGTGCCGCCAACGATGTGTTGCACAACGCAGTTTCGGGCATTGCAGAAATCATCAACTGCCCAGGCTTGGTGAACGTGGACTTTGCCGACGTACGTACAGTAATGAGCGAAATGGGCATGGCGATGATGGGCTCCGCAGAGGCGAGTGGCGTGAATCGTGCCATTATCGCGGCGGAACAGGCAGTAGCCAGCCCATTGCTGGAAGACGTGAACCTGGCCAATGCACGCGGTGTGTTGGTGAATATCACAGCCAGCAGCTCTTTTAAAATGAAGGAGTATTATGACGTGATGAACACCATCAAGGAGTTTACCGCGGAAGACGCAACCGTGATTGTGGGTAATGTGATGGACGAGAGCATGGGTGACAAGTTGCGTGTGACAATGGTTGCGACAGGCTTGAACGGTGCGGTACGCCGTCAGCAAAAACCTGAGCTACGCATGATGACGACTGTGCGTGATGGTACGACCAATCAGCCTTTGTTCATGGGGGAAGAACAGCATCAGGATGAAGCACCTGCCGTGTTCAGCCCAAACAGCCGTCGCGCACAGGTAGAAGCGATGAAAATGTCTGGGGTTGAGGAGTACGATATTCCGGCATTCTTGCGTAAACAAGCTGACTGATTAGCGTCTCGCCAGCCAGTTGTATCGATGTTAATATGAAACTGATGAGGATAATAGCGATATAGAAAGACGATTAAGTGCTGAAACAAAGAACCTTAAAAAAAGAGGTGAGTGCCACTGGGGTCGGTCTGCATAATGGCGAGAAAGTGACGTTAACACTTCGCCCGGCAGATATAGACACAGGCATCGTATTCAAGCGTACCGATTTGCCCGGTGCGCCGATAATACGGGCAACACCTGATGCAGTTCGCGACACACGCATGTGCTCTGCCCTAGAGCAAAATGGTGCGCGCGTGGCGACTGTGGAGCACTTGATGTCTGCCCTGGCTGGTTTGGGCGTGGATAATATCATTATTGAGGTAACGGCCTCGGAGATTCCCATTATGGATGGGAGTTCCGGGCCGTTTATTTTTCTTCTGCAATCCGCAGGCATTGTTGAACAGAATGCCCCGAAAAAATTTATCCGTATCATAAAAGTGGTAGAAGTACGTGACGGTGACAAGTGGGTTCGCTTTGAGCCTTATCACGGTTTTAAAATGGATTTCACGATTGATTTTGCACACCCGGTGTTCGAACAATCGGGCAATAACGTCAAAATCGATTTTAAAGATAACAGCTATATCAAGGAAATCAGCCGTGCCCGCACGTTCGGCTTTATGCATGAAGTCGAATATCTGCGTGCGAATGGCCTTGCCCGCGGCGGTAGTTTGGATAATGCAATCGTGCTCGACGAATACCGCATCCTGAACCAGGACGGTTTGCGTTATGCCGACGAATTTGTGAAACATAAAGTGCTGGATGCGATTGGTGATCTATACATGCTCGGGCATCCGCTACTGGGCAGCTTTGTCGCCCATAAATCCGGCCATGGCCTGAATAACCAGCTATTGCGCGCCTTGCTGGCGGATGCCAGTGCCTGGGAATATGTGACTTTCGACAAGCTGGAGGAAGCGCCCGAAGGCTTTCAGGCACAAACTGCTTATTTTACACCGAACTTAATGCCCCACTTTAACTGAGGTTGCGCATGCCAGTGGTTCGCCTTATTCTAGTATTCACAATGCTGGCAGCGTTTGTGCTCGGACTGGCTTATCTGTTTACACGCGACAAGCGCTATATTGCGCTGTTCAAGCAGATGCTAAGCTATGTGCTAGGTTTTTTTGTTCTTTTGGCCGTGCTTTATCTTATGATGCGTGTGCTGCATTTGTAGGTTGATGTGTATGAATCTCCGCTCAGCATTCCTCAGATTGATCTGTTACCCAATGGTGACAGGCATGCTTTCTGCTGGTCATGCAATGGCAATCCCTGGTGACAGCGATTTCATGCGCGCCCGTGCTGATTACGATAAAAAGAATGTGTTGGCGCTGACTGAGGATGTGACGCAGCTACAGAATCAAAATTACCCGTTGGCGGCCTATGCTGATTACTGGCTGATGCTCTTGAATCTGGACGATGCTAGTAAAGAACAGGTGCAGGAGTTTATGGGGCGTTATAGTGATTACCCATTTGCCGACCGTGTGCGTGGCGAGTATCTGAAAAAGCTGGGTAAGGCCCAGCAATGGGCGGATTTTCTGGCGGAATGGCCTATTTATCAAGGTGAAGATAACGCGGTTGCCTGCTATGCCGCAGAGGCGCGCATGGTACAGGGTATCGATGATGTGCTGGACCAGGCGAAGCAGCTCTGGATGCGGCCAAAAGAGCAAGCCGGTAATTGCACCAGTTTGTACGACCGTATGCAGGTCAAAGGGCTGCTCAGCGAAGATGACATCATGGCCAGATTTAGGCTGGCACTGACTGGAGATCGGATAGCTCTGGCCAAGAGTATCGTAAAACGTAGCAAGAATTTCGATCCTGCACATTTCAAGCTGATTGAAAAAGTGTATGCCGGCCCAACAGCCGTGCTTAACAAACGCAGTATATCCATGGCAAGCCGTGTCGGACGCGAACTTAATCTATTTGCGTTGCAGCGCCTGGCTAAAACCAATTCGCTGCAGGCATTACTGGCGTTCAGAAAAATCGAATCTTCTTTCAGCAAAGATGACGCGGCTTACTTCTATGGTCGATTGGCATATATAGCAGCGTTGCGTCAGGAGCCACAGGCATTGCAATGGTTTAAACAGGCGGGCAATGCACGTCTTGATATAGACCAGTTGGCCTGGTACGTACGTGCTGCATTGCGCAGTCAGGACTGGGAACAGGTACTGGCAGCAACTGAAAAGATGCAGGCGCCACAAAGCGAGGAAGGGGCGTGGCGTTATTGGAAGGCACGTGCATTGAAAGCGCAAAAGCGTATACTGGAGGCGAATACGCTTTTTGCAAAATTATCCTCAGAGCGCCATTACTATGGCTGGCTGGCGCAGGAAGAATTTGACAGCATCATGTCATCGGCATTGCAAACCCATAAGCCAACTGTGGAAGAAGTCAATGAGATTGTGGACATGCCTGCGATGGAACGAGTTGAAGCGTTACAGCGGCTGGAGATGCGCTGGGAAGCTAAAATGGAATGGGCGTTTGCCATCAAGGATTTTGGTGACCTGCAGTTGCTGGCCGCAGCAGAATATGCACAGCAACAAAAATGGTACGATTTGGCTATCAATACTGCGGATAAAACCACAGAATTGCATAATTTCTCATTGCGGTATCCGGCGCCTTACCGCGACTTGATCAAGCCTTCCGCACGAGAATACGGATTGGATGAAGCGTGGGTATATGGTATTACCAGGCAGGAAAGCCGGTTTATGCATTTTGCCAAATCTGGGGTGGGAGCGGCCGGGCTGATGCAATTAATGCCCGCCACCGCTAAATGGGCTGCAAATCGTATCGGGATCAGTGGGTACAACAGCAGCATGATTCACGATCTGGATACCAATATCACGCTGGGTACTTTTTACATGGGCTACACCAAAGATTTGATGAACGGCCAGGAAACCATGGCTACTGCAGCATATAATGCCGGTCCAAGTCGCGCCAAGAAGTGGGCGGCAGATACACCGCTGGAAGGTGCCATCTATGTGGAAACCATTCCATTTAACGAAACGCGGCTTTATGTACAAAAAGTGATGGCGAATGCGCATTTGTATGCGCAGCAGCTGGGCTTGAAAGCCATCTCACTTAAGCAACGGTTGGGTATGATACCTGGCAAAGCAAGCATTGTAGACACAGGCCCGGATGACGTTGCAGATCAAAACGCGTCACAATCCGCGGCAACAGAATAAAGTGGTTGGATGAAGGAAAGATAAGGCGATCAATGGCAATAAAAACAGTAGCTGTATTGGGTGGCTCCGGGTTTGTGGGCAGCAGTCTGGTTGCAAAGCTGGATGCCGCAGGGTATCGGGTTAAGGTTATTACACGCCGCCGGGAAGATGCCAGGCATCTGATTCTGTTGCCGCACGTGCAAGTGCTGCAGTGTAATATGCATGATAACCATGCGTTAAAAGCCGCGCTGGTGGGTTGCGATGCAGTCATCAACCTGGTGGGTATCTTGCATCAACAGGGCAAGCAGACATTCGAGGCAGTTCATCACCAGTTACCACGCAAATTAGCCCATTTGTGTGAGGACTTGGGCATCGCCCGTTTGCTGCACATGAGTACACTGCAGGCCAGCAAACATGCGCCCAGCCAGTATCTGCGCAGCAAAGCCTCGGGCGAGGAGGCGATTAACGAGTACAGCAAAAAGCTCAACATTACTATTTTCCGGCCATCGGTCATTTTTGGTCACGGCGACAGTTTTTTGAACCTGTTTGCCAATTTGGTGAAGTGGTTGCCTGTCGTTGCCTTGGTTCGTCCAAAAGCCAAGTTCCAGCCAATCTGGGTAGAGGATGTGGCGCAGGCGTTTGTCAATGCGCTGGAAAACACGCAAACCTATGGAAAGACTTATGAGCTGGGCGGGCCAACGGTTTATTCGCTTCGCGAATTATTACAAAAAGTCATGGATGCGCTTGGCAAACGGCGTTGTGTCATCGGTTTGAACGATACCTTGTCTTTTGCGCAGGCCTTTGTGATGGAACTGCTGCCTATCAAGCTGATGTCGCGTGACAATATCCGCTCGACGATGGTGGATAGCGTGCTTTCCGCGCCAATCGCCGCGGAGCTGAATATCAAACCGGCACCGCTGGAGGCCGTGGTTCCGGAATATATCGCACATAAAACGCCACGTGCCGCCTACGATCAGTTCCGCAGCGCGGCAGGGCGTGCCGTCAATGTCCGCAGGTAAGGTAAATACGGTTGGAAATATCTATTGTGTGGGCGGTGCCGTCCGCGATGAGCTGCTGGGCTTGCCCGTAAAAGACCGTGACTTTGTCGTAGTGGGCAGCTCGCCGGAGTGCATGATTAAAGCCGGCTTCAAACCGGTCGGCAAGGATTTTCCGGTATTCCTGCATCCGGATACGCATGAAGAATATGCCTTGGCCCGCACCGAGCGCAAAACCGCCAAAGGCTACAAGGGTTTTCAAGTCTACGCCGCGCCGGATGTCACTCTGGAGCAGGATTTAAGCCGACGTGATTTCACCATCAATACCATTGCCAAAGCGGAAGATGGCACATTGATAGACCCTTTTCACGGACAGGCAGATATTCAGAAGAAAGTACTGCGCCATGTCAGCGATGCCTTTGTGGAAGACCCGGTGCGCATCCTGCGCGCGGCACGCTTTCTAGCCAGATTCACAGATTTCTCTCTGGCTCCGGAAACGCTCAAACTGATGCGGCAGATGGTGGCAGATGGCGAAGTCGATGCGCTTGTCCCCGAGCGTGTCTGGCAGGAACTCTCCCGCGGCTTGATGGAAGCCAAACCCAGCCGCATGTTCGAGACGTTGCGTGCGTGCGGCGCCTTGCAAAGAATCCTGCCGGAGCTCAATGCATTGTGGGGTGTGCCGCAACCGCCGCAACATCATCCGGAAATCGACACCGGTGTGCATGTGATGATGGTGATTGATTATGCCGCCGGGCAAAGCTTCAGCTTGCCGGTGCGCTTTGCGGCGCTGATGCATGATCTGGGAAAAGGCACGACGCCAAAAGATATGCTTCCGAGACATATCGGGCATGAAGCGCGGAGTGTGCACTTACTTAAAGACATCTGCAAACGCTTGCGCGTGCCCAGCGATTGCAGAGAGTTGGCGCATGTCGTGGCCAAGTTTCATGGCAAGCTGCACCAGGCCGGCAAGATGCGCCCGGACACCTTGCTGGAGTTTTTGCTAGAGCTGGATGCCATCCGTCAACCGGAGCGTTTTGAGGATTTTCTCAAAGCGTGCGAGGCAGATAGCCGCGGCAGGACAGGATTGGAAGATTGTCCGCAACCCGAAGCGGAATTGACACGTGCTGCATTAAAGGCGGCGATGCGTGTAGATGCCGGGGCAGCAGCGAAGAAATTCAGCGAGCCAGAAAAGATCAAGCAAGCGGTATTTATGGCAAGGCTGGATGCAGTGAAACAGGCTTTATTTTCATTATAGAATCAATCGGCCTGGAAGCCGCATCCAGATTGGCTTCCAGGGCATCCGTTGTGATAATGAATGCGCGTAACGCATGTGCGTGTAATTACGTGGCCAGTTTGTTAAGCTGGGATTGTACAAATTCTGTTGGTTTGTTTTTGAATCCACTGCGCACAAACTGTTGCCAGCGGCCAAGTACATAGCACATCATCAGGTTGGCATCGGATTCCGGCATGATTTTTTTGCCATTCTGCGCCACTGAGATTTTCAGGCATTGTTTCAGGCTGGCTTCTATACGGTTGTTAAGCTGGTTGATGCGCGTTTGCAGGGCGGTATCTTCATTCACCAGTGCATCGCCAATCAGCACGCGGGTCATGCCGGGGTTTTTCTCGGCAAATCGCAGCAGCATGCTGATAATCAGCTGTACCTGTTTGTGGCCTTCAGGTTCTTCGGACATGATTTTGTTGATGACACCAAAGACGCTGGACTCGATGAATTCAATCAAGCCTTCAAACATCTGTGCTTTGTTGGCAAAATGGCGGTAAAGCGCTGCTTCACTCACATCCAGCCTGGCGGCCAGTGCGGCGGTGGTGATTTTCTCGCCTTTTGGGTTCTCCAGCATGTTGGCGAGTGTTTCCAGAATTTGCTGTTTGCGATTTTGCTTGGTGTCAGTAGCCATGATTTCCCTCGTTTTTTATATTTTAGCTGAGTTGCGGGAAAAAGGAGCTAAATATGCAGGTGTGTGAGTGCAAGAATCGAGTTGACACGGTGATCCACAAAGTTCGGTTTTTGTCGCGCTCTTGTTACCCATACTGTACGCATGCCCAGTCGTTTGGCCGTCATCAGCGTGGTCGCGTTGTCGTCCAGTATCACGCAATCGCCAGGTTCGGCTTGTATGCTGCGCAATAGCATGCTAAAGCCACGCACACTAGGCTTGGCGTGGAACTTGGTGTTCTCGACACTAAACACCAGTTCGAACATGTCGGCGATACCCAGCAAATCCAGTACGCGCAAGGCATAACTTCTCGGGGCGTTGGTAAAGATGACCTTGCGGCCTTTGAGTGTGCGCAGGAAGTGGCGTAACTGTTTGGTGACCAGCACCATGTCCGGCTGCAGAAACTGATGCGTCTCGTGCAGAAAATGGTAAGGATCAACACCATGATGGCGCACCAGGCCTTTAAGTGTCGCGCCATAAATGCGCCAGTAGTGCTGACGCAGGGCGCAGGCCTCATGTTCTTGCATCTGCAGGGTGTCTTGAATGTAGCGTGTCATGGCGCGGTTCATGATCGGAAAGATGTGGGCGCTGGCGTTGTGAAGAGTGTCGTCGAGATCGAACACCCAGACTCTGGACAACTTACTTGGCCTTGATGAGAGTACCTACGCCTTCATCTGTCAGCACTTCCAGCAGTAGCGCGTGCTCCACGCGCCCGTCAATAATATGCACGCTTTTCACACCGCTGCGGGCGGCATCAAGCGCAGAGCCGATTTTGGGCAGCATGCCGCCACTCAAAGTGCCATCGGCCACCAAATCGTCAATCTGTTTGGGGGTTAAGCCAGTGAGTAGTTCACCACTTTTGTCTAGAACCCCTGGGGTGTTGGTCAGCAAAATCAACTTCTCGGCATTCAGTATCTCTGCCAGCTTGCCGGCGACCACGTCCGCGTTGATGTTGTAGGTTTCGCCATCCTTGCCCACGCCAATCGGCGCCACGACCGGGATAAAATCACCACTATCCAGAAAATTGATGATGCTCGGGTCAATCGCACTGATTTCACCTACCTGGCCGACATCGATCATCTTGCTCGGGTCTTTCAGGTCTTCCATCAGCAGCTTGTGTGCGTGGATGAAGTTTCCATCCTGACCGGTCAGGCCGACGGCCTTGCCGCCATGGCGATTGATCAGGTTGACGATTTCCTTGTTGACTTGCCCGCCTAAAACCATTTCCACCACGTCCATGGTTTCTTCGTCGGTCACACGCATGCCCTGGATGAACTCACCTTTTTTGCCAAGCTTGTCCAGCATCTCGTTGATTTGCGGGCCGCCGCCATGCACCACTACCGGATTCATGCCGACGAGCTTGAGCAGCACGACATCTTGCGCGAAACATTCTTTCAAGCGCTCGTCCGTCATGGCGTTGCCGCCGTATTTAATCACGATCGTTTTATCAAAAAAACGTTTGATGTAGGGTAGGGCTTCTGACAGCGTTTGGGCTTTTTGTGCGGCAGTGGTTTGGCTTAGCATAGTGATATTGAGAGTAGTAAATTAATAGCCGCATTTTACATGAGAATGTAGATGATTCATCAAATTGGAGCAGGAAACAAAAAAGCGGCCAGAAGGCCGCTTTTGATTCTGTGACTAAATGACTTAACGCACCGATAGACGTTTAGAGCTAGGCACTGACTTTTTAGGAAGCGTGAGTTCCAAGACACCATCTTTATATTCAGCGTCTGCTTTGGCTTCATCGATTTCATTCTCCAGATAGAAGCTGCGGGATACTTTGCCATAGTAATGTTCGCTGCGGAGCATCTTGGTGCCTTCTTTCACTTCTTTTTCCTGACGGGTTTCAGCAGAAATACTGACCTGGTTCCCATCTACATTTACATGGATGTCTTCTTTTTTCACACCTGGGATTTCGGCGCGTACTTTGTAGTTTCCCTTATCCTCTTCAACGTCAATCCTGATTTGTGGCGCTGTCTCCTTATTGGCAAGCACTGGACGGAAGAAGCCTTCGAACACATCGTCGAACGGGTTTGCGCCACGCAGGTTGAATGGGTCTAAACGCGTAATATTGGCCATGTGATTTCTCCTTTAAAAACAAATGATTGAACATAAGTTTGTATGGGAATATGGCGACGGCTTATGTAAATTCAAGTCCGTTTTAAAGGATTTTTTTAAAGACCTTGGAGCGGCGTTGCAGGTTGTAAAGCTTCTGCTTTTCCATTGGCAGTTTTTCAACGTCAATCTGCTCAAATCCGCGCTCCAGAAACCAGTGCTCGGTATGCGTGGTCAGGCAAAACAGTGAGCCAAATCCCATCTCGCGTGCGCGCTGCTCGCAAAAGTGGAAAAGCTTGTCGCCACGACCGCCGCCACGGTAGGCAGGGTCTATTGCCAGGCAGCCAAATTCTGCCATTCGGGCACTGGGGAAGGGGTAGAGTGCCGCACAGCCAATCACGCGGTTGTCATGTTCCATCACATAAAAATACGGAACTTCCATCTCGATACGTTCGCGCCCACGCTTGACCAGCACGCCTTCGTTTTCCAACGGCTCAATCAACTGCAGAATCGCGCCCACATCGTCAATCGTCGCCTGGCGCATCGTTTCAAGTCCAAGCTCGGTCACCATCGTGCCTACGCCGGAATGCGTGAACAGCTCCTGAATAATCGCACCATCAATGTGCCGCGAGATCAGGTGCGTGCGTGCAACACCGTGTTCGCATGCGCGTATGGCGGCCGGCAGGTAATAGATGATGTCTTCCGATGTGTTGATGGCATCCTCATTGTTGGCTACATGTTGCAGCAGATTCTTGGCCTTTTGCGCGGTCATTTCCCGCAGCAGTTCGCCACGCAGGTTGTGCACGCCTTCCGAATCCATCAGGAAAATCAGTTTGTCGGCATCCAGCGCGATGGCGGCACTCACGGCCACATCTTCCAGCGTCAGGTTGAATGCTTCGCCGGTGGGAGAGTAGCCAAGTGGCGAAAGCAGCACCAGTTCGCCGTCATCCAGCCGTTTCTGGATGCCGATAGCATCCACTTTGCGCACTTCGCCGGTGTGCTGCAGATCCACGCCGCTGCGTACGCCCAGCGGCTTAGCGGTCACAAAATTGCCACTTGCTACGCGGATGTCCGAGCCGGCCATCGGCGAGTTGATGAGTCCCATCGATAGCTGCGCTTCAATTTCCACCCGAATCGCCCCGTTGGCTTCCTTCACTGCCTCCATCGCATCATCGTCGGTGACACGCAAACCGTTCACCAGTTTGGTCTCCAGTTTGGCGCGCTTCAGGCGTTGTTCGATTTGCGGCCGTGCGCCATGCACCAGCACCAGCCGAACTTCCAGACTGGCGAGCAGGTTCAAGTCGTGCGAGAGCGCGACGAATTGCTTGTCTTCCACCACCTCGCCACCAAAAGCGATGACAAAGGTACGTCCGCCAAAGGCATGAATGTATGGGGCGACTGAACGGAACCATTGCACGAATTCTTGCGGCCTAATGGCAGGCATATTGCTTTTTGCGCTTGGTGCCGGGGTGCTTGCTGCAAACAGGCTGGCCGGAGTCGTGTACAGTGCATCGGCAATTTTGCGCAACAGCGTTTCGTTGCAACCGGCTTCTCCACGCTCGATGCGTGACAGGTTGCCTGCGTCTGCACCAATCGCACTGGCCAGTTCTGACAAGGTTAAACCTTGCAATTTACGCCGATTACGGATTGATAGACCAATAGACATAATAATTATTTTGCAAATAATGCAATAAATTATATTAAATTTGTATTTATTGCAAATTTATTTTGACAGTCTAGAAATCGCCCCAAAGAGTGTTTATTGCTGCAATCGCTGCCAGTGGCGCGGTTTCGGTGCGCAAGATGCGCTTGCCTAGCTGTACGCCTACAAAGCCCTGTTGCTTGGCCAAGATGATTTCATTGGCGCTCAGGCCGCCTTCTGCGCCAATCAGCAATTGGATTTCACCTGCCGGTTTGGATAAATCAGCAAGTTTTTTGTTAGCCAGCGGGTCAAGTGTGATGCGTAGCGTGTCTGGGGCGCAGGGTTTGGTGAAGAAAGTGGCAAATGCAATCGGCAGCTCGATTTTTGGCACAAATGCGCGGCTACTTTGCTCGCACGCGGCAATCGCGATATTCTGCCAGTGGATAACACGCTTTTTGGCTTTGTCTTCATCCAGCTTTACCACGCTGCGCTCGGTCTTGATAGGCACGATACGGTTCACGCCCAATTCCACGGCTTTCTGGATACCAATATCCATGCGGTCTCCGGCCGATATGCCTAAAAGCAGGGTGATATTGAGCGGTGATTCGTTTTCCACAACCTGCCTGCTTTGCACGCGCGCCATCACCAGATTCTTCTGCACGCTGGTGAGTTCACAAGTGTAATCTGCACCATCACCACAGAACAGCGTGAGCGTGTCGCCTACGTTCAGGCGCATGACTTTGGTGGCATGTGTCGCGGCGTTCTCGCTTAGGGTGACCAGGCTGCCGATTTGCAGATTGTGCGGCTCGTAAAAACGTAAATTGGACATGCTGAAATTACGCCAAATAAAAGTGATAATATCTCACAATCATCAATTACGTCATCCCGAGCAACGCGAAGGATCCAGTAATTTTCTGGATGCTTCGGTTACGCCTCAGAATGACAGCAGCAAAGGAAAACGCATGGCAAGTATCAGTCCACCGGTGTGTAATTTCAACTGGAAAGCGCCGGATTTCACGCTTCCCAACGTCGATGGCCGCATGGTCAGCCTGAAAGACAGCATGGGCGCAAACGGCCTGCTGGTGATGTTCATCTGCAACCATTGTCCGTATGTGAAAGCGATTCTGCCGCGCTTGATTGCGGACGTGCGCGAGCTGCAAACGCTGAGCGTGAATACAGTGGCGATTATGTCTAACGACCCCGCAGAATATCCGGAAGATAGCCCGGAGAACATGAAAAAAATCGCGCAGGAAATGGCTTTCCCATTTCCATATCTGCTGGATGCAACACAGGAAATCGCCAAAAAATACAATGCCGTTTGCACACCGGATTTCTTTGGTTTTAATAAAAATTTTGATCTGCAATACCGCGGACGTTTTGACGAAAGCCGCAAAGAAACCGCGCCTAACAGCACGCGCGATTTATTTAAAGCAATGAAACTGATTGCCGAGACGGGGCAAGGGCCGAAGGAACAGATTGCGAGTATTGGGTGCTCGATGAAATGGAGAGAGTAATTTTAAAGTAAACTTAATCTCACAATTTTCGGAAAAGTATGAAAAATTTTAAGCATGAGTTAGTTTTAGTTTTTCTAATCATAGTTTCTTTCTTAATGGTAGGTCTTTTATTTAGACCAGGCTACGTGGATGGGCTGATAAAAGCTAAGCTAATTGTATCGTTGGCGATATTCGGTCTTTTTTCTTTAGTAATAAATTTCTGTTTTATTTTTTTATCTTTTGAGAGCGAATATTCAAAAATAAGCTTTATTACCAGCTCTGTATTGATAGCGTTATTTTTGGCTTTTTATATTGGATTCTTTATGAATATGTTCAATTGCAATGATGTGTTTATTTATTGCAGTTAAGTCTTTTTTGCTAGAGAGCAGTATCTATGATTGATATAAAACTTAAATGGGGCATTCTCGGCGCAGCGCGAGTGAATGAGCGTTTGTTGCCTGCAATCGTCGAAGCGCCAAATTCGCGGTTGGTGGCAATTGCCAGCCGTCGTGCGGGCGCGGCGAAAGCGACCTTGGAAAAATACGCACCGAATGCACGTGACGTGACATGTTACGACGATTTGGAAAGCCTGATTGCAGATAAAAATGTTGAGGCCGTTTATTGCCCGATGGCGAACGAGGAGCATGCGGAATGGGCGCTTAAGGCGATTAACGCTGGCAAGCATATTCTGATTGAAAAGCCGATGGCGATTCGCGTGCAGGACATAGACGCGATTGAAGCCGCAGCCAAAAAAGCGAACGTAAAAGTGATGGAAGGCTTTATGTATCGCTTTCATCCGCAGCATGCCAAGGTGCGTGAACTGATTGAAAGCGGCTTGATTGGCGATGTGCTGTCTTGTCGTGCCAGTTTTTCTTTCCTGATGCCGCCTGCGCGCATGTACCGCATCAACCGCAGCATGGCCAATGGCGGCGGGGCGCTGTGGGATATTGGCCCTTATGCCATTCACGCGCTGCGCTGGTGCTTTGGCGTCAACAAAGCGCCTGTCGAACCAATCAGCGTCATCGCACAGGCCAAGCTGAACGAGCACGGCGCAGACACGGTGATGAGCGGTGTGCTGGATTTTGGGCAGGGTGCACAAGGCCGCGCCCATTATGGGCATTTTGACATCAGCTTTGAACGTGCGCGCAAAGCCGAATATGAAATCATAGGCGATAAAGGCGCGATCAAGTGTCACAACATGTGGGCTTACCCCACCGACGACCCGGTGATTAGCTGGGAGGCGGGCGGCAAGTCAGAGGCCATCACTTTGCCAAAAGCCAACCATTTCAATCTGGAAATCGAGCATTTCAGCGATTGTGTGCTTAATGATAAACCGCCGTTTTTGACCTTTGCCGACGCTCAAAATGACTGCAAAGTGTTGGAGTCGACCATGCAGGCGGCTACAAAAGGCATCTTGTTTGCGATATAACTCATTTTTCTGTCTTGAAAGCGCCATCTGGCGCTTGCCGAAAAGGCCTATTTCGGCAATAATCTAAACTTGATGGGAAAGCAAGGTTAACGGCCTGCTTGCCCAAAAAATCGACGAATTCACTACAGGGTTTACGCAGTGCTGCGTAAAACCTCTAATCTTTCAGGGAGACAACAATGGCAACTCGTAATGATTTGTGCAATGCCATCCGTGCATTGAGCATGGACGCCGTGCAAAAAGCTAACTCAGGCCACCCAGGCGCACCGATGGGTATGGCGGAAATCGCAGAAGTATTGTGGAATCACAATCTAAGCCACAACCCGAATAATCCAAAATGGGCGAATCGCGACCGCTTCGTGTTGTCAAACGGCCACGGCTCCATGCTGATTTACTCCCTGTTGCACCTGACAGGTTACGACCTGAATATGGATGACATCAAGTCTTTCCGTCAATTGCATTCACGCTGTGCTGGCCACCCGGAATATGGCTATGCGCCAGGCGTTGAGACAACCACCGGTCCATTGGGTCAGGGTATTGCTAACGGCGTTGGCTTTGCAATGGCTGAAAAATTACTCGCCAACCAATTTAACAAACCAGGCCACGACATAGTTGACCACTACACTTATGTGTTCTTGGGTGACGGCTGTATGATGGAAGGCGTTTCACACGAGGCTTGCGCATTGGCAGGCACATGGGGCTTGGGCAAATTGGTCGCTTTCTGGGATGATAATGGCATCTCGATCGACGGCCATATCGAAGGTTGGTACACAGACGATACAGCAGGCCGCTTTAAAGCATACGGCTGGCATGTACAATCCGTAGATGGCCATGATCAAGCTGCAATTCAAAAAGCAATCGATGAAGCGAAAAAAGTCACTGACAAACCATCACTGATTTGCTGTAAAACCATCATCGGTAAAGGTTCTCCAAACAAATCCGGTTCCCATGACTGCCACGGTGCAGCATTGGGCGAAGCCGAAGTGGCTGCAACACGTGCGGCAATCGGCTGGCCTCATGAGCCGTTTGTCATTCCACAAGATGTGTATGACGGCTGGAACCAGAAAGACAAAGGCGCAAAACGCGAAGCTGACTGGAACGCCAAGTTTGATGCTTACGCTAAAGCATTCCCTGCCGAAGCTGCAGAATTCAAACGTCGCATGGCGGGTGATTTGCCAGCCAACTGGAAACAAGCAACCGACGCATTTATCGCCGCAACCAACGAAAAAGCCGAAGGCGTTGCTTCACGTAAAGCGTCACAAAACTGTATCGCCGCATTGGCACCTGTATTACCAGAGTTCATCGGTGGTTCTGCTGACTTGACCGGTTCTAACCTGACTTCATGTGGTAGCTTTACGCATGTGGATGGCAAAAAGCCAGGTAACTACATCTCTTACGGTGTGCGTGAGTTTGGTATGTCTGCCATCATGAACGGTATGGCATTGCACGGTGGTCTGTTGCCATTCGGTGGTACATTCCATATGTTCTCCGACTACATGAAGAACGGTATGCGTATGTCGGCGTTGATGCATCAACGTGTCGTTTACGTACTGACACACGACTCCATCGGTCAAGGCGAAGACGGCCCAACTCACCAACCAGTAGAAAACACTCCCGGTTTACGTTACATTCCACGTATGGATGTATGGCGTCCAGCCGATGCGACTGAAACGGCTGTTGCATGGGTGGCTGCGGTTGAGCGCAACGAAGGCCCAACGAGCTTGGTGCTTTCACGTCAAAACCTGCCAGGCATCAAGCATGATGCTAAAGACTTTGCGTTAATCCGCAAAGGTGGTTATGTATTCTCTGACTGTGCAGGCAAAGCTGATGTGATTCTGCTTTCCAACGGTTCCGAGCTGGATCTGGCAAACAAAGCGGCTGCTGAATTGACTGCTGCTGGCAAGAAAGTGCGCGTAGTTTCCATGCCATCTACCAACGTATTCGACCGTCAAGACCAGGCTTACAAAGACAGCGTATTGACCCCAGGCGTAAAACGCGTGGCGATCGAAGCCGCTCATCCGGACTTCTGGCGTAAGTATGTAGGTCTGGAAGGTGCAGTGGTTGGCATCGACACCTTTGGCGAATCCGCTCCTGGTGGCGCATTGTTCAAACACTTCGGCTTTACCGTTGAAAACGTTGTGAATGCGGCGAAATCAGTGATGTAATTCGACGCTGACAGCGTTAGTTTTAGTAGGACTTCAGGTTTCGTCGCCTCATTCTATGAGGTGCCGGAACCTGAATTTTTTTGGCTTGATGGTTTTTAAGGGGTTGAAAATGGCAATTCGAGTGGGCATTAACGGTTTTGGTCGTATTGGTCGCATGGTGTTGCGTGCAGCGATACAGGAAAAGGAATTTAGCGATATTGAAGTCGTCGCGGTTAACAGTTCATACGACATCGATTACATCATTTATCTATTGAAATACGATTCCGTACATGGGTGTTTTGACGCTGACCTTAAGGCAGACAACGGTAGTCTGGTAGTCAATGGCAAGAAAATCCATCTTACTGCAGAACGTGATCCGAACAACATCAATTGGAAAACCGCAAACGTAGATGTGGTAGTCGAATCCACGGGTGCATTTCTGACACTGGACACCTGCCAGCCGCATATCAATAATGGTGCGAAAAAGGTCATACAATCTGCTCCAGGTAAGGACGATACCCCGATGTTTGTCTATGGCGTGAACCACAACGATTACAAAGGCCAGGCGATCATCTCAGCAGCATCATGCACAACGAACGGCTTGGCGCCTATGGTGAAAGTGCTGCACGACAGCTTTGGCATCAAACGCGGCCTGATGACGACTATTCATGCTGCGACTGCATCACAACTGACTGTAGACGGCCCTTCCAAAAAAGACTGGCGCGGTGGCCGTAGCGTGTTCGAAAATATCATTCCATCCAGCACTGGTGCAGCCAAAGCGGTGGGCAAAGTGATTCCATCGCTGAACAAGAAATTGACCGGCATGGCGATGCGTGTGCCGTCTGCCGATGTTTCTGTGGTGGATCTGACCGTGGAACTTAATAAAGAAACCACTTACGAGGCAATTTGCGACGCGATGAAAAAGGCCTCCCAAGGTGAATTGAAAGGTGTGTTGGGTTATACGAACGAGAAAGTGGTTTCCACCGACTTTCGTGGTAGTGCAGAGGCAGGCGTGTTCGATGCAGATGCTGGCATTATGCTCGATTCAACTTTTGTGAAAGTAGTTGGCTGGTATGACAATGAGTATGGTTATACCTGCAATTTGATGCGTTTGATTCAGCATGCTGCCAAATAACTGGCTGCACGAGTAATCAGCGGCGTCGAGCGGAACTTGAAACCCTCATCTACTTATATGTACATTCCGGTTTCTGCGTTCCGTTCGCCTTGCATCTTATCCCGCTCGCTCAGTTATCAGATGAAGTGGGCAAAATTAAAATGAAGGGTTTATCATGAAATTTCTCAAAATGACAGACATGGACTTGGCAGGGAAGCGTGTCTTTATCCGTGCCGATTTGAATGTGCCCGTTGCGGATGGAAAAGTGACATCGGATGCACGTATCACCGCTTCCATGCCGACGATTGAAGCCGCGCTCAAAGCGGGCGCCAAGGTGATGGTAACTTCACATTTGGGTCGTCCGGAAGAAGGTGTGTATTCTGAGGAAAACTCACTCAAGCCGGTGGCGGATGTGATTTCTGCAAAACTGGGCAAGCCCGTTCGTCTTATTAAAGATTGGGTGAACGGTGGCTTTGATGTTGCCAATGGCGAACTGGTGTTGCTGGAAAACTGCCGTTTCAACAAAGGCGAAAAGAAAAATGTGGATGAAACCGCACAAAAATACGCTGCACTGTGCGACGTGTTTGTGATGGATGCATTTGGCACCGCACATCGTGCAGAAGCTTCCACACACGGCATCGCCAAGTTTGCGCCGGTGGCCTGCGCAGGTATTCTGTTAACGGAAGAATTGGACGCACTCAGTAAGGCGTTATTAGCTCCGGCGCGCCCGTTGGTGGCGATCGTGGCGGGATCCAAAGTCTCGACCAAGCTAACCGTGCTGGAAAGTTTATCCGATAAAGTGGATCAACTTGTTGTGGGTGGTGGTATCGCGAATACCTTTCTGAAAGCAGCGGGGTATGAAATTGGCAAATCCTTATGTGAAGATGACTTGGTGCCTACCGCCAAGGCATTGATGGAAAAAATGCGTCAACGTGGTGCAGATGTGCCTATCGCAGTGGATGTGGTGTGTGGCAAGAAATTTGATGCCAATGAACCAGCAGTCAAGAAAGACGTGGGTTCTGTGCAAGCGGATGACATGATTTTCGATATTGGCGCAAAATCTGCTAATGCTTTGGTGGATATCATCAACAAGGCAGGCACCGTAGTGTGGAATGGCCCGGTTGGGGTGTTTGAATTCGACCAGTTTGGCGACGGCACCAAAACCATCGCAAATGCGATCGCCAATACCAAGGCATTCACATTAGCGGGCGGTGGTGATACTATCGCGGCAATTCAGAAATACGACATCTATGACAAAGTGTCTTATATTTCGACCGCAGGCGGTGCTTTCCTGGAATTCTTGGAAGGTAAAACATTACCGGCAGTGGAAATACTGGAACAACGTGCCACCAAGTAGTATCAAACAGGCGATAAGCATGGGGGCGCTTGCCCCCATATTCATTTTTAGAGTTAGAGAATAGGAACAACTTTTGACGTTACGCAGGACCAAAATAGTAGCAACCCTGGGACCATCTTCTTCCAGCGAAGAGATGATTGCGCGCTTGATTGTGGCAGGCGTGAATGTAGTCCGCCTCAATTTTTCGCATGGAGCGGCACAGGATCATATTCAGCGTGCAGAAATCGTACGCAAGATTGCAGCGCAGTTGAATCGCCCGATCGGTGTGTTGTGTGATTTGCAGGGCCCTAAGATTCGCATTGGCAAATTTGAGCAAGGCAACATTACCTTGAAAATGGGCGATATCTTCATCCTGGATGCAGATTGCCCTTTAGGCGGGCAGGGAAAAGTCGGGCTGGATTACAAACAACTGCCGCAGGAAGTTTCCGCCGGGCAGCGATTATTGCTCGACGATGGCAGAATCGTGATGGAGATCAATCGGGTACAAGGCAATAAAATCCATTGTGTCGTCATTACCGGTGGGGTGCTTTCCAACAACAAGGGCATCAACTTGCAGGGTGGTGGCTTGGCCGCGGATGCGCTGACGAAAAAGGATCGTGATGATATCAAAACGGCTGTTGCGCTGGAAGCAGACTATATCGCGATTTCCTTCCCCAAAGATGCGGCGGATGTATTGTTGGCGAAAAAACTGGTGCGAGAGGCAGGGGGTACCGCAAGTATTATCGCCAAGATAGAGCGTGCCGAAGCTATTGATCGGCTGGAAGCCATGATAGATGCCAGTGATGCCATTATGGTCGCGCGTGGTGATTTAGGGGTTGAGGTCGGGGATGCTGCCGTGCCTGGCCTGCAAAAGCGCATGATCCGCATGGCGCGGGCACAGAATAAACTGGTCATCACAGCAACACAGATGATGGAATCCATGATTGCCAGCCCTATCCCTACACGGGCTGAAGTTTCGGATGTGGCTAATGCGGTCCTGGATGGTACCGATGCAGTCATGCTATCTGCTGAGACAGCATCTGGGCAATACCCGTTAGAAACAGTACAAGCAGTGCACCGTGTATGTGTGGAAGCTGAAAAAGAATACGAAAGCACACATCGGGAGCGTCGTATGCATATGCTGCATCAAACGGATGAGGCGGTTGCCGCCGCCGCGATATTTACCGCACAGCATTTCAATGTAAAGGTGATTGCAGCGCTTACGCAATCGGGCAATGCTGCACAGTGGCTATCGCGTGCGGATAGTAGCGTACCCATTTACGCATTGTCTCCTGATAAGGTTGCACGACGCAAACTGACGTTACATCGCAATGTTTTTCCTTACCCTATAGATCAGACAGGCAAGAACCGCGATGAGATCTTGAGAGAGATGGAGCAGGTGTTATTGAGTAATCAGGCAGTGGAGACTGGGGATAATGTTCTGCTTACTTTTGGCGAACCGATCGGTAGCCCGGGCGGTACCAATACACTCAAAATCATCAAAATAGGCGAACATCGGGTGGCATAAATACCTTGGAGCTTGGTTATAATGTAACCAGGAGGAGAGGCATATGAAACCAATCAACAAATTCAGTGTGATAGGCCAGCAAGGCGTGCAATATGTCGAGCAGTTCCTGCTGGTGTTTATCGCCTTTGCCACTGTGTATGCAACCTGCCATGAAGTCTACAACATGTGGCTAGCGGCTATCGTCACTGTTGGAGACTTGCTTTTGCTTTTTCTGTACCTGGAAGTGCTGTCGATGGTCAAACGCTATATTGGCTCCGGCAAACTGCCGGTGCGTTACCCGTTATACATTGGTATAGTGGCACTGGCACGCTATATGGTGCTGGAAATCAAAGAGCTTGACGCATATCGCCTAATGGCTGTGGCTGCTTCAGTGCTGATTATGGCGCTTGCGGTGTTGGCTGTTCGATTCGGCCATGTGCGCTTTCCTTATGAGGACAACATCTGAGTAATGCCTGCAGCGGGCATTATTCATATCGGTTAGAATACAACTTTAATAAGCCGGATCTTTCAAACGCATGTCACAGCCACTACTCAAAACCACCATCAAAAGCCTCAAGCTGATTCATCAAGGCAAGGTACGCGATATTTATGATATAGACGCGCACACCATGCTGCTGGTGAGCACGGACAGGCTTTCCGCGTTTGATGTGATTTTGCCGACAGGCATACAGAATAAGGGTGCGATGCTGACGCAGATGGCCAATTTCTGGTTCGAGAAGCTTGGCCACATTGTGCCTAACCACCTGACTGGTATCGCGCCTGACGGTGTGGTTGCACCAGATGAAGTGGAGCAGGTGCGTGGTCGTGCAGTGGTGGTGAAAAAGCTTAAAGCGCTGCCTTTGGAAGCGATCGTGCGTGGTTATCTGGTGGGAAGCGGTTGGAAGGAATATCAACAAAAAGGTACGCTGTGCGACATCGCTTTGGCCAAAGGCTTGCAGCTGGCGCAGCAGTTGCCTCAGCCATTATTTACGCCTTCTTCCAAAGCCGCCATGGGCGAGCATGACGAGAATATCAGTGTCGCGCAGGTGGAGGCGTTGATAGGTAAAGATATGACGGCACAAGTGGCCAAGGCGGCGATTGCGTTATATTCCGAAGCAGCCAAATACGCACTCACCAAAGGCATTATCATTGCCGACACCAAGTTTGAGTTTGGCCTGGATGATGAGGGTGTGCTGCATGTGATGGACGAAGTGCTGACGCCGGATTCTTCCCGTTTCTGGCCGGCAGAAAGCTATCAGGTTGGTAGCAACCCGCCAAGTTATGACAAGCAATATGTGCGCGATTGGCTGGAGAGCTGCGGCTGGGATAAAAAACCACCCGCACCCGCATTACCTGCCGATGTTGCCGCACGCACCTCGGCCAAGTATATGGAAGCTTTTGAGAAGCTGACCGGTCGCCAGCTCGTTGTCTAACGTGCGCACAAAACTCAAAGAAATCGCCGCCAAGCTCAAGTCAGAGCTGATGTTCTATCAACGGCTGATGCGCCATCCACAAACGCCTCTTTTAGCCAAATTTTGTTTGTGGCTGGCAATCGGCTATTTGCTGATGCCATTTGACCTGATTCCCGATTTCTTGCCTGTTATCGGCCAACTGGATGAACTGGTCATCATTCCATTCTTGGTGTTTATCGCTATCAAACTTACATCGGATGCTGTTTTGCAGGCGTGCCGTAACGAGATATAGACAATGCTGTTTTCATTACTGGTTGCACATTTCGATCAAGGCCTGCATAGCCTGGTCATGCACCACGCGGGCTTGGCCTATCTGGTGATTTTTACAGTAGTGCTTTTGCAGATTGGCGTTTTGCCGTTTTTCTTTTTACCCAGCAACCCATTTCTTTTCGTATGTGGCACCTTGTGCGCAGCAGGAGATCTTTCGTTGACCGCCATTCTGCCAATATTGTGGCTGGCGGCGTGGCTAGGGAGCCAAAGCGGCTATCACTTGGGAAAAACCGTCGGTCATACATTTTTTGTCAAACACCTGGGCTGGCCAAAACCAGAGCAGCTGGAAAAAACACGTCATTTTTATGATAAGTACGGTACGGTTGGCTTGCTGTTCTCCAACTATTTGCCGGTGATTCGTACACTGGCGCCTTTTGTGGCGGGGATGACACGTATGCGATGGAGTGCCTTTATCAAATCTACCGGCATTGGCGCGGTGATTTGGGTATTAGGCTGTGTGATGGCTGGCTACTTTTTTGGCAATATCCCGATCGTTCAAAGGCATTTAGGTTTGTTTGTGTTAGGCGGCCTTGCGCTGGTGATCGTCATTTTTTTAGTTAACCGCTTATTTAAAATATTTAAAAAACGCTAATAATTGCACGCTTGCAATACCCCATTTACAACTTCGCCGTATAATAATGTTTTCTGGTTATATTGAGTATCCGACATGTCTCTGAATCAAGTACCAAGCGGCAAAGATTTACCCAACGATTTTAACGTAATTATCGAAATCCCCGCCAATGGCGATCCGGTGAAATACGAAGTGGATAAAGAAAGCGGCGCGATTTTCGTCGATCGCTTCATGGGTACCTCCATGCAGTACCCCTGTAACTATGGCTATATCCCGCACACACTGGCCGATGACGGCGACCCGGTGGACGTACTGGTGATTACCCCGGTGCCACTACTGCCGGGCGTGGTGGTGCGCTGCCGTCCGCTGGGCATGCTGAAAATGACGGATGAGGCCGGTGGCGATGCCAAAGTGCTGGCTGTGCCGATTGAAAAAGTATGCGCGCTTTACGCGTTCCAAAAAACCTACAAGGATATTTCCCCCTGGCGCCTGGACATGATCGCCCACTTTTTTGAGCATTACAAAGATCTGGACAAAGGCAAATGGGTGAAGATCGAAGGCTGGGTGGGCATTGAAGAAGCGCACGGCGAGATTCTCGACGGCGTAAAACGCTACAACGAGGCTGAAGTGAAACCTGCGTTCTAATACGGGTTCCCGCACAAAAAAGCCTTGGTTTCCCAAGGCTTTTTTATTTTACATTCATTATGTCAATGACCGGCCTGAAAGCCGCATCCCGCTTGCCTTGCAGGGCAATGCTTTTTGTAATGAACGCGCGCGCAGGTGAGCTAAAACCTTAACCCACCGCTACACCGAACAAATGCCCAACGGCCGCTGTGGCTGCCATGGCCAACACGCCCCAGAATGTGACGCGCCAGGCGCCTTGCCACAGTTTCGCTCCGCCAGCCTTGGCGGCCAGCCCGCCAAGTAAGGCCAAAAAGACCAGTGAAGTTGCCGCGATGTAATACACCACGCTACCATAGGGGGCGAACCAGGCTACCAGCAATGGCAATGCGGCGCCCACAGCAAATGTGCCGGCAGAGGCTAATGCGGCCTGCACCGGGCGTGCGGCAACGATTTCACTGATGCCGAGTTCATCTCTTGCGTGAGCTCCCAGCGCGTCGTGCTTGGTCATCTGAATCGCAACTTCGCGTGCCAGCTCTGGCGTTAAACCACGGCTCACGTAAATGCCCGTTAACTCATCCAGCTCGTGTTCCGGCTGGGTGGCGAGTTCTTCGGTTTCGCGGGCGATATCGGCTGCTTCGGTATCGGCCTGTGAACTGACGGAGACATATTCTCCCGCCGCCATCGACATGGCGCCTGAGACGAGACCTGCCAGGCCGGTGATGATAAGCGTTTGCTGGCTGGCACCTGCAGAAGCTACGCCGATCAGCAAACTTGCGGTGGAAACAATGCCATCGTTGGCGCCCAGCACCGCAGCGCGTAGCCAGCCGATGCGGTGTGAGCGGTGAAATTCGAAGTGTCTCAAGATACGTCCTTATCAGCAGTTTTAAACATTATAACTGCGTAGTTACTGATAAGAATCATCTATTTCTTTTTTGCCGGTAATCATGGCTTTGACGAGTTTTTCTTTATCCACAAAGCTGGAGAAGATAACGCCGCCGATATGCAGGAATACCAATAACAAGGTCAGGTTCACAAAGGTTTCGTGCAGATCTTCCCAATATTCTTCCGCTTGTTTGTCTACTGCATGACCACTTTTAGCGCCTTCGGATTTTTCATCTGCATCTTCATCCTCATCATCTTCTTCGGCTTTGGCGGTGCTAATGATGCTGGCTTTGTCCATTTGTGTTTGCGCTTGTTGTGCGGTGACGGCAAACGGGCCTTCGTTTTCTTCCACCGCCAACAATTTCATCCCGGTAAAGGTAGTGGCAGCCAGGCTGATTAACAGTGCAATCACCATTGCGCCGCCAGCGGGGTTGTGGCCGATATAATGCTGCGGTTTGCGTGCCAGCAGATTTTTGAGATATGCAAACACTTTACCCGGCGCGTAGATGAAATCGCTAAAGCGCGCATGCCTGGTGCCGACCAAGCCCCAGATGATGCGAATCAACACAACCGCTGCAACGGTATAACCCGCCCAAGTGTGTACGTCCATCAAATCATCCTCGGTAAAGTAGGCGGTGAAAAACGCAATTACCAATGTCCAATGCCCGATACGCACTATTGGATCCCACACATTTACAATTTTTTTATCGCTAGCCATGATAGTTCTCCTTTTTGGTTGTCATAGTAATTCAGTTGAGCGTAGTTTGCGCTAAACTTGCAACTTTCACATCCGTCATATGACGTAAAGGCAAGCGTTCATGGGTTTTCCCGAAGAAGAGAATATCAATAGCAGGCGTCTGAGCCAATGGGCCATTGCGTTCAGTGCAGTCGTGTTTGTGCTGATCGCGATGGATGTGCTGGGGGATTACCGAGATGGCATCGCCTGGGCACATTTGTTGATAGAGGTGCTGATTTTATTGTTTTCACTGGCAGGCATTGTTTACTTTGGCAGGCTTTACTATCTTTCTGCGCAATCCAGAATCCATCTGCTGCAACAGGATCTGGCAGTGGCGAATCAACAGGCACAACAGTGGCGCGAGGCCAACCGTCAACTTATCGCCGGTCTGGCAGTACAGATTCAAAAACAGTTTGATAGTTGGCAGTTGACGCGTGCCGAAGCCGAAGTGGGTATGCTGATGCTGAAAGGACTCAGTCATCAGGAGATTGCTGATGTGCGCAATTCCAGCGAGCGTACGATTCGCGACCAGGCACGTGCGATTTACCGCAAATCTGGCATGGCCGGACGTTCTGAACTATCTGCTTTTTTTCTGGAAGATTTGCTGTTGCCAAGGCAAGATTAACACGCTCGAATCCCCCGAGCGAAAAAACATGCCCTGGAAGGCAAGCTGGATGCGGCTTCCAGGGCATCGATTTGAATGCTGACTAAAATGGGTAATAAAAAAGCGGCTTGAAGCCGCTTTTTTATAGGTTGAAACTCCCCTGATTAAAATTACAACAAAGGCACAATCAGCAAGGCCACGATGTTGATGATCTTGATCAGCGGATTGACTGCCGGGCCTGCGGTGTCCTTGTATGGGTCACCTACGGTGTCACCAGTCACTGCTGCTTTGTGGGCATCGGAACCCTTGCCGCCGTGATGGCCGTCTTCGATATATTTTTTGGCGTTATCCCACGCGCCGCCGCCAGTACACATGGAGATGGCCACGAACAGCCCGGTCACGATGGTACCCATCAACAAACCACCCAAGGCCACAGGGCCTAATAATAAGCCTACGGCGATTGGCACGGCGACTGGCAACAGGGATGGAATCATCATTTCCTTGATGGCAGCGGTAGTCAGCATGTCGACAGCTCTACCGTATTCCGGTTTGGCAGTGCCTTCCATAATGCCTTTGATATCGCGGAACTGACGGCGTACTTCTTCCACCACACTACCTGCAGCGCGACCAACGGCTTCCATCGCCATCGCGGCGAACAGGAATGGAATCAAGCCGCCGATGAACAGGCCGATGATCACCATCGGGTTGCTCAAATCAAAGCTGGCAGTGATGCCGGCGCCTTCCAGTTTATGGGTGTAGTCTGCAAACAGTACCAATGCAGCCAAGCCTGCAGAGCCAATCGCGTAGCCTTTGGTCACTGCTTTGGTGGTGTTGCCTACTGCATCCAGTGGGTCGGTTACGTCGCGCACGCTGCTAGGCAATTCTGCCATTTCTGCAATGCCGCCGGCGTTGTCGGTAATCGGCCCATAAGCGTCGAGTGCCACGATGATGCCGGCCATGCTCAACATGGAAGTTGCGGCAATCGCGACACCATACAGACCAGCCAGATGGAACGAACCGTAAATGGCCAGGCACACTGCAAGCACTGGTAAAGCGGTCGATTTCATGGAAACACCGATACCGGCGATGATGTTGGTGGCGTGGCCGGTTGTGGATGCTTGCGCTACATGTTTAACCGGCGCGTAATCGGTGCCGGTGTAATACTCGGTGATCCATACCAGCGCGGCAGTCAGTACCAGGCCAATGGCGCAAGTGCCAAACAAGGCGTTGGCGGATACTGCCAAATCACCGTGTGTGTAGCCTTGCGGGAAGAGGTATTGCACCACGAAATAGAATGCAACCAATGACAGTACGCCTGCCACTGCCAAGCCTTTGTACAGGGCAGGCATCACGTTTTTCATGCCGGGTGAGGCTTTAACGAAGAAGCAGCCGATGATGGAAGCCACAATGGAAACCGCGCCGAGCATCAATGGCAGCAATACACCATTCGGGCCAGCATCGGCCACCATCAGGTGACCGAGCACCATGGTGGCAATCAGGGTCACCGCGTATGTCTCGAACAGGTCGGCCGCCATGCCTGCACAGTCACCCACGTTGTCACCTACGTTATCGGCAATCACGGCCGGGTTGCGTGGGTCATCCTCAGGGATGCCAGCTTCCACTTTGCCCACCAGGTCAGCACCTACGTCTGCGCCTTTGGTGAAGATGCCGCCGCCCAAACGTGCGAAGATGGAGATGAGCGATGAACCGAAGGCTAAACCAATCAAGGGGTTGAGGTCGACAGCATTTTCTGCGCCCAGATAGGTATAAAAGCCAGCCACACCCAGCAGACCAAGACCAACGACCAGCATGCCGGTAATCGCGCCACCTTTGAAAGCCACATCCAGTGCAGCACCAATGCCTTTGGTGGCAGCCTGTGCGGTACGCACATTGGCTTTAACCGATACGTTCATGCCGATAAAGCCGCAAGCGCCCGAGAGCAGTGCGCCCAATACGAAGCCGATGGCTGTTGGCGCGCCTAAGAACACCCCAATCAAAATCGCCAGTACCACACCTACCATGGCGATGGTTTTATATTGGCGTGCCAAATACGCAGCTGCACCTTGCTGGATGGCGCCTGCAATTTCCTGCATGCGTGCATTGCCCGCATCCAGCCCCGAAATCCACTTACTCATGAGTACGCCGTATAACACTGCGAGAACTGCTGCAGCGATGGCGATAATGATTGCTACTGACATGACTTCTCCCTATTGATTATGCTCGAAACGATGAATCTGTAACGTAAAACCGATTAGCAAAAATGTAATTTTTTGTAACAGCCAGCGGATTATGGCACTAATCACGCGATGCGACAACCCGAATAAAATACTAAGAGTTTTAGCCTTTGACTAAGAAGCGTCAGCCAGCTAAATCGGCATAACTGCGCTCAAGTATTTTCGGCCAAATGCAGAAGTTGTTGCGCCAGTTCGGAATTGCCCAGCTCGTTTGCCAGTGACTTAAGGCCGGCTGCCGCTTTGACAGGCACGCGACGAGGTGTTTTTTTTGGGGTGTTCGGGAGAGATTTTACTTGCACTTTTACTGTAATTGCAGTAACTTTACACTCCTTGTAATTTGGGTCGGTTTCTCGCAAATTTTCTAATTGCGTCAGTAACCTAGCATTCAATAATTTAATTTTTGCGGCAGCACTTGCGCTATACGCGATAACAGTGAGTTTTTCAGCCTGCAACGTTTGCGCTGTGCTGAGTTGTGCCAGCTCTTTTGGCACTATGCTTTGCCAGATAGCTTGTAGTTTTTGATGTGCGTGTGCCTGTTGTGCCAGCGCTTGCAGCGATGGGTTCTGGAACACACGGGCATTGTTTAGCAGACTACTGAGTTTATCCATAGCAGGGTTCTTATTGGTACATAATGAATATTATCTTAGTTTCTAACAAACTGGCAAAAGCAAAAAGCCTGTCAGTAGCACAAACCGTTGCGCTGGTTGCGGGGCTTGTACTGCTGCCAGTGTTGTTGACATTGCTGTTTATTACGCCCAAGGGCAATATTCAGCAACAGGGTGTCAAGGCGATGTTGCCGCCGCAACTCAAAAACTCCATCATTTCATCGCAGGTGCATCTGGATGCCTATGCCAAGGAGCTTGGCGAGCTGCAGGCGCGCATGATGCGGCTGGATGCGCAGAACGAGCGTTTGGCCAAGCTGGCCGGTGAAAAAGCCAAATCTAGTAAAACGGAGACAAAACCTGGCGATACAAAGTTTAAGGCTGCCAGTCAGACGGACATGCCTGGTCGTGGTGGACCTTTGGTATATGCCAAGCCAATGACAGAACCAGACTTGCAAGCGGCGATCGCCGATTTGGCAAGCGCGATAGACCAGCGTGACGAGTATTTGAGTACGCTGGAAGCCAAAGTGCTGCAACAGAGTGTGTTGAAAGACATGCTGCCTAATGCCAGCCCCATTCGCGCGGCTTATAACTCTTCCAGTTATGGCTGGCGCATCGATCCTTTTAACGGTAACAAGGCGTTTCATGAGGGGCTGGATTTTACCGCCAACACAGGAACGCCTATTTTCGCAGCCGCGGATGGTATCGTAGCGGTATCGGAGCGTACGCCTGATTATGGCAATCTGGTCAAGGTTGATCATGGCGCCGGGCTTGAGACGCGCTATGCACATGCATCAAAACTGCTGGTGAAAGTCGGGGATCGCGTGATCAAAGGACAAAAGATTGCTGAAGTAGGCAGCACGGGTCGTTCCACCGGGCCGCATCTGCATTATGAAATTCGTTTGAATGGCAACGCTTTGGACCCACGTAAATATTTACAACAAAATGTCAGTTAGGCATATCTACTTCGCATTCAATTCAGTCATAATAAGCCCCATTTTGAAATTTTCTAACTAAACTAAATCAAGAGGTTTCCGGATTTTCGGAAAATCGGTGTTCCCCCATGTTATCAGCTTTATTTAAAAAACTTTTTGGCAGCCGTAATGAAAGGCTCGTCAAAGAATACGGTCAAATCGTTAAAAAAATCAATGCACTAGAACCTGAAATCCAGGCGCTCAGCGACGAGGCCTTGCGCGCAAAAACAGAGGAGTTCAAACAACGCTACCAAAATGGCGATAGCCTGGACAAACTGTTGCCGGAAGCATTTGCAGTGGTCCGAGAGGCGGGCAAGCGCGTGCTGGGGATGCGGCATTTTGACGTGCAGTTGATAGGCGGCATGGTGCTGAATGCGGGCAAGATTGCCGAAATGGGTACAGGTGAAGGTAAAACGTTAGTCGCCACTCTGCCTACCTACTTAAATGCTTTAACTGGTAATGGCGTGCATGTGGTGACAGTCAACGATTACCTGGCCAGACGTGATGCCGAATGGATGGGCAAGATTTACAATTTCTTAGGGTTGACTGTGGGTATCAACCTTTCGCAAATGCCGCACGATGCCAAGCAGCAGGCCTATGCCGCAGATATTACCTACGGCACCAATAACGAATTTGGCTTCGATTACCTGCGCGACAACATGGTGTTCAGCAAGGAAGAGCGCGTGCAGCGTGGTTTGCATTATGCGCTGGTGGATGAGGTCGACTCGATTCTGATTGACGAGGCGCGTACGCCGCTCATCATTTCCGGCCAGGCCGAGAGCACGGTGGATTTGTATAAAGCCATCGATGCAGTAGCCAAACAGTTGACTCGCCAGAAAGTAGAAGATGGCGAGGGCGATTACTGGGTGGATGAAAAAGGCCAGAACGTCACCATGAGCGAAGCGGGCCATGAGCGCGCCGAGCAGATTCTGGAAAGTTCCGGCTTGCTGCCGGCCGGTTCCAGCCTGTATGAGGCGGCCAATATCACACTGGTGCATCACTTGTACGCTTCCTTGCGTGCACAAAACCTGTTCCATCGTGATCAGCACTATGTGGTGCAAAACGGCGAGATCGTGATCGTGGATGAATTCTCCGGCCGCAAGATGCCTGGACGCCGCTGGTCTGATGGCTTGCATCAAGCCGTGGAAGCCAAAGAAGGGGTAGAGATTCAAAAAGAAAACCAGACCCTGGCATCTATCACTTTCCAGAACTATTTCCGCATGTACAAAAAACTGTCCGGCATGACAGGTACGGCAGATACCGAAGCTTATGAATTCAACCAGATCTACGGCCTGGAAACCGTGGTGATTCCAACCCATCGTCCAAGAATCCGCAAGGACGCGATGGATAAGGTGTATCGCACCACTGCTGAAAAATACAAAGCCGTGATTGATGATATTAAAGATTGTCAGGCACGCCAGCAGCCAGTGCTGGTGGGGACCACCTCGATTGAAAACTCCGAGATTATTTCTGCGTTGCTGAACAAGGAAAAACTGGAGCACCAATTGCTGAATGCCAAACAGCACGAGCGCGAAGCGCATATTGTGGCGCAGGCTGGCCGTCCTGGCGTGATTACGATCGCCACCAACATGGCGGGACGTGGTACGGATATCGTGCTGGGCGGCAATGCCGAGCCGGAGATTCAGGCTGTAGAAGCGGACGAATCACTGTCTTCTGCTGAGCAAAAACAGGAAAAAATCGCGCAAATCAAAGCCGAATGGCAGCAACGCCACGAGTTGGTGAAAACCGCAGGCGGCTTGCATATCATCGGCACCGAGCGCCATGAATCCCGCCGCGTGGATAATCAACTGCGCGGCCGTTCCGGCCGTCAGGGCGACCCGGGTTCCAGCCGTTTCTATCTGTCTCTGGAAGACCAGTTGCTGCGCATTTTCTCCGGCGACCGTGTGGCCGCCATCATGGAACGCCTGAAAATGCCGGAAGGTGAGGCGATTGAACATGCGATGGTCACCCGCGCCATCGAGAACGCACAGCGCAAGGTGGAAGGCCGCAACTTCGATATCCGCAAACAACTGCTGGAATTCGACGACGTTTCCAATGACCAGCGCAAAGTGATTTACGAGCAACGCAACGAATTGCTGGAGGCGACCGATATTGCCGAAACGATTACCGCCATGCGTCACGATGTGCTGCTGGGTATTTTCAGCAGCGCCATTCCGCCCGGCAGTGTGGAAGAGCAATGGGATATCTCCGCGCTGCAAGAGGCCATCAAATCCGAAACCGGTTTGGAGATGCCAGTGGCTAAGTGGCTGGAAGAGAATCCGGACCTGCACGAAGAAACGCTGCGCGAGCGCATCTTTGAAATCGCAGATAACAGCTACACAGCCAAAGAGCAATTGGCAGGTGCCGATACCATGCGCAATTTCGAACGCTCGGTCATGCTGCAAAGTCTGGATAACCACTGGCGCGAGCATCTGGCCGCGCTGGATCATCTGCGCCAGGGCATTCATCTGCGCTCCTATGCGCAAAAGAACCCCAAACAGGAATACAAGCGCGAGGCCTTCCAGCTGTTTGAAGGCTTGCTGAATACGGTTAAATCAGAAGTCACCAAAATCACCATGCTGGTACAAGTGCGCACACAGGAAGAACTTGCCGCACAAGAAGTGGAACATGCCGAAGTCTCCAATGTGCATTACCAGCATGCGGATTTTGACGAGGCATTGGCCAATCCCTCGGATGAAGAAGCCGCACAGCTGGCCAGTGGGCAACCGGTGGTGCGCGAAGGCGCCAAAGTCGGCCGCAACGACCCGTGCCCATGCGGCTCTGGCAAAAAATACAAACAATGCCACGGCGCCTTGAGTTGATTCAGTAGAGCTAATCTACATGTTCGAAGAACCACAAGTAGAATCTCCTTGCATCAACGTCTGCACCATGGACGCAGGCACGGGCTTATGTATCGGCTGCTATCGTACGATAGAGGAGATTCAAGGCTGGTGGGATATGAGTTTTGAACAGAAATCCGACGTGATTAAAAAGACCTGGGCGCGGCAAGAAGCCAAGTTTGATTGACAGGTGGTTTCAACAAAAGCAAAAGCCAGCGCAAGCTGGCTTTTTTGTTTTCATTTTTTCTTTCATTGTGGATTTGATGCTTCTGGAAGGCGCATCCAGATTGGCTTGCAGGCCGATGATTTTTGTAATGAATGCGCGCGTATATATACATGGATTCAGGTTATAGTCAGGATAGCACTGCATCCACCCTGCATTGACTGGAAGGCCTAACGTTTGAGCTGAGCGGCCCAAGTGCCTTGCCGGTGGAGGTCCGCTCGAGCGAAGGGTTAGGTTTCACTCGCAGACCCCATCTCGTTGGAAGTGAGCGTGTGAATGCTTGCGCCATCAACGAGGTACCCGGACACCTTTCCGTCTGGCTTCTTGGCGAGTACGAATTGCAACGGCTTGGCGTCGTCTTTGGCCGTGCCCGAAACGAACGGGATTAACTGGTACTTTCCGGTGGCGAGGGAGACAGGTGACTGCCGCTGAACTACTTTGAGCCCGATTCGGAGTTCGGAGATCTTCGCTTTGCGACCCTTGTGACTAACCTCGTCGAGCGGCGCGGGCAGGGTGTATGATATCCAAAAGTCGTGCTCTCCCGCACCGTTGATGTGGGGGTAGAGTGCATCCCGAAATGCTTGCTGATCCAGGAGCGTACGAACATCTTGTTCGAGGGAGATGGTCGCGCCGCCGGCCGTAACCTCGGTGTTTAGGGGCGCGTCGACTTGATCGAGAGTGCCATCCTCAAACAGGAGCACGAACGAGCACTTGTAGTTGATTGTGGTCAGTTCGAAGACGCCGTTTGATTCAAGCTTGGATAGAAGAGGCCAGTCTGCGCCAAGCGCCTCCTCAATTGTTAGGGTTTCGATGTTGTAGAAGCGCGCCTTCTTAATTGCTGGTGCAGAGAATCCGGTCTCGGACACGAGAATCAGCTTGTCGATTGGAAGGTTCTCATGCTTGCCCCGCATCTTCTCGACCCACGGAGTACCGGCAGGCCGCGACAAACCTACGACCTCGATTCCGATTGCGACTTCATAGTTTGCAGCTCGAGTACGAATCAATACATCAACTTCGCGCTCCTCGCCAGTGACAGTGTCGCGGAGCATCGCCGACTCAGTCAGATGTGATTGGCTAGCGAGCGTGGCGTTGATGAGTGCGACGAGACGTTGGAACCGATTGGTGCGCTGGGGCATTCGTGAAACCTAACGTAAAATAGCCATCCTAAATGACGCAAAGTTTTCCGTCAAAGGGGCTTTTTTATTGAAAATTTTGGCGAATTTTTTTAACTTTTTCATACGCTTAATCTTTTTGAGTACATCCTAAAAAATAATGCTTTACGTCATAAGCTGTCGGGCTGCGAAATGAGGAAATATTAACTCAACTCACAAAATAAAACTTATGATTTTGTTATTTTCTGGCTGCCTGCAATCGCACCTTGCTGTAGCAAATCCTGCAGAATCTGCTGGCCGAATTGTACGATGGTTTCCGGTTGAGGATGGTTTAGGGTTTTGGCGATTTCCAGCAGCGCTTGCTGGCCGCAGATAGCTTTCTGCTGGATTTTGCTGAGCAGCTGGTAGGTGATGGCGTTGAGCACGATGAATTTGATTTCGAACGCGTCATTGCGATACATCAGGATATGGGTTGGCGCAGGTTCGGCAGTTTTGTGCCGTTTGGAGAGCATGTGCACCGGGTAATCGTATTCCAATAACAAATGCGCGGGGTTGAGGATAGGACGTTCGTTCAGCAGGTTGCATTGCGCACTGACAGGCAGCGTTTCTGTATGCAGAGTACTAAGGTGTAGTTCTGCCAATTCGTAATGCGCGAGTTGTTGCAGGTGTTCCGCAATGGCTTGTGTGTCCAGATATTTCAGGAACTGCGCCGGAATCTCGCGAAAAAATGGCGTGTTGGAGCCATGCTCGGCAAAAAATCCGCGCACCAGTTTGTGCCAGGCGCGGGCGCCAAGTATTTGCCGGCATACCGGAAAGCAGGCTGACACCGAGGCGAACATGTTGTTGAAGACGATTTCGCGATACACCGCCATGCCTTTATTTGCAACGCGCGCCGGTTTTTTATTTGCCTGCGGATTGCGGATGTGGGTGGTGAATTGGGCTTGGTATTGTTGAAACATTAGCATTATAAATTCACCTTTGCGCGCACTGCATCCCAAAATTGAATTTCAGGTTCATTTAGGCCACTTTTTGGGATTTCTGATAACGTGCCTGATATTCCGCGATTTTGTTGATTTCCGGCAGCAGCTCGGTGAGCGGCGGAATGTTGGTGTCGCGTTCCAACAGGGTGGGGAAGGTGCCGAATAGCTGGTAAGCCTCATCCAGCAAAGCCCATACGGGGTCGATGATGTCCTCGCCGTGCGTATCTACCAGCAAATCTGGTTCCACTTGTAGATGCCCGGCAACATGGGCATAGACGATCTTGTCTTTAGGGATTTGATGCAAAAACCTGTGTGCATCAAATTTAAAGTTCACGCTGTTGACGTATATGTTGTTGATATCCAGATGCAGCAGGCAATCCGCTTCATCCAGCACCGCTTTCAGGAAGGTGATTTCATCCATCTCCGAAATAGGCGCGGCGGCGTAGAACGATGCGTTCTCGATGCCGATACGTTGCCCCAGGATATCCTGGGCCTGGCGGATGCGCGCAGCGACATATTTCACGGCCTCTTCAGTAAACGGGATAGGTAACAGGTCATACAGGTATCCTTGTGAGTCGCTGCAATAGCTCAAATGCTCGGTGTAAAGCGGAATGCTGTAAGCTTCCATGAACGCTTTGACCTGCTTTAGAAACCCGGTGTCCAAAGGCTTGAGACCGCCCAGCGACAAGCACAGGCCGTGGCATACAATTGGATAGCGTTCTGCAAACCAGGCTAGGTCATGTGCGCTTTTGCCGCCTGCGCCTATCCAGTTCTCCGGCGCGATTTCCAGAAAATGGATATTGGCGATTTCCGGCGTGTTGTAGCGGCTCTGGATCTGGGGTATCAGCTCGCGCTTCAACCCCAAACCCACGCCCTTGACAGTGTTGTGTGCCGTGGCACTCATTGCTGCAGCCTCAGAGGCTTTTCAGAGAAAGATTATTTCTTGTCGTGAGCGCCTTCTTTCATTTTCTCGGCAGAGCAAGAACCTTCTTTCATCTTCTCGGCGCTGCAGCTGCCTTCTTTCATTTTTTCAGCACTGCAATTACCTTCTTTCATCTTCTCTGCACTGCAATTGCCTTCTTTGGCTTTTTCTGCAGCCTTTTTCTTGTTGGCACCACATTTGCCTGTGGCACATTTGCCATCTTTCATTTTGGTGTTGTTCTCGGCCACTTGATAGCCGCTGGAGAGCGCTTTGATGGCAAACGGGTTATCACCTGCGGCATATGCGGTAGCACCTAATGAGAGTGCAAACGCGCCACCAACTGCCAATACCAAAGTTTTTTGAGATGTTTTCATGTTGAGTTTCCTTTTCAGTCGTTAATTTTTGGTTGAATCAATCACATTAGCGATGCGCACTCTGACATCGGATGGGAGTCGAATGTTCTCGTCATTTTCTGCGCTAGCACTCATTTTTTTGAGTGCCATGCGCAAGATTCTGATTTGCTGGCCAAAACGCTTGCAGTACTTGCAGATCAATAAATGCAAGCGCAAGGCAAATCGTTCCCTTGCAGATAACTGACGATCCAGTGACTGCGAAAGGAGTTGGCTGGCTTGTTTGCAAGTTAGCATTTTAATGCACCTATAACCAATTCATTTCCAGACATTTTCTCATTCCCATCCGGGCGCGGTACAACATCACCCAAGCATTCGTCGTACTAATATTCAATTCCTTACAAATATCTTCGTTAGCTTCTTCTTCCACGTCGCGTAGCACAAATAAAGCCTGCTGTTTGGCTGGTAGCTTGTCCATGCATTTTTGCAATATGACCAGGAATTGTTGCTGCTTAAGCGTGTCTTCCGGCATTCCCCAAGCTTGCGGCCGGTCAGTCCAATGGCCCTTTTCATCGAAAAACTCGTCCATGTTGGCATCTTCTTCCACCAGCTCGCTGGCAGCGATTTCACGCACACCTTTGCGCAGGATATCGATGACTTTATGTTTGAGAATACCGGTCAGCCATGTACGCGGGCTGGACTGCTCTGCAAAACTGGGGTTCTTGATGGCAGCCAGAAAAGTCTCCTGTACTGCGTCTTCTGCCAAATGCGGATCGCGCAGGCGCGCCAGTGCAAAGCGATACAGGTAATCACCATGTTCGTTTAGCCAGTTGTGGATGTTTTCCATACCGTATTCAACCATGTTCATCGGAGCGCTGCAAGCCGGCTTTTTTGATCAGAAGCTGCAGATAATAGGCGTTGTCCAATGGCGTTTGGTGACGTTGTGCTTGCCAAATTGTCTCGCCCAGGCAATCCAATATGGCATGCTGCGCCTCGTGTTCTTCCCCATACATGGTGCACAACCGCTGATAGATGTCCGAGATACCGGTAGGCTGATTGATGCTGATCTGCTCCAGTATAGATAGGTGCAGGCTCATGTGCAGGAAGGGGTTGGTTTCTCCTAACTCAGGGAAATAGGCTTGTTGCAAGTATAGCTCCGGATGGCTGAGTACCATGTGATATTCCGGGTGCCGCTGCATGACTTGCACGGCCATTTTTTCGAGGTCGGTGAGCACCAGCTTGGCGCTGGATTTGCGCCAGGCTTCGAAAAAGAAGTTGCGTACCTCGTCGCGGCTTGGATTAAATAGACTCATCGCAGGTAAATAATCCGAGAACGGCAGAATAATCCAGTAAAGTGTTTTTACCAGCGATGGGGGCGATTTCGCCATTGCCGTAGAAACCGATGATGGGCAATTTGGGGAACAGGGTTTTTAATAAAGCCAAGTCTTGATCTAGACCATCGTAGAAATAGGGCCCGCGTCCCATGCAGGAAAAGAACAAGGCAAAGTCTGGTGTTTTGTCGAGTTGTTGTTTCAGCTTGCTGGCCGTTTTGACGATATCCAGCTGGGCGCTGTCCTTATCCCGTACTGCCCAGCTTAGCCATTGATCTGTTTTGAGGGGCTGCGCCACCGTGACAGATTGCTCGGCCTCATTGCCAGAAATGATGGTGCATGGCTGATACTCACCGCGCTCAATGTTTGCCGCTTTATCAGCATACACTGCCAATAATTGATGATAAGGCAATGGCTTGGCGTGTTTGTTGGTTTTGTCCCAGGCGGATTGCAAGGTTTGCAGTGCAGGAAGCCCAGCTACGCTTTGCAGGTCATAACCTTGGCAGGCTGTGATTCTGCGCGGGCTGGAGATGAGTCTTAAGCCATGTGATGCAGCCACAGCCCCTTGTGCGTGATGCAACAAAATCTCACATAGTCCTTGCGTGCTGCCTTTGCCGTTTTGCCAGACGGAGAAAGGGCCTTGACCAGTCGCATCGCCGGATACGGCCCCAAACTTTGGGATTTCGCCAGCCAGCCAGGTGGCGTTGATGGCATTAGGGGCTACCAATGTCAGTAACAGATCGGTCTGTTGCCGGTGTGTTGCGGCTTCCAGCGCAGTTGTTCCTGTGAACACCATGGCGGCAACCGCAGCGCCATCGAGCAGCCAGTCTTCCTCGGTAAAAATGCCTGGTGCGGAGCAGCCGATGATTTGCATGGTGCTTGCAGTTTTGGCAGCTGCTTTGACTGCAGCTTGCGGGTTGCTTGCAAACGCTTCAGTTAGGAATAGCAGAACACTGTTGGCACGTTCTGTATCCAGTTTGTCCAGCGCGTTTTGTACAGCCTGACTGGCCAGTGCTGCCGATGCGGCCGCCCCTGTTGCCAATCCGGTGGCGATACTCATATCTCACCTGCCATCAGGTGTGCTTTCTGAATGTTTTTGTGGCGATATTCGCATAAGTCTACGATACAGCATTCGCCGCATTTTGGGTTGCGAGCGATGCATGTGTAGCGACCGTGCAGAATCAACAAGTGATGTGCGTCATGCAAAAATTCTTTTGGGATGGTTTTCAGGTATTTCTTTTCGACTTCCAGCACATTCTTGCCGGGCGCGAGGTTGATGCGGTTGCCCAGCCGGAATAAATGCGTATCTACCGCAATGGTGGGCTGTCCGAAAGCGGTGTTCAGAATGACATTCGCTGTCTTTCTGCCAACCCCGGGTAGGGCTTCCAGTGCCTCGCGGGTGTCGGGAACTTTCCCGTGATGTTTTTCCAGAAGCTGCTGGCAGCATACCATGATGTTTTTGGCTTTGGCGCGATATAGGCCTATGGTTTTGATATAAGATTCCAGGCCTTCAAGACCCAAAGCCACAATTGCCTGGGGGGTGTTGGCGACTTTGAACAGCTTGCGCGTGGCAATGTTCACGCCTTTGTCTGTGGCCTGGGCCGAGAGGATGACCGCTATCAGTAATTCAAACGTACTGTCGTGTTCCAGCTCGGTTTCCGGTTTGGGAATCGCTGCGCTCAGGCGCGAAAAAATGGCGTAGCGCTTTTCGGCGTTCATGCTCGCTTAGTGTTCTGGCTTGAGCGATAGATTGGCTTGCGGTTGGGTGACGCGTGTTTCAGCCCAGTTGCGATAGGCAACCAGGCAGGCCAATCCCAGAAATGCGCCGGGAGGCAGGATGGCAAGCAGGAAGCCATGATAGTCAGGAATCACGGTAATGACGTATTGTTTGAATTGTGGCCCAAGCGCCAAATCCAGTCCGGAAAACAGTGTGCCCTTGCCTACGAGTTCACGCAGACCGCCGAGGATGGCCAGCACTGCAGTGAGCCCCAAGCCCATCATCAGCCCGTCAAAAATGGCGGGCGCAGGCTCGTTTTTCGCAGCAAAAGACTCAACGCGTGCCAGCACGATACAGTTCACCACAATCAGTGGGATAAATATCCCGAGTACCTTGTGGAGCGGCTCCGCAAAACCATGAATGGTCAGGTCGATGATGGTGACTAGCGCGGCGATCACCAGAATGAACACAGGCACACGAATTTCATCTGGCACCAGCTTGCGCACCGGCGATACTGCTCCATTGGCGCAAGCCATTACCAGTGCGGTGGCCAGGCCTAGGCTGACCCCATTGACAACGGAGGTGGTGACCGCCAGAGTCGGGCATAAGCCCAGCAACTGAACCACGCCGGGATTCTGTTTCCACAAGCCATTAAAGGCAATGTCTTTATACTGACTCATCGTTAATTATCCTTGAGCAAACAATTGCGCCTTGTTCGCTTCAAAATATTGTAGCGCCTTGTGTACCGCCTTGACTACTGCACGTGGCGTAATGGTAGCGCCTGCCATATAGTCGAATTTGCCGCTATCTTTTTTGACTTTCCACTCAGCTTCACCTGTACGTGTGAGCGATTCCCCATCAAATAGTTTAATCCAGTTGTCTTTTGCGATATCGATGTAATCCCCCAAACCGGGCGTTTCCTTATGCGTCAATACGCGCACGCCACTCACGGTGCCATCATATTTGATGGCGATGAGCAATTTGATATCGCCGCTGTAGCCATCGGGCGCGATGGCCTCCAGGATGATAGCCTGAGGCTGATGATTAACACGGGCGCGATTGGCAACGCTGGGCTGTTTGTTACCCAGCAATGGATTAGGTGCGATTTGTATCGTATCTTTCAGCACGTCATTGTCATGCATGCTGGGTGGAATGATTTGCGCAAACAAGGCCATGCGCGCCTCGGCTTCACTTTTCTCAATGGGTGCTTTGGTGATTTGATGCACGAACGCCATCATCAGGGTGAATACTGCAGCAAAAGCAACCAGTGTCAGCGCATCTTTACGGGCGTTTCTGATAATTTCGTTCATTTTGGATGACCAAATACGCGGGGCTGCGTGTGCGCATCCAACAGCGGCACACAGATGTTCATGAAAATCACCGCAAACGCAACGCCGTCAGGATAACCGCCATACACGCGAATCAGGTAGGTGATAATCGCTACGCCCGCTGCAAAAAAGAGTTTGCCGTTAGGCGTGGTCGGACCGCTTATTGGGTCTGTGATGATAAAGAACGCACCCAGCATGCTGGCGCCACAGAATAAATGGAACAGCGGTGATGCAAAATGTGCCGGATTCGCCACCCAGAAAATGCCGGACATCAAGGCCAGTACACTCAAGAAAGCTACGGGCAAATGCCAGCTGATGATTTTTTGTTGCCACAAATACAGGCCGCCAAACAGGTAAGCCAATGTTACATACTCATTGCCTTTGCCACCCACAGCGCCAAACAAAGGTGCTTGTGTGATGCCGGTAATCTCATGGTTCAGCTTGAGCTGGGTTTTCAAGTAGTCCAGCGGCGTGGCGCTGGTGACTGCGTCCAGTTTGACATCGCCTGGCAGCAGTCCGCCGAAAATGTAGTGCATCTGGTCGGCAAAGCTAAGTTTGGTTTGCGCGATTTCCAGCGCTGCCGGCCATTTGGTCATCAGCGCCGGAAAGGAAATCAACAACACAGCATAGCCCACCATGGCCGGGTTGAATGGGTTGTAGCCCAAGCCGCCGTAGAGCTGTTTAGCGACGACGATCGCGAACAGCGTGCCAACCACAATCAACCACCACGGGCTGAGCGGCGGTATCGCCAATGCCAGTAGCCATGCGGTAATCACGGCGCTATAGTCGGTGATGAAAGGTTTAACCGGACGGTTGCGGAGACGCAGCATCAAAGCTTCAGCCAGCAAAGCTGTAGCAGTTGCCAGCGCTATGGAAACCAATACGCCACCGCCATAGATCCACACATAGGCGATGATGCCGGGCACAAGTGCCAGCAGCACTTTCAGCATGATGGTGCTGACGGGGGGGGCGTTATTTATATAGGGTGCATGAAGCATTATTCACCTTTTTCCTTTTTTGCGGCCTCGGCTGCAGCTTTCGCGGCTTTGGCGCGCTCGATGGCAGCCGCGATCTTGGCTTGCTTTTCAGCATCCACTTCTGGCATGGCTTTTCTGGCATCGCCAGGAGCCGCGTCCTGCTTGCCTTCCAGGCCTACTGTTTTTCGTCGCGCGTCGATCTCTGCGATTTCCTGCTTTACCACGCTGGATGCAGGTTCGATGTTTTTAGGTGTTTCTCCGGCCGCCGCGGCAGCTGCTTTAGCGGCTTTGGCGCGCTCGATGGCAGCCGCGATCGCAGCTTGTTTTGCGGCTTTTTCCGCATCGCTCGTTGCAACCTTCGGAACAGCATCGCTGGAAGCCGCATCCTGCTTGCCTTCCAGGGCATCATTTTTCGCTCGGGATGAATCGCCGGCATTTTCCTGTTTGGCGCCCTGGGCGCGTTCGGCGTGTTTGGCGGCGCGTTCCAGTTTCTCGCGCTCGATACGTTGCAGGCGGAATTCATTGCGCTGGCGTGCCAGATCTGTCGCTTCCTTGGCGCGGTCTGCTGCGATGATTTCACTCTTGGCGTAGCGATAATACTGTACCAGCGGGATATTGCTGGGGCATACATAAGCGCAGGCACCGCATTCGATGCAATCGAACAGTTTGTAATCGCGCGCCTTTTCAAAGTTGTCGGATTTGGCGAACCAGTACAACTCTTGCGGCTGCAGGCTCACCGGACAGGCCTCTGCACAGCGTGCACAGCGGATGCATGGCAGCGGCGCGGGTGGTGGAGCGAACAGATTTGGCGCCGAGGCAATGATGCAGTTGGCCGCTTTGGTGATAGGGACATCGTCACCAGGCAGCTTGACGCCCATCATCGGGCCGCCCATGATGTAATGCGTGGTGTTTGTCTTGGCGCCGCCCGCAGCGTTGATGAGATGGTGCAAGGGGGTGCCGAACAGCACTTCAAAGTTTTGCGGTTTTTGCACATTGCCTGTCACCGATACGATGCGTTGGATGGCGGGTTCACCAAAATCCAGATAACGATGCAGGGAGAAAACGGTAGCCACGTTGAATACTTGCAGACCGATTTCTGTCGTACGTTTGTCGTGGGGGATTTCTTGTCCGGTGAGCAGGAAGGCCAGGCGTCTGGCGTCACCGCTCGGATAAATGGTAGGCACCACTTTCACCAGGATGTTCGTGCCTATCACAGCTGCTTGCATGGCGGCGGCAGCTTCCGGTTTGTTGTCTTCGATACCGATCACGGCTTGCTCTGCACCCAGCAGATGCTGTGCAATCTGAATGCCTTGTACGATTTCGCTGGCGCGTTCACGCATCAGCATGTCATCGCAAGTGATATAAGGTTCGCATTCTGCCGCATTGATAATTAGCGTGTGCACGCTGGATTTGCCATCGGTGCGTAATTTGACGTGTGAAGGAAACGTGGCGCCGCCAAAACCGACGATGCCGGAGTTGCGCAGTTGCGCGATGACTTCTTTTTTATCTGCGTTGCGCCAATCCAATGCTGTATGTGCTATCCATTCGTCGCGACCATCCGGAACAAGTATGATGCATTTGTCCGGCAGTCCGGATGGGTGCGGGATGAGCGCATCTTCGATGGCGCTGATGATGCCTGAAGTCGGCGCGTGGACTGCCGCAGATACCATGCCTTCTGCCTCGGCCAGCAATTGGCCTTTCAGCACTTTATCACCCACAGTCACACGTAGCTTTGGTAGATTACCAACATGCTGGCGTAAAGGTAGTACCAGTTTTTCGGGCAGGGGTAAATGCGCAATCGGTAACTGTGTGGATTGCGTTTTATTTTCCGGCGGATGTACGCCACCGTGGAACTTGAATATTTTTGCGAAATTGACGAGCGCGTTCATTTATTTGCTAACCAATTCTACAGGCACGATGGGAATGGTTGGATATTTCCATTTCCAGTTATCCGGAGTCTCGCCAATCGGGATCATGCTGATGCAATCTACCGGGCATGGTGCGACGCATAGCTCGCAGCCGGTGCATTCGCTGGCAATGATGGTGTGCATATGTTTTGCTGCGCCTAATATGGCGTCGACCGGGCAGGCCTGGATGCATAAAGTGCAGCCGATACAGAGTTGCTCATCAATAAACGCCACGGATTTCGGCTTGGGCGTGCCATGCTCGGCATTCAACGGTTTGTATTCCACGCCCAGCAAATCGGCCAACGCGCGTACGCCCGCATCGCCGCCGGGTGGGCACTGGTTGATGTCTGCCTCACCTTTGGCGATGGCTGTGGCGTAGGGTTTGCAGCCAGGGTAGCCACATTGGCCGCACTGGGTTTGCGGCAAGATGGCGTCGATACGTGCAATCAGCGGGTCGCCTTCTACCTTGAATTTGAGCGCTGCATAGCCCAATAATGCGCCCAACACCAAGGCCAGGCCAATCATGATAAGTAACGCCAGAGACATGTCGCTTAATATTTATCCAGGCCGGCAAAGCCCATAAAAGCCAGGCTCATCAACGCAGCGGTTACCATGGCAATCGCAGAGCCTTTGAACGGGGTTGGCACATCTGCAGCCTCCATCCTTTCGCGCAGGCTGGCAAATAAAATCAGTACCAAAGAAAAGCCTAATGCCCCGCCCAAGCCATACAAGCCGGATTCCAGCGGGCCGTGGCTGGATTGCGCATTCAGTAAAGGAATGCCTAATACCGCACAGTTGGTGGTAATCAAAGGCAGGTAAATCCCCAGCATTTGATAAAGCAATGGAAAGCTCTTTTCCATGACCATTTCTGTAAACTGAACGACGGCGGCGATGACAACGATAAAGGATAGTGTACGCAAATATATCAGGTTGTTCGGTTCCAGCAGGTAGTGATTGATGGTCCAGCTGGTCATGCTGCCAATCGTCAACACGAATGCTGTAGCGGCCGCCATGCCGATGGAAGCTTCCAGTTTTTTGGAAACTCCCATGAACGGACATAAGCCGAGGATTTTCACCAGCACAATGTTGTTGACCAGCACGGTGCTGATCAAAATCAGAATGTATTGTTGTGTCATATAGCTATAGACAACCTGTAAATGTAAAAATTATACCTCTTTTATTGAAGTCTTATCTGCTGCTATCAACGAAAATCAAGGCTGCTACGTTAATTGAACGAGATTAAAAGTATGCGGTATTTTATGGGACGACTGACTATTCAACAAAGAACTAGTAGGTATACCGCTATTTTAATTGGTTATATCAAGTAACTTACAGAGTGTTTTAGCCAACTTTGGGTAGTTTCGGTTAAAATACGCGATTATTTTATTCTCAGGTTATTGTTATGTTCCAAGGTAGTTTGGTCGCCATCGTCACTCCGATGCAGCCTGATGGCAGTCTTGATTTGCCTGCATTGCGCAAATTGATCGATTGGCATATTGCCGAGGGAACGGATGGTATCGTCATTGTAGGCACTACAGGAGAATCGCCCACCGTCGATGTTGATGAACATTGCGAGTTGATCAAAGTCACTGTAGAACATGCCAGCAGACGCGTGCCGGTGATTGCCGGGACGGGCGCCAACTCGACACAGGAGGCGATTGAGCTGACACAGCAAGCCAAAGCGGTGGGGGCGGATGCCTGCCTGCTGGTGGCGCCGTATTACAACAAACCTGGCCAGGAAGGCCTGTATCAGCACTTTGCGGCGGTGGCCAATACGGTGGATATCCCACAGATTTTGTACAATGTGCCTGGCCGTACGGGTTGTGACATCAGTAACGATACCGCGTTGCGTCTGGCACAGGTTGAAAATATCGTGGGGATTAAAGATGCGACGGGCGGCCTGGAGCGTGGTACGGATCTGATCAATCGCGCACCAAAAGATTTCGTGGTATACAGCGGCGATGATGCGACCAGCTTGCCATTGATGATGATGGGTGCGAAGGGTGTGATTAGCGTGACAGCTAATGTGACGCCAAAACTGATGCACGAAATGTGTATGGCCGCATTGCGAGAAAATTTTGAACTTGCGCGTACAATTAACGCCAAATTGTTCGGATTGCATCAAAAGCTATTTGTGGAAGCGAACCCGATCCCGGTGAAATGGGTATTGCAAGAAATGGGTTTGATTCAAGCTGGTATCCGCTTGCCGTTGGTGCCGTTATCCACGCAATTCCATGAACCACTGCGTGCAGCGATGCGCGCGGCAGGCATGGCCTGATTATGCGATATAGGTGAAAAATGAGACATACGAATATAGTCAATGTGATAATTGCTGCATTGCTGACAACACTGCTCAGTGCGTGCGATTCTATCCCATTCATTGACACATCCTCCGATTACAAAGGCTCTGGCCGTGCGCGGCCGCTGGAAGTACCGCCTGATCTGACTTCAGTGCAAACCAGCGATGCTTACAGTGTTCCAGGCGGCAGCACCAGTTATTCCAGCTATAGTCAAAACCAGGAAATTGAAGAGGCGGGGGTAGAGAAGGTATTAGCAAACCCCGAAGGCGTGCGCATGGAGAAAGCAGGTGCGCAGCGCTGGCTGGTTGTGAATGCCCCCGCAGAAAAGATTTGGCCAGCAATTCGTGAGTTCTGGATGGACCAAGGATTCGCCGTACGTGTGGAGAGTCCTGAGACTGGCATCATGGAAACAGAATGGATCGAAGCAAATGCCATCAAGGCTAAAGAGGAAAAAGGGGGTTACCTTGATAAATTCGACAAATGGTTAGATAAGCTTTCCGGCTTGGCAGATAGGCGCAAGTTCCGTACGCGTCTGGAACGTGGCGAGAAAGAAGGCACGACCGAGATTTACATGACACATCGCAACGTGGCTACAACGCCAGATGATGGCAAGAAAAAAGTTAAAACCATATATGGCGAAATCGAAAATGGCTATCGTCTGGATGCTAATAAAGCCAATAGTGAAAAAGTAGATGAGATTGATAGTGATTTAGATGCAGAATTGTTGCGCCGATTGATGGTGAAACTGGGTGTAGCAGAAAAACGCGCCCAAGAAATAGTGGCGAATCCGAACATAGAAAAACGTGCAGAAGTACAAAAAGAAGCCGATAGCAGCGTGACTTTGAGGTTACGTGATCCGTTTGACCGTGGTTGGCGTCGTGTGGGTCTTGCGCTCGACAGAATTGGCTTTGTCACCGAGGATAAGGATCGTTCTAAAGGTTTGTTCTACGTGCGCTATGCTGATGTCGATATTGATAACGGTCCGAAAAAGAAAAAAGGCTTGCTGGATACCTTGGCTTTCTGGAAGGACGATGATGAGGTCGAGAACAAATCCAAACCTAAGGATGAAACCACGATTGTAGACAAGTTGCAGTTCTGGAAAGGCAAGGATGAAAGGGCCGACCCATCCAAACAGTACCGTATCAAAGTAACGGATATCGAAAGCGGTACCCAAGTCAACGTGGTGGACAAGGATAATCAGCGCAACAGTAGTACAACGGCCAACAAGATCATCTCATTGCTTTACGATCAGTTGAAGTAGAAATAGCCATGCGATTCGCCTCACTTGCAAGCGGTAGTGCAGGGAATTGCATGGTGGTAGAGCAAGACGGTACGCGGCTGTTGCTGGATTGCGGTCTTGGGCAGCGCGATTTAACAACACGCTTGGCCTTGCGTGGCCTGGAGCCACAGAAAATCACAGGTGTTCTGGTGACACACGAGCATGACGACCATGCCAAAGGTGCTTTTAAGTTCGCCGCCACATATCAAATCCCTGTCTGGTTGAGTTATGGTACGCGTATCATGACCGAACGCCATCTGCCTGAAGTGGGGTCCTTGGATTTGCGAGTGATAGATAGTTACCAGAGTTTTCAAGTGCAGGATATCGAGGTGACGCCTTACCCTGTGCCGCATGATGCGCGCGAACCCACCCAGTTCGTTTTCAGTAATGGGCTGCACAAATTAGGCGTGCTGACAGATGCAGGCGTTTCTACCCCTTATATCGAGCAAATGTTAAGCGGATGTGATGCGCTGGTGTTGGAATGTAATCATGATCTGGAAATGCTGAGAAACGGCCCTTACAGCCAGGCTTTGAAAAAGCGGGTGGGTGGTAGGCTTGGGCATCTGGATAATCAAAGTACCGCAGATTTGCTGAACAGGTTGGATAATCGGAAGCTCAAACATATTATTGCAGCGCATTTGAGTGCCAAGAACAATACGCCAGACTTGGCGCGAAAAGCATTGGCTTCTGTGCTGAATTGCACACCTGACTGGATTGGAATTGCAGATCAAGAGACTGGGTTTGATTGGCGAAGCTTAGATTAGCGAATGGATTTTGAATTGTAGAAATAAAAAAGCCGAGCGTTGCTCGGCTTTTAAATTGCTTACAGCGATTACTTAGCTTCAGCAGGAGCAGCTTCAGGAGCAGGAGCCGCTTCAGCAGGAGCAGCTGGTGCAGCTTCAGCAGCAGGTGCAGCTTCAGCAGGAGCAGCTGGTGCAGCTTCAGCAGCAGGAGCAGCTTCAGCAGGAGCAGCTGGTGCAGCTTCAGCAGCAGGTGCAGCTTCAGGAGCAGGAGCAGCTTCTTCTTTTTTGCCACAAGCAGTCAAAGCAAGGGCCAACAAAGCGGCCAATAGAGCGGAACGTGTCATTTTCTTTTCCTTAAATAATGATGAACTAAAAACAAACCACCTACGGCGGACCATTTTTTAGCCCAACCGAATGGCGCAGATTCTACCAGTATTTTAAAAAAACTTCAGTAATTTTTTAGAAAAGCTATGCAAATTATTATTAAAAATCGTTATTTTGCAACAAGTTATGGATTAAAGTTAAAGCTTTTTTAATCTATGCGAATTTGTAAACTGCTTTCTGTGCTACTGTAATTTGCAGAAAACCCTAAAATTTTGTGGCTGACGTCATCGTTTTTCTGCATAGTGGCGCCTAAATCTATCCATGTTCCTAGCGTAGTGCGTACTATTGTGCTTAGTTCTTCGAAATCAATTTGACCGCGGCCATCCAGGCTGGAGATGCGGGGTGTGATTTCAAGTTCTATCTGGCGGTTCTCAGGGTTTCCTACAGTACGTGGCCGGACAGCAAAACCTGTGCTGATCTCTCGCCAATCGGTAAACCGTTCTACTCGTACGTACCGGCGTGTCAGTGATATCCATTCTTCGGTAAACGGCACAATTTGCCCGGCGCGGATATACGCGCGTTCGCCATCCAGCACGTTAATAAACTGCTGACCAGTTTGTTGTGTGCTACGGTTGGTCTGTCCGGCTTCCACGTGTGCGCTATCAGGTCTGGCACGCCTGTCGTTGGCTACCGTGACTTTGCCTACTTTGACAGCGCCGCGGGCATCTACCTTGGTTTGTTCGCTTTGTGCGGTTTGGCCGCTTCTTACGGTAATCTTGCGGTTGGTTCTAGCCGCATCCAGCTTGGTCACAATAGCCTCAATCTCGTGCATCCTCTCCGGGCTGGCGCGTACAATCAGCTGATTATCGATGCCATTGGCTGTACCGTCTGGCCCGACCATGGGTTCGATGACTGGTAGCAAGTCGCTGGCAAAGCGGTGCTGCAGTGTGATGATTTTGAACTCAGTCTCGGCCCAGGCACACAGGCCATATGCAAGCAACCACAAGGCTAACAGGCATTTTTTCATGGTTATAGCCCCAGCATGGTCGCGGTTACCGGCTCACTGGTTTCTGAGAGAATCTCCTCAAACCGATGGCGTAAGCTGGCAGCGGTTTCCGGGTCATCCAGCGTGTACCTGAAACGTGCGTGGTCGATATGCGCACGACGCACGGTGTCCCTGTCATCCGCAATGACAAAACAATCCTTGGCAACTTTGGCATGATCGTTCGTCAGCAAAACGCTTATGGCGTGACTATAGGTTTTAAGCAAACCAAATAATCTGGGACATTGCTGGCTAAAAAAATCTGCGTCGTGCAGCACCATCTGCAGGCGGTTTTGTGGGTTTCTGCGCAAAAAATCCTGAATCAATTCATAACGTCTGGACGTGTGGTACGCACCCACACGCAGATGCTGGTCAAATATCAGCAATTCGTGTTCTGCTCGCGCAATCACCAAGTCCAGCGCGGCCTCGTAGTTGCGTTCGCCCAAAATCACCACATCAGGTTTCAGCTCGTCTTCGTTCATGATGCAAACTCCACAAACCCTGCCAGATAAGCAGGATAAAGCCATTGTGCCAAACTTGCAATTTCATCGTCTTTCAATGAGGCTGTGTCCAGTTTACGGCTATCAGCCAATGCCCTGAGAGCCGCATGGATATTGGTCTGCAGGGCAGCGGTTTTTTCGCCCATTTGCTCGCCATTCAAATAGAATTGATTCTGCCAGAACAGCATCTGGCTTTTCAAATTCAATAAGATAGATTTTTCCTGCAGCAGGGCGGCAAATTTGGCCTGGCTGATTTTTTTGTTGGGCTCAAACAGCACATGCGGCTTTGGCTCGCTCAGATAGTGTCCTAAAAAGTCTGCAATGTTGCTGTCTTGCCATTGAATCTGGCTTAGCATGGCCGAGACTTTCTTGATCATGTCGGCACTGATTTCTGCCGGGTGCTGCTGCAAGGTCAAATCCTGGTCGGCATACATGCCGGAAAGGCATAGCTGGTCTTGCATATAACCCAAAAACTCCTGCCCCAGTTCCTGTGCGGCGGGTGCGCGAAAGCCGATCGAATAAGTCATGCAGTCGTCGCTTTCCGCAATGCCCCAGTGCGCCACTTGCGGTGGCAGGTAGAGCATATCGCCGGGTTCCAGCACCCACTCCTGCCCGGTTTCAAAATGCTGCAGGATTTTCAGCGGCGCACCTTCAATCAGCCTATGGTCGGTTTGCGTGCTGATTTTCCAATTGCGTTTGCCTAGGCCTTGCAGCAAAAACACATCATAAGAATCCAGATGCGGCCCCACGCCACCGCCTTTCGGGGCGTAGCTCACCATCAGGTCATCTAAGCGCGCGTGCGGGATAAAATTGAACAGCGTCAGCAAATCTACAGCTTCGGGCAGGTAATGGTTCACACCTTGCACCAGCAGTGTCCAATCCTGCCTGGGCAGGCGTGTAAAATCTTTCTCGTCAAACGGGCCGTTTTGCACTTGCCAATTATTTTTTTTGAAACTGATCAGCCGCGCCTGTACATCGTCTTCGCAGGCAAGCCCAGCCAATTCATTGGGGCTGAGCAAGCCGGCAAAACCGGGAATCGCCTGACGAATCAGCAAGGGTTTTTTCTGCCAGTATTCGGCTAAAAATTGTTGCGGGCTTAGTCCGTTGAGTAATTGCATATGCACATTTTACCCCGCTTTTTACACGCAATATGCAAATCAGTGCGTCGAATTTCATCAAACGATCATGCAGGTGTCACTCGCTTGTCATCGTAAAAACTTATGCTCCATGCACGTTGAAGCGTAAGGAGTGCGACATGAGAATTGCAATGGCATTATCAGTCATGACAGCAGCTTTTTTTTTAGGGTTGGTGCAAGACACGAAAGCAAATGCGCATAACACAACTAAGCATCAAGCAAGTTACCGCCATACTGTTCAAGAGTGAAAGTTTTTATCAATTTATTTTACTCGTGTGGTAAGGTGTTGTAGGACTATACAGAAAGGTATATAGTAAAGCTCAAATAATGATAATTGACTGAATCGTTGAGGAGCTTGCCATGAATTCACCTGTCGATCCTAGTGTTAAAACCTTCCACGGCGGTTGCCCGCACGATTGTCCCGATACCTGCAGCATGCAGTTTCATGTCAAAGACGGCAAATTGCTTAGCGTGACTGGCAATCCCGATCACCCGATGACGCGCGGCGGCTTGTGCGTCAAGCTCAAAGATTACGAAAAACGGCATTATCACCCCGACCGTTTGCTTTACCCCATGAAGCGTACCGGCCCCAAAGGCAGCAAGCAATTTACGCGCATCACCTGGGATGAAGCGCTGGATACCATAGTCAGCAAGTGGAAAGGCATCATGGCCAGCGACGGCCCGCGTGCCATCATGCCCGCCAGCTATCTGGGCAACCAGGGCTTGGTGCATGGGCTGAACGGCGGCGATGCGTTTTTTAACCGCCTTGGTGCGACCGTGACCGAGCGCACATTTTGTGGTGAAGGCTCATGTACCGCATGGTTGTTGACTGTGGGGCCAACCGCTGGCGTGTGCCCGGAAAGTTTTATCCATTCCAAATATATCATCATCTGGGCGTGTAATTCGGTTTCCACCAATCTGCACCACTGGCATATTGTGAAAGAGGCCCAGAAAAAAGGCGCCAAAGTGGTGGTGATAGATGCGTACGCCTCCAGAACCGCCAAGGAAGCCGACTGGCACATCGCGCCCAAGCCCGGCACCGATGGTGCGCTGGCAATGGCGATGATGCATGTGATTATCGAAGAAGGCCTGATAGACCAGGATTACGTGGACAACTATACCGTGGGCTATAAAGAGCTCGCCGCGCGCGCCAAAACCCGCACGCCGGAATGGGCGGAGAAGATCACCGGCATTCCAGCGGCGGATATTCGCAAACTCGCGCGTGAATACGCCACTACGCCACCTGCGGCGATTCGCTTGGGCGTGGCATTAGAGAGAAGCTATGGCGGCAGCCAGGCCATTCGCGCGGTCACATGCCTGCCAGCGCTCATCGGCGCCTGGCGCCATGTGGGCGGCGGCGCGCTGCAGTTCCCGGTGTGGGAGCACCCGTACCGGTTCGATGTGATCTCTCGCCCGGATTTGATTCCTGAGGGCACGCCGGTGGTGAATATCCTGCAGCTTGGCCGCGTGCTGACGGGCGAGATTAAATTAGACGTGCCCATCAAATCGCTGATGGTGTGGAACACCAATCCTGTGACACAATCGCCGGAAACCGACAAAATCATTAAAGGTCTGCAACGCGAAGATTTGTTTACCATCGTGGCCGACCACTTTATTTCCGATACCGCTGCGTATGCCGACATCGTGCTGCCAGCCGCCATGGGTGCGGAGATGGAAGACATGATACTGTCGTGGGGGCATCTCTACCTGACCTACAACGCCAAGTGTATCGACCCGCCGGGCGAGGCGATTCCCAACAACGAGATTTTCCGCCGTTTGGCTAAACGCCTGGGTTTTGAAGAAGATAACTTCAAATGGTCAGATTCCGAGTGCCTGGAAAACTACGTGGCCTGGGATGCGCCAGCCTGCAAGGGTATCGATTTGGCCTACTTGCGCAAGCACGGCTTTGCGCGGCTGAACGTGGGCACCAAAGATGACCGCGCGCCGCATAAAACCGGCAATTTCCCCACACCGACAGGCAAATGCATGCTCTACGTGGAAGGCGCCAAAAACTTCGTTGCCGGGCCGTTCCGCCAAATGTATGACGGCTTCCAGCCCGGTGAAGATTTAGACCCGCTGCCCGATTACGTGGCGAACAGAGAAAGCGCGGACAGCAATCCCACACTGGCCAAGAAATATCCGCTCAACATCGTCTCGCCCAAGAGCCATGGCTTTTTGAACTCCTGCTATGCCAACATGGCAGACAAAATCAAAGGCCAGGGCGAGCAGTTTGTGATGATTCACCCGGCCGATGCCGAGATGCGCGGCATTAAAGAAGGCGTTAAGGTAAAAGTGTTCAACGACCGCGGTGCGTTTGAAGGCGATGCCAGAATCACCAAGGACGTGAACCCCGGCATTGTGGTGGCTACGCTGGGTTATTGGCGCCAGTTGAATAACGGTACGGTCAATAGCATCAGCTCCGCCGAATTTGGGGATATGGGGCATTCGACCACGTTTAGTGATAATTTGGTGGAAGTGGTGTTGGGGTGAGACTGGAGGATATGAATTGTTGCAACCAATTTTTGATTTTATAGAAAAATTAGCTTCGGATTTCAGCTGGAAAAAGATCGTAATACTTGTATTTCTCATGTTTGTTATCAGTCTATCTTGGTTTGCTTATGAAGCACAAACAGCAACGAATCAACTGGTGAAATATGAGCGTACAGTTGCAATATTGGAGAAACTTGAAACGCTAACATTAAATGATTCAAAGTCGAAAAAAGTTGCTGAAAATATATATAGCGGTCTCGATTCGGTTACCAAAGTTAGTGAATATCAACTCTCTTTTATTAATGAATTTTCTTTAGAAGCAAGGCAAGCGCTTTTGTCGGCATCTCCTTGGGTGTTATTTACACTGTTCTTTATTCCTGGAGCATTTCGTGGAGATACTCAAGCAAGGAATTCTATTTGGGCTTTGGTATTTATTAGTCTGTTAATAGGTGGAATTGGCTATTTTGTTCCAACTAAGTGGGGAACTTGGTTGTACCCTCTAGGTGGAAACTTCTTGTTTCTAGTTGTTTTGGCTTGGTTTGGTAACCGCATAAAAGCAAAGTAAAAATTTGTTTTTTCGCCTCTAGGCGAGTTACTTTCTTTTGCACAAACAAAAGAAAGTGATTAGCTGTCGGGCTGCCCCCGACATAAACTCTCACACATGCGCGCGCATTCATTACCAAAACAGATGCCTTGAAAGGCAAGCTGGGTGCGGCTTCCAGGCCGATGGTTTTGATAATGAAAGATGGTTTGTTTTGTTAAAACGCTACAAACCTAAAAAGGGAGGAAAGCCATGGTCGCGATGCTTTGCACCACGCGTGAAATCAGTCGTTGAGATTTTTCGGCCAGTGTGATGGCGTATAAATCGGTGCGGCCGATGATTTTGCCAAATTCTCTTTCAAACGAGAGGTTGCGTTCATTGGGGTTGATTTCGTTACTGATCAGGTACAGATTTCCTTCGGCGTCGCGGCTGGTCGCAAGCTTCCACGCGGCAATCTCCACATTGCGCGCCACGTTGTACAGGCTTTGCGGCTCGATGCTGTCGGTGAGATAAAAATCGGTCTTGCCGCCGTGTGCTTTCAGCAGCATGGTATGCAGGCCAACAATGAATGGCAGTACGCGGTCGCCTTGATAATTGGCGTCAAAGGCGAGAAAGATCGCGTCTGTGCCTTGTTTGTTGCCGATTTCCTGAAACTGGTAGTGATGCTGGCTTTCGCCATCGAACACCCAATCCACCATCTTTTCGACAGGGTCTGAGGTGCTTTTGGCGAGCTGGTTGGGGTTGCGCCTATACAGCTTGAGCATGAGCGTACGCAGGCTTTGCGTGTTCTCGGCAATCTCCACATCTGCCATGCGGTCCAGATCGTTTTTGACCAGCTGGTTGGCAGAGCTCCTGTCGCCGCGTTCCGGGATGGGGTGTTTTTCTATGGGGCTGACGCAGCCGGATAGAACGGCGATTGCGGCAAGCGCAAGCAGGGGGTTAAGACGCGGTTTGTAGCGGCGCATGAGAACGATGGAAGTATGCCTGATAGCGTTTATAAATTTTTAGTGTGTTTTTAAGGTTTGGCAATTGCCATTTTGCCCATTTTATAACACCATGTAGATAATTATCACCAATAAAGTTTCAGGGAGAATGCATGTCGGACTTTTTATCTAAAGAGCGGATTACCGCCAATGCAAACTACAACCGCTGGCTGGTGCCGCCTGCAGCATTGGCGGTGCATCTTTCTATCGGAATGGCGTATGGATTCAGCGTGTTCTGGAAACCGTTGGGCAATGCATTGATGGGCGCGGATGGCAAGCCGCTTGCGGCTTGCGCGGCGGGCGCGACTAATTTTAGTGAAAAGCTGGCTGGCACGGCCAAAGCCTTGTTTGCTACCGATTGCAACTGGACGCAGTTTGACCTGGGATGGATGTACACCTTGTTCTTTGTGTTGCTGGGCTGCTCTGCCGCACTTTGGGGTGGCTGGCTGGAGCGTGCCGGGCCGCGTAAGGCAGGTGTGGTGGCTACCATTTGCTGGTGCGGCGGTTTGTTGATCTCTGCCTATGGTGTTTACATGCACCAGTTATGGTTGATGTGGCTGGGCAGTGGCGTCATTGGCGGCATCGGGCTTGGGCTGGGTTATATCTCGCCGGTTTCCACGCTGATCAAATGGTTTCCGGACAGGCGCGGCATGGCAACCGGTATGGCCATTATGGGCTTTGGCGGCGGTGCCATGATAGGTTCGCCACTGGCAACGATGCTGATGAAGCACTTTGCAACACCCACCAGTGTTGGCGTGTGGCAGACTTTCGTCGTGCTGGCAGCGATTTATACGGTGTTTATGCTTGCTGGGTCACTAGGCTATCGCGTGCCGCCAACTGGCTGGCAACCTGCTGGCTGGATACCGCCTGCGCAAAAGCAGAACAGCATGATTGCGGCCAACCATGTGCACTTGGATCAGGCGCACAAAACGCCGCAATTCTGGCTGCTGTGGCTGGTGCTGTGCATGAACGTGTCTGCCGGTATCGGCATTATCGGCGCAGCCGCACCGATGCTGCAGGAGACCTTTGGTGGCGCGCTGATCGGTCAGCCTGATTTGGGATTTGCCGACATCAAGAAAGATGAAGCGTTGACCGCGGCCGCAGCGGCGGTGGGCGCAGGCTTTGTCGGGCTGATTTCCTTGTTCAATATTTTTGGCCGTATTGGCTGGGCAAGTTCGTCGGATAAACTTGGTCGCAAGCAGACCTATTTTATTTTCTTTATCCTGGGGGCGCTGCTGTATTGCACTGCCGCCTATGTGGCGGGTTATAAAGGCTTGGCGTTGTTCGTGGCATCGTTCTGCATTATCGCCAGCATGTACGGCGGTGGATTTTCCACGATCCCGGCCTACTTGGCCGATATGTTCGGCACGCAGTTTGTAGGCGCCATTCACGGCCGTCTGCTTACAGCGTGGTCAACCGCGGGTATTTTGGGACCAGTCGTGGTGAATTATTTGCACGATACCCGACAGGAAGCCGGTGTGCCGTTTGACCAGATTTATGCGCCTATTTTCCTGACGCTTGCTTGTTTGATGGTGGTAGGCTTTGTTGCCAATTGGCTGGTGAAACCGGTTGCACCTCAGCACTTTATGACCGAAGCGCAGTTGGTGGAGGAAAAACGGATTGCCCATGAAAAATCCATGCAGGCGGGTGCCACTGTAGTAGCAAGCGAGACTGAAAGCCACCCGATCCTGGTGAAGCTGTCTTGGGCGGCCGTGTTGATTCCGATTGGCTATGGCGTTTGGAGCACTTTGCAAAAAGCCTGGGCGTTGTTTAGCTAGCCTGACAAATACTGTCAGGCCTAGATAGGTTAAAATGACAGTTTTGACACCTGAGAGAAGATTTTGGAAAAAATAGCCATCAATTTAAACGGCAAGAACAAGAAAATTGGCATCGTATTGTCCCGTTTCAACAGCAACATCGGCGATGGCCTGCTATCTGCCTGTCATACCGAGCTGCTCAAGCTCGGCGTAAAAGACGAGGATATTCGTGTGGCAACCGTACCGGGCGCGCTGGAAACACCTCTGGTGTTGCAGCATATGGCCTTGACCAAGCAATATGATGCCCTGATTGCTTTGGGCGCGATTATTCGTGGCGAAACCTATCATTTCGAAGTGGTGGCAAACGAGTCTGCACGCGGGGTTTCCGAGGTTCAGCTGAAAACCGGCATTCCTGTGGCCAATGCCATTTTAACTACCAATGACGACGACCAGGCCTTGGCCCGGATGCATGTCAAAGGGGCCGAAGCTGCGCAGGTGGCGATCGAGATGGCTAATCTGGCGGGTGCGTTGCAATGACCGCAAACATCACACCAGCCACACAAAAAAAATCCAAACCCAGCCAAAGCCGCCGCAAATCGCGCGAGCTGGTGCTCAAGGCAGTTTATCGTGGCATGATAAATGCTTCCGAGCTCAAGCAAGTGATGCAGGATGCGCAGGATGACCCGGACTTTGCCAAAGCGGATGAGGCATATTTCAAACAGCTGCTGACCGGGGTTACCGAGAAAATTTCCGAGCTGGACCAGGAAATCCTGGCGTATACCGACAGGCCGCTGGCTGAGCTAAGTCCGGTGGAACATGCTATTTTGCGTATCTCATCCTATGAGTTGAAGTTTGATGTGAGTATTCCTTACCGTGTGGCTATCAACGAAGGCGTTGAGCTGGCGAAACTGTATGGCGGAACTGATGGGCATAAATATATCAACGGCGTACTGGATAAAGTGGCGGCAAACCTACGGCCGCAGGAGTTTAGGCGCTAGACAGTTTGCTTATTTGCAGCTTGCTGATGAATTTTAAAGGCGCTTTTTTTGAAGAAAATAAGCTGGAAATCCGATAAGTTACAGGCTGCAATACTGGCTTTGCTGTTTCTTTTGGCAGGCAGCAGCATTTTCTTTCAGGGCATAGAACGCAAAGCTTATGATTGGGGTCTGCGTGCCTCGCAGCGCATAGCGGATAACAATATTGCCATCATTGCCATCGATGATGAAAGTATCGCCAATATCGGCCGCTGGCCGTGGTCTCGCGAAGTACATGCCAAGATGCTGGACATGCTTAGCACTGCCAGACCCAAGGTGGTTGGGAACACGGTGCTCTTTCTGGAGCCGCAAACCGATCCCGGACTTGACTACATCAATAAAATCTCTGCAATGGTGGGTTCGCAAGGCAATACGGCTTCACTTAAAGCGCTGATTGCCGAAGCGCAACAAAAACTGAACCCGGATGCCAGGCTTGCGAAGAGTATGCACGCTGCCGGCAATGTCGTCATCGCCATGCCTTTTGCGCTAGGTGAGCCATTGGGGAATCCGGATAAACTACTGCCAACCTATGTGGCGCGCAATGCGCTGGCTTCTTCATCCAGTACGCCGCAAGACGAAATCCGTGCGCCAACAGCCATCTCGGCCATGCCTCCTATCGAACCAATCGGTCTGGCTGCCAGTGCTATCGGCCATTTAAATGCTACGCCAGATGTGGATGGCGCCATCCGAACCGAGCCGCTAGTGGTGCAGTATCAGAATGCGCTCTATCCTTCTTTGGCCTTGCAAATCGCGGCACGCTATCTCAATTTAAGTGCCCAGCAGATGCATGCGCAAGCTGATGGCGTACAGTTGGGTAATCTGCATATTGCGACGGATAAGTCGTTGCGGATGAACACCTTCTTCTACCAGGGGCAGAATGGGCGACCCCCTTTCAGCGTGGATTCCTTCTACGACGTGCTTTCAGGCAAGATTAACCCGCAAAAATACCAAGATAAGATCGTGCTCATCGGAGCATCGGCTGAAGGTATCGGGGATGCCCAGTTGACGCCCGTCTCTGCCAGGATGAGTCCAATCGAGACGCTGGCGCATTCCATATCCAGCATTCTGAACCAAGATTTCTTTACTGTGCCTGGTTGGTCAGGCTGGGCAGAGCTGCTGGCCTGGCTGCTGGTGGCTGCTTATCTGATATGGTTTTTGCCTGATTTGAGTGCGGGCAAGGCTGCGCTAGGGACAGCGTGTTTATTGGGATTGCTCGTGGCAACGCATTTTCTGCTGATGACACAAAAGCACTGGTGGCTGCAACTGGCGATGCCTGCGTTGCTGTTGCTGACGGGACATGCTTTGCTGACCACAAAACGATATTTGATCACCGAAAGAGGCAAACAAAAGGCGGAAGCCCTCTCTGCAGAAAACAATCGGGATCTGGCGCTGATGTTTCAAAGCCAGGGCCAGCTGGACATGGCTTTTGACCGTTTTAGGAAGTGTCCGGTAGATGACGCGGTACTAGAGGGCATGTATCACCTGGGCCTGGATTTCGAGCGTAAACGTCTGTTCAATAAAGCCGAAGCCGTGTTTGCCTATATCCACCAATATCGGTCAGATTACAAAGATATTGCCCAGCGTATCAACCGAACCAGGCAATTAGCGGATACGGTCATTTTAGGTGGTAGCGGCAACCGCAGCAACGAAAGCACGCTGATTCTCGGTGATGGCAATATGGAAAAGCCCATGTTAGGGCGTTATGTAGTAGAAAAAGAACTCGCCAAAGGTGCCATGGGCGTGGTGTATCTCGGGCGGGATCCGAAGATAGGCCGTGTGGTGGCGATTAAAACCCTGGCATTGTCAGAGGAGTTTGAGGCGGATGATTTGAATGAGGTGAAAACGCGCTTCTTTCGCGAGGCTGAAACTGCAGGGCGCTTAAACCATCCGAATATTGTGACGATCTATGATGCCGGCGAAGAACATGACTTGGCCTATATAGCGATGGAGTTATTGAAAGGCGAAGATTTGACGTCGCATACCCAACCCGACAATTTGCTGCCGCTGGATAAACTGCTCAGCATTATTATTCGTGTCGCTGAAGCATTGGATTATGCGCATAGCCAGCATGTCGTGCATCGTGACATCAAGCCTTCTAACATTATGTATGATGCGCAGGCCGATGTGGTCAAAGTGACAGATTTTGGCATCGCCAGAATTACCGATACCTCTAAAACCAAGACGGGTGTGGTGCTGGGAACCCCAAGCTATATGTCGCCAGAGCAATTGTCTGGCAAAAAGCTGGATGGCAGGTCGGATCTGTTTTCATTGGGGGTGACGCTGTACTCCCTGCTGACAGGGAACTTGCCTTTTAAAGCGGACTCCATGGCGGCATTGATGTATAAGATTGCCAATGAGCCACATCAGGATATTCTTCAGCTTAATCCTGCATTGGATGCGCGTTTGGCGGAAGTCGTTAACAAAATGCTGGAAAAGAATGTGCTTCAGCGTTATCAGAGGGGAAAACAAGTTGCTGAAGATCTTGAGCAAATCCTTGCGGACAGGGCGAGCTAGATGAGTGTCAGTGGAGCAATAGAAGTTGTAAAGCTGACCGATGTAGGGCGCTACCGCACTCACAACGAAGATGCACTGGCCAGCGATTTGAGTATCGGGTTGCTGGTACTTGCCGATGGGATGGGTGGTTACAAGGCGGGTGAAATTGCCAGTGAGATCGCCGTATTGACTTTAATGGCTGAGATGAGTGAGGCGATGCATGAGAATGAGGCCCAGACAAAGCTTCAGGTCAGCAGGGTGGAAGAGTCGCTGACCAAAGCAATATTGCGCGCCAATCATACTATCTTTCACATTTCACAGAATCAGCCGCAATGTGCCGGGATGGGGACGACGCTGGTTTCTGCGCTGTTTTATGATAACAAGCTGATAGTCGCGCACGTAGGAGATTCGCGTCTGTATCGTTTGCGGGATGGGGGGCTGGAACAGCTGACCGAAGACCATTCTCTGCTGCAAGAGCAAATCAACCTTGGATTGATCAGCAAGGAGCAGGCAAGAATATCCGAGCACAAAAATCTGGTGACGCGGGCGGTGGGTGTGGATGCGCTGGTTGAGCTCGATTTAAGTAAGTATCAAGTGGAAATAGATGATTTATACTTGTTGTGTTCGGATGGCCTGACGGATATGCTGGAAGATGAGGTAATTCGGCAAACGCTCAATCAGGAAAGTAGTGATTTACAAAAAAAAGCGACCGATTTGATAAATCTGGCCAATGAGGCGGGTGGGGCAGATAATATTTCGGTCATGCTAGCAAAAGTGAACAAGGATTATGCAGTGAAAGGCGGCTGGACCCAAAGATTATTTGGCAAAGCCAAGGTCAAACCCAAAATGTCTGGCAAATAATTAGGATACTTATGGCAAAACTACATTTCTCTCTGGATGGCAATTTGCTGGCTGAATACCCCATCGATAAAGAGCGTATCACCATCGGACGCCGTTCACGCAATGATATATATATTGACAACTTGGCTGTCAGTGGCGAACATGCTGCGATTACTACCATTGGTAACGATTCGTTTCTGGAGGACCTTAACAGCACCAATGGCACCAAGGTCAATGGCAAGCCTATTAAAAAATACGTGTTACAAAATCGCGATGTGATTGAACTTGGAAAATATCAGCTGACTTACATCAATGAAAATCAGCCCTCCCTGGAATCCGCATTGACACAAGTTCCGCTGGAAAAGGTGGTGGCATTAATACAGAACTCCATAGCTGGCCAGCAGACAGCTTCTTCGCAAGACAACCCAGACATGGAGGCAACACAGCCTGTTGCGCCTATGAAACATGGGCGTTTGAAGACAGTCGATGGTGAGGGTGCGGGGAAAGAATTGCTGCTCAATCGCGCTCTGCTGACCTTGGGGAACCCGAGTGAACAGGTGGCAGTGCTGACCAGGCGGCCGCAAGGTTACTTTTTAACGCATGTGGAAGGCCAGAGACAGCCCATGGTGAATGGCGAACAAATTGGACTTCAAGCGCATCAGCTGAACGATCAAGATGTTATTGAGGTTGCCGGTGTCAAGATGCGGTTTTATTATTCCTAGCTGAATCTGAAGGAAGCTAAAAAGGATAATAAAAAAATATGCGTGAATCAGAACTAGTCAATCAGCTGGAACGCTTGCATGGAATCGGCATTGCGTTGTCTGCCGAGCATGATTTCCAGCGCCTGCAGGAAATTATCCTGCTTGGTGCCAAGGAATTAACTAACGCAGATGGCGGCACGTTATACACAGTGACCGATGATGCCAAACTGAAGTTCCAGATCATGCGCACGCAAAGTCTGGGTATTGTGATGGGCGGTAGTACCGGAGTAGAAATCCCATTTCCACCATTACCGATTTATCTGGAAAATGGTCAGCCCAACCTTAATATGGTAGCTGCTTACAGCGTGGCCAAAGAGCAGACCGTGAATATCCAGGATGCTTATTTGACCGAGGGATTCGATTTTTCCGGCACACGCAAGTTTGATGAGAAGACCGGCTACCGGTCCAAGTCATTTTTAACAGTGCCGATGAAAAATCATGAGAACAAGATCATTGGCGTGTTGCAGCTGATCAATTCGATTGACCCGGCTAGCGGCGAGATTGTACCTTTTTCTGAGTCGCACCAGCGATTGGTGGAATCTCTCGCATCACAGGCTGCAGTGGCGTTGACGAATAAAAATTTGATAGATGGCCTGAAGAATTTGTTCGAGTCTTTTATCAAGCTGATTGCCGATGCGATTGACGAAAAATCTCCTTACACCGGAGGACATTGTCAGCGTGTTCCCAGGCTTACCATGATGCTGGCCGAGGCGGCGGTGAGAACGCAAGAGGGCGCACTGAAGGATTTTTCGATGACGGAAGATGAGCTTTATGAGCTCAAGATCGCGGCTTGGCTACATGATTGCGGCAAAGTAACAACGCCGGAACATATCATGGATAAGGCGACCAAGCTGGAAACTATATTTGACCGTGTGCATTTGATAGATACGCGCTTTGAACTACTGAAGGCACAACAGGAGAATAAGTACCTAATGCAGGTGCTGGATACCGCCAAGGCAGGTCAGGCAATCAACACCAAACAATTACAATATGAAGCAAAGGCGATCAAGAAGCGCCTGGATGATGACAAGAACTTTATCCGCAAGGTCAATTTTGGCAGTGAATCCATGCGCCCGGAAGACCAGCAGCGGGTGAAAGATATTGCCAACTATGAGTATGTGAATGAATCCGGACATAAGGTAAAGTTTCTGAGTGACGACGAGGTGCACTGCCTGACGATTCAGCGCGGCACTCTAACGCCGGAGGAGCGGGAGGTTATTAACAACCATATTGTAGTGACAATCAATATGCTTGAATCCTTGCCTTACCCGGAACATTTGAAACGAGTGCCTGAATACGCCGGTGGGCACCATGAACGCATGGATGGCAAGGGCTATCCGAAAGGATTGAAGCGGGAGGAGATGTCAGTACCCGCCCGCATTATGGGCGTGGCAGATATTTTCGAGGCGCTTACTTCTAAGGACCGTCCATACAAGAAAGCCAAGACCCTGTCAGAAACCCTGGCGATTTTGGCCAGAATGAAGCGAGAGCATCATATTGATCCGGACATTTTCGAGTTATTCATCCGCGAGAAGATTTATCTGCATTATGCACAAGAGTTTTTGGATCCTGAGCAAATAGATATGGTGGATGAAGAGCGTATCTTGAACAACAAGTTTTAATTGCTACAGCTTGTGTGTTGTTACGCCAGTGGGGGAAACGCACAGATAGCTTCCTTGTTCATACCAGTCTCCCAATACCCAACGGGTGCACTTGTGTCCACTGACTTCAAGTTCGTGCCTGGCTGGCCGATGGGTATGACCATGGATGAATATGGACGGGTAGTCGTATTCTGATAACAAGTGTTGAACCGAGTCTTGGTTAACGTCCATGATATCCATGGATTTGGCCGATTTCTCACGATCGCTGGTGGAGCGTAGCTGTTCAATGATGGCAATACGCTGTGGGAGTGGCTGACTGAGGAATTTGGTTTGCCAATCAGGTTGTCGCACTTGTTGACGAAACTCCTGATACGCCAGGTCGTCTTTACATAAGGCATCCCCGTGACTGAGCAATACAGGCGTGCCATACAACGTGATGACGCCCGGATCTTGCAATAGTGTTACGCCGGTAGTCCGTGTAAATTCCTGACCAATCAGAAAATCGCGGTTACCATGCATGAAAAAGACGGGCACTCCTGCTTGTGACAGCGCACGCAGGCTAACAATAGTATCGGTATAAAGTCCGGCTGCAATACAGTCGTCACCGGGCCAGTATTCGAACAGATCGCCTAAAATATATAGCGAGTCTGCTTTCGCTGCGGTTTGACTTAGAAAACTTCCAAACGCAGCGGTGATACCAGGCCGTGTATCACACAAATGTAAATCAGAAACAAATATGGTGTGATGCACGGCGATATATCGGATTGGAAGGGCTGCCTAATCAGGCTTCAACAAACGGCGGCTTTTTCTATCACTACCGGCTCTACCGGTACATCCTGATGACCAGCACGGCTTGTGGTTTTAACAGCCTTGATTTTGTCCACGACATCCATGCCGGCAGTGACTTTACCAAACACGCAATAGCCCCAGCCGTTAGGTGTGGGTGAGGTGTGGTTCAAGAAATCGTTGTTAGCCACATTGATAAAGAATTGCGCTGTTGCAGAATCTGGTATGGAAGTACGCGCCATTGCGATGGTGTATTGATCATTACTGAGGCCATTATTGGCTTCGTTTTTGATCGGGGAATCGGTGCTTTTTTGGCGCATATCGTTATCAAAGCCGCCACCTTGAATCATAAAACCGTTGATGACACGATGAAAAATAACCCCGTCATAAAAGCCTTTTTCTACATAATCTAAAAAGTTCTTGACGGTGATAGGCGCCTTTTCTGCATCCAGTTCCAGCGTAATCTCGCCAAAGTTTGTCGTGAGTTTAACCACAAAATATCCTTAAAATTGAGGGTTGGGAAGCTTATTGCGCAGGCTCAGCTATGAGTTTGACCTGCTTGATGATAATCGGTCTGATAGGCACGTTCGAGAAGCCCCCAACGTCCCCTGTTGGGGCAACGCCGATTTTCCGCACTACCTCAAATCCCTTGGTTACTTTGCCGAATACACAGTAGCCAATCAGTTCCGGTTCTGGCCCTTGATGGTTTAGCGTCACATTATCAACCAGATTGATAAAAAACTGTGATGTGGCAGAGTTGGGATCCATCGTGCGGGCCATTGCGATCGTGCCAGGTTGGTTGGGTAGTTCGCTACTGGCTTCATTGACGATGGGCGCGCGTGTTGGCTTTTCGATCAAATCGCGTCCAAAGCCGCCACCCTGGATCATAAAGCGATCGATGACACGATGAAAAATCGTGTTTTCATAAAAACCGTCTTTTACATATTGCAAGAAATTGGCTACCGTTTTGGGCGCTTTTTCCGGATACAGCTCAACGGTAAAATTGCCTTGGGAGGTCTGAAACTCCACTTGTGGACCTGCAAAGGCAGCACCCGTGCAAGCCAATAAATATGCGGCGATCAGAGCATGTCTAAAATGCATTATGCCGCACCCTCGTATAAGATTTTCCATTGTTTGTTTTCATAAACCCAGTATTGACGCTTGCGCATCTTGTTTTGTAGGGATGCGCTTTTGAAGTCTTGTTCAAAATTGACGACAACAATTTTCTGTTCGTTATCTTGTGTTTTTGTTGGGTAGCTGAACATGCTGATATCTTCGATAGCGACGCTCACTTTTGGTTTGCCTGCCTGTATGCTGCGCTTGTAATCTGCCCAGCGTTGCAGGTTGCCATCACTGTAGAAGAATTGTTTGGAGTAATGGCTTAGATAGGCATCGGTATTTTGCGATGCCCAGTCTTGACGCCAATTCTCAATTTCTTTCATTAAAGATGCTTCAATATTTTCCTGAGAAGCCTTTGTGTCTTGCCAATCCTCACTGTTTACAATAATCACAGGCGTATTGCCGCGCTGCAGAACCGGAGCGAGCGCATTCAAGTCCGGATTGCTCAGGACAACGCAACCGTCGCTTGCGCGTGGCGGGCGGCTATATGTGTCATGAGGTGTTCCATGCAGCCATATGCCTTTACCAGTTCGGTTCATATGTTGGTCCAGCTCGTTAGGATAATTCAGTGGATAAGCGCCATCACCGTACATATCCTCCAAAGGCTGTTGTAGTTTTGCGCCTGCAAAATATAGACCTATTGGAGTACGCTTATCACCCTCAGTATTTTTTCCTGCTCCGTTTTTGCCGATAGTGACATAATAATCCGCGGCATATTTCAAGCCCTGATCGGTTTTTTTGTATAAAAACAGGCGTGATTTTTGTGTGTCGACAACAATCAGATGATCCTGAGCGTCATCCATTTTGGCTAGTAAATTTGGTGTTGCTGGAGGCTCTTCGCTTGACAGGTAATGCTCGATGCGTGTCCGGGCTTCCTCACGCAGGCCTTCGATTTTTTCTTGAGAGACTGATGGGGCATCATCTTGATTAGGGCTGCCAAAGGCTTGTAAAGCCTGGCCTTGCGAGCTTAACAGGTCGCCTCGAATCAAATGGGCCAATTTAAAGTTCGGCACTCGGTTAATAAGCTGGTTGATAGTATTAAGCGCCTGCTTGGTATTGCCTTGCGAGATTTCCTGCAGACTTTTTACCAGTAGGCTGTCAATCATGTTGCGCCCTAGTTGACGCACCAGATCTTTGCTGACCATGTTGCCATGATTGATGGCGGTTGCGTTCCACGGCAACAGGGCGCAACTGGCAATCACACAGTATTTAACTGTTTTAGATAGCTGTTTATACAACATGGCTCGCTTGTTTAACACTTTCACATTGTCCACATGCTAGTTGGATGCGATTTCCTCATCAATCAACCACGCTCCACCTATTTTTTTCATCACCAAGGTTTTGTCGGTACGAATCGGTTTGCCGTCAGCGCGGTAGGTCTGTTTAAAGCTTACTTTTGCACTGTCAGCGCCATTCAGGCTCACTTTAACGTTGCTTAGGTCAACTGCAATATTTTTCGGTTTGCTGATACGTTCGCGGCGCATCTGCTCCCAGGCTTTGCGGTTTTGGCCTTTACCTGGCTTAAAGCTATCTGCGTAGCTGGCCAAGTATTTGTCCACATTTTGACTGGACCAGGCTTTGGCCCAATCGTTCACTGCGGCAATAATCGTATCTTCGTCATTAGCCGGTGGCGCCGCATCAGTTTTTGCAGGCTCGGGTTTCTTGTCAGCCGGTCTGATCGGCTGTGTGCCTGCTTTGGTAGGGGCGGGAGCGGGCTTTGCAGGTTCGACTTTGGCAGCCACAACAGTTTTATTGCCAGTACCGAACAAGTCTTTGATGAGCGCCAGCTTGTTTTGTGCGCGGGAATTGCCATTGTCCAATTGCAACGCTTTGTCATAGGCTTCAGATGCCATGCGCGCATAGATATCACCCAAATTTTCGTGTGCAATGGCATAACTGGGGTGAGTTTTTATAGCGGTCTCCAGCGCTTTTTTAGCTTGGTCGTACTGGCCGCCCTCTGCATACAATACTGCCAGATTGTTGTATGGCTCTGGCAGGCTAGGGTATTTCTGGGTCAAATCGGTAAATGCCTTGATTGCGTCATCACGTTTGCCGCTTTCGGCCAGAATGATGCCTTTCATGAACATGCCTTGGGCGTCTTTAGGGTTGGCTGCCAGATAAGCGTTGATACGCTCCAATGCCTGCGCTTGTTGTCCTTGTTCAGACAGTTGCGAGATGTCTTTCAGCTCATCGGCCACAGCCCCCACTGCAGCCAATGCGCCTATCAACAAAATTGGCGCTAATAGTTTTTTGAGTAAAACGCTCTTCATGGTCATTATGTTATACTGATTCTAGTTAAGAAAAGCCAATTCTACCAATTGCTTAGCTAACATCCAATAGTCCATCAGGTTTAAAGCGCATATATTTGGTTTTATTGGAAAAAACTTTATGTTAATTGTTGAATATTCCCAGTAATTTTTACCCATGTTAAGCATTTACAACACGCTGACGCGTCGCAAAGACACTTTTGTTCCCATTCAAGCAGGTAAAGTCCGCATGTATGTGTGCGGCATGACGGTCTATGATTTCTGCCATTTAGGGCATGCGCGCGTCATGGTGGTGTTTGATATGGTTTCGCGCTGGCTGCGTGCCAGCGGTTACGATGTGACTTATGTGCGCAATATTACAGACATTGACGACAAGATCATCAAGCGTGCCAATGAAAATGGCGAAACGATCGATGTGCTGACGCAGCGTTTCATCGATGCAATGGATGAGGATTCTGCCAAGCTCGGCATCATTCGTCCGGATATCGAACCGCGCGCGACCGACCATGTGCAAGGCATGCTGGATATGATTGCCAAGCTCATTGAAAAAGGCCATGCCTACCAGGCCGAGAATGGCGATGTATTTTACAGCGTGCGCAGCTTTGCGTCTTACGGCAAACTCTCTGGCAAAAGTCTGGAAGATTTGCGTGCTGGCGAGCGCGTGGAAGTGGATAGCTTCAAAAAAGACCCGATGGATTTTGTGCTATGGAAATCCGTCAAGCCTGGCGAACCAAGCTGGGATTCGCCTTGGGGCAAAGGCCGCCCGGGGTGGCATATCGAATGCTCGGTGATGAGTGAAAAGCACCTGGGTGACCATTTTGACATCCATGGCGGTGGCATGGATTTGCAGTTTCCGCATCACGAGAACGAAATCGCGCAAAGCGAGGCCGCGCATGGCTGTGTGATGGCCAACACCTGGATGCACAACGGTTTTGTGCGTGTGGACGATGAAAAGATGTCCAAGTCGCTGGGTAACTTCTTTACCATCAGAGAGGTTTTGAAAAAATACGATGCTGAAGTGGTACGTTTTTTCATTCTGCGTGCGCATTACCGCAGCCCACTCAATTATTCTGATACGCATCTGGATGATGCCAAGGCTTCGCTGACAAGGCTATATACTGCGCTGCGTGGTAAGGAAGTAAGCGCTAACACAATCGACTGGAATCATCCGCAAGCAGCTCGATTCAAGGCGGCGATGGATGATGATTTCAACACACCAGAGGCAATGGCGGTGCTGTTCGATTTGGCGAATGAATTGAATAGAACCAGCTCTGCCGAAACCGCAGCATTGCTTAAAAATTTAGGCGATGTGGTGGGACTATTGCAGTGCGACGCGAATGAGTTTTTACAGGGAAGCACGCAAAATTTATATGCGACACTGTTCGTAAGCAATAATATTCTTTTCAGTCCAACAGTAACTAATTACGATAATCAAAAAATTGAAGAGCTAATCAATGTACGCATCGAGGCTAAAAAAGCCAAAAGCTTTGTCGAGGCTGACCGGATTCGCAAAGAACTCGCCGATGCCGGCATCATTTTAGAAGATACGCCGCAAGGCACGACTTGGCGTCGTGCTTGATTGACCAAAAATAAAATAGAAGGAAGTTTTGAAATGCCTGTTAAATTGACTGCTCCAGAAGCCGCTTCCCTATTGCCTGTCAGTGGTGTTGAATTAGGCTTTTCCCAAGCGCATGTCCGCAAACCGAATCGTAAAGATGTGTTGGTGATGAAGTTGGCCGAAGGCACGACAGTCGCAGGCGTGTTCACGCTCAATCGCTTCTGTGCTGCGCCGGTGACGGTGTGTAAAGCGCATCTTGTTGCCAATGTCGGCATTCGCGCTTTGCTGGTGAATACGGGTTGCGCTAACGCTGGCACGGGCGAAGATGGCCTGAATCGTGCCAAGCAAAGCTGCGAGGCTTTAGGCAAGGCATTGAATATTAAAACCAATCAAGTGCTGCCGTTTTCCACGGGTGTGATTCTGGAGCCGTTGCCGGTCGATAAAATTATTGGGGGGTTGCCAGCGGCGATTGACAACCTTAAAGCCGATAACTGGCTCAACGCCGCCGAGGCGATTATGACCACGGACATTGTCGCCAAGGGTACATCGCGGCAATTTCAATTAGACGGCAAAACGATCACGATTACCGGCATCAGTAAGGGTAGTGGCATGATTCATCCGAACATGGCGACCATGTTGGGCTATATCGCCACCGATGCGGCCATTAGCCAATCGGCGCTTGAAAATATTATCCAGTATGCGGTAAACAAATCGTTCAACTGCATCACGGTGGATGGCGACACCAGCACCAACGACAGCTTAATTTTAATGGCGACCGGAAAAGCAGGTAACGCGGAGATAAGCGAAAATAGTCCATATTTCGTTGCCATTCGCGACAAATTAACCGAAGTTGCGGTTGAATTGGCGCAAGCCATCGTGCGTGATGGTGAAGGTGCGACCAAGTTCATGACCGTGCGGGTAGAAGGTGGCAAAGACGAAGCAGAATGCCGCAAAGTGGCTTATGCGATTGCGCATTCTCCACTCATCAAAACCGCGTTTTTCGCATCAGACCCAAACTTGGGACGTATTTTGGCGGCTATTGGCTATGCGGGTATTGACGACCTGGATGTGAACAATATGGAACTCTATTTGGGCGACGTGTTAGTGGCCGAAAAAGGCGGCAGAGCCGCTAGTTACAAGGAAGAGCAAGGCGCCGTGGTGATGAAAGAAAGCGACATTCTGGTGCGCGTGGTGTTGAATCGCGGAAAAGCGGACTGCACGGTCTGGACGTGTGATTTCAGCTACGATTACGTGAAGATTAACGCTGACTATAGAAGTTAACACATATAAGCGATGAGCAAATCTGATGATTTAATCGACCGCGCCGAGCATTTGATGGCACGTCTGGAAGCCTTATTCCATGCGCCTTCCAGGTCTGTGGATTGGAAGGCTGTCGCATGGCGTTGGGTGATGCAGGGCAATCATGGGTATTTGCAGACAGTATCTCATCCGCATCAAATTTCACTCGACAACATCCAGTTCGTTGATGCGCAAAAGGCGGAAATCGTGCGCAATACCCGACAATTCCTGCAAGGCTTGCCAGCCAATCATGTGTTGCTTACTGGGGCGCGTGGCACAGGAAAATCTAGTCTGATCAAAGCCTTATTGAATGCTTATGCCAAGGATGGTTTGCGCTTGATAGAGGTGGAAAGGCAGGATCTGGTACATCTGGATCAGATTGTCGAACTTGTCAGAAATCGCAAGGAAAAATTCATTATCTTTTGCGATGACCTGACTTTCGAGGCGAATGACATGGGCTATAAGGCGCTTAAGGTTGCACTGGATGGCTCGATTGTCGGCAATTCGGACAATGTACTGATCTATGCGACTTCCAATCGCAAGAACCTGATGCCAGAGCTGATGGAAGACAATCAGCCGGTTCTTCGCAGCGATAGCGAGATTCGACCATTTGAAACCATCGACGAGAAAGTCGCGTTGGCAGAACGTTTTGGTCTATGGTTGTCGTTCTATCCGTTCGATCAGGATGAATATTTGCAAATTTGCGAGACATGGCTGAAGACCTTTAACGTGCCTTGGGATGAAGCGGCTAGCCGTGCGGCGTTAAGCTTCTCGCATACACGCGGCATGCGCAGCGGGCGAGTGGCTTACCAATTTGCGCGAGATTACGCTGGCAAACTTGGTTTGAAATAATGTGCTTGAAATGACCGCATGACGAAAAAAATCACGCATGTCGCCGCCGGTGTGCTCATCAAGCCCAGCGGTGAATACTTGCTGGCCAGCCGTCCACACGGTAAGCCATGGGCTGGCTGGTGGGAGTTTCCGGGTGGTAAAATCGAGGCGGGTGAAACGCCGGAACATGCGCTGATTCGGGAGCTAAAAGAAGAGCTTGGTATCGTCCCGACCCGCATCCAGTCTTGGTTACAGCGTGTCTATGATTATCCGGAAATGCACGATTCTCCCGCCAGAACCGTGCATCTGCATTTCCATTTTGTCACGGCCTGGCAAGGTGAACTGACGCCGCATGAAGGACAGCAATTCGCTTGGCAGCAGCCGGATAACTTAACTGTATCACCCGTCCTGCCTGCCAATGCGCCCATCATGAAAGCGCTGGCTTTGCCGTCGATTTATGCGATTAGCAATATGCAGGAAATGGGTGAAGCGAATTTTTTGGGTGCTCTGGAAGCCGCGTGTAATAAGGGCTGCAGGCTTATCCAAATCCGTGAGAAGCAATTGGATTTGACCACTTTGAAGCGTTTTGCGCAGAAGGTGCTGGCGATTGTAAAGCCTTATGGCACGAAAGTGTTGCTGAACGCGCATGTAGAGCTAGCGCGCGAGCTAGGGCTGGATGGCGTGCATTTGCCAAGTGCCAAGCTGATGCGGCTTGTAGAAAAGCCAGAAGGTCTGATGGTGGCTGGTTCTTGCCATAATGCAGACGAATTGTTGCAGGCGCAAAAACTGGATCTGGATTTCGTTACGCTTTCGCCGGTGTTTAATACACAAAGCCATCCTGATGTAGCCCCGTTAGGCTGGGAACGTTTTAGTGCGATGCTACGGGACATCGAAATCCCTGTTTATGCTTTGGGCGGGATGAGGCTGCATCATTTGGAAGGCGCTTGGGCTGCAGGCGCGCGCGGCGTGGCGATGCAGCGCAGTGTATGGCAATAATTAGTCGGCTGCTTTTACCGGCACAGTGACAAACTGATCCGTGATTTTGCCTGAGGCATCTTTAAAACACAGGCGGAATTTTATGCTCTCGCCAGCAGTTAATGGTTTAGGCAAATCGAACAGCATCAGATGAAACCCGCCTGGGGCGAGCTTTTCCGGTTGATTGGCTTTTAGCGTCAATTCATCCAGCATGCGCATTTTCATCACGCCGTTGTCCATGGTCATGTTGTGAATCTCTACAGAGCCTGCCGCATCGGTTTCGACGTAAACCAGGGAACTGTCTTGCGGGCTGGTGAATGTCATGTAGGCGGCGCCGACACTTTGCCCGGGTGCGTTGGCACGTACCCAGGCATCGGAAATGTCAACGCCTATTTGTTGCTTGCAGGCTGAAAGCAAAGCGAATGATAGTAAAATCAAAAAGCGCATCGGGTTAATCCAGATCGTTATTCTCTGCATCGATGGGTGGGGATTTGTCAGGGATTTTGTAATCCTCATTCGCCCATGCGCCTAAGTCTATCAGTTTGCAGCGTTGTGAGCAAAAAGGACGAAATGGATTGTTGCTTGAGAATTCGATAAATGCGCCGCACTGCGGACAAGCAACCAAGCGAGGTTTGGACATCAATCTTAAAGCTTTATAGGTTGCACAGCGTCATCACGAAATCCACATCGTGATCGCACTGTTTAGGTTTTTGTACATAGTCCATGCCATAAAAGCGCACATTGATGGCATATTTATTGGCGCTGACCTCAGGAAAACATGGACAGTCGTCATCGATTTCCACGCGCAGCATTTGCGCAGGCTTGGCTCCGCCCAGCATTTGCTGGAAAAAGCCGTTTTGTGCCTGGCGGGGGGCGGACGCTCCGCTGCCGCGCAAGATATGCAAGATCGTTTTGATAGCGCTGTGCATGGGCATGAGCGGCGCCAGCCATTGCTCAAAATCTTTTTTGCGCCGTTCATCACTATGGTTTAACCAGTGGTGGTAAGATGGGATGTCAAATTCACATAAGCCACCAGGAATCAAAGAACGCTGACGGATGCTGGTAATCCATTCGTTATCACGGATGTGCTGGCCCAAACGGTTACTATCTTGACGCAACGCCAAGGTGGCCGTTTCAATTTCGCTAATGACCGATTCCAGCACTTTTTCGGAGATAACCGGGTTGCCACGCAAGCCTTGCATGGCTTGTTTTTGCTTGTCTAATTCCTGCAGCAGGTCCACACGGATATCGATGCGGTCAATAATATCCATGGTTTGGAACAGGTAAATCAGTGCTGATTGATGGTGCTGTGGATGACTGGCTTCTGCATTCAGCAGCACTTTTTTAAACAAGTCCTCCACACGCAAAAGCGTGCGGATTCGTTCGTTAAATGGAAATTCATAGCCGGGCATTCTTTAATGATATTGCCAAGTTATCGTAATAAGTTGCGGTGGATTATCAGGTAGTTTTGCTATCTATGCAAGACTTAAGGTATTTTTTGTGTAATTGTTCGATTTTTTTTGTTAATTTTTGCAGATTTTCGTTATTTTCCAACACGTCATGTGCACGACGCAGCCGCTCTTGACGGGGTATCTGTGCAGCGATGATTTGTTTGACTTCGGCTTCGCTAAGTTGACTGCGCTGCATCACACGTTTGATTTGTGTGGATTCGTCGCAATCCACTACCAGAATGCGCTGAACGTGCGGAAGATAGCGCGAATTCTCGAATAGTAAAGGAATCGCCAGAATCTGGTAGGGTGCATTGGCGTTGGTTTGCAGCTGTCTGAGCGCTTCATCGTAAATAGCTGGGTGAAGAATGGTGTTGAGTTTTTCACGTGCGGCAGGATTCGAGAACACCAATGCACGCATCTTGGCGCGATCCAGCGCACCGTGCGAAGTTAAGTACTCCGCCCCAAACTCCTCACCAATGCTAGTAGTGAGCGGGGTGGGCTTATCGGTGAGTAAATGCGAGATAGTATCTACATCCACTACCGGAACACCGAGTCTGGCGAAGATGTTGGCGGCTTCTGATTTCCCTGACCCAATACCACCAGTGAGGGCAACGACGTACATTTAATGTAAATAAAAGCCAGCAAGTTGTTGACCAAAGAACAGCGCTGCAATACCGCCCAGCGCCAAGAAAGGGCCAAACGGAATGGCTGTACCACCGGTTTTTCCGCGAAATGCGATCAGGCCAATGCCTATCACTGCGCCGACGACGGAGCTTAATAGAATCACCGCGGGCAGCAGTTGCCAGCCAAACCATGCGCCAATCGCAGCCAGCAGCTTGAAGTCACCATAACCCATACCTTCTTTGCCGGTAACCAGCTTGAACAGCCAGTAAACGCCCCACAGAATCAGATAGCCAGCCATCGCACCTATCACGGCGGATTTCAAATCGGTGAATCCATTATTCAGGTTGAACAGCAAACCAAGCCATAATAATGGCAAGGTAATATCATCCGGTAAAAGCTGCGTGTCAAAGTCGATAAAGGTCAGGGCGATCAAGGCTAAAGTAAAAACCCAGGCGAACAAGGTGGCGCTGGTGTAACCAAATTTGTGCGCGACAAGCCCAAGCAGTGCGCCGGTCAGGGCTTCCACCAAGGGGTAGCGTATGCTGATGCGAGTCTTACAGCCTTTGCATTTGCCGCCGAGCATCAGCCAGCTGATGATGGGGATATTCTCCAGCGCGCTGATTTCATGTCCGCATTTAGGGCAGGCAGAGCGTGGCGATACGAGTGTGTATTTGGGTTGCTCCGGAGCTTCCTTCCCTTGTAGTTCCAGGCAGTTAGCATGCCATTCACGCTCCATTATCTTGGGCAGACGGTGAATCACTACGTTGAGAAAGCTGCCGAACGATAAACCAAAAATGATGGAAAGTGCGACAAAGACGCCAGGTTGGCTACGCAATACTTCCGAGATGGGTGTGAAAAATTCCAGCATATTGACCTCTGATTGGATGTAAACCGCCTGTATCATCGCATCGTTGTTACATCTATGCAACTTGCAATATTTTTTTAATAGTCTGGCGTAAATATTGCTTGAAAATTCTTGTAGTGTCTCCATCTTGGAGTAGCATGGAAATCGTAAGCCATGTGCTTAAAGAAAGTGATATATATGACCGACTCGATTGTATTGCCTGAAGAACTGAAAGAGTTGCTCGACGTAGAGGCCTCTGGCCAAGACCCATGGAACACGCCGATTATCTGCCGTGTGGAGGTGGACTTGCCCGGCTGGCTTAACCAACTCACCGGCGAAGGTGATTGGGAAGTGTTCGATGAAGAGGAAGACGAAACCTGTATCAGTTTTGCCATGCGCGAAAAAGCGCGTGCGCATTCCAAAATGGCGGAAGTTACGCTATATCACAACGGCTACGCGGTCGTGAATGTGGACGGCAAAGCGCTGTTCGATGGTAGCCTGACCACAGGTACCAGCCAGTGTGCGCACCTGAGCTACTATAACGCTGACAGTGGCGAGCAGATTCTGTTGAATTAAGCTGATTGCTCGAGCGAATTACTGCGTTGCGCGGCGCTCGCAAGCTCACTGTACGACCCAGTACTATTTCACTTTCTGCGCTCCGTGCGCCTTGTACTCCATCTCGGGTAATCGCTTAAATTGAGCCGAAGTTTTGTGGGAACGATGCACTGCTGTTCGAAAATGCTTGTGCTTAAAAGGTTCTGTTGACAGCAAACGCTGCCAAATTGATGAGCGCTTGCTTGTAAGCGTTGTCCTGAAAGCCTGCAATCGCATCGCAAGCGGCTTGCGATTCTTTTTTGGCTAGTCCAAGCACGTAATCTTTGGCGCCGGAATTGTTTACCGCTGCCAGCACTTGCGGCAGAGCGTCCAGCCCACCATGTTGAATCGCCTGACGAATGACATTGGCGCTGGTTTCATCGCCTTGCTGCATGGCGTATAGCAAAGGGAGTGTCGGCTTGCCTTCGTTCAAGTCATCGCCCAGGTTCTTGCCAATAGTGTCCGGGTCGCCGCTCAGATCCAGCACATCGTCCACCAGTTGAAACGCGGTACCCAGATGCATGCCATACCGCGCCAGTTTTTCTTCATCCGCGCGGCTGCAATCTGCATGAACCAGGGCGCCCAACCTGGCTGCGGCTTCAAACAGTTTGGCGGTTTTGAAATGGATGACCCTGATATAGTCAGATTCGGTAATATTGGCGTTGCGTACATTCATCAGCTGCAATACTTCGCCTTCGGCAATCGTGTTGGTGGCCTCGGAGAGCACTTCCATCACGCGCATGTTTTGCAATTTCACCATCATCTGGAATGCGCGTGAGTATAAAAAATCGCCTACCAGCACGCTGGCCGCATTGCCAAACAAGTGGTTGGCCGTGCTTTTGCCACGGCGCATGTGCGATTCGTCTACCACATCATCATGCAGTAGCGTGGCGGTATGAATGCATTCGATAACCGCCGCGAGTTGATGGTGTCGCGAGTCCATATTGCCCAGCAATCCGCCGGAAAGCAGCACCAGCGCTGGCCGCAGACGTTTTCCGCCGCCGCCGATAATATGTTCGGCAATGGTGTTGACCAAGGTAACCTCGGATGTCAGCGAACTGCGAATCACCGTATCCACGGCCTGCATATCGGCGGCGATTTGCGATTGAATATTGTTAAGTGTCACACAAGAAATCGTTTTAAAATGTGCGTGCATTTTAACATAGCCGCGACAAAGGCTGGCTGTCGTTAAAGTGACATTTTTAATTGTGAGAATGTACTGATTTTGGTTTGCTTTATCTCAAAAATTGCGTATAATGCGCGGTTTACTAAAACGCATGATTTGAAGGCGCATTATGTACGCAGTGATTAAAACAGGTGGCAAACAATATAAAGTAGCCGCTGGTGACAAATTAAAAGTGGAAAAACTGGCCGGTGACGTTGGCAGCAAAGTGGTGATCGACAAAGTATTGTTGGTGGCTGACGGCGACAACGTGACGATTGGCGCGCCTTTGGTGGCTGGCGCTAAAGTGAGTGCGACTGTGGTTTCACATGGCCGTGGCGATAAAGTGATGATTTTCAAAATGCGCCGCCGCAAACACTATCGTAAAACACAAGGCCATCGCCAAAGTTTTACTGAAATTCAAATTGACAAGATTGCAGCTAAATAAGAGGTAGATAGACATGGCACACAAGAAAGCAGGCGGTAGTTCCCGCAACGGTCGTGACTCACAAGCCAAACGTTTGGGCGTAAAAGCCTTTGGTGAAACCGTAGTTTCAGCAGGCAGCATCATCGTACGTCAACGTGGTACAAAAATGCATGCTGGCGACAACGTTGGTATGGGTAAAGACCATACTTTGTACGCGAAAATTGACGGCAAAGTGACTTTCACAACCAAAGGCGCCTTGAAACGTCATACAGTGAACGTCGTCGCGGTTTAAGCGAAATTAACGCAAAAAGCCTCATCGCATGATGGGGCTTTTTCATTTATAGTGTTTCCCATATGAAATTTATCGACGAAGCTACCATTAAAGTTTATGCCGGAGATGGCGGAAACGGCGTTGCCACGTTTCGTCGAGAGAAATACGAGCCGATGGGCGGCCCTAATGGCGGTGATGGTGGCAAAGGCGGCAGCGTTTACGTGCAGGCTGATCGTAATCTTAATACGCTGGTGGATTATCGATACACCCGTACGTTTCGCGCACAACGCGGCGAAAACGGTGGTAGCTCGGATTGCTACGGTGCAGGCGGTGATGACATGGTGCTAAAGGTACCTGTCGGCACCGTGATCAGCGACAAGACAACCGGCCAGGTGCTGGTGGATTTGAATACGCACGATCAAAAGGTGATGATGGCCAAAGGCGGTAACGGTGGCTTGGGCAACATCCACTTCAAATCCAGTGTAAACCGCTCGCCCAAACAATGTACCCAAGGCGAGACGGGTGAGGCGTTTGAACTTTACCTGGAATTGAAAGTGCTGGCTGATGTCGGACTGCTGGGCATGCCGAATGCCGGCAAATCTACGTTCATTCGCAGTGTCTCAGCCGCCAAGCCAAAAGTGGCGGATTATCCATTCACTACCTTGCACCCTAATTTGGGCGTGGTGCGTGTGGATGCCAACCGCAGTTTCGTGATTGCCGATGTGCCAGGGCTGATTGAAGGCGCTGCAGAAGGCGCTGGTTTGGGGCATCAATTCCTGCGCCATCTATCGCGCACTTCGTTATTGCTGCATTTGGTGGATATCGCGCCGTTTGACCCGGGTGTAGATCCGGTTGCCGAAGCCAAGGCGATCGTGAATGAACTGAAAAAGTACGACGAGGATTTGTATAACAAACCCCGTTGGCTGGTATTGAACAAAATCGATATGGTAGAAGACCCGAAAAAAGCCGTAGCGGAGTTTGTGAAAAAATATGGCTGGAAAGGCCATGTGTTCGCTATTTCCGCCATCAGCGGCATGGGCTGCAGGGAACTGACCTACGCTATCATGGAACATTTGGAAACCGTTAAAAAAGCAGAGCATGAAATCACTGCTGCAACATAGCAAAACCTGCGTCGTCAAAGTGGGTTCCAGCCTGGTCACCAATAACGGTGAGGGCTTGGATCGTGCCGGCATTGCCGCATGGGCTGCACAAATCAGCGCCTTGGTTAAGCAAGGCAAGCAGGTGATCTTGGTTTCCAGCGGCGCGGTTGCAGAGGGCATGCAGCGCCTGGGCTGGAAAAAACGTCCGACAGCGGTGAACGAACTGCAGGCTGCAGCAGCGGTCGGCCAAATGGGGCTGGTGCAGATGTATGAGCGCTGCTTTGCCGAACATGGTTTGCACACCGCACAATTATTGCTGACACACGAAGATCTGGCGGATAGAACACGTTATCTGAATGCGCGCAGTACGCTGCGTACATTGCTGGGACTAGGCGTTATTCCTATCATCAACGAGAACGATACCGTGGCGACTGAGGAGATTCGCCTGGGGGATAACGATACGCTAGGCGCTTTGGTGGCTAATTTGATTGAAGCCGATGCGCTGGTGATTCTGACTGATCAGCAGGGTTTGTATTCTGCCGACCCACGCAAGGACAAGAATGCACAATTCATTCATCATGCCATCGCCGGTACGCCAGAGCTGGAAGCGATGGCGGGCGGAGCTGGCACCAGCGTGGGCACGGGGGGCATGCTGACCAAGATACTTGCGGCCAAGCGCGCAGCGCGCAGTGGTGCACATACCATCATTGCATCAGGGCGTGAGCCGGATGTGTTAGTGCGCTTATCAAATGGTGAAGCGATAGGCACACATCTGGAAGCGACACAAATGAAGACAGCGGCCCGGAAACAATGGCTGGCAGATCATTTGCGCGTAGGCGGCGCAATAGTGCTGGATGATGGTGCAGTAAGAGTGCTGACAAAAGAAGGAAAAAGCCTGCTGCCGATTGGCGTGGTAGCGGTGCAAGGGCAGTTTGAGCGCGGTGATGTGATCGCGTGTCTGGATGCGCAGGGTAAAGAGGTGGCGCGAGGACTGGTGAATTATTCTTCCAGCGAAACAGTGCGTATTTTGCGTAAGCCAAGTAACGAGATTGAAACGATTTTAGGTTATGTCGATGAGCCGGAGTTGATTCATCGTGATAGTCTGATTCTGATGTAAAGGGGCAACAATGATTCAACCTTTGGTAGCAATTATTATGGGCTCGGACAGCGACTGGCCTACCATGAAGCTGGCAGCGCAGATGCTGGCCGACTTCGGTGTGCCGTACGAGGCAAAAGTGGTTTCTGCACATCGCACGCCGGACCTGATGTTCGACTTTGCCGAGAACGCCGCCAGAAATGGTTACCAGGTGATTATTGCCGGTGCAGGTGGCGCGGCGCATTTGCCTGGTATGGTGGCGGCAAAAACGACATTGCCTGTCTTGGGTGTGCCTGTTTCCAGCAAGCACTTGCAAGGTCAGGATTCCTTGCTGTCTATCGTGCAGATGCCCAAGGGCATCCCGGTGGCGACATTTGCCATTGGCGAAGCCGGTGCTGCCAATGCAGGCCTGTTTGCCGTGTCTATTTTGGCAAACCATGATGCTGCGCTGGCGCAGAAGCTGGCAGATTTCCGTACCAAACAAAGCGAGAAAGTGCATGCCATGACACTTTCCGAAAAACCTTAACTGATAAGTCTTCACAACATGTCTGTAAAAAACGTCATCAGTGCACCGAGCATGCTTGGCATGCTGGGCGGCGGCCAGCTAGGCCGTTTTTTTGTGATTGCAGCCCATGAATTGGGTTACAAGGTCACGGTGTTGGATCCTGATAAAGACAGCCCGGCAGGCAAGATTGCGGATGTGCATCTCTGCGCCAATTACGATGACGGAGCCGCATTGGCACAAATGGCGGCAACTTGCGCGGCGATTTCAACCGAGTTCGAGAACGTGCCAGCCGAGACCTTGAGTTTTCTGGCACAGCGCACTGTTGTGCATCCAAGCGCGGAAGCGGTTTCCATCGCACAATATCGCGTTAAGGAAAAAAGCTTCTTTAGGGATAATGGCTTGCCGGTCGGTCCTTTCGTGGCGGTAGAGAGGGTTGAGGATTTGCCGCAAGATGGCGACATGTATCCTGCCGTGCTGAAGGTGGCGCGCTTCGGCTACGATGGCAAAGGCCAGGCACGCGTGGCGAATCATGCCGAAGCGCTGACCGCGTTCAATAATTTCAAGCAGGAAACCTGTGTGCTGGAAAAGATGCTGGAGCTGGATAGCGAGCTTTCAGTCGTCTTGGCGCGCGATATGCATGGCAATATAGAAACGTTCCCAACCGCAGAGAACAAACATCTGAACGGTATTTTGGATATCAGTATTGCCCCGGCACGTGTGAGTGAAGTGTTGAAAGCCAAAGCACGAGAGCTGGCAAAACAAGTCGCTACCAAGCTGAATTATGTGGGCGTTTTGGGGGTGGAGATGTTTGTGGTGAATGGTAAATTACTACTTAACGAAATCGCGCCGCGCCCACACAATTCCGGGCATTACACTATCGATGCCTGCGTGACAAATCAGTTCGAGCAACAGGTGCGCATCATCACCGGTTTGCCGCTTGGTAGTGCATATCAGCATAGCGCTGCAGTGATGGTGAATATTCTGGGTGACAGCTGGTTTCACGGAGAGAAAAACAGTGCCTTGGAACCCGCATGGAATAAGGCGCTCCAGCATGGTGCTTTGAAGCTTCATCTTTATGGCAAACAAGAACCGCGTAAAGCGCGCAAGATGGGGCACTTTACAATCTTAGGTGATAATATTGATGACGTGCTAAATCAGGCTCTGGTTGCGCGGAGTGAATTGCATATCGGCGAGTAAGCAAGAAGATTATTACAGAAAACAAAAAAGCCTCGCATTGCGAGGCTTTGTTGTTTGAAACTTTGAATTACTCAGCAGTTTTTTTCGCTTTAGGTGCTGCTTTTGGTTTTGCTGCAGCTTTAGGCGCAGCGGCTTTTGGCGCGGCTTCTTTTTTTGCTGCAGGTTTGGCTGCAGCGGCTTTTTTGGCTGGGGCGGCTTTTGGTGCTGCCTTGGCGGATTTAGCTACTGCTGCATCACCTTTCATGGCTTTAATCGCAGCGCTCAAGCGTGCTTTATGGCGTGCTGCCTTGTTTTTGTGAATGATTTTTTTATCGGCGATGCGGTCAATCACACCTACGTTTTCGTTGTAAGCGGTTGCAGCGGCAGCTTTATCGCCGGATTCAACAGCTTTGATCACTTTTTTGATTGCAGTACGCAAAGTAGAGCGCAAAGCGGCGTTGTGCGCATTCACTTTCACGGATTGGCGCGCGCGTTTGCGGGCTTGTGCGGTATTTGCCATGTGTTTGTTATCCTGTTACTTGGTTAGCTAAAAACGAAACCGCGTATATTAGTGTTTTTTAATGGAATTTGCAAGTAATTACTTTACCAGAGTGCCTAAAAATTGCAGTCAGCATGCTAGAATCGCTGCTGTGTTTTTCGTCCCATTTTATTTAGCATGAATTTACTGCGAGTGCTGGCCAGCGTTGGCAGCATGACTTTTTTATCGCGCATCTTGGGTTTTGCGCGCGATACACTCATTGCGCGCATTTTCGGTGCTGGTTTGGCCACAGATGCCTTCTTTGTGGCATTCAAGATCCCTAACCTGTTGCGCCGTGTGTCGGCGGAAGGCGCATTCAGTCAAGCGTTTGTGCCTATTCTTGCGGAATACAAGACCAAGCGCACACAAGCTGAAACGCATCATCTCATCAATCACGTCGCCAGCCTGATGGGCTTGTTTTTAGTAGTGGTGACCATACTTGGCATGCTGGCTGCGCCATTGATTGTAGGCGTTACGGCGCCAGGTTTTGTGCATCAACCCGGTAAGTTCGAGTTGACGGTAGAATTGTTACGTATCACTTTCCCTTATATCCTGTTCATCTCGATGGTGTCTCTCGCCGGTGGCGTGCTGAATACTTACAGTAGGTTTCAGATCGCCGCGTTTACCCCGGTATGGCTGAATGTGGCATTTATCGTGGCCTCGTTATTTGTAGCGCCATATTTCGATAACTCCATCAAGGTGTTGGCTTGGGCGGTGTTTATTGGCGGTATTCTGCAGTTGCTGTTCCAATGGCCCTATCTGCGCCAATTGGGCCTGGTGCCCCGTTATGAACTGAATTGGCAAGATGAAGGCGTTAGGCGCATCCTGAAGTTGATGGGGCCTGCAATCTTCGGGGTTTCTGTCGCGCAGATTTCCATCGTACTGAACAACATCTTTGCTTCATTTTTACAGACTGGCAGCGTGTCCTGGCTCTATTACGCGGACAGGCTAATGGAGTTCCCAACAGGCGTCTTGGGCGTGGCGCTGGGTACGATTTTATTGCCCAGCCTTTCCAAAGCGTTTGCAGAAAAAACAGATGGTGAATATAGCCAATTACTCGATTGGGGCTTGCGTTTGACCTTCATCTTGGCAGCTCCGGCTGCGGTGGCACTGGCTGTATTGGCACAGCCACTGGTGGCCGGCCTGTTTCACTATGGCAAGTTTACCGAGCATGATGTAGAGATGACCCAGCAGGCAGTGATGGCATATAGTCTTGGCTTGTTAGGTCTGATCATGGTCAAAGTGCTCGCCCCAGGATTCTACGCGCGGCAAAACGTCAAAACACCAGTGAAAATCGCCGTGTTCACGTTGGTGCTGACACAACTGATGAATCTGTTGTTCGTGTTCGGGCTTGGCTTGCATCACGCCGGTCTGGCGCTGGCTATCGGACTGGGTGCCTGTGTCAACGCTGGGCTTCTGTACTATCATTTGCGCGCACATCAGGTTTATCATCCGCAGCCAGGTTGGTTTGTGTTCTATGCAAAACTGCTTGTTGCATTGTTGCTGATGGCGCTTGCGTTGTATTACATATCGAATCTGGCGGGTGATTGGCTGCATATGCGTACCGTAGTGAAATTAGGTTGGATTTCATTGTTGGTGGCAGCAGGCGCGGTGGTGTATTTCGCGGCGTTATATGCACTCGGTTTCCGTCCGCGTGAATTCAGTAAACGTGTGAGTGTTTAATGCAGGTTTTTCGTCACTTGCCAGCATTACCATGCCCGCCTCTGGCTATCGCCATCGGCAATTTCGACGGTATGCACTTGGGGCATCAGACCCTGCTGAAGGGTTTACTGGATGCGGCTTCCAGAACAGATAAGATGCCGGCGGTGATGACGTTCGAGCCGCATCCGCGAGAGTTCTTTACGCCGCATTCTGCACCACCTCGTTTGACCACGCTGCGTGAAAAGCTCGAATGGCTGGACGCAGCAGGTATTGAAAAGGTGTTCGTTTGTGCTTTCAACCAGCGGTTTGCCGCAATTACCGCATTAGAGTTCATGCATTTGCTGCGCGAGAGGTTGAATGCCAATACCGTGCTTGTTGGTGAAGACTTCAGGTTCGGTGCCAAGCGTATAGGCACGGTTGAAGATTTTAAAACCAACGGATTCGATTTGATTTCACTACCACAAGTGACTCAAGATGGCGTACGCGTATCCAGTACACGTGTCCGCGAAGCGCTTGCAACGGGTGATTTGAGTCTGGCTGAACGTCTGTTAGGGCGTCACTACAGCATTAGCGGCAAGGTGGTACACGGCGCCAAAAGAGGACGTGAGTTAGGATTCCCTACAGCCAATATCCATATGCGACACGAACGCCCTGCGCTAACGGGTGTTTATGCAGTAAAATTGCAGGGTTTGAATGCCGTTGCCAACTTGGGTGTAAGGCCAACCATTGAAGGCATCCCTAAATTATTATTAGAGGTGCATGTGCTTGATTTTGATGGTAATTTGTATGGGAAGCATGTGCATGTCGAATTTTTGCGAAAAATTCGCGACGAGCAGAAGTTCGAGAGCCTGGATGCCCTCAAGGCACGGATTGCCAAAGATATTGAAGTTGCCAGAGATTTTTTTAAGTAATTAAACATGACTGACGAAAATAAAGATTCAAAATATAAACTCAACCTGCCGGAAACCAGTTTTCCGATGCGTGGTGATTTGGCCAAACGCGAGCCGGAGTGGTTAAAAAACTGGCAGCAAAAGCGTGTGTACGAGCGCATCCGCAAGGCGCGTAAAGGTGCCAAGAAATTCATTTTGCACGATGGCCCGCCTTATGCCAATGGCGATATCCATATCGGTCATGCGGTTAACAAGATTTTGAAGGACATCATCGTCAAAGCCAAGACTATGGCGGGTTATGATGCGCCTTATGTACCAGGCTGGGATTGTCATGGTTTGCCGATCGAACTGGTGGTGGAAAAAAATCACGGCAAGCATATAGATCCGGCCAAGTTCCGCGAGCTTTGCCGCACCTATGCGGCTGAACAAGTGGAGAAACAGAAAAAAGACTTTATCCGCCTGGGCGTGCTGGGAGATTGGGATCATCCATACCTGACCATGGATTTCAAAACCGAGGCCGATATCATGCGTGCCCTTGGCAAGATTTACGACAATGGCTATCTATATCAAGGCTCCAAGCCTGTGCACTGGTGCGTGGATTGCGGCAGTGCGCTGGCGGAAGCGGAAGTCGAGTATGAGGACGTGAATTCGCCTGCGATATATGTGGGATTTAACGTGCTAGATTTAAATCTACTAGCTAGTGTCTTAGGTTTTCAAAGTGCCGGAGAATTGAAAGACAAGTTCATTCGATGGAATCAGACTTTGCTTGAAATGGGAGAGATTTCTGAGGCCGAATCCAAAAAGGATTTAACGACAAAATGTGTAATTTGGACTACGACGCCTTGGACCTTGCCAGCGAACCAAGCTGTTAGCGTACATCCAGATGTTGAATACAACTTAATACACACAGCAAAAGGACTCGTAATCGTAGCTAAGGAGTTAGCTCACGATTTTGTGATTAAGTGCAACTTGGATGCTAATGAGTACTATGGAACTTGTAAGGGTTCTGCGCTTAAAGGTTTGATGCTGCAGCATCCTTTCGATAACCGCCAGGTGCCTATCATTTGCGGCGAACACGTGACGACCGATGCCGGTACCGGCTTGGTGCATACTGCTGCCGCGCATGGTAACGACGACTGGCTGGTGATGCGCGCCAACTATCCGCTGGAAAAACCGCGGGTGCTGATTGGTGGCGACGGCAAGTTCTTCAATAGTGATTTGGTGGAACTGGCAGCGATTCGGGGATTAAGCCGGCAAGAAGCGAACAAGGTCATTCTGGCAGTGATGCAGGAAAATGGCACTTTGTTGGCCAGTGCACGTCTGCAGCATAGTTTTCCGCATTGCTGGCGCCACAAGACGCCGCTGATGCAGTTGGCGACGCACCAATGGTTCATTGGCATGCAGCAGGAAGATGCCGTGGGAATTAGTTTGCGTGAGTACGCCAATAAAGCGGTAGATGCGACGCAGTTCTACCCGAGCTGGGGTCGTGCGCGGCTGGAGGCGATGATCAAGAACCGCCCGGATTGGTGTGTATCACGCCAGCGCAATTGGGGCGTGCCAATGCCGTTCTTTGTGCATAAAGAGACTGGTGATCCGCATCCGCAAAGCCTTGCGCTATTGGAAATAGTGTGCAAACAAGTAGAGCAAGAGGGTATCGAAGCCTGGTTTAGCCTGGATGGGGCTGCCTTTTTGTCAAAACATGCGCCTAGAAATGCTGAACAGTACAAGAAAGTGACGGATACGCTGGATGTGTGGTTCGACTCCGGTGCGACACATGCGGCGGTGCTGAAAAAACGCGCCGAGTTGCAGTTTCCCGCAGATTTGTATCTGGAAGGTTCCGACCAGCACCGCGGCTGGTTTCAGTCCAGTTTGCTGACCGGCTGCGCCATTGATGGTCGTGCGCCTTACGAGGCTTTGCTGACACACGGTTTTGTGGTGGATGGCAGCGGTCACAAAATGAGTAAATCCAAAGGCAACGTCGTGGCGCCGCAAAAGGTGATGGACACCTATGGCGCGGACATTCTGCGCCTGTGGGTAGCTTCCACCGATTATTCCGGCGAGTTGACCATCTCTGACGAGATTCTGAAACGCGTGGCGGAAGGCTATCGCCGCATCCGCAACACCTTGCGCTTTCTGTTGGCTAATTTGGCGGATTTTGACGCAAGTAAACACTTACTGAAACCGTCTGAGATGCTGAGCATAGACCGTTATGCCTTGTATCTGGCGGACAAATTGCAATCCGACATTACGGCAGACTATGAACGCTACGAATTCCATCTGGCCGTGCAGAAGTTCGTCAGCTTCTGTTCCGAGGATTTGGGCGGTTTCTACCTGGATATCCTGAAAGACAGGCTGTACACCAGCGGTGAGAACTCGCATGCGCGCCGTGCCGCGCAGAGTGCGCTGTACCACATCACGCATTGCCTGATGCGTTTGACTGCGCCGATTCTGAGCTTTACCACGGATGAGATCTGGCAGACGCTGAAAGTAAGCGACGAAACCACCGTATTTGAGGAGGAATGGTACATGCTTCCGGCGCATGGCCTGGAAGCCGCACAGATATTGGCTTGGCAGGCAGTGGTTTCCGCTCGCAGTGATGCGCAGAAGGAAATAGAGAAGTTGCGTGAATCTGGCGCGGTAGGTTCTTCATTACAGGCGGAGCTGGAATTCCATCTGGATGGCGATGCCTACAAGGCGTTGAACGCTTTGGAAGATGACTTGAAATTTGTGATGATCACCTCCAGCGCCAAGGTGTGTAAAGCGGCTAAAGAAACCAACCGGAAGATTCTGGTGAAACCCAGCGCGCATAAAAAATGCGACCGCTGCTGGCATTATCGTGCCGATGTTGGCGCGGATGCTAATCATCCGACGATTTGCGGGCGTTGCGTGAGCAACTTATTCGGCGATGGCGAACAACGTACCCATGCTTAAGTGGTTTGGTATCAGCGCAATCATTGTTGCGCTGGATCTTTATACCAAGCATTTGATCGAGAGCGCCTTTCAGCTGGGTGACAGCAAGTTCGTCACCTCGTTCTTTAATCTGGTGCGCTTTCATAACGAGGGCGCTGCCTTCAGTTTTCTGGCGAATGCCGGGGGCTGGCAAAAGTGGTTCTTTACAGCTGTTGCCGTTGCTGCCGTAGTTATAATCACACATCTTATTCGTAAGCATCCGGCACAAAAACTTTTTTGCCTCGGCCTGGCTTTAGTATTAGGTGGCGCGTTGGGCAATTTGTACGATAGGCTCACCCTAGGTTATGTGGTGGATTTTTTGTACTTTCACATCAACGATTTATACTGGCCAGCCTTTAACGTGGCGGATAGTGCCGTGTGTGTGGGTGTAGCCATTCTGCTGTGGGACAGCTTCAAACAGGATGCACAAAAGGCGAATAAAAATGCCTGATTGGAAAAAGCTCATTGAGGGAAAAATCAGTCTGGCCAAAAAGGGTAGCAAGCCTGGCAAGGTGGGAGACAATCCGCGCATCCCAGCCGGGCAGACCCAGGTCAAGAATTTCCCGATACTGGATATGGGCATCAAGCCATGGATAGGTACTGGCGAATGGCATTTGCGCGTGTACGGGCTGGTAGAGAATGAACTCAACCTGGACTGGGCAGCTTTTCAGGCGCTGCCACAAATCAACGATGTGTCGGATTTTCATTGTGTGACACGCTGGAGCCAACTGGATATGCAGTGGCGTGGTGTGCAGGTGCGAGAATTACTTAATCTAGCTAAACCTTTAACCCAAGCTAAATTTGCCACCATGCACGGCTACGATGGTTACACCACCAATTTGCCTATCGAGGCTTTGCTGGACGATGATGTGCTGGTGGCGCACCAGTGGAACGGCCAGCTATTGACCCGCGACCATGGCGGCCCGGCACGCATGGTGGTGCCGAAACGCTATGCCTGGAAGGGTGCTAAATGGCTCAAAGCCATCGAGTTGCATGAGTACGACCGCCCCGGTTTCTGGGAAGTACGGGGTTATCATAACGATGCCGACCCATGGTTGGAACAACGCTTCAGCGATGACGATTGATTTAAGTTTCGAGTTCATCGGCGAATGCTGGCTTTGGCAGGCAGAGAAGGGTTCCTGGCATTTCATCACTTTGCCGCAAGACAAGTCGGAAGAGATCAAATACTTCAACGAGAACATGCATGAAAAGCAGCGCGGTTGGGGTGCGGTGCGTGTGCTGGTGACGATAGGCAACACCAGCTGGGAGACTTCGATTTTCCCCGCATCGCAACTGGGTGCTTACATTTTACCGGTGAAGGCGGATGTGCGAAAAAAAGAGAAAATTTCTGCTGGAGATCAAGTCGTTATTAAGCTCTCTATCCAAGTTTAATTGATATGATGAAACAAAAAAAGCGCGGAGAACCGCGCTTTTTTATTTTAGTGAGAATCCTGTTAATCCATCACTCTACCAATATCCTCGATTGCATCTACGACCATGCTGCTACCTATCGCGATAAGTAGAATATCGCTGGCAACACGGATGTATTTATAGCCAGCGGGCGGCTTGCCTAGCCGGTACTCAACGCTACGTGGCACGGGGTAGACCACAACATCTCTTGGCAGACGTTCACCTACATGCCATTTCCTTTCCTGGCCTGGGGGCATACAGCCGTTGTGTTTTTTGGCCAAACCTGGCGGACAAAAACCTCGTTCATAACGGCCGTGATAATACTCATGTACACGCCCACGCTGGTCATCATCAAAGCGGGGATCATCAGACCATTGATGCTCATAACGCTGATGGTTTTTCGCCTGATGACCATGGCCATTGTCGTGCTTGGCAAATGCTGGTGCGGAAAGTGCGATTAATATACACAGCAAAGACGATTTGATAACGAGTGATTTCATGTATGGCTCCTCTATATGGGCTATTGCATCAGATGGTTCTATAACAAACTAACGATAACATGACCAAGCTGGTTTACACTAAAAATAGAAAGGTGGTTTAAGTCAAGACGTTGGTTTTTTTGAGAATAATTTCTTGCTTACAGAAAACAGAGTTAGGCAGGCTGCGCCAGCCACTATGCCGATCAAGCCATTTAACAAGATAGCCCAACCGCCAAACTGTTCGACCCAATGATGCAGCGTGGGAATGCCGTGCGTGAGAATCGCACCACCAACCAGAAACATCGCGGCAGTCCCGAGAAAGCTCAAGAGCCGCATCAGATATGGCACGATAGCGAGTGTCCATTGACCGAGCTTACGGACGATCTGCTTGAACACACTGTTGCCTTTGCGCAGCATCATCCACAGGCCAGCGTCATCCATCTTGATGATGCCTGCCACCAAGCCATACACGCCTACGGTCATGATGACGGCGATGAGCGAGACCACCGCGGCCTGCTGGGCAAAGCTGGCATGAGTGGCAGCTGCGCTGCCTAAGGCAATCACGATGATTTCGGCTGACAAGATAAAATCCGTGCGAATTGCCCCTTTGATTTTTTCTTTTTCCAGTGTTGCTAGGTCGGTTTTAGGGTTTTCAATCGCTTCTTTGATTTCAGCTTCATGCGCTTCTATTTCATGTTTATGCAGCAGTTTATGGGCAAGCTTTTCTACACCCTCGAAGCACAAAAATGCGCCGCCTATCATCAGCAATGGCGTAATGAGCCAAGGCGCAATATAGCTAATACCCAGCGCGGCAGGCACCAGAATAAGCTTGTTGATGAAAGAGCCTTTGGCAACCGCCCACACCACCGGCAACTCGCGCGAGGCATCTACGCCGGTGACTTGTTGCGCGTTCAGCGCCAGGTCATCACCCAGCACACCGGCAGTTTTTTTGGCCGCCATTTGCGTCATCACCGAAACGTCATCCAGCATGGTGGCGATGTCATCCAGCAACGCCCATAAACCGCCTAAAGCCATTTTGACTCCAAATCTAAAAGTTATGGCATTTTATCCAAAAATGTTAAACTATTCGGATGTTGTCGAAAAAATTATTCCGTTTGATGAGCAAAATCGCGCTTTTTGCGATGATGTTTGCCTCGCTTGCGCCTAGCATCTCGCATGCGTTGGCGGCGCAGAGCGGAACCAATTCGTTTGCGCAATCTATCTGTACCAGCAATGGTAAAAAAGTCACTATTCAAGTCACCACCACCAAAGGCAAACAATTTGCTACGCAATTCAGCATCAAGCCAGCTGGTGAGAATATGCCCAAAGGTATTAGTCACCATCTGGAGCATTGCCCGTTCTGCGCAAACCCAAGCACCGATGCGGCGATGGAGGCATCTCATGCGCCGATGGTAGCGATGCTGGCGGCACAAGCCCAGCAGATCGTCGCTACAAGCCAGCCAATTTTCCGCAGTTTCTCCGCACTTCCCCCGCCTGCACAGGCTCCCCCTCACATCCTCTAAACATCATTTATCAGTAATAACAGCATAGCTACTGTGCTGTCGTTTGGTTATTTTTTGTTTGGGGATTCATCATGGCTTTAGCGTCATCCTTGCGTTCGTTGCCGAGACGCAGATTATTAAACTTGGCACTTCTATCGTTATTCACGAACCCACTGTTCGCAACATCGGCACTGGCCGATCATATTGATGTACCGGAGATTGATGTCAGCAGTGAGCGCTATGCGCCGATGCCGACACTCAGCAATAGGGTATTCGATGAGAATATCTTGCAAAGGCTGCGGGTCAATACCAATGACACCGCTTCATTGCTGGACAACCAGCCTGGTATGAGTCTGTATGGTGCAGGAGGTGTTTCCAGTTTGCCGGTAATTCACGGTTTGGCAGACGATCGAGTTCGCTTAAAAGTGGATGGCATGGACCTGATCTCGTCCTGCGCGAACCACATGAACCCGCCGCTTTCGTATATCGATCCAGCGAATGTGAGCCAGGTCAAGGTTTTTGCCGGCGTCACGCCGGTCAGCATGGGTGGCGACAGCATCGCAGGGACGATACTGGTCGAGTCAGCTGCGCCGGAATTTGCAAAACCCGGCCATGACAGCCTGGTGAAAGGCCGTGTCGGCGGTTTCTACCGCAGCAACAACGATGCGGTGGGTGGCAGCTTGAGCGCGACTTTGGCGAACGAGAACCTGTCAGTACGCTACACCGGTTCTGCTGTCGATGCCAATAACTTCCACGCAGCAAAAAAATTCAAGCCGTCGGGGCTGGCGGCTTGGGGTAGGGGTTGGCTGGGTGGTGATGAGGTGGGTTCTAGTGCTTATGAAGCCCAAAATCACCTGCTGGCATTTGCCGCACGTCACGAAAACCATCTGATTGACCTGAAGCTTGGTTTGCAGAACATTCCTTACCAGGGCTTCCCCAATCAGCGTATGGACATGACGGATAACGACAGCAAGCAGATCAATGCGCGCTACACCGGTACCTTCGACTGGGGACAGCTGCAGGCAGCAGCTTATCATGAGCGCACTCGCCACAGCATGCAGTTCGGCGATGACAAACTCTACTGGTATGGCATGGCGCACAACGTTGCCGGTATGCCGATGGATACCGAAGGCCGTAACACGGGCGCAAGTTTGAAGGCCGATGTGCTGTTGAATGCGCAAGATGTGCTGCGCGTAGGTGCCGAATACCAGCGTTACCGGCTGGATGACTGGTGGGACCCTGTGGCTAACTCCATGATGATGGCGCCTCCGAACGCGTTCATCAATATCAATAATGGCCAGCGCGACCGCTACGATGTCTATGGCGAGTGGGAAGCTAACTGGTCGCAACAGTGGCTTTCTCAATTGGGACTGCGCAGCAGTACCGTCAAGATGGATGCTGACAGAGTGCATGGATACAGCACGACGATGATGGCCAATTACGGTATTGCTGCGGCCCGCTTCAACAATGCTGACCGCAGTGAGACCGACCATAACTGGGATGCGACCGCTGCGCTGCGCTTCACTCCAGATGCCACGCAAACGTATGAGGCAGGTTACGCCATGAAAACGCGTTCTCCCAATCTGTACGAGCGCTATACCTGGTCGAACACCAATAGCATGGTGATGAACATGAACAACTGGGTTGGCGATGGCAATGGCTATGTCGGCAACCTGAACTTGGATTCCGAGAAGGCGCATACCGTGAGTATTGCGGCAGACTGGCATGATGCTAACAAGAAAGAGTGGCAGTTACGGGTCGCGCCTTATTACACCTATGTGCAGGACTATATCGATGCAGTGCCTTGTTTGAGCGTCTATGCAACCTGCCCGACCCGCACGGACGGCTTCGTGAATCTGAGTCTGGATAACCAATCTGCAAGGCTTTATGGCATGGATATCTCAGGCCAGATGATGCTGGCAGAGGGTACGTCTGTGGGCAGCTTCAGCGTGTCCGGCGTCATTAATTACGTACGGGGCAAAAACCGCGATACGGGCGATGATTTGTACAACATCATGCCGCTCAATACGACCCTAGCATTGCAGCACCGCTATGGGCAATGGAGCAATGTGCTGCAGGCGAAACTGGTGACAAGCAAGGATAACGTGCAGGCCGTGCGCAAAGAGAATCAGACCGCTGGTTACGGTATTGTGAATTTCTACACCAGTTATAGTTGGCAGCATGCGCGTCTTGATCTGGGCATCGAGAATCTCTTCGACAAAGATTATGACAACCCCTTGGGTGGCGCATACATTGGTCAGGGGAACACCATGGAATCAGGTGCGACAGCACCCAAACAGGGTATGCAAGTGCCGGGGATGGGACGCTCGCTGAATGTTGGCTTGACGGTTGATTTTTAAACATTAAAAACCGTAAAACTGAATAAAAAGGGTTAATGAAATGATTTATATACAAATTCATGAGGTTATTAAAGCAAAAAAAGCAGCATGGGGCCGCAAGATCACTCTCAATGAGATTGCACTCGCCACTGGCATCAGCCGTACCACATTGTTCCGCATGATGAAAAATCAGGGCTACAGTACCGTCACCGACCATTTAGATAAGCTCTGCGCTTTTTTTGAGTGCGAGATTCAGGAACTGGTGAAATATGTGCCGGATAACAAATCCACGCAATATGTGGCTTAGGTTGGGGGTTAGGGAGATATGAAAAATAAACTGATCGCGAGCACGATGGGTGTTTTGTTGAGCATAAGCCAATCTGCATTCGCTGACCATAATGAAAATGTCGAGTTGGACGAAATCAGTATCACTGCAAGTAAACCGGCAGTCCCGGCCAACGTGCCCAATACAGTAGAAAGTGTGACGGCCAAGCAAATCGATGAGAGCATCAATGCCGTGACAACGCCGCAGGTGTTGCAGTATTTGCCGAGCGTGCATGTGCGGGAGCGTTATATCGGTGATTTCAATAGCGTGCTGGTAATGCGGGTCAATAGCTCGATTTCCAGCGCACAGACCACGGTGTATGCGGATGATTTGTTGTTATCCAATTTTCTGAACAATAGTTTCAGTACCGCTCCGCGCTGGATGATGGTGTCTCCGGAAGAGATACAGCGTGTGGATGTAATGTACGGCCCATTCTCAGCGCTTTATCCTGGTAACTCTGCGGGTGGTGTAGTGGTGATGAAAACGCGCATGCCTGAAAAATTTGAGGCGCACGCCAAGTTGGATTATTTCGGCCAGAACTTCAAGCTATATGGCACGGACGAATACTTTGATGGTACGCATGCCAGTGCCTCTATAGGGAATAAGTACAATGATTTTTCATTCTGGCTGAGCGCGGATCATTTGGATAATCATGGACACCCCATGACATTTGTGGCTGCAACGCCTAAAACCGGTGCACCGGCTGGTGCAGGAACGTTTACTGTCATTAACAGTGGCGCTTACAAAGACATCGATACTTCCGGCAACTCGCGCGTGACTACAGGTGCGGCGGGGATGGACCATGCGGTACAGGATAACCTGAAAATCAAGCTGGCTTACGATATTACACCAGCTGTGCGTGCTGCCTATACCTTGGGTTTTTGGCAAAACGACTCAGACAAGACCGGAGAAAGTTATTTAAAAGATAGTTCTGGCAATACGATTTATGGCACAGGAGGTTCTGGCGTTTATCGGTTTTTGCGTATCGATGGCAAAGACTATACGGTCACCGGGCCAGCCTCCAGCAATACAGAGCAGGCGCATATCATGCATGGGCTTTCTATTAAAAGCGATACAAACGGTGTGTTTGATTGGGATGTCGTGGCGAGTTATTTCAATCAGAATAAAGATTTGATTCGAGCTTCATCGGGCAACTTCGGTTTAAATGCCAGCAATGGGTCTGCGGTCGTGGGGGGCACAATCACCGATGCCAGCGGCACCGGTTGGAAAGCACTGGATTTGCGCGGAGATTGGCGTCCGGACGGTGATTTGAAAAGTGAGCATCAAGTCAGCTTTGGTTATCATTACGATAACTACGAAACAAACCAGGATCAATATAATGTGGTGAGCGGCAAGGACTGGCGAACCAGTGCACGCGGCAGCCTGAATACCAATTCAAGGGGTGAAACCGAAACGCAAGGTGTGTATGTACAGGATGCCTGGACGTTCTTGCCTGCATGGAAACTGGTTGCAGGTGGACGTTGGGAGAAATGGGATGCGTTCAATGGCAGTAATTATGCTTCTGGCGTTAACGTAAAATACGGTGATCGAACGGTATATGCATTTTCACCTAAGGTAGCGCTGTCCTATCAAATGTCCGATGCTTGGTCTCTGAGAGGAGCGTACGGCAAGGGCGTGCGGTTCCCTACCGTAGGTGAGTTGTTTACCAATATCGGGATTAGAACGTCAACCGGGGCTACCCCGACCGCCGCACAAATTGCAGCATTGCCACCCCCATATAATGTGGCAAAAACCAATGACCCTAATTTGCAGCCGGAAAAGGTAAACTCGTTTGAATTGACTGCAGAGCGAGGGTTTGGCCACGGCTTATGGCGCACGTCGTTCTTTTATGAAGACAAGCAGGATGCGCTGATCTCCCAGACGGATTTTACGACCTTGCCCGGGTTTCAAATCAGCAGCGTGCAGAACGTGGATAAAGTACGTACACGCGGTGTGGAGACGGCAATACAATTTAGTGATGTGTGGGTGCATGGCTTGGATCTGACCGGCAGTGTTACTTATACGGATTCTACGATTACCAAGGACACGAAAAATCCGGGCCTAGAAGGCACTGACCAGCCGAGGATTCCAGATTGGCGCGCTACCCTGCTAGGGGTTTACCATGTCAATAATCATCTGTCATTTAGCTTGGCTGGACGCTACAGTGGGCGACAGCACAATCAACTGTATGATACGGTGAACAAAAAATACACGGATGTGAACCCCAATGTGTATGGCGCTGTCAGCCATTACTTTGTGGTGGATGCCAAAGCGGTTTATAAAGTGGCCGATCAATGGGAAGCGGCGCTAGGCGTCAATAATTTGAACAATTTCAAATATTATGTGAACCCGAACCCATACCCGCAACGCACCTGGTTTGCTACACTGAAATTCGATTATTAGGAACTGAATATGCGCTATCTCATGATATTACTTTGCCAGTGTTTGCTTGTTTTTCACTGCGTGGCACACGAAGAGCATACCATGCCACAAAAGAGCACGCTGGCGGTAAGCGTGACGGTTGATGCGCAAGGCACGCTTTGGCGTGCCGGTGTCAAGAATGGCTTTGTGCAAGTGGATGCCAGCAAGGATATGGGTAAAACCTTTTCTGCGTCGGTAAAGGTTAACGCGAGTGCGCAAAAGATCGGCGCAGATGGCGAAGCGCGACCCAAAATCGCGATTTCGCCGGAAGGCAATATCTACCTGACTTGGACAGAGGCGCTAAAGAAGCCTTTTTCAGGTTATATCTGGTTTGCACGTTCGATGGATGGCGGTAAAACGTTTGAAAAGCCTTATATAGTGCATCAAGACAAAGCTGAAATCACGCATCGTTTCGATGCCTTGCATGTCGCACCCGATGGTGAGATTACAGTGCTTTGGGTAGATAAACGCGATTTGGAAGCTGCTAGGAAAGCAGGTAAAAAGTACGATGGCGCGGCGATTTATTATGCGATTTCCACCGACAAAGGCGCGACTTTCCAACCGGAGAAAAAGCTGGCAGATAGCAGCTGCGAATGCTGCCGTATCGTCACCACCACCAAGCCGGATGGCACGGTGGTGGCGCTGTGGCGGCACGTGTTTGAAGGCAGCGAGCGTGACCACATGATTGCCGAAATACCTGCCCTGGGAGGCAAGCAAGCAGCGGCTCCCAGACGTGCCACTTTTGGGCATTGGGTGATTGATGGCTGCCCGCATCACGGCGCGGCGCTTGCCAGCGGCGGTGAAGGTAAAGACTGGTGGGGCTACCACATCGCGTATTACGACGGCAACGACAGGAAGCCTGGGCTTTACTACAGCCGTATGGATGGTGTGGCTTGGGCGAGTTCGCCCGCTAAATTGTTTGGCAACCTAGCGAATCAGGCCGGACATCCCGCATTGCTTAGTTTGGGTAACAAGGTCTATCTGGTTTGGCGCGAGCAAAAAGATGGCGTCAGCAGTATCCTGGGCATGATTTCAGATGACGAAGGCAAAAGCTGGAACGACCCGCAAACGCTCGCCAGCAGTAAGCAAAAAAATGATTACCCCCTTTTGCTGCAATATCAAGGCATACCTTACCTGGCCTGGAACCTGGCGGAAGAAGGCTTGCAAATGGTGAATGTTAAGGACAGGTTCGCGCGGTGATGCAAAGGTGGATTAACATGGGGTCGTCCTTCAGACGCAAGATTTCTCATGTGGCGAAATCAGGTTTTTACCTTTGGACTAACGTGCCGAGATGGCGGCGACCACGATAATCACACCTAAGGCAATGTTAATACCGACGAGTCGGCGGATAGCGGCGAGCACTTGCGAGGCCGCAGGCCAGGATGCCGCGACACAATGTGCTCGCAGTTGCGGGAACAGCCGGAGATAGATATACAAGAACACGACTGCCATTATCAGACCAATCGTAAACATTATGTGCCAGCCAACAGGTGCCGCCCGGAACCCAACAGACAACAACATCCAAATCCCAGACAGGAGTATCAGGGTCACGGCAATCGCCATGTAAGGCAGGAAGCGCGCAAAAGTGGCTACCCATAGTTTCAGGCGTGATGGCGGCTCAAGCGTTTCAGCTGCTGCCGGACGAAGACAAAAGTACGCGAAGAACATGCCTCCCACCCAGGAAATGACAGAAAGTATGTGTACTAAGAGCAGTAAATGTCGAAGCATAGTCTAAACCCTTATATCCATTAATCAGCAATTGTCGCTGGTTGCATTTATCTTGCTATATTACTCAGATTATTTGATGCAGGTTAAAAAGTTAGAAATAAGCCTGCTGGTACCATTGAAAAACTCACAAACCGCCCCATTTTAACGGTAATTAGATCCTCATGGGAGCAAACATGCGCTTCGATAAACTGACAACCAAATTCCAACAAGCCATTGCAGATGCGCAAAGCATCGCGGTGGGCAACGACAACACGGCGATAGAGCCAGTGCACCTGTTACAAGCCCTCTTGCTGCAAGAGGACGGCAGCACGGCATCCCTGCTTTCGCGCGCCGGCGTGCAGCTGAATTCGCTGAAATCCGGGCTGAAGACCGCGATTGATAACCTGCCGACTTCTACAGATACCAGCGGCGAGGTGGCGATTTCCCGCGATCTGAACAATCTGCTGAATGTGACCGACAAATTCGCACAAAAACGTGGTGACGCCTATATCGCCAGCGAGATGTTCCTGCTGGCGCTGGCGGAAGACAAGGGTGAAGCGGGGCGCTTGCTGAAAGAAAACGGCTTGACCAAGGCAGCCCTGGAAGCCAGTATCCAAGCGGTTCGTGGCGATGGTTCTGTGGACAGTCAGGAAGCGGAAGGTCAGCGTGAATCGCTGAAAAAATACACCATAGATTTAACCGAGCGTGCGCGCATGGGCAAGCTGGATCCGGTGATTGGTCGCGATGACGAGATTCGCCGCGCGATTCAGGTGCTGCAACGCCGCACCAAGAACAACCCTGTGCTGATTGGCGAGCCGGGCGTGGGCAAAACCGCAATCGTGGAAGGTTTGGCGCAGCGCATCGTGAACGGCGAAGTGCCAGATTCATTACACAATAAAAAAGTGTTGAGCCTGGATATGGCCGCTTTGCTTGCGGGTGCAAAATACCGCGGCGAATTTGAAGAGCGCCTGAAAGCAGTATTGAAAGAGCTGGCGCAGGACGAAGGCCAAACCATCGTGTTTATCGACGAGATCCATACCATGGTGGGCGCAGGTAAGGCTGAAGGCGCAATGGATGCGGGCAATATGCTCAAACCCGCGCTGGCACGCGGTGAACTGCATTGCGTGGGCGCGACGACCTTGGATGAATACCGCAAATACATCGAGAAAGATGCTGCGCTGGAACGTCGTTTTCAGAAAGTGCTGGTGGATGAACCGAGCGTGGAAGCGACGATTGCCATTCTGCGCGGCTTGCAGGAGAAGTATGAGTTGCACCACGGCGTGGAAATCACCGACCCGGCGATTGTCGCGGCGGCCGAATTGTCGCATCGCTATATCACCGATCGCTTCCTGCCGGACAAGGCGATTGACCTGATTGACGAGGCGGCAAGCCGCATCAAGATGGAGATCGATTCCAAACCGGAAGTGATGGATAAGCTGGATAGGCGGCTGATTCAATTAAAGATCGAGCGCGAAGCGGTGCGTCGCGAAAAAGACGAAGCGAGCCAAAAACGCCTGAGTTTGATTGAAGACGAAATTCGTGCACTGGAAAAAGAATACGCCGATCTGGAAGAGATCTGGAAAGCTGAGAAAGCCCAAGTACAAGGTTCTACGCACATTAAGGAAGAAATCGAGCGCATCAAATTGCAGATGGAAGAAGCTAAACGCAAAGGTGATTGGCAGAAGGTCTCTGAACTGCAATATGGCAAGCTGCCGCAACTGGAAGCGCAATTGAAAGCCGCTGCCAGCGCGGAGAGTCAGGCACAAGCAAAACCGAGAATGCTGCGTACCGAAGTCGGTGCGGATGAGATCGCTGAGGTGGTGAGTCGTGCGACGGGGATTCCTGTTTCCAAAATGATGCAAGGCGAACGCGATAAGCTGCTGCACATGGAAGATGAGTTGCATAAGCGTGTGGTGGGGCAAGATGAGGCTGTGCGTCTGGTTTCTGACGCGATTCGCCGCTCCCGCTCCGGTCTGAGCGACCCGAATCGCCCTTATGGTTCGTTCCTGTTCCTGGGCCCAACCGGCGTAGGCAAGACCGAGCTGTGCAAAGCCCTGGCGAGCTTTTTGTTTGATTCCGAAGATCATTTGATTCGCATCGACATGAGCGAATTTATGGAAAAACACAGCGTGGCCCGCATGATAGGCGCGCCACCGGGTTATGTTGGCTACGAAGAAGGCGGCACCCTGACTGAGGCGGTGCGTCGCAAGCCTTACTCCGTGATCTTGCTGGACGAGGTAGAAAAAGCGCACCCGGACGTGTTCAATGTGCTGTTGCAAGTGCTGGATGATGGCCGCCTGACGGACGGCCAAGGCCGTACCGTGGATTTTAAAAATACGGTGATTATCATGACCTCGAACCTGGGCAGCCAGATGATACAAAGCATGGCGGATCAGGATTATCAGCTGGTGAAACTGGCGGTGATGGGCGAGGTGAAAACGCATTTCCGGCCGGAGTTTGTGAACCGCATTGACGAAGTCGTAGTGTTCCACAGCCTGGGTGAGGCGCATGTGAAGTCGATCGCCAATATCCAGTTGCAATTGCTGGCGAAACGGCTGGCAGCGATGGACATGACCTTGAGTGTGACGGATACGGCATTGGCAGAAATCGCCAACGCAGGCTTTGATCCGATATATGGTGCAAGACCGCTAAAGCGCGCGATCCAGAGCGAGATCGAAAATCCGTTGGCAAAAGAAATCTTGAACGGAAACTTTGCACCTAAGGATGTAATCCAAGTAGACTACAAGGGCAGTAAAATGACATTCACCAAGGCGAACTAAAGCCCGAGCAAAAGGAGAGCGATGTCCGGACGCAGTATCTGGTGCTGGCTGATTGCCGCGCTGCTGAATAGTGGCGCGGCTTTCGCTTATTCGAATGCCGAGTTGGAAACTTTTGATAATGAGCCGCCGGTTGTTAAGGGCCTGCTGGAGCGTGCCAGCGTAAAGGTCGCGGAAGACAGTCAGGAATCTGCCTGGGATGCCGCTAACCTGTATTGCGAGGCGGCGCGTTATGGCAGTGCTGAAGGTGTTTATCGGTTAGGCATGCTATACGCCTTTGGGCGAGGCGTTCCAGCTAACCGCGACTATGCAGCCAACTTGTTTGGTATAGCCGCGATGCATGGGCATTTCGAAGCGCAGAAAATGCTGGAAACCATCGAAATTCATACCCAAGAGACGCCCGCTTGCGTATTGGAAGCAGTTGCACCCGAGAAAAACAATGCGTATCTAACGACCTCTGAAGGGTCTCCTGCAATAGATGCTTATATAGCTAAGCTGCCCAAAGGCAAGCGCTGGGTGGTTGATTTGGTGCACACTATTTCCGAATGGCACAAAATAGATCCTAAACTTGTACTTTCTATTATTACTGCAGAGTCCAATTTCAAGGTGAATGCCAAATCTAACGCAGATGCGCGTGGGCTGATGCAGCTGATTCCCGCGACGGCAGAGCGGTTTAATGTGAAAAACGCCTACAATGCCAGTCAGAATATCAAAGGCGGAGTGAAATATTTACGCTGGTTGTTGTCATACTTTCGCGGGGATGTTGCGTTAACAGTAGCAGCATATAACGCTGGTGAAGGCGCGGTAGATAAATACCGCGGTGTGCCACCTTATCGCGAAACCAGGGCATATGTGAAAAAGGTCTTGGGCTTGTATCAGAACAAGCGGCATGATTTTGATGAAAGCCTGACCAAAGCGTCACCGGCATTAAGCCCGCGGCGCATCGGAAGGAGAGGTTAGAATGAAAAAAGTTTATTTGATTGCAGTGATTGGCGTGATGGCTTTGTTAACAGGCTGCGCCAGTACCGGTGGCCAGCAAGGACAGGTAGAGCGCATTACGCCTGAACAACTGGCTAAGCTGATACCGCCGCCAGTGGCTACTTTGAGCCTGGATGAAATCGTCACAGACAGTAAAACGGGTAAGACAGCCGATGAGATCATCGCCAAGATCAAAGCCAGCAATTCACGCTATGATTTGACCTCTACGCAAATACTGGATTTACACAAGCAGGGTGTGGATGCCAGAGTGCTGGACTATATCCAGGAAAGCAATGAAAAAGCCAAGCAGAATGCCATTGCTGACGAGATGAACAAGCGTGAGCAGGAAAAACGTACGGCGATGAAGCAGTTGCAGCGTGAACGGGCTTTAAGATATAACGCGTATTACGATTTGTATGGCAACCCATACTACTATCCATATGGACCTTGGCGTGGTCCCCGTTTCGGCTGGGGCTTGCGTTACGGGTATCCGTATTATTGGTAGGGTCTAACTTGTTATAATTGGCTTTTGTGTTTCGAAAGCCAATATGCGCCAGTTTACTCAACAAATCGTCGTCAAGGCCCAAGGCCGCCGTATTTACGATATTACGCCGCAGGTGCTGCAGTGGGCCAATCAGCAAGGTATCGTCACCGGATTGTTGACACTGTATATCCAGCACACCTCGGCCAGCCTGATGATCAACGAGAATTATGATTCCGATGTGCTGGTGGATATGCAGGCATTTTTTAACCGCCTGGTGCCGGATGGTGATAGATTATTCATTCATACGACAGAAGGGCCGGATGATATGCCTGCACATATACGCACAGCCCTCACACAGACCAGTTTATCTATTCCAGTCATCGAAGGTAAGGTTGCGCTGGGACAGTGGCAAGGCATTTTTCTGTTCGAGCATCGGCACGAGGCCATGACACGGTGCGTGTTGATGCATATCATGGGCGAATGATGTCTGGGTTTGGCCGTCCGCTGACTACGCAGGAGCGGCAGATTTTTCAGCCATATTTTGCACGAATCGTGCTGGATGAGGCGCGTATTATGGATGGTAAGGTACCATTCTGGCTGCGTCGGGATATGTGTGCGATCGTGCTGGGAACAAGGATTTATTTTCGTCCGGGGGCATATCAGCCAGGCACGTTACGTGGCGTAGAGCTGCTTGGGCATGAGCTCACGCATGTGTCACAGTTTCTGCATGGGATGCGACTCTGGGATTATGTCTGGTCTTGCCGTAAAGGGTATCGCAATAGCTGCTACGAAAGGGTGGCCTACAGCAACGGGCACATGATAGCGCAAGATTTTAGCGCAAGCTGCTCCAGCTCAGCGGGTCAAACGGCTTAGAATCTTTGCGCAATTCATAATACAGCCCATCACTCTCATTGCCACCGCTATTGCCTACGCTGGCAATGGTGTCGCCACCGTTAATCTCGTCACCCACACCTTTCAGCACGGCCTGATTGTTGCCATACAGGCTCATGTAACCATTGCCATGATCAAGAATAATCAGGTTGCCAAAGCCACGCATCCAGTCGGCAAATACCACGCGGCCGTCAGCCACGGCTTTTACTTCGCTCCCGCCTGCGGCGCGTATGAACAGGCCTTTCCATGTGACGCCGGTGTCTTGTCTGGCTGCGCCAAACCGGTTAGATACATCGCCGCGTACCGGTAACCTCAGTCTCCCGCGTAATTTGGCAAAAGCGCTCCCCAGGTCATCCTGCGGGAGCTGTTGGTTGGTGGCTACTACCGTTTTTTCGTTGTCAGGCTCTTCTGCAGGTTGCTTTCCAGAGGCGGGTTTTGAAGCTTTGGTTTTCTTCTGTCTGGGTTTTGGCGGGACGATTTTTGCCAATCTTTCTACTAGGTTGGAGAGGCTTTTCTCGTCACGCTTGAGCTTGTCGATTTGTTCCTGGGTACTGGCGATTTTGGTGGATAAGGCTTTGACGACTTTGGCTTTTTCCGTTTTTTGTTCCTGCAATGTTTTGCGTTCGTTTTCCTGCTGGTTTTTCAGTTCGGTCACTTCTTGCAGCGCAGTTTTTGTTTCCGAATCCAGTGCTTTGACCTTATCCAGATTACCATGCATCTCGTCGATCAGTTCGGCCCGTGCCTGCGCCACATAGCGAAAGTATTTGATATCGCGCGTGATTTGGCTGGGGCTTTTGTTTTGCAACATCAGGCGGGCATAACTTTGACTGCCTCTCGTGTATTGACGATAGAGCAGTTCACCCAGCTGTTTTTGCTGCAGACTGAGCTTGTCATTCAGATTAAGCGATTCTTTTTTGAGCGAATTGAGCTTTTCCTGGTTCTGTCGCTGCTGCTGGGTAATCTCGCGCAGCTTTTTATTGGTTTGGCTGATTGCTGTCTCAGATTCTTTCAGTGCATCCGTGGCGTCCTTATGCGCGGCCTGGCTGGAATCCAGCTCCTTTTTAAGGGATTCGATTTTGGCTTTGACCTCACTTAAATCTTCTTTTGCCGCATCTATTTTCTTTGCCGCCAAACAAGGCAGGCTTAAGCCTGCCAGCAACAAAAAAAGCAGCAAGTGTCTGGACATAATCGACGTGATTTTATGAGAATATTATCAGGCTGCGTCCGGTCATTTCGTTTGGCTGTGGCACGCCCATCATGTGCAGCAACGTTGGGGCAAGGTCTGAAAGCGCTCCAGTATTCGCGAGCTTGGCCGGTCGGCCGATATAAATCATAGGCACCAGGTTGGTGGTATGTTGTGTGTGAGGCTGATGGTTGGCGTAGTCCACCATCATCTCGGCATTGCCATGATCAGCGGTGATAATCACCTCGCCGCCAATGCTTTGCATGGCGCTTACAACACGGCCAACGCTGGCATCCAGCGTTTCCACCGCCTTGATGGCTGCTTGCAGGTTGCCGGTGTGGCCTACCATGTCGCAATTGGCAAAATTGCAAATGATCGCGTTATATTTATTGCTTAATATTGCTTCAACCAGTTTTTCGGTGACCTCTGGCGCGCTCATTTCCGGCTGCAAATCATAGGTTTCCACTTTTGGTGATGGCACCAGAATGCGATCTTCACCTTCAAATACTTTTTCCTCGCCACCATTAAAAAAGAACGTCACGTGTGGATACTTTTCGGTTTCGGCAATACGTAGTTGCGTTAAACCCAAGTTTTGCATGTGTTCGCCAAATGTGTTTTTGACAGTGTAGGGCGCAAAAATCGGTACTGCCTTCACTTCCTTTTTGTCATATTGTGTGAGTGTGAAATAGCCCGAAAGTTTTGGTGCATGGCGGCGATGGAAGCCGTCAAAATCCTCGGCCAGCAAAGCATGCGTGATTTGCCGTGCACGGTCGGAGCGGAAGTTCATGAACACCACACAGTCGCCGTCTTCCAGTTTAATCGGTGCATCGTGGGGGTCGCGTATCACTGTACATTTCACAAACTCGTCCGTCTCGCCGCGCGCGTAGGCATCTTGCAAAGCCTTTGCGGCGCTGTCATCCATGAATTCACCTACCCCCTCGGTGACCATGGTATAAGCAGCCTCTACGCGCTCCCAGCGTTTGTCTCTATCCATCCCGTAGAAGCGGCCGCTGATACTGGCGATTTTGCCGACGCCGATTTTTTTGATGTGTGCTTCCAGCTTGTCGATGTAAGGGGCGGCGCTTTTGGGCGGTGTGTCGCGGCCATCCAGAAAGGCATGCACATATACTTTGGTCAATTTTTCCTTGGCTGCAAAGTCCAGCATGGCATGAATATGATCCTGGTGGCTGTGCACGCCTCCATCCGACAGTAGCCCAAAGATGTGCAGGGCTTTGTCTCTGGCCTTCAATGTTTGCAATGCTTTACATAATTCGGGGTGCTGAAAGAACTCGCCACTGCTGATGCTGTTGTTGATGCGTTCGAAATCCTGGAATACGATACGGCCTGCACCGATGTTGAGGTGGCCGACTTCCGAGTTCCCCATTTGTCCGTCAGGCAGGCCGACAAAATGTTCTGATGCGTTAATGAGCGTATTTGGAAAGTTTTTCTTGAGGGTGTCCAAATTAGGCGTTTGGGCCAGCGCGATAGCGTTGTCTTTGGAGTCTTCACGATAGCCAAAGCCATCCAGAATAAGCAGAATAACAGGGGTAATTTGCATGATGGGGTCACAATCTATCTAAAATTCAGCCAAGCTTCCATTATAATGGTGACAAGCTATTTCGGTGAATGATTCGCGTTAAATTTGGGGATAAATGCCCAAATTTAACGCGCAAGAAGGAGTAATTTTGGAATTCATTAAACAAAATGCCATGCTGATAGGGCTGGCGATTGGTTCTGGCCTGGCATTGTTATGGCCAATGTTCAGTGGCAAAGCTGGAGGGACGTCGAATATCTCGGTTACGGAGGCGCTGATGCTATTGAATCGCAACAAGCCACTGGTGCTGGATGTGCGTGATGCTGCGGAGTTTGCGGCAGGCCACATTCAAGGGGCCAAACATATCCCGGTGGCGGAATTGGCGGATAGAATCAAGGAAATCGAGAAGCATAAAGACAAGCCGGTGCTGGTGCATTGCCAGCGCGGTATGCGCTCCAAAACGGCGTGTACTATCTTGCAGGCGCAGCAGTTCACCAAGTTGCACAATCTGCAAGGCGGGCTTGACGCCTGGGTGGAAGCTAAAATGCCGCTGGTAAAGGGTTAACGGGATGGCAAAGATAGTGATGTACACCACAGCGGTATGCCCATACTGCATCAACGCCAAGCGCTTGCTGAACAGCAAAGGCGTGACCGATATCGAAGAGATTCGCGTTGACCTGACGCCGCATTTGCGCGAGGATATGATGGAAAAGACGGGTCGGCGCACGGTGCCGCAAATCTATATCGACGGCCAGCATGTCGGCGGTTTTGATGATTTGCGAGCGCTGGATTTGGCAGGCGGGCTTGACCCGTTGCTGGCATCCAAATAATTTAATGCTTTCGACATGAAACCCAGCTAAAATACGGCGTTTTAGTCTCTTATCAAAATTAATTTTTTAGGAACATCATGGCACAAGATAATAACGCCGCTCAGAACGCGCAGAATCAACCCGCATTCGGTATCGAAAAACTTTTCATCAAGGATGCATCTGTAGAGGTGCCTAATGCACCACAGATTTTTACCGAGCGTACCGCACCGCAAGTGAGTGTGGAACTTGGTAATGCCGGTCAAAGGCTGGATGCAGATGTATACGAGGTCGAGCTGAAAGTTACCGTAACAGCAAAAATCGGTGATAAAACCGCGTTTCTGGTAGAGGTCTCCCAAGCGGGCATCTTTGTGATCCGTGGCGTACCGGAAGAGAACATGGACGCGATTCTTGGTGTTGCATGTCCAAACATTCTGTTCCCATATGCCCGTGAGGCCGTAAGCGACATGGTGACCCGCGCAGGTTTTGCGCCAGTGTTGCTGAGCCCGATTAATTTCGAGGCGCTGTACATGCAGCAAAAAGAACAGGCTGCCAACGCTGCCAAAGCGAACTAGTACTATCACAAGAACGTTCATGGGCTATTCCTGCCTAAGAAGATTGCATCTCACACCAAGCCTTTTAGTGGGCTTGGTGTTTTGTTTTGTGCTGACTGCACAAGCGGCAGACTTACGCGCTGTTTCTGCGCTTAAGGCAGTTGCTTATGATGCTCCTTCGTTGGAAGCCAGAAAGATCTTAATCTTTAGCCAGGGTTATCCGTTGGAGGTCATCGTGAATCTAGGGGAGTGGCTAAAAGTACGCGATGCTACCGGGGCGCTCAGTTGGATTGAGGCCAAGCAGACATTACAGAAGCGCATGGTAATCGCCACAGCAAATACCGCGGTACGCCAGGCGGATAATGCGGATGCTGCGCTTGTGGCAACGCTGGAAAAGGATGTCGTGGTGGAACTGGTGGCAGATAATAAGAATGGCTGGGTCAAGATCAAGCATGCAAACGGCGTGAGCGGATATGTGCAAAACGGCCAGTTGTGGGGAGCGCAGTAGATGGCTAAAGTAGCGGTGCTGGGGGCTGGCGCTTGGGGAACCGCGCTGGCGATGCAAATCAGTCAGGATCATCAGGTGAGTCTGTGGGCGCGCAATGCAGGGCATGTCTCCGGCATGCGCAAGGCACGCTCCAACCCGATGTATCTGGGCGATTTTCCGTTCAACGACAACTTGCAGGTGGAAGATGATCTGGCGGCAGCGCTGGCAGATGCGGATTTGATACTTTCTGTGGTGCCTACCGCCGGTTTTCGCGGCATCTTGCAGGGTATCAAAAAGCTGGGCGTGAATAAGCCGCTGATATGGGCGCATAAAGGCCTGGAACCGGTTTCCACCAAGCTGCCTTACGAAGTGGCGCAGGAAGAATTGGGTCAAGATGCCCATTGGGGCGCGCTTTCCGGCCCCAGTTTCGCGGCAGAGCTGGTACGCGGCCTGCCCACTGCAGTCACGCTGGCGGCCAATCATGCCGATTTTGCTCAGGAAGCCGCCAACCTGATTCATGGCGGCAATTTGCGTGTCTATAACAGCACGGATGTAATAGGCGTGTCTGTTGGCGGCGCGGTCAAGAACGTAATGGCGATTGCCGCAGGCATTTCAGACGGCATGGGTTTTGGCAACAACGCCCGTGCGGCCCTGATTACACGCGGCCTAGCGGAAATCACCCGCTTTGGCGTGGCGCTGGGGGCAAAAACCGAGACTTTTATGGGTCTGGCGGGTGTGGGTGATTTGATACTCACCTGTACCGGCCAGTACTCGCGCAACCGCGAGGTTGGTCTGCAACTGGCTTCCGGTAAGCCGCTGGAAGAAATCCTGCAAGGTTTGGGCCACGTGGCAGAAGGCGTGAATACCGCGCGTGAAGTGATGCGCCGTGCCGAGACGATTGGCGCGGATATGCCAATCACGCGCGAGGTCAATCAGGCGCTGACGCACGGGAAATCAGCGCGAGATGCGGTGATGGATTTGCTAGGGCGCGAACAGAAACCTGAATAAACTCATCTTTTGCGCGCATCGCGGCGTTGTGCGGTACTCGCAAACTCGCTGTACTTATCTGTACTATCTTGTTTTCTGCGTTCCGTGCGCCTTGCGCTGCATCGCAAAATTTTGAGTTTTTAATATTCAAATACCGTTTTGGAAACCGAGTTGCCGCCATGCTTCGTAAAGCAACACCGCAGCGGAGTTCGACAGATTCAGGCTGCGATTCTCCGGCAGCATCGGCAAGCGTAACCTGAATTCCGGCGCGAATTCATTGCGAATCTCTTCCGGCAGGCCGCGCGTCTCCGGGCCGAACACAAACACATCCTCATCCTGAAACTGCACATGGGTATAGCGCTGGCTGCCCTTGGTGGTCAGCGCGAACATGCGCTTGTGACCAAGTATTTTTTTACAGGCTTGCCAATCTTCATGCACTTTCAGTGTGGCGTATTCGTGGTAATCCAGCCCGGCGCGTTTCAATTGTTTGTCGTCCAGTGCAAAGCCTAATGGCTTCACCAAGTGCAGTTGGGCGCCGGTGTTGGCGCACAGGCGAATGATATTGCCGGTGTTGGGCGGGATCTCGGGTTCGAACAGGACGATATGGAACATGGCGCTATTTTACGCATTTACTTTCATTATCAAAACCTATGCTCTGGAAGCCGCATCCAGATTGGCTTGCAGAGGCATGTTTTTGGTAATGAATGCGCGTGTGAGGATTTTAAATCCTCTCGAATAGTGGTGTTGGCTTGACTACGCGGAGTCAAGTAGATTTTTAACAGTTAGCCTTTTTCCAATACTTCAGTGACAATTCGCATATCTGATGTGCTCTTGCCAAACATGCTAAAGTAAGAGAGATGATTACTGTCTTTAAATGCATCGCTTCGTTTAAGATAGAACTCTTTGTCGTACCAGTTGACACTAAAGCTTATTTCCATTCCTTTACGAATACTTCTCTCCCAAGACCATGCAATTGAAGAGCCTATAGCGAGTAATCGTTGGTCTGACCACCTTAACAATCTTACGCACCTGCGCAAATCCTCTTCCGAATCAAATGTGATTGAAACATGCGTTTGTGCATAGGGTAATTTTTTTCCGAAAATTTTAGTTGAGGCGCCGGGTAAAATTTTTACAGCACGTGCTTTACCTTTTTCTAACAAGGCATGCAGTTTATCATCTATTCTTGGAATATCTTCACCCTGAATATTTAGGATGTCATTAAAATTGCCAACCTCTTTTTTCATGATTAACTCCTTTTTTAAAATCGTTGTTGTATTGTTAAGCCACTTGCGCTCACCCGCATTTCGAGTTTATATATGTAACTCGTTGTTTGTCAATCACTTTATGTCGGTAGGGTCCTTGCCATCACCCAGCATTCTACATAGCTCGCCCCAGCTTTTTTCAGTGTCTTGGCGAGTTCGTTCAGGCTGGCGCCGCTGGTCATCACGTCATCCACAATGGCGATGCGTTTGCCAGTGAGATTACTACTTACGGCAAACGCACCTTTGATGTTCTTGACGCGTTCCTTAAGCGGCAGGCTGGCTTGCGGCGGGGTGAGTTTTTGTCGCGTGGTGCCATGAACATCCAGTTTGGTTTTGTCCAGATGCCGTGCAATCTCCAGCGCCTGATTAAAGCCACGTTCTTTAAGTCGGGCGGGGTGCATGGGCATGGGGACGATGAGGTCGATATTGTGGCTGTCGGTTCCCTGTGCTAACAGTTGCCCAAAAGTATGGCTGAGATTAAGCATCTCTGCGTACTTGAAGCGCTGCAGCATGGCATCCACCGGGTAGGCGTAGGTAAACACGGCGTGCGTGGCGTCGTAATGCGGCGGGTGGCTCAGGCAGGCGCCACAGGTGAGGCCGTTGCTGGCTAACCCGCATTGCGGGCAGCTGCTGGCCGCATGCCACGGCAAATCGTTCAGGCAAGGTTGGCAGATGCCAATGCTTTCAGCTTCTTTGGCTGCACAAAGCAGGCAGTGTGGGCGCAGCAGCCAATCGCCAAAACGAGCAAAATTGAACATTTGATTATTTTTTATGCAGTTGTAAATAATGATTTTGCTTTATGCTTGACAGCGGTTAAAATGGCACGAATAAGTATTTATAACCCATTGCAATCTTGCCATTATAAAGGTGGAACATGCTAGAAACTACACATGCTGCAATCATCAATACCGATGCCCTGAAACGCCAGTCTGCATGCGGCTCCCAGGCCGATGAAAAATGGAGCGTGGCCGAGATTGAGGCACTTTTCGAGCTGCCGTTTGCGGATCTGATTCATCGCGCGCAAACGGTGCATCGTGAGAACTTTGACCCGAATGCGGTACAGGTGAGTACCTTGCTTTCCATCAAAACCGGTGGATGCAGCGAGGATTGCGGCTATTGTCCACAGGCGGCGCGTTACCATACCGATGTAGAGAACGAACCATTGATGGCGCTGGATGATGTGCTGGCTGCAGCCAAAGCGGCTAAAGACAGCGGCGCAAGCCGCTTCTGCATGGGCGCAGCGTGGCGCAGCCCGAAACAAAAGGATTTAGAACCCGTATTGAAGATGATTGCCGAAGTGAAGGCGATGGGGCTGGAAACCTGCGCGACATTGGGCATGCTGAAGGATGGCCAGGCGCAGCAACTCAAAGAAGCGGGGCTTGATTATTACAATCACAATCTGGATACTGCGCCGGAATTCTACGGTGAAGTGATTACCACGCGTACTTATCAGGACAGGCTGGATACGCTGGACAGCGTGCGCGAGGCAGATATCAACGTCTGCTGCGGCGGCATCATCGGCATGGGCGAGAGCCGCACGCAGCGCGCCGGCCTGATTGCACAGCTGGCAAACATGAAACAGCCGCCGGAAAGCGTGCCAATCAACCTGCTGACACAGGTCGAAGGTACGCCGCTGCATGGCACAGACGCGCTTGATCCGTTCGAGTTTGTACGCACGATTGCCGTGGCGCGCATCACCATGCCACAAAGCTATGTGCGCCTTTCAGCCGGACGCGAAAGCATGGGCGAAGCGGTGCAGGCGCTGTGCTTTATCGCGGGTGCCAATTCGATTTTCTATGGCGAAAAGCTGCTGACGACCGGCAACCCGGATGTGGATGCGGATAATGCGTTGTTCGAAAAGTTAAAAATCAAGAAGGTTTAATTAATACTGTCATCCAGAGCGAAGCGAAGGGTCCAGGGTAGTGAAAAATGCCGGATCCTTCATTACGTTCAGAATGACGAAGAGTGAAGATGCTGAACGCCCTTAAACACGAACTGGAGCAACGCCAGGCACAAGGCCTGATGCGGCAAAGACGCCTGCTGGATTCGCCACAGGCCGAGCATATAACTGCCGATGAACACCAGTATCTGTCGTTTTGCAGTAACGATTACCTTGGGCTGGCGAATCACCCGGAATTGATTGCGGCGATGCAAAAAGCGGCGGGCGATTCCGGCGTCGGGAGCGGTGCTTCCAACCTCATCACTGGGCATCATCGCTATCACGATACGCTGGAAAAACTGCTGGCTGAATTCGTGCAGATGCCGGCAGCCTTGCTGTTCAGCACTGGCTATATGGCCAATATCGGTGTGCTGGGTGCGCTGGCGGGGCGCGGCGATGCGATTTTTGCCGATAAGCTGAACCATGCCTGTCTAAATGACGGCGGCTATTATTCGCAGGCCGAGTTTCATCGGTTTCCACATAACGATGTGCAGGCGCTGCAGAGTTTGCTGGAAAAGAGCAAGGCCAAACGCAAATTGATCGCAGTGGATGCAGTGTTCAGCATGGATGGTGATATCGCTCCATTAAAAGAATATCTCGCTTTATGCGAACAATACGATGCGTATCTGTATGTAGATGATGCACATGGTTTTGGTGTGCTGGGGCAGCATGGGCAAGGCGCGCTCAATCATCTTGGATTGAAATCGCCGCGCATCATCATGATGGCGACTTTAGGCAAAGCCGCTGGCGTAGCGGGTGCGTTTGTGGCGGGCGAGCAGGTGGTGATTGACTATTTGATTCAAACCGCAAAGAGCTATGTGTACAGCACGCCTGCGCCACCCGCTTTATCTGCCACTTTGGCGGAATCGGTGAGGTTGATTGAAAAAGGCGATGATTTGCGTGCGCATTTGCGGCATTTGATAGCGACACTGAAGCAGAACCTGCATTTAAAGAAATGGCAACTGATGCCTTCGGAAACTGCGGTGCAGCCTTTAGTCGTTGGCAGCAACCATGCGGCGATAGGGCTGAGTAAGCACTTACAAAATCAAGGTATTTTGGTACCGGCGATACGCCCACCCACCGTGCCGGTGAACACCGCGCGACTGAGAATCTCGCTTTCTGCCGCGCATAAAACGGAAGATGTGGTTAAACTGGCTGAAGCGTTAAATCAGGCAGAGAAGGAGCTTGCAGCATGAGTGTACATGTAGAGATCGTCGGGCAAGGCCAGCCCTTGGTGCTGATACACGGCTGGGGCATGCACAGTGGCGTCTGGCAGGCTTTGGTCAAACACCTTTCCAAGCAGTACATGCTGTATCTGGTGGATTTGCCCGGGCACGGTCAAAGCCGCCCGATAGAGCCGTATCACCTGCATGCGCTGGCGGATGAAGTGGCCGAAATGATTCCCGGCGTTTCGGATATCATGGGTTGGTCATTGGGCGGGCAGGTGGCACAGCGTATCGCCATCAATCAGCCTGACAGGATACGCAGGTTGATTCTGGTTTCCTCCACGCCGTGTTTTGTCGAGCGCGCGGACTGGGCGCATGGCGTGGATGAAACGGTATTCACCGACTTTGCCGGCAAGGTGAATCAAGACTATCGGCACGCCATCATGCAATTCTTGACCTTGCAGTGCATGAAGGCGCGGGATGCGCGGCCTATCATCAAGCAACTGCGGCAGAGTTTCGATACTAAGCCAACGCCTACGCAGACCACTTTGTTGCGTGCCTTGCAGATTCTGCTGACAACCGACATGCGTGACGAAGTTGCCGATATACGCAAACCAGTGCTGCTGATTCATGGCGACCGCGACAGTCTTGCGCCCGTGCAGGCGGCACACTGGATGGCGCAGCAATTGCCGATGGGGTTCCTGCGTGTGATCTCAGGTGCGGCGCATGCGCCGTTCCTGTCGCATAGCGAGCAATTCGTGGACGCGTTGAATCAGTTTTTGGAACCCGCTTCATAATGCTGCGGCAGGACGGCTATTTTCTGGATAAGGGGCGCGTACGGGCATCATTTGATCGTGCGGCAGCCAGCTATGACGCAGCGGCTATCGTGCAAGAGCTGGTGCGGGAGGAGATGGCAAGCCGGCTGGATTTGGTGAAGATCGCGCCAAGAGTTATACTGGACGCGGGTTGTGGCACTGGTCGCGGTAGTCGGCTGCTGGGTAAACGCTTTTCTCATGCGCATGTGATTTCACTTGATGTGGCCTTAGGCATGCTGGAACAAGCACGCCTGACGCAACCATTGCTCAAACGTTTGTTGGGTACGCCACCCGCTTTGTTATGCGCGGATATCGAGACATTGCCGTTACAGGATGCGACTGTGGGCATGGTGTGGTCTAATCTGGCGCTGCAGTGGTGTAACGACTTGGATGCCGCTTTCACCGAATTTCATCGCATCATGCAACCGGATGGCCTGCTGATGTTCAGCACCTTCGGGCCGGATACGCTTAAAGAGCTGCGCGCCTCCAGCCAGAACGGGCATACACATGTGAGCCGTTTTGTGGATATGCACGATATCGGCGATGCGCTGGTGCGCGCCGGTTTTAGCGCCCCAGTGCTGGATGTGGAGCATTACACCTTGACTTACGATGACGTGAAAAGCGTGATGCGTGATTTGAAAAGCATAGGTGCACATAACGCCACGCAGGGCCGCGCACGCGGACTGCTGGGCAAGGGCTTTCTGCAAAACCTGGCAGAAAATTACGAACAGTTCCGCAAGAATGGCAAGCTGCCAGCCACGTTTGAGGTGGTGTTTGGGCATGCCTGGAAGCCAGCAACCACGCGGCTTGCAGGGCGGGATGCCGTACCTGTTCAGTTTGTCAGACGTAAATGAGCCAAAGCGTTTTTGTCACCGGAACCGACACCGGCGTTGGCAAAACCTATGTTGCCGTCAAACTGATGCAACAGTACATTGCGCAAGGCTACAAAGTGGTGGGCATGAAACCGGTTGCTGCCGGTTGCGAGATGATAGAGGGTGTCTGGCAAAATGAAGATGTAGCCAAGCTGATGGCGGTCAGCAATGTGCAGGCGCCGCGCGAATGGGTGAACCCTTACAGCTTTGATGCGCCTATTGCGCCGCATATCGCCGCCGTGCAGCAAAATGTGCGGATAGATGTGGCTAAAATACAACAGGCCTATCTCCAATTGCAAGATTTGGCAGATATTGTCATTGTGGAAGGCGCTGGTGGATTACTGGTTCCTGTCAGCGAGACGCAGACCATGGCAGATATCGTGACGGCGTTAAAGCTGCCAGTCATCCTGGTAGTCAATATCAAGCTGGGGTGCATTAACCATACCCTGTTGACCATGGAAGCGCTGAAGGCGCGCCAAATCGAGCTTTCCGGCTGGGTGGCCAATGTCATTTCGCCATCAGAATATGCTCGCCAGAACATAGAAAGTCTGGCAAAATGGCTGGGAATATCCCCGATCTCTTTGACTTGATTTAGCAAGTCATTATACCCAAATTTCAGATGGTTCAAGTGTCAGGTTTTCGATAGCCCTAATGGGCTATTGAGGGGCTGCCCACGTTTTAATACTATGCAAACGTAGATTTAAGTGTTTGTCTTTGTGTTTTGTAAAAGTTAGATATACGGAGGGTATATATGAAAAAACTATTAGTAGCAGTAGGGTTTGCGGTGGCATCTTTGGGTGCACAAGCAGATATCGTAAATGGTAATTTGACGCTGGCAGGCAATGGCACAACGGTTTTAGGAGGGGATGGCTTTAACCCTAGTGCAACCTTTGGCGGCCCGGCTTTTGTAACTGTAGGTGCTGGCAATAACATTCTGACAGGGACTTTGCAATCGAATGTGTTTGGTATTTTTACCGCAACATATTTGGGTAAAGAAGCTGGCTATACCAACTTTTATCTGGACGGTGCGCTTAATTCCATCACCGGTGATTACGCCAGTGTAGGCAATACTGCAAGCGTTGATGTATTGGCCGGTACAACTGTGTCTTTCGCGTTTAGAGATAAAGATGGGGTTGTGTTCAACAACGGTGATGCCAATACTGCAATTCGTGGTATCGGCTACTTTGTTAACACCTTTGGTCTGAAAGACAAAGCGGGTAATCTGTTTGATTTCTTGATTGGTTACAATGACTCATTCCCTAACCATGCCGACTTTGATGACTTCGTAGTGGGTGTACGCGTTGTTGAAACACCATTGCCAGCTGCGTTGCCATTACTGGCTACCGGTCTGGGCCTGTTCGGTTTGTCACGTCGTAGAAGCGTTTAATCGAGCTAACTGGCTCTCGCCAGTTAATTTGATGTAAAAAGCCTCCTTTACGGGAGGCTTTTTTATTGTCCGTGGTTTATCTCTGTTTGCGCCGGCGGTGACGATAGAAAAACAGAACCATCAAGCCGGCCACGTTTGGTAACCAGATGTACCAATGGGTCCAGGGAATGCCGTCAATCCTGAAATCCGAAACCGGCCAGAAAATGGGTGTTGGAAAATATTCCAACGAGTGGAACGGAAAATCCAGTACGATATGAAACGGCCAGGCAAGCATGGCAAATGCGATATCCTTGCGCCATAGGTAAATCGCCGCAATGATAGTTAAGCTGATAATAAAGCTATGGCCAATGGCGTAGTTAGTGATTAACCAGCTCGGAATGGTTTCCAATGGCGGCTTGCCAAAATGCCAGGTGCCGCTAAAAAGCCTTTGCAGCAAAAATGCACCAAATGAAATCAAATCCGGCATTGCTCCAAAGAATAGCGCAATTCCGGCATGGCGTTTGTAACCAAACAGACCATACCCCCAAAGTGTGTGACTTAGCGTATCCACGCGATTGAACCGTATAAATGTTGTTGCTGTATATATTCGAGCACATTTTTCGGCAGCATGGAATCAACGGATTGTCCGCTTGACAGCCTTTTACGCACTTCGGTAGAGGAGATGTCGAGCGCATTGATTTCCAGCTTGATGCAGTAGCCAGATGGGCGCGCACCCAAAATGCTGGTATCTTGGGTGATACGTTGATTGAGTAGCATTTGGATAGGGTCGGAGATAGCCTGAGTAGCTTTTTGGTGCGGACGTTCGACGATGACAAAATGTGCATAATCAAACAACGCTTGCCAGCGATGCCACTGATCCAATTGACTGAATGCATCCGTTCCAATCAGCCAACAAAGACTGACATCTCCCCCCAATTCCTGTCGCAAAGAAGTGAGTGTATCAATGGTGTATGATTTGCCCGAGCGTTGTATTTCGCGGGTATCCAGTTTGAACTGAGGGTTGCTGCCAATCGCAAGACGCAGCATTTCTGTGCGGTGCATGGCAGTCGCTACCGGTGCATCTTTCAAAGGCGGTATTGCAGACGGAATAAAACGGATTTCGTCAAAGGGCAAATGCTTTGAAAGACTAGTGGCCAAATGCAGGTGACCATTATGGACTGGATTGAATGTACCACCAAACAATCCGATCATGCGCATAAATGCTAGCTTTTCACCCGATGGTTAAGCGCGAACGTGTCCATCACCCAGCACGATATATTTGAGCGAAGTCAGTCCTTCCAGGCCTACTGGGCCACGTGCATGGAGCTTATCAGTGGATATGCCAATTTCCGCCCCTAACCCATACTCAAACCCATCGGCAAAGCGTGTGGATGCATTCACCATCACGCTGCTGGAATCCACCTCGCGCAAGAATCTACGCGCACTCGTATAGTTTTCGGTCACAATCGCCTCGGTATGCTGGCTGGAATGCTGGTTGATGTGTGCAATGGCTTCCTCCAGGTCACTGACAACCTTGCATGAGATGATGGCTGCCAAGTATTCGGTGTAATAGTCTTCCTCGCTGGCTGCTTTAGCTTCTTTTACCAACGCTTGGGTTTCAGCACAGCCACGAATCTCTATGCCTTTGGAAACCAGCATGGAAGCCAGTTTTGGCAACATTTCAGTAGCTACAGAACGTGCGACCAGTAGTGATTCGGCTGTATTGCAGGTGCCCAGGCGCTGCGTTTTGGAGTTTTCCAAAATGCGCAAAGCTTTGTCGAAATCTGCGTCGTCGTCTACATACACATGGCAATTGCCGTCTAAATGCTTGATGACTGGGATACGGGCTTCGTTGCTGATGCGCTCGATCAAGCCTTTGCCGCCGCGTGGCACAATCACATCCACATATTGTTTCATGGTGATCAATTCGCCCACCGCGGCACGGTCAGTGGTTTCTACCACTTGCACGGCCCCAGCGGGCAGTCCGGCAGCAGATAGACCTTCATGCACAAGTTTGGCTAATGCCTGATTGCAATGAATCGCCTCGCTGCCGCCACGCAAGATACAGGCATTGCCGGATTTGATGCACAAGCCCGCCGCATCCACCGTCACGTTCGGGCGTGCTTCGTAGATGATGCCGATGACGCCAAGTGGCACACGCATGCGACCAATCTGTATGCCGGAAGGACGGTATTTAAAATCGGACATCTCTCCGATAGGGTCTGCTAGAGAGGCGATTTGGCGCAGGCCTTCCGCCATGGTATTCACGGCTTTCTCGCTCAGAGTCAAGCGATCCAGCATCGCAGCTTCCATACCGTTGGCTTTGGCGGCATCCAGATCTTGCTGGTTGGCGGCGAGCAGCTTATCCTTATCTCGCATAATGGCATCGGCGATTGCCTGCAAAGCGTTGTTTTTGGTGTTGGTATCGGCGCGTGCCATGGCACGCGAAGCTTCGCGCGCTGCCTTGCCGATGGACTGCATGTATGCCTGAATATTCTGCATATTAAATTTCTTTATATTTCAATTAATTATGACCTTGCTCGTATCTTTGCCAGACCAAAACACAGTCGTGAAAGTTCCTGCCAGGCATCGCCTTCCAGCACGCCTTTGGCCATTTTATCAATATCGCATAGCTTTTGTAACGTAACTTCCAATTGTCGCAGGCTAAAACGAGCCAGAGCCTTTCGCACTAAAGCCTGTCTATCACCATAAATACGTGCATTGCTCATGGCCTGTGCCAGGCTGCCGCCGTGCGTTTCCGTGTGTTTTAGCTCGAGTAATGGCCGGAGTTGCCATAACAGTGGGTTCATCACTGCCAACGGTTGTTCACCTTCATCACGAAGCCCCTGCAAAATGCGTGCTGTGCGAGCGCTATCGCCAAGCAGCACCGATTCACCTAACTGGAACGCGTCAAAACGCGATACATTCAGCACACATGCCACAATATCATCATGGCTCAGCTTGCCTGTTGGGTAGAGCAAGCCAAGTTTTTGAATTTCCTGATGTGCAGCCAGCAGATTGCCCTCGACCTGCTGCGACATGAATGTTAATGACATCGGGTCGGCGCTTTGCTGCTGTAGTGCCAGACGTTTGGCAATCCATTGTGGCAAATGCTCTGGTGCGACTTCTTTCAGTTCGACAACGGTAGCAGCTTGTTGCAAGGCATTCCACCATGCACTGTTCTTGGCGTCGCGATCCAGGCTGGGTAATAGAATGGTAATAGTGGTATCGGGAATGGCGTTCTGAGCCAGCTCTGTCAGTGCCTTTCCGCCATCCACCCCTGGCTTGCCGTTAGGGATGCTGATTTCCAGAATCCGTCTGGACGAGAACAGTGAAATCGTTTGCCCAAATTGCTGTACTTGCTGCCAATTAAAACTGCGTTCGACCGTGTAGCTGATGCGTTCGTCAGCGCCTGCATTCCTGGCGGCCACACGGATATTATCCAGACATTCGGTTTGTGCCAGAGGCTCATCACCGACAAGTACATAAATAGGAGCCAGATTATTGGTGAGATGCTGCGGAAGCTGCGAAGAGTCGATGCGCATGTATTACTTTTTGATGGCGACTAGCCTGCGCATCAAAGCGCTTAACACATCTTTCTGCATGTTCTCATTCAGGCGTTTTTCTTCACCTTGCTTGGCCAGCAATTGAGAGTCGCTGTATGAGAAATCTCTCCTGGATTCAATGGTTTGTACTGGACTCCAGGTCTCAGTGTCTGCCAGTCTGGTGCGATAGTGCACGCGGTAATAGAGTTCGTATTCACGCACTACGCCTTTGCCACTTAGCGACATGATGCGTTTTTCGCTTTCTTCTCCTATCAGTTCCAGCTGTAATTCTGACCCTTCAGCCGTTTGTAGGATTTTGACATCATTATTTTCCAGCGACTTTTTGAGACCTTTGGAGATAATCAGCGTGTTGCCCTGAATGTGGATGGTTTTGAATGGTACATCGGCTGCGCCGCGCAGGTGAAAGCCGCATGCACTCAGGCATAACAGGCATATCAACAACACGAATCGCAAGCATTTTAATAACATTAAATCACCACGTTAATTAACTTGTTCGGTACGACAATCACTTTTTTAATCGCCGCATCGCCCACAAATTTTTGTACATTAGGATGGGTGACTGCTAACTGTTCAATCGCGGCTTTATCCAAAGTTTTGCCTACCAATATACTACCACGCAATTTGCCGTTCACTTGCACCACCATTTCAACTTCATCGGTTTCCATGGCGCTGGCATTGGGTTCTGGCCACGCTGCATTTAAAATGTCGTCACCGAAACCGAGCTCTTTCCATAGCGTCTGTGTAATGTGAGGTGCGATAGGCGAAAGCAAGCGTAATAGAATCGAGAATCCTTCTTGTGCCACTGCTTGCCAGCCGCTTTCAGCTTCTTTTTGCAGCTTTTCCAGTGCGTTCAGCATTTTCATACAAGCCGAGGCTACCGTATTGAATTGCTGTTTGCTCAGGTCGTGATTGGCTTGCTGTAATGTGCTATGAATCTCACGGCGTACATTAGCTAAATTTGTGGCAAGCCTGGAAGGCAGGCTGGATGCGGCTTCTGGCGACAGTATGTAGCCAAAGTTCCACACGCGCCTTAAAAAGCGATGCGAGCCTTCCACGCCGCTGTCCGACCACTCCAACGTTTGCTCGGGAGGTGCTGCGAACATCATGAAAAAGCGCGCGGTATCCGCACCGTATTGCTCAATCAGTGCTTGCGGATCTACACCATTGCGCTTGGATTTGGACATGGTACCCATACCCTGGAAGTCAACAGGCAAGCCGTCTTTCAGCGCCTTTGCACCGATGACCTTGCCGTGTTCATCATGCAGCAATTCCACTTCTTCCGGCGCATAATACTCGATGCCGCCTTTATCCGTGCGGCGCGAGAAGATGTGGTTGAGCACCATGCCCTGTGTGAGCAAGTTCGCAAACGGTTCGTCGTAATTCACCAAACCCTGTCCATCAATTTGTATATCCCGCATCACTTTGCTCCAGAAACGCGAATACAACAGGTGCAAAATGGCATGTTCGATACCGCCGATGTATTGGTCAACCGGCATCCAGGCGGAGGTTTCGGCATCTACCATCGCGTCCGAGCTGAACTTGCTCGCGTAGCGCGCGTAATACCAGCTGGAATCTACAAAGGTATCCATGGTGTCGGTTTCGCGTTTGGCAGGTTTACCGCAGCTTGGGCAAATGCAATTGACAAAACTTTCTAATTTATTCAATGGGTTGCCAGAGCCATCTGGTACGCAATCTTCCGGCAGTTTGACTGGCAGGTCTTCAACTGGCACCGGTACGTCACCACAGGTGTCGCAATGGATAATCGGAATTGGGCAACCCCAATAACGTTGGCGCGAGATGCCCCAATCGCGCAAACGCCAGTTGATTTGCTTGTCACCCAGGCCTTTGGCATTCAGGTCCGCGGCGATGGCGTCTACAGCAGCTTCGTAAGTCAGGCCGTCGTATTTGCCTGAGTTGATGCAAGTACCTTTGATTTTGTCCGCGTACCATTCTTTCCAGCCAGCGTTTGAGAAGGCCTCCCCATCAACATGGATGACTTGTTTAATCGGTATGTTGTAATTCTTCGCAAATCCAAAATCACGTTCGTCATGTGCAGGCACGGCCATTACCGCACCTTCGCCGTAGGTCATCAGCACGTAGTTGCCCACCCACACCGGCACTTGTTCGCCGGTGAGCGGGTGTGTGACTTTCAGGCCGGTGTCCATGCCTTCTTTTTCCATGGTCGCCATATCGGCTTCCATCACACTGCCTTGCTTGCATTGTTCGATAAAGGCTTGCAGCTTGGGATTGTTTTGCGCGGCGAGTGTTGCCAGCGGGTGTTCTGCGGCGATAGCGCAGAAAGTGACGCCCATGATGGTATCTGCACGGGTGGTGAATATCCATAGCTTTCCATCGTCAATTAGCTGGTTATCGTTGCCTTTGATGTCGTGGGTAAACGCAAAACGCACACCGATGCTTTTGCCGATCCAGTTGGCCTGCATGGTTTTCACACGCTCCGGCCAGCCGGGCAGTTTATCCAAATCGTCCAGCAGTTGTTGTGCGTAACTCGTGATATTGAGGTAATAGCCGGGAATCTCGCGTCTCTCAACGACTGCACCCGTGCGCCATCCACGGCCGTCAATGACTTGCTCGTTGGCAAGCACCGTCTGGTCGACCGGATCCCAATTCACCACTTGCGTCTTTTTGTAGGCGATGCCTTTTTCCAGCATGCGCAAGAAAAGCCATTGGTTCCATTTATAGTATTCGGGCTGGCAAGTCGCCAGTTCCCGCTTCCAGTCAATCGCAAAACCCAGCGATTTGAGCTGCTTTTTCATGTAGGCGATGTTGTCATACGTCCATTTTGCAGGTGGCACGCTGTTCTGGATTGCCGCATTTTCCGCAGGCAGGCCGAAGGCATCCCAACCCATTGGCTGCAACACGTTATAACCCTTCATTTTATGGTGGCGCGTGAGCACATCGCCAATGGTGTAGTTGCGCACGTGTCCCATATGCAGTTTGCCGCTGGGGTAGGGGAACATCGAAAGGCAATAGTACTTGGGTTTGCCGGCACTATAAGTTGCCGTAAACGTGTCGCTGGCTTCCCAATGGGTTTGAGCGTCTTGCTCGATTTGCTTGAAAGGATATTGCTGTTGCATCGTTTTGCAAGGGTGGGGTAAATAAAAACGCTATTATACTTGAAGCGGCTATCGCCGAGGAAATCACGAAATCAGTCGTTGGGCGCTTCTTTAGGCTGACTGTTGAGTGACTGCCATTGCTCACGGTTCATCAAAGCGATAGCCTTGCCTTTGTAGGGTTGGGCAAATTCGTAAGCGTGCTGTTTTGCATCCTTGAAATCATCAAAGAACAGAATGACCTTACCCTCTGGGTGCTTTGCAAACCAAGCAGCGATAGTGGCGTGAGTAACGACTTCAGGCGACTGCGTCAAGCGCCCAAGGAAATTATAGATGCCGGGGTAGCGCCCCAAATATGCGACTGGGATATGTTTTTCTTCTAATAATTTTACCTGCTTACTGATTGGTCTAACATCATAAGCATCTCCAGCAGCTAATAGCAGGCTACCTACTAAAGTAACGGTTACCAAAGCGGAAAATATGGCCAGATACTGCATCGCAACAGAACAGTTGGTTGGGCGAGTTAAATAAATACCAATGGCATATAGCATTAAAATACCACCAAGCCAGGCTGGTAGTTGATATAGCCATTCGGTGGCATGATGGTGTGAAAGAGCGTAACTTGGCAACCAAAGCAAAATGGCGCCCAGCATGAAGGTAATGATGCAGACTGGCAATAGCTGAGCTCGTGTGACTTGTGGGGTATTTTCAATATAACGAGCAATTAAAAGGGCGAATGCCGGGAATATGGGAAGAATATAATGTACTTGTTTGCCGCTGATGAGTGAGAACCCTAACAATACTGGCAGTGCCCAGGCGGTGGCGAAGCGCACCCCTGTTTCCTGTTTGATGCTGTGCCTGCTAAATAGCCCTTTCCAGAACGTGCCCCACAATAGCCAGGGAAACAGTAATATGGGTAAGATAACTGTGTACCACCAGAACGGGCGTTTGTGTGCGAACGAATCCACCATGCGGTCAGCGGTTTGCCCCCAGAAAATCGCGTGCTGGTAAACCTCGCCGCCGCGTATGCCTGCGGGGATGGCCCAGAATAATGCGATGACAATCCCGGTCAGCACACTATAAAGAATAGGCAGATACCAGTTTGTGGCGCTCAGGTTTTTCTTGCTCCACCAGGGCGCTAATAGCGCAACTGGAAGCAACTGCAATAGTATCGTTGGACCTTTTGCCAGCAAGCCACCGCCAATTGCTAATGTCAGTAATAACCAGCCTTTTTTGCTGGTTTCTTGTAGGCTGATAATTAGCCCAAGCACACCCAGGGCTGTAAAAAATGCAATCAGCATATCGAACATTAATGCGGTGGTGTAAACCATCCATAAGCCGCTTGCCAGCAGGATAAAAGGGGCGTTGCGTGCGACAGTAAGGCGCTCAGGCCATAATCTGATTGCGATGGAGCGAGTTAAAAATATTGTGGCTAATGCGAACAGAGAAGGCACTAAACGTGGCCACCAGTCATTGACGCCAAACACCCTCCAGCCTAGATTGATGAGCCAGAATAGCAAGGGAGGCTTGTGGCTGTAAGCGACACCATTGAGATAGGGAACGAGATAATCCCCATTAAGCCACATATTCCAGGCCACAGTGACATAGCGCGTCTCATCAATGGGGAAGTAGGAACGGCTTATCAGCCCCATGAAAACCAAAAAGACCCATAGCAGCAGGATTTGTATCTGGGTCTTTTTAAGCATATGGGGTTAAGTGGAAACTGCGGTTAAATCAGCGCGGCAAGAATCTTGTCGCGAATGATGCTCATATCTCCCAAGCCGTTGATCTTTACGTGTTTTGGGGCACCAGCCGCACCGCTTTTAGCCCAATTGGCATAATAATCCACCAACGGTTTGGTTTGGCTGTGGTATACCTCAAGGCGTTTTTTGACGGTTTCTTCCTTGTCGTCATCACGTTGCACTAAATCCTCACCGGTCACATCATCTTTGCCCGCCATTTTGGGGGGATTGAATTTGACGTGATAAGTGCGCCCAGATGCGGGGTGGCTGCGGCGTCCGCTCATACGTTCGATAATCGCAGTGTCAGGCACGTCTATTTCCACCACGTAATCAATCATTACACCAGCATCTTTCATGGCATCGGCTTGGGGAATTGTGCGCGGGAAGCCATCAAATAGAAACCCATTGGTGCAATCTGCTTCCTTAATGCGTTCTTTGACTAGCCCAATAATCACCGCGTCCGGTACCAAACCGCCGCTATCCATATAGCCTTTGGCTTCCAATCCAAGCTGTGTGCCGGCTTTTACCGCAGCACGCAGCATGTCGCCGGTAGAGATTTGCGGGATATTGAAGTGTTCTTTAATAAAGGTGGCCTGTGTGCCTTTGCCGGCACCAGGCGCACCAAGTAAGATGATGCGCATAAAAGCTCCCTGATAAACTATATATTATAGCAGCGAGAATTCAAACTGAGCGCATATGCTGGTCTTCTAACAGTCAAGTCAAGCTTAATAGCCCAAACGGGCTAATGAAAATAAGGGAGAGCTGAAGACAGCTACCCTAACGGGCCATTGTTCAAATCATGCTAAAAGATAAAATGCATCTAAGTAATAAAGCAGTAAGCAAATATAACTATTAACTTAAATTTTAGATCACAAGGGAATTTATCATGTCAAGACTGATTGTAGGATTGCTGGCGCTTGGGCTGTCATTTGCAGTGAATGCAGCTCCAGTACAGCTAAAGTTTGATGGGTTGAATACGACTACATCTACCAATGTACAAATAAATGGTGCGACCAAATCAGTGGCAATGGGAAGCTATAATCTGACGGAAAAAGGAACCCCTAACCAATCCTTGGTAGGCTTTTGCGTAGATCCATTTGAAACTGCCAACTACAATTTTACCACTTATGATAAATCTAGCCTGGACGCATCAGACTTCCGGGATAAAAACGGTGTAGTACGTAGTGCCGCTGATGGTGGTGCTCGTTTATCCAATGTACAAAAGCTATTTGATAACGCTTATGCAACATTAGGTTCGGATGCGATTAAAACTGCAGGTTTCCACCTGGCGTTGTGGGAGATGTTCAATGACAACCTTAACCTGACGGCTGGTGATGTGCGAAAAGTTTCAGGAACCAACGCAAATGTTGTGTCAGCCGCACAAGGTTTCTTGAATAGCTTAGCGGGCTGGAATGTTAAAAATCTTTACTCTTTGACGATGTATTCTAGCTTAGATCATTATGATTTCAACTGGTGCAAATGGGTACCTGGCTATCAAGATTTCCTAGTGGCTAAACTGAATCCACCTACTCAAGTACCTTTGCCAGCTGCGTTGCCTATGTTGTTCTCCGCCCTGGTTGGTTTGGGCCTGATGGGCGGTCGCCGTAAAGTTTAAGCAGCGAAACGGCGAACTAGGTAGTTAGTAATCGCCACATAGTCTGCCACAGATAGGTTCTCAGCGCGAAGCTGAGAACCTATTTTTATTTGTGCAAAGTCATCGTCGCTCAGGAACGGTTTAAGTGTATTGCGAATTGTTTTGCGGCGTTGAGAAAATGCGGTTTGTACCACCTGACTAAGCAGCGCTTCATCTATAGCTGGATATGGCAGCAGGGCGTGGGGGATGCAGCGCACAAACGCAGATTCAACCTTTGGAGCAGGGTCGAATGCCTCTGAGGGCACGGTCAACAAATATTCCATCCGTAAGCGATATTGCAGCATGACAGACAAGCGGCCATATTCAGGTGTCGAAGGTGCTGCCACCATGCGTTCCACTACTTCTTTTTGCAGCATGAAGTGCATGTCGATAATTTGCCCGGTATTTTCTAGCAATTTAAACAGAATAGGGCTGGAAATATTGTAGGGTAGGTTGCCTACGACTCTTATTCGCTTACCTATGTTGTTGAAATCGAATTTCAGTACATCTGAGTCGTGAATGGTGACTTTCTCGGTCAGATAAGTTTTTTGCATCCAGGCGATAATGTCTCGGTCAATTTCTACTACATGTAAATGATTTAAATGCTTAAGCAAAGGTTGTGTCATTGCACCTAGCCCAGGGCCGATTTCCACCATTAAATCATTCGGTTGTGGGTTAATTGAGCTAATAAGTGCACTAATGATGGCTTGGTCCGTAAGGAAGTTTTGCCCAAAACGTCGTTTTGCAATATGAGTTTTCATCTAAACATGGTTCCAAACGGCGTTTCAGTGCAGCCTAACTTCGTGGGTGGCTGCGATTTTAAGCCACGTGAGCGGGCAGCCGGAGCTAAACCGTTTATTGGCGAAATGTTTCATGGATGCGTCTTGTGCGCTAATTCAATCGCCAAGTCGATCGCTGCAACCAAGCTACCGGTGTCTGCCTTCCCAGTGCCAGCGATATCCAGCGCAGTGCCATGGTCAACCGAGGTGCGAATGATGGGCAAGCCCAGTGTGATATTTACACCATGGCCAAAGCTGGCATGTTTGAGTACCGGCAGCCCTTGGTCGTGGTACATCGCAAGAAATGCATCCGTTTCCTGCAGATTTTTTGATGAAAACATGGTGTCGGCAGGCAAGGCGCCCACGATATTCATATTTTCGCTACGCAATTTCTGTAATACCGGGTTGATCACTTCAATTTCTTCACGCCCAAGATAACCGTCTTCTCCCGCGTGAGGATTGAGTCCAGCGACCAGAATACGAGGTTGGCGGATTCCAAACTTGGAGATTAAATCTTTATGGAGAATGCGCAAGGTGTTTTCCAGATGCTGGGCCGTGATGGCGGCTGGGATCTGTGCAAGCGGCAGATGCGTAGTGGCTAACGCGACGCGCATGCCACCCCCAACCAGCATCATGACAACTTGTGGCGTGTGGGTGGATTCTGCCAGAAATTCCGTATGTCCGGTAAAACTAATGCCAGCGTCATTGATAATGCCTTTATGTATTGGCGCAGTTACCATGGCATCAAACTCGCCGTTTAAGCAGCCTTCAGTAGCTCGCGTCAGCAAACTTAGCACATAAGCGCTGTTATGTACATCCAGCTTGCCAGCCTGTACGGGTGCGTTGGTAGGTATATGCGCGATGCTGAGGGGGGTGCTGATGTCTGATTGATAAAAAGGCACTGCAAAATGTAAACTCAGCGATTCAGCACGTTGCGCTAGCAGTTTGGCATCGCCGATGAGGGTGATGCTGGCTTCAAAACGCTGATTCAACAGCTGTACACATATGTCGGGGCCGATGCCTGCGGGCTCTCCTGTAGTGATCGCGATGCGGGGAAACGTTGGATTCAATGGGTGAAAAAATTAGAATTTATCTTCAAGACGCAACTCTACATAGGCGCGGTCACGTAGCTCGCGTATCCAGTCTTCATAAGCCTCCTCGGATTTTCTGGTACGAATTTCCTGACGTGCTTTTAATCTGGTCGCTTCTTTGGTCATATCTTGTTTGCGGCGCTCAAGCACCTGAATGATATGCCAGCCGAACGGCGAACGCACTGGCGCACTGATTTGGCCCGGGGTCAATTCGTTCATGGCTTTTTCAAATGGGGGAACAGTATCGCCAGGATTGACCCAGCCTAAGTCCCCACCATTGTTGGCGCTGCCATCCTCGGAATATTGACGAGCCAAATCTTCAAATTTGGTACCGTTGTCCAAACGTTCTTTAATAGTGTCCATTTTATGCTTGGCATCTTTCTCGGACATCACTTCGGTCAGCTTGATCAAAATATGCCGTGCGTGGGTTTGTTCAACGACCAAGGTGGAATTCCCGCCGCGTTTGCCGGTCAGTTTAAGGATATGGAACCCACTGGGGCTGCGAATAGGCTTGGCGATATCGCCGACCTGCAGATCTTGCAGCTGTTCTAGAAACAGTGCGGGAATCTGCGATGGATTTTTCCAGCCCAGGTTGCCTCCTTCCAACGCATTTGGTGCATCTGAAACACTGGCCGAAACTTGAGCAAACGGTACGCCCGCATTCAGTTGTTTAACTGCATCCATAACTTTAGCTTTGGCTTTTTCCAAGTCTTCAGGGCTGGCATCTTCGGGTGTGCGAATCAGAATATGTGAAATCTCCATTTCACTTTGGTCGTCCTTGCGGTTGGCCTGCGTAGTGAGGTAGTTGTCTATCTCACTGTCCGATACGCTGATACGGTTTTCTACTTCTCTTTCTCTTAATCGGGAAATGGTAATTTCATTGCGGATATCTTCGCGAAATTTGCGGAAGCTAACGCCATCTTTGGCAAGTGCGGCCTTGAATTCCTCGAGACCTAACTGATTCTGGTCCGCTATTCGTTCGATTGTTTTATCCAACTGGCCATCATCGACTTTCAGGCCGGTTTGTGCAGCCAGTTGCAATAGCAGGCTATCAACGATCAAACGCTCTAATACCTGCTTTTCCAGTACCTCGGCGGAGGGTAGCTGTACTCCCTGCTTTCCCAATTGGGAGGTGACGGTTTTGATGCGGTCAGCTAGTTCCTGTTCGGTGATGACACTCTGGTCAACGATGGCGATAATGCGATCCATTTTGACAGCGTCATTGGCTGCTTCGCCAAGTGCTTGGCCAGAAAAAAAAGCGAGGATTAAAAAGATAAATCTGAGCGTCAATTTCATCGGTAGTAGTTTTGTTGCCTGTAAATGTTGGGTATTTCACTAGTACTTAAATAGCCTGGAATATCACGTCTGAGCAAATTAAGTGGGTTGGCGCCTATCGAGGCTAAGCCCCCCAACTCCAGTTGGAAGAATAGACCATAGTTTGCCGCAGCAGTTGCAGTTTCCACGCGTTGTATCACGGCACGTGCCTGCCAGCAGCCGGCATCATACTCTAATCCTGCCAAGCTTTCGATAAGCTTTTTCTCTCGCACGGAATAATTCATGCGGCCTACGCCATACCAGCCTCGGCTTAACGGCCACTGGCCGGAGGCGTTGACTTGCTCAAGCAAGTCCTGGGTGTAACGATAGGAGAAATTTAACAATTTTCCGGGCTCAGGGTTGTAACGTGCCAGAATATTGCTGCGCACCATTCCTTGATTGTCTGTGTTGTATTGCCAGAACGCATCCAGGTTCCATTGGTTGGAAAGCCGCGCAGACATGGCGGCAATCAAGTCAGAAGAGCTGTTATGTGTAACAGAACCGCCGGGTAAAGTCACTTTCTGGTCATCAAAGTAGTAGCGTTGCCCAACAGTGGCAGAAAAACGTTCAATACCACTGTTGCTATCGACCATGCGGGATGTAACAGCCAGGCTGAGCTGATTCGCGTTATTGATGCGGTCATTGCCAGTAAACTGGTTTTCAGTAAACAAGGTAGTCATGTTTAGGTCGGCCAGTGCAGAGTCAAACACTGGTAGCAAGTCCTGCTTTTTATATGGAATGTACACATAGAACAGTCTTGGCTCGATGGTTTGTGTGTAGCTATTCTTGACAATGTTCGTGTCACGTTCGAAATACAGGCCGCTATCCAGACTAAAGATGGGCAGGGTGCGCGAGTCGTTATTGTTGTTGATGCTCTGACCGTTAACGACGGAGTTGTTGTCATTCAGACTGTAATATGTATTGTGAATGCCAATCTTGGGGGTGATAAAACTATAGGCGTTTTCCATGGGCATGCTGACATTCGGGTATAGGGTCAGCCTGCTGCCAGTAGCGGCCAAAGGCGCTTTGCGATTGCGGTCAAAATAAGCCCACTGCGAATATAGGTTGCTTTCAAAAATGCGCCCTTGTCTGTTTGCGGTGAGCGTAAGTTGGGGTAGGCGCTCATAAGGGTAGTTTTTACCATCCAGTGTCTGGTATTTTTGTACCAGCCCGTTAAAGCGCCATACATCCCCCACGTAATCCACACGCCCTTCCTGCGGCAAATTGACGCGGCTGGTACTGATGATGCGGGTGGATAATTCAGAAAAATATTGGTCATCCGAGACTTTCTCGATGTTATACCCCGCTGACCAGCCGGATCCCAGGTTGTGGTTATGGCTGATATTGGCATAATAGCGTTGCCCGCCATTTAAATTGTCGTTGTTGAGATATTCCAGACTATCGATCCCTGAATAGTTTTCATCCAGATATCTGAACTCGCCTTGTAACTGCGCCCCGCGTTTGCTGAGATAGCGCACACCTACAGTGGCATCCATGTCGGGTGCGATATTGATATAGTAAGGAACCAGCACCTCGAAACCACTGCGTGTAGTCGAACCAACAATAGGGCTTAATAGGCCTGATTTTCGTTCATTATTGAAAGAAAAGCTTAACCAAGGGGTGTAGAGTAAAGGCACGCCCTTGAATTCAACGTAGGCGTTTTTAGCGGTGCCAGATTGGGTATAGTCGTTTAGTTCGATTTCACTGGACTTGATGTACCAGTCATCCACGCCAGCCTCGCAAGTGGTATAACGCGCATTCAACAGGCGTTTTTTGTCCTGGCCTTCAAACAGGACCGCCTTGGCATCGCCGCGTGAAGAGTTAAAACGTGGGTCCAGAGAGGATTGACCAATCGGCCTGGCTGCATCACGAAAGTCGTCCTGATACAACCGTGGGTCGTCTGTGAGTACGGTTTGGCTGTTGAGTAGCTTTGATTGCGTATAGACCGTAGGGTCGTTGCGTGGTTTGGGTCTGTTTTCGTTAGTGTTGAGTTGTTTGTTGAGCGTGATTCTGGCATCATGCATTTCGCCGATACTTTCCGACAAGCGCATTTTGAGCGCAGGGCCTTTGAGTTCACTCTCTCCCAGGTCGATGCGCGCATTGCCGTTGACCTGCAACTCATCGTTTTCTATATCATATTCGATGGTGTCGCCATAAACGCTTTGCTCGCCTTTGCGAACGACGGCGTTACCTTCTGCGCGCATTTTGCGGTCTAAGTAGAGATTAAGTTTATCCCCTTCGATTTCAATCGCACCGGGCTGTGCTTCCGGGGTGATTGTTTCCGGCACTTTGGATAGCTCCAGAGTCATGGTTTCGGCCTGGATGGGCAAATGCACAAACAGGCAAAGCAGCGCCAGCAAATGCACCGCACGAAAGTTGAAAAAACGAGTTATTTTCAATGAAAAAACCACATGTTTAGAATACGAAAAAGCGCTTTAATGCTATGTTTTGCGCGCGAGTGTTAAAATCGCATAAAAGCGCGTTTTAATCAATCAAAAAATAGGCTTTAGGTAATTTAAAAAGGATAGCGGTGGATAGAAAATCACAACTCGAAGCATGGCTCAAACAAGTGTTGCCAGCACAGCAATATACACTGACGACCGCGTCTGCCGATGCCAGTTTCAGACGCTATTTCCGCGTACATCTATTGGATTTAACGTTGATCGCGATGGATGCGCCGCCGCCGCAAGAGGATTGTCGTCCGTTTGTACGTATTGCCAAGTTGCTGCTGGAGGCCGGTTTGAATGTGCCGAAAATCGTAGCGGAAGACGTGGAGCATGGCTTTTTGCTGTTAAGCGATCTGGGTGATACCACGTATCTGTCACAGTTGAATCAAGATAACGCCTCCAGGTTGTATGCCGATGCAGCCGATGCGTTGATCAAGTTGCAACTGGCTTCCAAGCCGGATGTGCTGCCACCGTATGACGAGGCTTTGCTGACGCGCGAACTGAATCTGTTTCCGGATTGGTATATCAGCAAGCATTTGGGCATTGCTCTGGAAGCCAAGCAGGACGCGGCGCTCAGGGCAGTGTTTGAGATGCTGAACAAGAACATTTTAGCGCAGGGGCAAGTCTATGTGCATCGTGACTATCACTCGCGTAACCTCATGATTACACAGGAAAACAATCCAGGCGTGCTGGATTTTCAGGACGCTGTTCACGGCGCGATTACGTATGACTTGGTCTCGCTGCTGAAAGATGCCTATATCCGTTGGGATGAAGAACAGATTATTGACTGGACCGTGCGTTTCTGGGAAAAGGCGCGCAAGGCTGGCTTGCCTGTGCCGCAGGATTTCGGCCAGTTCTACCGCGATTTCGAATGGATGGGCGCGCAGCGTCATATCAAGGTCCTGGGCATTTTTGCGCGGCTGTATCATCGAGATGGCAAGGACGGTTATCTGAAAGACATGCCGCTGGTGATGGAATATCTGCGCAAAGCATGCGGGCGCTATGTGGAACTGCGGCCGCTGCTGCGTCTGCTGGATGCGCTGGAAGGCAAAGTGCCGCGGCCGAAATATGTGGTGTAGCTTATGAAAGCCATGATATTAGCCGCAGGACGGGGTGAGAGAATGAGACCGCTCACCGACCATACGCCAAAACCTTTACTCAAGGTTGGCGGCAAGCCGCTTATTGTGTGGCATCTGGAGCGTTTGGCCCAAAGCGGGTTTAAAGAAATCGTCATCAATCACGCACATTTGGGCAGCCAGATCGAAGCCGCACTTGGGAACGGCGCAGCTTGGGGCGTGTCGATAGCGTATAGTCCGGAAAAAACCGCGCTGGAAACGGCAGGCGGCATTGCCAATGCGCTCGATCTATTAGGCACAGAACCGTTTCTGGTGGTGAATGGTGACATCTATACTGAAATGGACTTCAAAAGCACTGCCCTGCAAGCCAAGCAGGACGCGGCTTCCAGAGGCATTAAAAATCCTCGGGCGCATTTGGTATTGGTGGATAATCCGCCGCAACACCCGCATGGCGATTTTTCGATTGAGCATGGCACACTGAAACATGCGGGCGAAAAAATGCTGACTTTTTCCGGCGTAGGCGTGTATCACCCGGATTTGTTTGCGGAGGTGGTCAAAGGCCAGCCCGCAAAACTCGCGCCTTTATTGCGCCAGGCGATTGACAACAATGTGGCGACAGCCCAGTATTATCAAGGCGTTTGGCACGATATTGGCACGCCGGAACGATTAAAACAATTGGATGAAGCACTCACATGTTCGAACTGAAGGAATTTCAGCAGCGCCGCGCGCAGCTTATCAAATCGATGGGGGCAGGCATTGCCATTATCCCTACGACGCCAGAGATGATTCGTAATCGCGATTCACATTATCCGTATCGTTTCGATAGCTACTTCTATTATTTAACCGGATTCAAGGAGCCGGAAGCGGTGCTGGTGCTGGTGGCGGGTGATAGTCCTAAATCCATCTTGTTATGCCGTGATAAAGATGTTGAGCGTGAGATTTGGGATGGTTTTCGTTATGGGCCGGATGCCGCCAAAGCGGAATTCGGGTTTGACGAGGCTTATACTATAAGCCAATTGGACGAGCTGATGCCCAAGTTGTTGGCGAACCAGCCTGCGTTATATTTTAGTTTGGGTGCCGATAGCGCCTGGGATGCGCGCGTGACCGCTTGGCTGAATGCCGTGAAAAGCCAAGCCAGAAGCGGCGTACACGCGCCTGCTGTCGTGCAGGATGTACGCCAGTTAATCGATGCACAGCGTTTAATCAAGTCGCTCTACGAACAAGCAACCATGCGCCTTTCAGGGCGGATTGCGGCAGAGGCGCACAACCGCGCCATGCATCGTATTAAAAAATTGAAGTTCGAGTACGAAGTCGAGGCCGAGTTTCTGCATGAGTTTCGTCGCCACAACACCGTGCCTTCGTACAATCCCATCGTCGCGGGCGGCGCCAATGCTTGTACGTTGCACTACAACGCGAATAATTGCGCGCTCAAAAGCGGCGATTTATTGCTGATTGACGCGGGCTGCGAGTTGGATGGCTACGCCAGCGACATTACACGCACTTTTCCGGTGAACGGGAAGTTCAGTGCAGCACAAAAAGAGGTGTATGAAATGGTATTGGCAGCGCAAAAGGCGGCAATTGATGCAGCCAAACCCGGCAATCATTGGAATGCGCCACATGACGCGGCTTTGCAGGTATTGGCGCGCGGCCTGATTGATTTCGGCTTATGTAAAGGTACAGTAGAAAGCGTGCTGGAAAGCGGCGCGTATCGCCAGTTCTACATGCACCGCACCGGGCACTGGCTGGGGCTGGATGTGCACGATGCGGGCGAATATAAAGATAAAAGAGATCAATGGGTAGAGTTGCAGGCGGGGCATATGCTGACGGTGGAACCCGGCTGCTATATTCGGCCTGCTGATAATGTGCCGGAGCAGTTCTGGAATATCGGTATCCGGATTGAGGATGATGTGTTGATTACAGAGACAGGCAATGAGGTGTTGACCAAAGATGCTATCAAAACAGTCGCTGACATCGAGAAAGCGATGGTGGGCAATTGACTCATAATTTCCAACCTATCGTAATCATCGGGGCAGGGCCGGTCGGCCTGACCCTGGCGTTGAGCTTGCCATCCACTCAGCCGGTCATCATTCTGGAAGCGCGTTCACAAGAGGCACCTCAAGATGGACGGGCCCTGGCCTTGTCGCAAGGCACACGCCTGATTCTGGAGCGTTTGGGGGTGTGGGGTGCCATGGAGGCTGATACGGTAGCTATCAATACCATTCACGTTTCCCAGCGTGGCGGGCTGGGACGTGCGGTGCTGAAAGCGGAGGAGCATGGTTTGCCCAGTCTGGGTTATGTGGTCTCGTACAGCGCATTAAGCAAGGCGCTGAATACCATGCTGCCAAAAGCAAAGCACGTACAGGTGATTTATGAGGCCGCTGTAAGCAATGTTTCTCCTGGCGAGTATGTGGCTAAAGTTGTTTATGCGCACAATAATCAGGAGGAGGTAATAGAAACGCCTTTGGCCGTGGTGGCGGATGGTGGCCGTAGTTTGGCAGGTATCGCAGGCATTGAAAAAACGCATAAAGCCTATGGCCACGATGCGCTGGTGACCAAGGTGAGCGCCGAGATGCCACACAGCCACATTGCCTATGAACGCTTTACGCCGCAAGGGCCGATGGCACTGCTGCCGAATGGCGCGCGGGATTTTTCTTTGGTGTGGACAGGCGAGAAAGCGCGTATTGACGCGATCCTGGCCTTGGATGATGCGGAATTTCTGCGCCAGTTGCATGTTGCGTTTGGCGATCGGGTTGGACAGTTTGTAAGCGTGGGTAAGCGCATGAGTTTTCCCCTCCAGTATGCGACTTTAAAAACCAGCGATGCGCCGCATGTGGCGGTAATTGGCAACGCGGCACAGACCATGCATCCGGTGGCGGGACAGGGATTCAATGTCGGCTTGCGTGATGCAGTGAATCTGGCAGCTGAGATTGCCAAAGCGGAAAGCGCGCCGGGCAGCGCGCAAATGCTGGCAGCTTATCGGGATTCGCGCCATCGCGATACGCGCAGGGGCTTGCTGTTTACCGATTTTCTGGTGAACGTGTTCTCCAACGATATCGTCGGCGTATCTGCGCTGCGCGGCCTTGGGCTGAGTTTGGTCGATGTAATCAAGCCAGCAAAAAAACTGCTGGTAGAAAAGATGAGTTTTGGTGGATGACTAAGCAAATAGTAACCGATGTGGTGATTGTGGGCGCAGGTTTGGTGGGCTTGAGCGCTGCCGTGGCTTTGACCCATATCGGCAAGCGCGTGGTGTTGGTGGATGCCAAGCAGCCGGATTTCTCGGCGCCAGCCAGTTGGGATCAGCGTATTTACGCACTGACGCCGGGAAATATCCAGTGGCTGCGCAGTCTGCAGGTGTGGGATGCGGTGGATGAAAGTCGTGTCAATTCGATTCATGCCATGCGTTTATGGCATGACGACGCAGCGTTGCAACTGGATAGCATGGATGCGCATTTGCCTGAGCTGGGTGTAATTATCGAGCAGCAGAACCTGATGCATGCGTTCAGCACGCGCTTAAAAAACGATGCTCTGCAAGCCTTGTTCTATGCGGCTCCCAGAGGCATCGAAAATAATGATGATGGCATTGTGTTGATATTAAATGACGATACGTACATCCAAGCACAGTTGTTGTTGGGTGCGGATAGCGCGCGATCCTGGGTGCGTGACGCATTGGGTATCAATACGCGATTGCATGATTTTAAACAGACCGCGATAGTGGCGAATTTCAAGGCGGAAAAGTCCCATCAAGATGCCGCATATCAATGGTTTCGGCCACATGAGACATTGGCCTTATTGCCAATGCCGGGTCAGCATGTGTCGCTTGTGTGGGCGATGTCAACGCAATTGGCACAACAAAAGTTAATGCTATCGGCGCAGAAGTTTGCTGATGCAATCGATGAGGCTACAGCTCATATCCTGGGCGATTTGGTGCAGGTGACGGATGCAGCGGCTTTTCCATTAAAGCAACTTACTGCAGCGCAGTTTGTCTCACAGCGAGCTGTGCTGCTTGGAGATGCCGCGCATCAGGTGCATCCGATGGCCGGGCAGGGCGTCAATCTGGGCTTTCGCGACGTGGTAGAATTGGTGACTCAGTTGCAACAAGCGCATGCGTTGATGCCGATGGGAGATGCGCAATTGTTGCGGCGTTATGAGCGGGCACGCAAGGCAGACGTGATTGGCATGAATGTACTGACGACAGGTTTGGATACATTGTTTGCGACACAAGCCCCCGGCCTTCAGGCGCTTGTACAATGGGGTTTCAAGCAAGTCGGCCAGCGTGATTGGTTGAAAAAGAAACTGATTAGGCAGGCCGTAATTTAATTTTTTGAAAGTATGCATAATATGAAAATAACACGACTTTTGGCTCTGATGCTGTTGTTGGTAGCAAGTGCTTGGGCTGCGGCAGATGAAGTCAGCGTAAAAAAAGCAGTAGAGACTGCGTATCCAAAATTTAAAGTAGATAGCGTAGTAAAAACCCCATATGGCGGTCTGTATGAGGTGTTTATGGGCGGACAGATTGTTTATACCGATGAGAAGCTAACGTTTTTGATCGCTGAGGGAAGATTGGTAGACCCGAAAACCAAAAAGGATATTACCGGTGAACGTTTGGAAGAACTGACCAAGATTGATGTTAACAGCCTACCTTTAGATCAGGCGATTAAAGTGGTGAAGGGCAATGGCAGCCGCAAGCTGGTGGTATTTTCGGATGTGGATTGCCCATTTTGTAAGCGGCTAGAACAAAAGGAATTGACCAATATCACAGATGTCACTGTTTACACCTTTTTGTATCCGATTGAACAACTGCACCCGGATGCCGCGAACAAATCGCGCTTAATCTGGTGTGCCAGCAATCGGGTAAAAGCTTGGCAAGACTGGATTTTTAACAGTGTGCTGCCCAAGGTGGCAGGAACCTGTGAGGTTCCACTGGAGCGTGTGGGAGAGTTGGCGCGTAAGTATGGAGTGAACAGTACACCAACCCTGTTTTTTGCGGATGGACGCAGGATGTTAGGAGCGCAGCCTTACCCGGAGATCGAGAAGGCTTTACAGAACGCTACAAAGAAATAAAAAACCGGCTTTCGCCGGTTTCTCACTTGGCGGAAACTTTTTTATCCGACCACTTGACCCATTTTGAAGATGGGTAGGTACATCGCTACCACCAAACCACCAATCAGTGTGCCGAGCACGACCATGATCACCGGTTCCATCAGGCTGGATAATCCTTCTACGGCATCATCTACCTCGCCCTCGAAAAAGTCGGCGACCTTGCTTAGCATTGAATCCAGCGCACCTGACTCTTCACCGATGGCGGTCATTTGTAGCACCATATTGGGGAATACGCCAGCGTTTTGCATTGCAACTGTCAGGCTGGTACCTGTACTGATTTCGCTCTGGATTTTCTTTGTCGCATCATAATAGACACGGTTGCCAGTCGCACCCGCTACAGAATCTAGCGCCTCAACCAGCGGTACGCCCGCAGCAAACATGGTAGAAAGTGTGCGAGCAAAGCGTGCAATCGTTGCTTTGCGAATCACTTCACCAAAGATAGGTAGCTTTAACATCATTCTGTCCATCGTGGCCTGCATTTCTTCCGAGCGTTTCCAAGTATAAAAGAAGAACCACAACCCAAAACCGATGGAGCCAAAAATCGCCCACCACCATTTTACAAAAATGTCAGATATATTCATGACAACGACGGTGGGGCCTGGCAGATCCGCACCAAAACCAGAGAACAATTCTTTGAAGGCAGGTATGACGAAAATCATGATTACGGCCGTGATGACAAATGCTACGACAATAATCGAAATCGGGTAAATCAATGCGGATTTGATCTTGCCTTTAATTGCCTGGATTTTTTCTTTATAGGTGGCCAAACGATCCAACAAGGTATCCAGAATACCCGCTTGTTCACCTGCATTAACCAGGTTGCAGAATAGGTTATCGAAATACAATGGATATTTTCGGAACGAAGCGCTCAAACTGCTGCCTGTTTCCACATCCGCCTTAATATCCCCTAAGAGTTTTGCTACCGCTGGATTGCTATGACCTTTGCCAACGATGTCAAACGCCTGGAGCAAAGGCACCCCCGATTTCATCATGGTGGCAAGCTGACGGGTAAACAGAGTGATATCTTTATCAGTGATTTTCCCCTTTGATGCAAAGCCACTTTGTTTTTTAACTTTTGTGACCGTGATGCCCTGACGTCGGAGGGTGGCGTTGACGACAGCCTCACCAGCGGCGCGCATTTCACCTTTTAAGACTTTACCTTTCTTGTCTTTGCCTTCCCATTGGTAGGTAATTTGTTTAGCTGGGCTTGCGGCCATAACGTGTCCTTATCAATAAAGCAGCGAATAGTTTATAAAGAAAAAAGGGTTACTCATTAGTTACCGCTTCCACTTCTTCAATAGAAGTGAGTCCCTGAATTGCTTTCATTATCCCTGACCGGCGCAAATCATTTACACCTTCCAGTTTGGCTTGGTCTGCAATGTCATGCGCAGTGCCGTTTTTCATGATAATTCGGCTGATGGCGTCAGTTATCGGCATGACTTGGTAGATACCTACCCGCCCTTTGTAGCCGCCGGTACACATCTCACAGCCACTCTCTTTGGCAGCATAGAGTTGGAACGGCTCTTTGAAGTCATCTTCAATAAACCCAATCTGCAGTAATGCCTCTTTGGGTGGCGTTTCGATGGGCAATTTACAGTTTTTACAGAGCCTGCGAGCCAAGCGCTGAGCAGTAATCAATGTCACTGCAGAAGCGATATTAAACGGCGCCACGCCCATGTTCATCAGGCGGGTAAGTGTAGATGGCGCGTCGTTGGTATGCAGCGTAGAAAGTACCATGTGACCTGTTGACGCAGCCTTGATAGCCATGTCTGCAGTTTCCAGGTCGCGAATCTCACCGATCATGATGACGTCAGGATCCTGTCGCAGGAAGGATTTCAATGCGGCTGCAAATGTAAGCCCTTGTTTGTCATTGACGTTGACTTGGTTGATACCGGGTAAAGGGATCTCGGCAGGGTCTTCTGCTGTAGAGATGTTGATATCTGGCTTGTTTAGGATATTCAAGCACGTGTAAAGGGACACTGTTTTCCCGGAGCCAGTAGGGCCTGTCACCAGTACCAATCCATAAGGCCTGCTGACAGCCTTTAGTAATGCTTCTTTTTGAAGTGCTTCATAGCCAAGCGCCTCAATGCCTAGTGTGGCGCTGGTCGGGTCCAAAATACGCATCACAATTTTCTCACCATGAATCAACGGCAGGGTACTGACGCGAAAATCGATTGCGCGTGTTTTGGATAACGCCAATTTCATGCGACCGTCTTGCGGGATACGTTTCTCTGATATATCGAGATTGGAAATCACCTTGATACGCGAGGCCAGTTTCTCTTTGATAGCGAGCGGCGGCTGAGCAATGTCGCGCAGGATGCCATCAACACGGTAGCGTATGCGATAAAATTTTTCATATGGCTCAAAATGCAGGTCAGAAGCGCCCATGTTGATGGCATCCAATAGGATTTTCTGCAAATACTTTACAACCGGTGCATCATCAACCTCTTGCGAGATGTCAGTTTCTTCTTCAGGCGCCTCGCCTCCCAAGTCCAAATCGAACTCATCACCTGTGTCGAGAGATTTTAAAGTGGTATCCTTGGATTCCACAACCTTATCAATGAGTCGGCCTAGCTTGTCATCTTCAACAATCACCGGCGACAAAGTCATGCCCATCTGGAACTGCACGCTATCTAATGCGTGCAGGTTGGTCGGATCAGATATGGCGACGAATAACACGTTGTTTCGGCTTTGCATCGCCAGAACACGGTTAGCTTGCATCAACTTGATATCAATGGATTTTGCGGGGAGATAATCAAGATTCAACGCATCCAGGTTGAACTGGGGAAAGCCGAAGGCTTTAGATGAGGTTTCAGCGATTTTTTCCGCAGATACCTTTTTGCTGGTGATGACTGCTGAGATGAAAGGAACACGCATGGTATTCGCCTGCGCTTGTAAAGCGTTTGCATCTGCTTCTGTCAGCAAGCCCTCCTGCATAAGCATGCGGGCTAGCCCGCTTAGTTTTGTCGTTGTTGCTGTAGCGGCCATTTTTAACTCAAATTTAATTGAGCTCTCTCATTTTTAATGCAATTAGTGACCTATTCTATATAAACTATTGTGCCAAAACAACATTTTAATAGGCGCTTGACCGGTCATTTCACCTGTTTTTTGTTGAAAATGATGCATTTTGGCAACTATGCGACAGCAAAAATACACATGGCGACAATATATGACCTAACTGCAAGATTGTGCTTGACTTTTTACAATTTGTAACATATAAAGCGTGCAGGTGTTTGAATTCGAGCTTATGCTAGCCGTCTTTAATTTAAGTTCTTGAATTTAGTATTATCGCGACTTGAGTTCTTGAGACAAACTTTTTTGGGGCGCCCCCCAGTGATATATGTAAGGAAGTAGAAATGGCAACAGGTACCGTAAAATGGTTTAATGATTCAAAAGGTTTTGGTTTTATTACTCCAGACGATGGTGGCGATGACTTATTCGCGCATTTTTCCGCGATTGTGGAGTCTGGCTACAAAAGCTTGAAAGAAGGCCAACGCGTTAGCTTTGACGTGACAGAAGGTCCTAAAGGCAAGCAAGCCTCAAATATTCAAAAAGCTTAAGTTTTAAGATATTTAGCAGTATCAAATAGTAGAACGGCTCGCATCGCGAGCCGTTTTTTTATTTAACCTAAATCGGGTTCTGGCAGATCACAAAACATCCGCTTTAAACCCTCCGGCCAGCTACGACGCAGTTGCTTAAAGTACAGGTCATCATCAGCGACACTGCGCTTGTTGGCTGCGCTAAAGCTATTGGGAGTTCTACGGAAGGGTTGCTGCGTATCAATGACCAGAATATGGATTTGATCGAAGACTGGCGGAACAGCTTCAGGAAAAACCGCATCATCATCTTGCGGTTTTCCAGCCTACAGGAAACTCCAGACGGCGTGGGCCGGTTATCTTCCAGCACATAAAAGGTATCTTCAGCCGCGCCCACTCTTGGGATGAAAGGATGCGTGGAATTGGGTCGAAAGGAATCAGGCGTTCCGAACCGGCATCTTCACCATAAACATTGAATGAGATAACAAGGCGGCGGAACAGTAGCTCGGCTTCCTGTGCTTTGCGTGTTGTACTAAATGATGGTTTGAATATGGCTACATGCTGGCGATGATTTCGTCACCAAATTCTGCGGTACCTACTTGTGTCGCCCCTTCCATCTGGCTGGAAAAGTCCCCAGTCACACGGCCAGATTGAATCGCTTTGCCCACTCCTTTCAAAATCAGATCAGCGGCTTCTATCCAGCCCATATGGCGCAGCATCATTTCGGCGGAAAGAATTAGTGAGCTTGGGTTGGCCAGGTTTTTTCCGGCGATTTTGGGTGCAGTGCCGTGTGTGGCTTCGAACATCGCCACGGTGTCGCTCAAGTTAGCGCCCGGCGCAATGCCGATACCGCCCACTTGCGCCGCCAGCGCGTCACTCATATAGTCACCGTTCAGGTTCAATGCGGCTACCACGTCGTGATCTTCCGGATGCAATAAAATCTCCTGCAAGAATGCGTCAGCGATGCAATCCTTAATCACAATGCCATTCGGCAGTTTGCACCATGGACCGCCGTCAATCTCCACTGCACCAAATTCTTCCTTGGCGAGTTGATAGCCCCAGTCACGGAATCCGCCTTCGGTGAACTTCATGATGTTGCCTTTGTGCGTAATGGTGACGGATTTGCGTTTGTTATCAATGGCATACTGAATCGCTTTGCGAATCAGACGCTTGCTGCCGTCGATTGAAACGGGTTTGATGCCGATAGCGGAGGATTCCGGGAAGCGGATTTTCTTGCGCACGCCCATGTCACTCAAAAACTGGATGACTTTCTTCACTTCGTCGGTACCCGCCGCCCATTCGATACCCGCGTAAATGTCTTCCGTATTCTCGCGGAAAATCACCATATCCGTCTTTTCCGGGTGTTTTACCGGGCTGGGTACACCCGTGAAATATTGCACCGGGCGCATGCACACATATAAATCCAGTTCCTGGCGCAGCGTCACGTTCAGCGAACGGATGCCGCCGCCTACCGGCGTGGTCAACGGCCCTTTGATGGAGATGACATACTCCTTCAGCACTTTCATGGTTTCATCAGAGAGCCAGGTATCCTTGTCATACACCTTGGTGGATTTCTCGCCCGCATACACTTCCATCCAGGAAATCTTGCGGGTGCCGCCATAAGCCTTGTCTACAGCGGCATCCACTACTTTTTGCATCGGCGGGGTAATGTCCACGCCAATCCCATCGCCTTCGATAAACGGGATAATGGGGTTATTCGGCACATTCAGCGTATTATCCGCATTGACCGTGATTTTTTGGCCATTAGCTGGCACATTTATTTTAGAAGCCATTACAATTCCTTCATGTTAGTGCTATTCAATAAACCTTTTAACGTCGTATGCCAGTTTTCACCGCATGAAAAGCATGCCACGTTAAAAAATTTTATTCATATTCCGGACGTTTATGCTGCAGGGCGTTTGGATACCGATTCGGAAGGTCTGCTTATTTTAACCGATGACGGCGCACTACAACACAAACTCAGTCACCCAAAGCACAAAGAAATCAAGACTTATTGGGTACAAGTGGAAGGCGCGCCCACCGATGCTGACCTTCAGCCGCTGCGTAAAGGGGAGGATTTGGGCGATTTCGTCACGCAACCGGCACAGGTGCGGCTGATGGATGAACCGGCAGGGTTATGGCCACGCAATCCGCCGATACGCGAACGCAAAGCCATCCCCACAAGTTGGCTGGAAATCAGGATTTCTGAAGGAAAAAATCGCCAGGTACGCCGGATGACCGCTAAAATAGGCTTTCCCACGTTGCGGCTGATTCGTTATGCGATAGGGAGCAATACGCTTGAGGGTATCCCGGTAGGTGAATATAAGGTAATTTAAACATGAAGCCAGTTGTGATTTTTCGCCATGCCCGCACCGAAGGACCGGGCTATCTAGCCACTTTCCTGGATGAACAAAAGATACCTTGGCAGCTTGTCAAAATAGATGCGGGGGAGCCAGTCCCCGCGTCCATATTGCCTTTCAGCGGCTTGGTGCTGATGGGCGGACCGATGAGCGTGAACGACGACCTGCCGTGGATTCCGCCGTTGCTGGATCTGATTCGCCAGTCAGTGCGTCAAGATATTCCCGTCCTCGGGCACTGCCTTGGCGGACAGCTTATGAGTAAAGCGCTAGGCGGTGTGGTCAGCAAGAACCCCATCAAGGAAATCGGCTGGGGCGTGGTAGAGGTGAGTGACAATGCACAAGCCAGAAAATGGTTCGGCGAACTGGAGAAGTTCAACAGCTTCCACTGGCATGGCGAAACCTTCACCCTGCCGGAGGGTGCGATACATCTGCTTTCCAGCGCCTATTGCCACAACCAGGCCTGGGGCATCGGCAAGCATCTGGCGTTTCAATGCCACGTGGAAATGACGGCGGACATGATAAAAACCTGGTGCGAGGTGGGTGAGGATGAGCTGCAAGAAGCTGCCGCCAGCCCAGGAGTACAGCAGGCTGTCGAGATGCAGCAGAATTTAAACACGGATTGCGTTTCCCTGAATCAGGTCGCCAAGCAAGTATATAGCGAATGGGTGAAAGGCTTGCAAATTTAAAAAGATTTCAAACGCCAATTTGTTCATTATCAACACCATCGGTCTGGAAGCCGCATCCAGATTGGCTTGCAGGGCAGTTATTTTGGTAATGAACATGCGCGCATGCGAATCAACTCTAATCCTGCGGCTGAAACTATAATGCTGGCATAACGAGTAGGTATCGAATTTTGCAAAAATCCAAAACCAATCAAGTACGCATCAACGCTGGCGTATGGCGCAGCCGCATCATCAAGTTTCCGGATGCGGAAGGTTTGCGCCCGACGCCGGACCGTGTGCGGCAAACGCTGTTCAATTGGCTGGGGCAGGATTTGACCGGTAAAACGTGTCTGGATTTGTTTGCAGGCACTGGGGCGCTGGGGTTCGAGGCGCTTTCACGCAATGCAAAAAACGTGATGATGGTAGAGTTTTCTTCCGTAGCTTTCAAAAGCCTGCAACAGAATAAAACTTTGCTGCAAGCGGCAGCTGCGCAGATTCTGCAGCAGGATGCTTTGCAGTTTTTGCAGCACAATGCGCAAAAGTTCGATGTGATTTTTTGCGATCCGCCCTACAACAAAGGCTGGTTGGACAAGCTGCTGCCATTACTGAAGTCGCATTTGGCCGAAAATGGCGTGCTATATGCTGAGACAGAGTATGCCGTGCAGGAAAACGACGATTGGCTAGTGATAAAACACGGCAAAGCAGGCGCGGTGTATTATCATTTGTTAAAATCCAAATATTAACGAATGGTAAAGCCTATGAGCAAGAATCGCATCGCAGTTTACCCCGGCACCTTTGACCCTATCACTCTGGGGCACGAGGATGTTGTCCGGCGCGCAGCGGATTTGTTTGACGAGGTGATTGTGGCCGTGGCGGGAAGTACCAATAAAAGCACGCTTTTTACGCGGGATGAACGTGTGGCCTTGGCGCAAGGAGTGTTTAATGCCAGCAACATCAAAGTGGTGGGTTTTGATGGCTTGCTGATGCAGTTTGTGCAAGATCAGGGTGCGCAGATGGTGATTCGCGGCCTGCGTGCGGCAAGCGATTTCGAGTATGAGTTTCAGCTGGCCGGCATGAACCGCAAGCTGTACCCCAGGCTGGAGACCTTGTTTCTGACGCCCGCGGAGCAATATATGTTTGTATCATCTAGCCTGGTGCGCGAAGTGGCCAGATTGGGTGGTGATGTGAATCAATTCGTATCGCCCACGGTGGAAACGGCTATTTTGAAGAAATTGAAGGAATAGGTTTGGCGCTTTACATTACCGATGAGTGTATCAACTGCGACGTGTGCGAGCCCGTGTGCCCTAACAACGCGATTTCGCAAGGGCAAGAAATTTATCTGATAGACCCTGACCTATGCACCGAGTGTGTAGGGCACTACGATAAGCCGCAATGTCAGCTGGTGTGCCCGATAGATTGCATCCCCTTCGACCCGGAGCATAAAGAGACAAAAGAACAGTTATTGGAAAAATATCAACGAATCTGGCCAATGAAAAAGGAGCAGGCATGAGAATCTTGCATACCATGCTGCGTGTGGGTGATCTGCAGCGCTCGATTGATTTTTACACCCATGTGCTGGGCATGAAACTGTTGCGCACACACGATTATCCCGATGGCGAATTCACGCTGGCGTTTGTCGGCTTTGGCAACGAATATGATAATACCGTGCTGGAGCTGACCTATAACTATGGCAAGACCAGTTACGAGATGGGCGGCGCGTTTGGTCATTTGGCTATTGAAGTGGATGATGCCTATAAAGCCTGCGAGCAGGTGAAGGCCAAAGGCGGCAAAGTGGTGCGCGAAGCCGGGCCGATGAAGCATGGCACGATAGTGATTGCCTTTGTGGAAGACCCCGACGGCTACAAAATAGAGTTCATCCAAAAAGGGACCATTCAATATCCGACCAATGTCTAACCGAGAGCATTTATTGCATGCTGTCGAGGCTGCACTTGCAGGCGAGTGGGACAAATCCCACAGGATCGCGCAGGATTACAGCGATCCGATGGCAAACTGGATACATGCGGTGCTTCACAAGATTGAAGGTGATGTGTGGAACAGCAATTACTGGTACGCACGCACTGCGGGCAAAAGGTACGAGGATTTCGTCAGCCCGCAAGAGGAGCTGAAAGCTATCGCAAATTTACTTGGGTGATGCAAATCACCACAGCAAACTTTCCTGCCAATATTGTGGTGGCAACCACGTGGTTTGATTGACACTGCTGGCATCTATCGCGCCATGCGCCACCTGGTGCTTGACCGCAGCATCCAAATCAGATAACGACTTAGCATTAACCCCAATACGTGCGCCAATCGCGTTGTTATGCTGGTCCATCAAATCTATCGGACGATTTTTATATTCCATAATAATGGTGACAGCCCTGACTAATTTTGGTGTGGTCGTATAGGCTACTGCCGCGCTGGCCAGCGTGTGTCGATACGCATCCAGCGGGCCGTATTTGCCGCCTTCTAAGCCGCTGCTGTGGCAATGCCACCACACATAGCCCAGCACAAAGAGCGCATATAATCCTATCAAGCCAAGCAGACGCAGCCCCCATTTTTTGAGATTCAATCGATTCAACAAGTGTACTTTCCTTCTTCCGGGAATCTGCAATTTTACAGGCAGAACACCCTACGCGGGCAACAACGGCCAGTGCAGGGTGATAACAGCGCAGGTTTTAATCTAGGGGCGCATTATGCGGTGTAGCCGGCATAAGCCGGGTTTTGTGTCGGCTTGTTGCTGATCTGGTACCAATCCACTCTGCGGGTGATGACCATGGTGAGCGCCAGTAAGCCAAATACCAGCAAGCTGCCCATCAGCAGGGCATTGTCTTCCGATTGCAGAATGCCATACAGCGCGCCGTACAAGGCGGTAAGCAGTGTGGCGAATATTGCGCCATTGGCTTTGCTTTTCAGCACAAAACTCAGGTAGTAGCCTAGCAAACCCACGCAAGCTAAGCTGGCAACCAGGTAAGATGCACCAAAGCTGATATGTTCCGATAGCGAAATCAGCAGCAGGTAGAACATCGCCATCGCCAGGCCCACCATGGTGTATTGCGCAGGGTGGATGCGCAATTGCTTCATCAGCTCGAAAATGAAGAACCCGGCAAACGTCAGGCCGATAAACAGCAAGCCGTACTTGGTGGCGCGGTCTGATTGGCTATAAACGTTGATAGGCTCGATAAAGCCGATGTTCAGTGATTCCAGGTTCAATGTGGTATTGCCAGTCTCCAGGCCATTGATCAACAAACTCTGGTTATTGCTGGAGATAGATGACACACGCCACTCTGCCTCAAAGCCCGCACTGTTGATCTTTTGCGTACTTGGCTCTGGCAGGTAACTGCCATTAAAGTGCGGGTGCTGCCAGCTGGAGCGCAGCAACACTTTGTTACTGTCGGCGATTGGGGTAAAGTCGAAGTTCTCCATCCCGCGTAAATTGAGTTTGAACGCAAAGGGAATCTCATGTGCCTGTGACATATCGATTTGCCCCAGCTCGGCATGAACGCCCTTGCCCAGAGCTTTCAACTGTGTGCCTTGCAAAAAGCCGATATCTTTTTCATCCCAGCTCAATGTCGGCTTATCGGTAAAACCACGTGGGTCACTCACGCCGATGCTCAGGTACGCTGGCTTTACGTACACCATGCCGCCTGCATGGCGGGGCAAAATCGGCTGGTTGAATTTAAAGCGTCCGTTAACTTGCCCGCCAAGTTGGTACATCAACGCCTTGTATATCCCTAATTGTTTGTATTGATTGGTGAATCCGCCTTCCAAATTCAATGTCTCAGGCAGGATATAGACGGCTTGTGCGTCTTGGTGAATCACGGTTTTCTTGGCGTTGTTCTCAGTAATGGTTTCCGGGTACTGTTCCACATACGGCACTACCAGTATCGGTCCGACGATGGTTTGCCTTCCCGCAGAGCTCAGCGCAATCTGGTTCTTGACGTCCTCCTGCCGGTACTGCCGCTCGTGGATCATCGAGTTGATATAACTCACCGCCCACGACATCAGCATGGTGAGAAAAAACACTCCAAGGACCTTGAAGATAAAAGTTCTGTTCATAGCATATCCCTTTAAGTTGTGTTGGAGCATGCAGAATAGAAAACGAGTGTGAAGTCTTGATGCGCCGAATGTGAAGTGAATGTGAAGAGGCTTAATGCAACGGCAATACCAATGTCGCAATCACGCCACCATCCGGATGGTTCTGCACTTGCACTGTGCCCCCATGCAGTAGCATCACTTCGCGCACAAAATTCAACCCTAAGCCTGTGCTTTTTTGGCCGTTGACGGGCCTGGGCAACGAGTAAAATTTGTCGAAGATCTTGTCCAGCGCATAATCGGGAATACCGGTACCGTGGTCGCGGATGCCGATGCTCACGGTTTTTTCTGTACTTGAAATACTTATCTCTATTGTAGAACCGTCCGGGCTAAAATCCAGCGCATTTTCCAGCAGGTTGGTGATGGCTTGCGCCAGCAAAAAGGCTTCGCCTTGTAAATGCACGTTTTTAGCATCGGCCTGCAAGCCAATCTGGATGCGGCGACTGGCGGCCTTGTCCTGCAGGTGCTGAATTTGGGTCTGTAGCAGTTCGACGATATTGATGCTGCTGGTTTGGGTAAGCTTCTGCTGGCTTTCCATCGTCGCCAAGCCCAGCATGTTTTGAATCATCTGTTGCAGGCGCGCGGTTTGCGTCTGGATGTTGCTCAAGAACCTTTGCCTGTCCATTGCCGGCATCTTGCCTTGCAGCAGTTCGCTGCTGGCCTGGATCGCCGTGATGGGACTTTTCAGTTCATGTGTCAACTGGTGGATATAATCCTGCACGTATTGTTTGCCGTCCAGTTCGTTGCGCATAGTGTGCATGGCCCTGGCCAATTCGTCCAGCTCGTCGTTGCTGGATGATGGCTGTGCGGCCTTCTTGCCCTGCGAGACGGCCACAGCATAATCACGCAGCCTGTGAATGGCACGGGTGAAGCGCCAGGTGAACAGCACGCCGATGATGACAGATAGTGCCAGCAGCAATGCGCCCCAGCGCAAAATTTTGGCTTGCGCGCGCTGAATGAAGGGCAATAGCGTGCGGTTTGGCTTGGCCACGGTGAGTGAGCCAATGATATTGCCGCCATCTTTAATAGGCGCGGCAACGTACATGATGGTATCGCCATCTTTTTCGCCTTCAACTACCGGGCTGGAACGTACGCCATATTTGCCGCGCAGCGTAAGGTATACATCGTTCCAGCGCGAATAGTCTTGTCCAAGGGCAAGATTGGCGGAATCGAACACGACGATGCCTTTTGCATCGGTGATATAGACGCGGTAATCCGCACTTTGCTTGGTTACGCCCCAAATATTGGCTTTGCTGGCATTGTGCTGGTAGTTCTTCAGGCTTTGCGCGAAATTGCCGGATTGCACCTGCCCGCCTTTGAAATCTTGTGTGGCCAGCGCAGCAAGCACGTTGGCGGTATCTACCAGGCTGTCTTCCATGGCCTGCCGCACCCCAGGTTTGACTTCATCCATAAATACGTTGAGAACGAAGAACGCGGCCAGGCCAACGATGACGAAATAGCCCAAAAAAATCTTCAGCGAGATTTTCATTTCAGCAAGCTATAGCCCATGCCGCGATGGGTGATGACGGCCTCGCACCCGGTATCGATGGCCTTGAGTTTGGCGCGTAGCGTCTTGATATGGGCATCCACCGTGCGTTCCAGCGTATCTTCCGCATTCGTCCAGACCAGGTCCATCAGTTGCGAGCGGGTATAGATGCGGCCAGGATGCTGCATCAACGTCTTTAGCAGACCGAATTCGTAGCGGGTGAGGTGCAGCCAAGTATTGTGGTATTGGATACGTGTACCATCGCTATCCAGCTTGAAAGCGTGCGTAGACACGGATTGGTGCGATTCCATTCTGCGCAGAATCGCCCTGATGCGCGCCAAGATTTCGCGCGGGCTGAACGGCTTGACTACATAATCGTCCGCGCCGATTTCCAGTCCGACGATACGGTCGATTTCATGATTCCTAGCAGTGAGAAATAATACCGGGATATTGGAAAAGCTGCGGATTTGCTTACACACATCGAATCCGGTGATGTCAGGCAGACCGACATCCAGAATGACCAGATCGAAAGGCTCTTTTTTTATTGATGCAATTGCATCCGTACCCAGCAGGCAGTGCTTGGTCTGCAGGCCAGCTTCCTGACAAGCGTATACGAGCGTTTCGGCAATGGCGGGCTCGTCTTCTACGATTAAAATAAACGGCATGGACGCATTTTAGACGAGTTTATGTGCCTTGAATATGCAAAAAAAAGCCCACTCGGTAAGGAGTGGGCGAGCGTGCAAATGATTAGGAGATACTAGCGTAATGGGGGGTCACGCCGTTATTTGCACATTAAGAAATTCGCTGTGTTCGGTTAGATCGCGCTGGATAGAGCGAAGTATTCCAGTTTGCCTTCGATCAGCACTAAGCGTGCGTCGGCCAGTTTGCCGTCATCTTGCTTGACCGCGTTGCGATATACCCAAACCACACCTTGCAATTCGCCATTTGGCTTTTTCAGGCTCAGTATTTGATCCGGGAAACCGAAGACTCTGGCTACCAGATCTGGCCTTGTGTTCTCCACTGCATCATAAAATTTGCTTTGAGACAGCACTTTGCCATTACCGCCTTGAGAGTTGTGTTGGAATCCGATTGCATTGGCTTGCATAGAGCCTAATACTAGGCCTGCACTTACCAAGCCACCTAAAATGGTTTTATTAATTAAAGCGTTCATGATTTACTCCTTTTTGCTACTGGTTAACTTGGAGTAACTATATCAACTCGGTATTGCAATTTAATGACGTGCGTGTAAACAAATGTAATTTTTTGTGTGAAGATGTAAGCGAAAGGCGCGCCAGAAACCGGCAGGCGGCCTATCAGTAATATAAGTGACAAGTGTCAGCTAAAGAAATCTTTCGCTTTATCTACCCAGCTTTTGTTTCGCGGGCTGTGCTTGCCAGCATCTTTTTGTGTGCTTTCTTCAAATTCGCGCAGCAGTTTTTTCTGATGCTCAGTGAGTTTGACAGGGGTTTCTACTGTGACATGCACCATCAAATCGCCGTGTTCACTGGAGCGCAGTGGTTTGATGCCTTTGCCGCGCAACCTGAATACTGCATCGGTTTGCGTCTCCGCCGGAATTTTCATTTTTGCGGCGCCATCCAAGGTTGGTACTTCAATCTCTCCGCCCAAAGCTGCCGTAGTGAAACTGATGGGCATCTCGCAATGCAGGTTGCCACCTTCGCGTTGGAAAATGCTGTGCGGTTTTAGATGAATCACCACATACAAATCACCGGTGGGACCGCCATTGATCCCTGCTTCACCCTCGCCAGAAAGGCGGATTCTGTCGCCTTCATCCACCCCAGCCGGAATTTTGACCGACAGGGTTTTTTGTTGCTTGACGCGACCTGCGCCATGGCAGCTTGGGCATTGGTCTTCGTGCTTGATCGTTTTACCGGCACCATGGCACTTGGGGCAAGTTTGCTGCACAGAGAAGAAACCCTGCTGCATGCGCACCTGACCATGCCCACCACAGGTGGAGCAAGTCGAAGCGGATTTGCCTGATTTAGCGCCAGTGCCGTGACAACTGTCGCATTCAGCCATCGCCGGTATGCGGATTTTGGTTTCGGATCCTTTTGCAGCATCTTCCAGGCTGATTTCCATGTTGTAGCGTAAATCCGCGCCACGATAGACATTGCTGCGCTGACCGCCACGTGCGCCGCCGCCAAAAATGTCACCAAAAATATCCCCGAACGCATCGCTGAAATTGCCAAAACCGCCGGCGCCCGCACCCCCGAACCCTCCTGCACCCATGCTGGGATCTACCCCGGCATGTCCATATTGGTCATAAGCAGCACGTTTCTGGTCGTCCGACAGAATCTCGTAAGCCTCTTTGGCTTCTTTAAAGTGCTCTTCGGCTTTCGGGTTGTCCGGATTGCGGTCAGGATGATACTTCATCGCCAGCTTGCGATAAGCCTTTTTGATGTCTTCTGCAGAGGCGTCTTTATTGACGCCCAGCAATTCATAGTAGTCTTTTTTAGCAGCCATTATTTATTCTCAGCATAAGCAGAAAGCCCATTCGCATGGGCTTTCTTTTGCAACATCAAGGTTTTAGTCTTTTTTCACTTCTTCAAACTCGGCATCCACCACTTCGCCTTCTACCGGTTTTTCGTCCTGTGGCACGGCGTTTGCTTGTGCACCGCCTTGCTGGGCTTGCTGCTCGGCATAGACTTTTTCACCCAGTTTTTGCGAGGCTTCCATCAGGGCATTGGTTTTGGCTTCGATGGTGTCTTTATCGCCATCTTTCAGCACATCTTCCACATCCTTAATTGCCGCTTCAATCTTGGCTTTTTCATCCGCATCTAGCTTGTCGCCGTGCTCATTGAGTGATTTTTTCACGCTATGCACCAAGCCATCGGCCTGGTTACGTGCATCAACGGTCTCACGCAGTTTCTTGTCTTCATCCGCGTGGGCTGCCGCGTCTTCTTCCATGCGTTTGATCTCTTCTTCACTCAAGCCGCTGTTGGCTTTAATCGTGATCTTGTTCTCTTTGCCGGTAGCCTTGTCTTTGGCAGATACATGCAGGATACCGTTGGCATCGATGTCAAATGTCACCTCAATTTGTGGCATGCCGCGTGGTGCAGGCGGAATGTCGCTCAGGTTGAACTGCCCCAGCGATTTGTTGCCGCTTGCCATCTCGCGCTCGCCTTGCAGCACGTGAATCGTCACTGCGTTCTGGTTGTCTTCGGCGGTAGAGAACACTTGCGATGCCTTGGTAGGGATCGTGGTGTTCTTTTTGATGAGTTTGGTCATCACCCCGCCCAAAGTTTCGATGCCCAAAGATAGTGGAGTCACATCCAGCAACAGCACGTCTTTCACATCGCCTTGCAACACGCCACCCTGGATTGCAGCACCTACGGCCACAGCTTCGTCCGGGTTCACGTCTTTACGTGGCTCTTTGCCAAAAATCTCTTTTACTTTCTCTTGCACTTTTGGCATACGGGTTTGGCCGCCCACCAAAATCACGTCAGAGATGTCGCTTGGCGAAACGCCTGCGTCTTTAAGTGCGGTTTTACATGGCGCAATGGTGCGTTCAATCAGGTCTTCTACCAAAGATTCCAGTTTCGCACGGGTGATTTTTACCACCAGGTGTTTTGGACCGGTCGCATCTGCTGTGATGTACGGCAAGTTCACTTCGGTTTGTGCGCTGGAAGATAGCTCGATTTTGGCTTTCTCGGCCGCTTCTTTCAGACGTTGTTTTGCCAGTAAGTCGTTGCGCAGATCCAGGCCATTTTCTTTTTTGAACTCATCAGCCAAAAAGTCGATGACGCGGTTGTCAAAGTCTTCACCACCCAGGAAAGTGTCGCCGTTGGTGGATAACACTTCGAACTGGTGTTCGCCCTCAATGCTTGAAATTTCAATAATGGAAACGTCAAAAGTACCACCACCCAAGTCGTACACCGCAATCTTGCGATCGCCTTCCTGTTTGTCCAAGCCGAAAGCCAATGCAGCGGCAGTCGGCTCGTTAATGATACGTTTTACTTCCAGCCCGGCAATACGGCCAGCGTCTTTCGTTGCTTGACGTTGGCTGTCGTTAAAATAAGCTGGCACGGTAATTACGGCTTCGGTCACTTCTTCGCCCAAGTAATCCTCGGCCGTTTTCTTCATCTTGCGCAATACTTCAGCCGAGATTTGCGGCGGGGCCATTTTCTTGCCGCGCACTTCCACCCATGCATCGCCGTTATCAGCTTTGGCAATGGTGTAAGGCATCAGGTCGATGTCTTTTTGCACTTCTTTTTCGGAGAATTTACGGCCAATCAGGCGTTTTACCGCATATAAGGTATTTTTCGGGTTGGTTACAGCCTGACGCTTCGCAGGCGCACCAGCCAGAATCTCGCCGTCTTCCTGATAAGCGATGATGGATGGGGTCGTGCGCGCACCCTCGGCGTTCTCGATCACCCGAGGTTTTCCGCCTTCCATGACGGCTACGCAAGAGTTTGTTGTACCTAAGTCAATACCGATAATTTTTGCCATTTTGTTCCCTTATATCTAACACTATAAATTTAGCTGCACATATTTTATTGATGAAAGCAGATTTTTATCCAAGGAAATCTTCATCAGGGACTACCTGCAGCTTGTATGCCGTATAGATGCGGTGGTTTTTCTGAAATTCAAGACCTATTTTGATATTTTTTACATAATTTTTATTTCTGCCAGATAAAACCTGTACATATAAAACGCTTTTGCAATCCGAAAAAAATTATCGTACAATCAACCCGAGACGTCTTAATGGATGTCTTGCAACCTTTGTTAGGTATTACAAAGGTTTTCAAAAATAAGTTCGAATGAACGATGTAACTCGGGAGGAGAGGTAGGAAGTGCCGAGTTAGTCGTTGTCTTCTGAACTTTCAGCCCGACGCACGTCTTGATTAAGATAGGAGACGGGTTGAATGCCACTTACTGATAATAGCCTATTGCTGGAATTGCCCTTACCCTTCAAACGTTCTCCAAGTGGGTATATGGTGGAGATGCAAGCGTTGAATGGTTTAAAGAAATGGGCAGATAATTTTGATCACATCACAGTTTGCGCACCTCTTTTAGATGATGACAGTCCTGACGTTTCTTCGATTGTCTGGAGGCCATTAGACCCAGACATATTGCCGGAATCGCGTGTTACCTATGTGCCTTTGCCAGTAGGATATCGCCTTGGCGCCTATTATAGATACCGTAAGGAGGTACGTGAGAAGTTAGAAAAATTAATTGCCCAGCACCAGTATTTATGTTTTTCGAACATAGGGACAATTGGATCCTGGGGAAATATTGCCGTGACGCTTGCCCGCAAGCAAAAGCATCCATATAGCATTTGGTTTGATTGGGTGATTCACGAAATGCCATCCGCCAAAAAGGCGGGCATGCTGCGAAAAGCCAAAGTTAAGTTTGACAGGCTTTACTCCAAGTACACCACGCTTAGCGCTATCAAACATAGTCAGTTAGGGTTGTTCCATGGAAAGACAGTTTACGACGCCTATCAGCCATACAGCCTCAACCCACATTTAGTACACAATATTCATCTTAGTAAGCATGATGCTATCAGTGATAACTTGTTACGCCAAAAATGCGAAAGGATGCGGCAAGGCGACACGTTGAAGATTGGCTACACTGGCAGGGTAGACGAGATGAAGGCGCCATATGACTGGATAGAAATAGTAGGAACATTGGTTCAACAACTTGGATCTCACCGCGTAGAAGCAACATGGTTTGGCGACGGCGATGCGTTGGAAGAATCTAGGCTAAAAGTGGAAAAACTAGGGCTGCGAGAGAATATTCGTTTCGTCGGGTTTGAAAGTGACCGGGGAAAAATACTTGATTTTTTAAGAAGCCTGGACGTGTTCTTGTTTTGTCATGTTACGCCAGAATCCCCTCGTTGCCTTATTGAGGCGCTAGTATCCGGTACACCGATAATTGGGTATGAAAGCGCTTATGCCGAAGATTTAGTTGGCGAACGAGGGGGCGGAATTTTTAGTCCGATCGGAGACAAAGCTGAGCTTGTGAATATCCTTGCTAAATTGGCTGATGATAGAGAGTGGCTTGTAAAGTTGTCACTGCAAGCCGCATCCAATAGGCCGTACTACAATGCTGATGCGGTATTCTTGCATCGTAGCGAGTTAATAAAGCAATATACTTCTTAGGAAGAGGCTTTTGCCACTATCACCAATGCCGGGCGCAGTACGCGCTCATTCAGGGTGTAGCCTTTTTGCAGCACATTCACTACGGTATTTGGCTCCTGGTCAGAATCTACTGTGCTGATGGCTTGATGTTTGTTTGGGTCGAATTTTTCGCCAACAGGGTTGATCTCGGCGATGTTGAATTTCTCGAATACGCTCAGTAGTTGCTTGGCGGTAAGCTCCATGCCATTCTTGAAGCTTTCCAACGTGGCATTGTCCACAGCCAGCGCAGCATCCAGGCTGTCTTTTACGGCCAGTAATTCGCCGGAGAATTTTTCCAATGCGAACTTGCGCGCTTTATCGACATCTTCCAGCGAGCGGCGGCGAATGTTCTCGGCTTCAGCCCGGGTGTACAGCACGGTGGCTTTGGCCTCTTCCAGCGCAGTTTCCAGCTCGGTGATGCGGGCCTCTGGTGTAGCGTTTTCTGTGGATTCCGTTACAGTCTGTTCCTGATTATTTTGGTTTTCTTGCATGCTTTTCCCATTATTTCTGAATATCCATTTTTTCAACATGAGGGTAACAATCCGGATTTCAAGAGCTTTTGATGATTTTTTTCAGGTTTTGTAAAACTTCGTCTGCGGAGGGTATTTGCCCGATGCCGCCCAAGTTGATGGTGGGAGCGAATCTGCCCGCCATTACGCCGGTCAGCGCCGGGTTGGTGTCAGTATAGATGGCGATGGTTGGGATGTTCAGCGCGACAGCCAAATGTGACAAACCGGTATCCACACCGACAGCGCCTGTGGCGTTTGCAATAACAGTTGCCAAATCTTCAATACTTAGCTTGGGCAGCACAGTGCAGTTCTCGACTTGCCCGGAGATTTCTACGGCACGCTCCAGTTCTGCCGGGCTGGCCCATGGCAACGCTAATGCATAACCAAGCGCGTTGAGCGCTTGGCCTAGTGCTATCCAATGGTCGACAGGCCACAGTTTGCTATCGCGGCTGGTGCCGTGCAAGCCGATTATATAATTGCACTCAATATCGTTGCTCTGGAGGCCAATATCCATGCGGCTTTCAGAGGCATCGTCTTTTGCGATGCCATAATCCGGTGCATCGCCAGGAACCGCATAGTCCAGTGCCATGGCTGCCAGCGTACGGTTGCGGGTCACCGCATGCTGCTGGTAAGAGATGTTAAAGCGTCGGCCATAGAACAAGCTGGCAAGCGGCTCGCGGATGGATTGCCAGTCATAACCCAGCAGCGGGCCATTGGCATAATGTGCCAGCCAGGCGCTCTTGAGCAGGCCTTGTGTGTCAATCACCGCATCGTAACTGGTGCCGGAGAGCCTTTCTTTGACTGCGCGGATTTCCTGCCAGGTGTTTTTGTTGAACGGCTGCTTGCGCCAGCGCCGCATCGCCACGGGAATCACATGATGTACAGCAGGGTGCAGCCTGGGGATATCCGCAAAGGGTTCTTCCACCACCCAGTCGATTTGCACATTCGGAATGTGCTGCAGAATATCGTTCACCACAGGTAAGTTGTGGATGACATCGCCCATGGAAGAGGTTTTAACAAGAAGAATGCGCTGCATGGCGTGTATTTTCGCATACAATCCCGAAAATGCGATTTGCATTTATTATATTCAAATACTTCCCCTTCGGCGGCATGCAGCGCGATATGCTGCGTACCGCGCGTGAACTGGTCAAGCGCGGCCATCAGGTGGAAGTGTTCACCATGAGCTGGCAGGGCGAGCAGCCAGACAATATCAAAGTCCATGTCATGCCGCAGCCTGGCTTGCTCAATCACACACGCTATCAGCGTTTTATCGATGCTGCTTTTGGCGTCATCAGTCAAAATCATTTTGACTACATCTTTGGCTATAACCGCATGGCGGGGCTGGATGCGCATTTTGCCGCCGACCCTTGCTTTATCGAACGGGCACATCAGCAGCGCAGCTTCTGGTATCGCATGCTGCCGCGCTATAAATGGTTTGCCGACTGTGAAAAAGCCATTTTCTCGCGCGATTCCAAAACCGAGATTCTGGCTGTCTCGTTGACCGAAAAGCCGCATTTTCAGCATTGGTATGGCACGCAGGATGCGCGTTTCCACTATATTCCACCGTTTCTGTCGGCCGAGCGCTTCCAGCTGCAGGATAAAACCGAGATGCGCGCTTATTTGCGCAAGGCGTTCAATTTTGGCGCGGATGATTTCATCTATCTGCTCACCGGCTCCGGCTTTGCCATGAAAGGGCTGGATCGCGCCATTCTGGCGCTGGCCGATTTGCCTAAAGACGATTTGGCCAACACGCGGCTGGTGGCGGTGGGGCAGGATAACCCGAGTGATTTCGAGAAACTGGCCAACAAGCTGGGCCTGTCGGCGCACGTGGTCATTTCCAAAGGCCGGCCGGATACGCCACAACTCATGCAGGGTGCGGATGTCTGCATTCACCCAGCACGGCGCGAGAACACCGGCCTGGTGATTCTGGAAGGCATGGCCTGCGGCGCGCCCATGCTGGTGACGGAAAGCTGCGGCTATGCGCATTACGTGGCGGAGGCCGATGCCGGCATCGTCAGCGCCACGCCTTTCGATCAGCCGATATTCAACCGCCAGTTTCTGGAGATGCGCCACTCGCCCAAAAAACAGCAGTGGGCAGCCAACGGCTTGCGCCTTGCCCGCCAGCTGATGCAGGAGAACGACGGCAGCGCGGAAGCGGAGATTTTGATTCGGCTGGCAGAAGCCAAAAAGGCAGGCCATGGCTAAACCGATATTGATGATTCCGGATAGCATTCGCCAGCATCTGCAGGGCGAGCCGTTCAACGCCATGATGCAGCTGCAGGGCAAAGCGTTTCGCGATGTGCCGGGCCGCAAGACCATGCAGGTACAGCTTGGCGGCAAGAGCTATTTCATCAAGCAGCATTTCGGCGTGGGCTGGGGCGAGATATTCAAGAACCTCATCAGCTTCAAAAAGCCGATTCTGGGCGCCATGACCGAAGTCGCCGCGATTCAAAAGCTGGATGCGATTGGCATCCCCAACACGCCTCTGGTGGCTTACGGCCAGCGCGGCAGCAACCCCGCAACCATGCAATCTTTTGTTTTAACCGAGGATTTGGGCGACATCATCACTGCCGAAGAGCTGAGTGAAGATTGGGAAAGCAAACCTACAGAAACCAGACAAGCCCTGATAAAAGCACTGGCCGAACTGGCTAAGAAACTGCATGGCGCTGGCTTGTGCCATCGCGATTTTTACCTGTGCCATTTTGTGGTGAAAAAAAACGAGTTGGAACAAGGCAGACTCAATCTGCACCTGATAGACCTGCACCGCATGCTGCAAGGTCAGTCACCACATGGAAAAGCCGTGATGAAAGACATCGCCGGCCTGTTCTTCTCCGCCATGCAGATGGGCTGGGGCGCAGACGATTTGGCACTGTTCAAGCAGCATTACCTGCCGCAATCGGATACATTCTGGAAGCAGGTAGAAACGCGCTCACAAGCATTGCTAGCTAAATTTAATAGTGAGAAGTTTCAGGCGAGACTGGCGGCGGATAGGGGAAAATTGTATTGAGGTACTTCCATGACTACTAATTCTTCAACTTCACCTCTACTAACTCGTTTAGAAGCTATACGTTCTATCCTAATGGCCCATTATGATGCGGGTTTAAACATGCCTAGCGCTATGAAAGGGAGTGAGCGAGAGACATTAATAAGAGAATTTTTTGCAAAGGTACAGCCAAATTTAACTCGCTTTGGAAGTGGAGCAATTATTGATAGCACTGGAACCCAGTCCGGACAGCTAGATATCGTAGCTGAGTTTCCTTTTTTTCCAAGCTTTCCTACTTTAGCTGCGCAAGAGCGTATGTATCTTGCAGAGTCAGTAAGCTTCGTTGTAGAGGTTAAGTCCGATATCGATGCACAGTGGGCTCAAGTTGAGTCAACTGTAGAGAAAGTACGTGTGCTAAGAAGAAATTGGCACGGCCATTTGTCATTTGAGGGTGGAACGCTCACAATTGATGCTCAATCGGTATCTAGAATTCCAATTGTTGCTATTGGATTCAAAGGATTTTCATCTATTGAGGCGGTAAAGAGAAAACTAGAATCTACTGATGAAGAAAAGAGACCTGATGCAGTTCTGGTTATCGATGGAGGCTTTTACATTAGTAAATTGACCGCTAGGGAAGCCTCTGGCGCGGAAGGGTTGCTTGCACTTTGTGCTGATATGGCTTACTTTGCTCAAAATGTTCTTACCGCGCAACCAAATCTTGACGCCTATTTCGGAAGTGCGGGTGCTGAGGCTGATGAGCCAAGGCCTTAATAGCTCCTATCGCATAAATTTCTTTTTATTTACTTTCATACGCGCGCGTTCATTCTTAAAGTGAACGCCCTGGAAGCCAATCTGGATGCGCCTTCCAGGCCGATGATTTTTGTAATGAAAGAAAATCGGGTTTAATTCTCTGATTTTTCCGGCGCGGTTTTCCGGCTGTGCCTTCTCACTTTATAGCGGTTGTAGCGCCACAGATATTGTTCCGGCTTTTTAGCCACTTGTGTCTCGATGGCTTGATTGAGTAGTTGCGGCGTGGCGATGGAATCCACTTTGGTCAGGTGTATCTCGTAGCCTTTGCCATTCGGCAGGCGTTCGCCATAGGCCATGATGACGGTGGCGCCAGTCTTTTCGGCAAGGCGGCTGGCCAGTGTCATGGTATAGGCCGGTTTGCCAAAGAAATCCGCCCATTCGCCTTCACCTTCTGCCGGAATCTGGTCGGGCAGTATGCCTATCGCTTCTCCCTTTTTCAGCGCCTGCATCAGGCTGCGCACGCCTTGCACATTGGCTGGGGCGAGCTTGACCAGGCCTTTGCTGCGGCCCGCGTCAATCAAGGGGGCGAGCCAGTTCTTTTTGGGTGGGCGGAATAATACGGTAATCGGGTGTTTGGAGGCGTAGTAGATGGAGGTGATCTCGAAGCAGCCCAGATGCGGCGTGATGAAGATGAGGCCTTTACCTGCGGCCAGCGCATCTTTCACCAAGTGCCAGTTATCGCAGTTTTTCACGTACGACAGTGCTTTATCTTGCGGCCATTGCCAGATGGCGAGCGTCTCCAGGATGGCTTTGCCTGTCTCTCCGATGTTGGTGCGGATGACTTGCTTGAACTTTGCCGGGTCTGGACACAAGCCGCTTTGCTTGAGATTTTGATTTTGAATGCGCGCCGAAGCTGGTGTGCACAGATGAATCAGCCAGCCCAATGCTATCCCCATTTTGTGGATGACAGGCAGCGGTAGCTTTGCAATGAGCCGTGAAAAGAGATTGAGCATATTGGGCGCAATTGTAGCGCTTAATCCGTGTTTTAGCGTGATAACTAAGTTTTGGCTAACTGGCGTCTGATAAAATACCTAAAACTTTAATGAGGTGAAGTACATGGTAAAAACCTGGGCGGTGATTTTAAGTTTGGTGCTGGCCGCTTTGTTTATCGGCTCTGCTGGCCGTGCCATCGATAACATCCGCGAATCGCGCATCGCTGAGACTTCCCGCGAGATGGTGGTGAGCGGCGACTGGATGGTGCCGCATTTCAATGGCGACATGCGTCTGCAGAAGCCGCCGCTGACCTACTGGACGACTGCTTTGAGCTACAAGCTGTTTGGTGTGAGCGAGTTGAGCACACGCCTACCATCCATGCTGTTTGCGGTGATGTTGCTGGCGCTGGTTTTTACGTGGGTCAGGCAGGAGACCAACGTGGAAGTTGCGGTGAACGTGGTGCTGGTGTTGGCCACATCGCTGATCAGCTTGCGGCATTTTCGCAGCGGCGAAGCGGATACGACGCTGATATTTTTCATCTCGGCGGCCTGTTATGCCGGGTTCAATCTCCTGCATCGCGCGGTTAATGAACAGCGCAAATGGGCAGCTTTGGCCATGCTGGCAATGGGCTTGGGCTTCCTCAGCAAAGGGCCAGCCGGCTTGGTAATCCCGCTGATCACATTGCTGGTATATGCGTATCTTAACAAACAGATGCCAACGCTTAAGAATTTGCTTAGGCCGCTAGGGTTGGGGCTCTTTTTACTGGCCGCGGGCGGCTGGTATGCCTGGGTGTTTTTGACATTGCCGGATGCGGCACAGCATTTTTTTGGCAAGCAGCTGGATGAGACATTTGTCAGCGGTACCCACCAGCAGCCTATCTACTGGTATCTGGTGCATATTACGGAGTTCTTTTTGCCTTGGGGCTTGCTGATCATCCCCACGGCGATCTGGTATTATCAGCACAGGCCGCTGAGCAGGGTGGTCTTATTTGTCTGGATTTGGTTCGCGGTGGTATTTGTGTTGCTGACATTGACTGTCAACAAGCAAATGCAGTATGCGCTGTTGTTCGCGCCATCTTTGGCAATATTGTTTGGGAATTACGTCAGTGCTGCCAGCGGGAAATTCTACCAGCTCAACAAAGTGCTGTTCTGGCTGTTGTGTGGCGGGGTGGCAGGCATGGTAATTTTTGCTGTCAGTAAGCACGCGTACGATGCAAATCCGGCACCGTACTGGATGGCGATAGTGTTAATACCGCTGGTATTGAAAAATACCTTCAAGATTGAGCAGCCTGGCAATGCCATGCTGATTGTTGCAACATTGTCGGTGTTTGGCTATTTGTTCGCGGAACAATATCTGACGAAGGATATGGAAAAGAATGACATCCAGCAGCTCACGCAGCAGACTTTGACTTATGCGCCGGTTTTCCAGACAGAGCCGGGCAACGGGGCATTTTCGTTTTATGCCAAAAGGCCGATTAGAACCATGAGCCTGAAAAGCTTGGACGACTATATGCAGACGCATGATTCCATGTGGTATCTGAGCAAGGAAAAACCGGAAATTCAGCAATACCATGTTCAGGAAGAAAAGACAGTAGGACATTGGACGTTGTGGAAGATCTCAAAATGAATCTAGCGGCTTTGTCCCAGGCCGGACAGGCGCAGTTTGCACTGCATCTGAAAGGCGCACCGGATTTGCAAGTGCTGGAAATCGTCAGAAGGATACCATCCAGAAGGCTGGTGGCAAAAGGTGAGTGGGATGGCCAAGACGTTTTTGCCAAGATTTTTCTGGGTAAGGATGCACAAAAGTATGCAAAGCGCGATGCCGAAGGCATTGCGCTTTTGCAGCAAGAGGAGATTGCAACTCCCAAGCTGCTATATGCAGGCGCAGGGTTTGCAGACAATGGCGAGCAAGTGCAAGTCATTGTTCTGGAAGAGATTAAATCTTCCATGAATGTTGAAGAGCTTTGGCCAACGCTCAAAGTTAAGGCACGTCTGGAATTGGCGAAAAAGCTGATGAAAGTCATTGCACTACATCACGACGCCGATATCGTGCACACTGATTTGCATCTCAAGAATTTTCTGGTTGCTGGCGATTTTATCTATACGCTGGACGGCGATGGTGTGCGTCAACATGCGGGATTGACCTACAAGAGAGCCCTGCACAACCTGGCAGAGATGGTTTCCAAGTTTGACGTGCTGGAGCAGGCTAAGTGGCTTCCAGAGATGCTGGAGGCGTACCGCACGATCATCCGCTGGCATTTGCCGATGGATGTGGCTCATGTGGCGCCATTGGCAAACCGCTACCGTCTGAAAGCCGTGAGCAATTATGCGGATAAGAAGGTGTTCAGGACGTGTACGGATGTGTCTGTGAGCCAATCTGCAAGCGGGTTCCAGGCATGGTCTAGCGCATTCGATTTTCCTGATGGTTTGGAATGGGACGCGCTGATTGCAGGCGGAGTATTGCTAAAGAACGGTAATACTTGCACAGTAGCTTTGGCAGAAATCGCAGGCAGGCAGGTTGTTATCAAACGCTATAATATCAAAGGCATGAGACATGCTTTGAGCCGGGCTTTGCGGCCCAGCCGTGCAGCGGTTTCCTGGGCGAATGCGCATCGGCTAAAGTTGCTGAACATCGCTACCGCACAACCTGTCGCTTTAATAGAGACCAGGAAATTCGGCTTGTTGCGAGGCAAGGCATATTTTTTGAGCGAATTTGTAAATGCGCTGGATGCGACCCAGTTCTTTGCGCAAACGCAAAACAAACTGTTGCGTGCCGAGGCGGTTAAGAATATTTGTACACTGTTTTACAGGTTGTATTTGCTACAGATCTCGCATGGCGACACCAAGGCGACCAATATTAAAATGCAAGACGCGATGCCGGTGTTGATTGATCTGGATAGTATGCGTCAGCATCGCCGTCCTTGTCTGAAAGCGCATGTGCGGGACCTGCGGCGGTTCATGCAAAATTGGCAAAATCAACCCACCCTGTATAATGCATTCGTTAAGACGTTTCGTGCTGTATATGCCGATACACGGCCTTTGGAGCAGGCGGGCGTTTTTGAAAACATCAAATTGTAAATTAAAGCATATTCAATGATTGTATTAGGTCTATCCGGAGCGCTGGGGCACGATGCTTCTGCAGCAATATTAATCGATGGAAAAATCATCGCGGCAGCGGAAGAAGAGCGCTTTATCCGCGATAAGCATGCCAAGAACCACTGGCCATACGAGGCGGCGAAATTCTGCCTGAAGCAAGCTGGGGTCAAGCCGGAAGATGTAGATATCGTCGCATTCCCATATGGCGAGATTCCGCTGAGTTCTGCCGCGCGCTGGCATTATGCCAAACGCTACTGGTATGCGCCAGATCGTGCGCTGGATGCGCTATTCAATGGCAACCGCCGCTTCCGTCGTAACCGCGATAAGTCCCTGAAACTGATGCAGGAGTTGGGCTTGACCAAAGCCAGGTTCGTGCCGGTCGAGCATCATTTGGCACATGCTTCCAGCGCGTATCATTTAAGCGGCTTCAAGGAGAAAACCGCGATTGTCGGTATCGACGGCAAGGGCGAGTATGCGACCACATTCTTTGGCTATGGCGAGAATGGGAAGATACATAAAATCAAGGAGTTCTACGATCCGGATTCGCTCGGCGGCATGTATGGCGCGATTACCGAATACCTTGGTTTCGAGATGCTGGATGGCGAGTTCAAGGTGATGGGCATGGCGCCTTATGGCGACCCGAACAAATACGACTTGAGCAGGCTTGCCAAGTTTGAGAATGGCGAGCTGATCGTGAATACCGATTATGTGAACGTGGTCGGTTTGCGTCGTTACAAGGAAAATGGCAAAGGCTTCTATTTCACGCCTAAACTGATCGAGTGGCTTGGCCCCAAACGCGAAGGCGACGAGATTGACGATCCTTATATCCATTACGCGGCCAGTGTGCAAAAGCTACTGGAAGATTTGGCGCTGCAGATGATCGAATATTATCTCGGTGATATCATCCGTGAAACTGGCAAAATTGCCATGGCCGGTGGTGTGGCGCTCAATGTGAAGCTGAATCAGCGTATCATCGCCATGCCGCATGTGAAGGAACTGTTCGTTCAGCCGGCTTCAGGCGATAATGGGACCTCTCTCGGCGCTGCAACATATGCCGCGCATCTGGCAGGTGAGACGATACACAAGATGGAGCATGCTTATCTTGGCCCTTCATACACGAACGAAGAGTGTATGGCAGCTTGCGAACAGCACCCCGCCAAGCCAGTATTCACGCGGGTCCCCGACGGCCCTCAAAAAGCGGCGGAACTGCTTGCGGCTGGCAATCCTCTTGCCTGGTTCCAAGGGCGTATGGAATTTGGCCCGCGCGCTTTGGGTTGTCGCAGTATTTTGGGTGACCCCAGCTTTCCCGGCGTGGCGGATCGCATCAACGCGCAAATCAAGTACCGTGAGCGCTGGCGACCATTCTGTCCAAGCATGCTGGATAGGGTCGCTGAAGATATTTTGCAGACCGCGCATCCTGCGCCATATATGACATTCACCTTTGATGTAGCAGAGCACTGGAAATCGCGTATTCCCGAAGTGGTGCACGAAGATGGTACGGCGCGCGCGCAAGTGGTGACAAGGGAAACGAATCCGCGCTACTATGCGCTGATAGAGCACCTGGAAAAGCTGCGCGGCAATGCGGTGGTGTTGAATACATCGCTCAACCGTCGTGGCGAGCCGATGATATGCAGTCCGACCGATGCACTTAACATGTTCTATGGCTGTGATCTGGAATATCTGATGCTGGAAGATATTTTAGTGACCAAGAATTAAAGTTTGAAAAACATGGGAGGGATGTTGGATCTTTCAAAACCGATTAAAGGACTAGAAAAGCTAAAGTTCTGGGCGCATTTTTGGTTTAACAATCGATTTTCCACAAAATCCGTACTATCAGAAATACCTGTGGTGGTAAGCCTGACATCTCATGGTGACCGCGTCTTTAATGTATACCTCACCATCGAGTCTATCGCCAGTGGACGCATGCGGCCGGGTAGATTGATTCTGTGGCTGGATGATATGGGAAAATTCCAGCACCTGCCTAAGTCGATAGTTCGGTTGCAAAAAAGAGGGTTGGAGGTGAAGCTAGCTGATAATTACGGCCCGCACACCAAATATTATCCTTATGTAAAACAGTATGCCGGGGAAAATATACCTTTAGTCACAGCGGATGATGATATTTTCTACCCAGACTTTTGGTTGCAAGGGTTATATGCGGCATATCAGGGAAATCCAAGTGTTGTGTCATGCTATCGTGCACATCTGGTGGCTCTAGACCAAACAGAGGAAAAGGTCGCGCCATTTTTCATCTGGACAATGTGTCAAATTGATAAGCCAAGTTTCTTAAATCATGCCACAGGGGTTTCAGGGGTTATCTATCCTCCCAAATTACAACAGGCCTTGTCAGATGCGGGTGAACAATTTATGGATTTATGCCCTAAAGCAGATGATATATGGTTGCACGTGAATGCAATTCGCAATGGCTTTAGAGTCAAGCAAATTTTTAATAATGATTTACATTTTAGAACCATTCCGTTTACTCAAAAAGACGGTTTGATCCAGCAAAATGCACATCAGGGTTTAAATACAATACAGGCTGACAAGACTTATACGTCAGCGGATATCGCTGTCCTCCGACAGGAAAGTTCAAAATCTTCCCGATATTGAGGCGTATATCGCCCAAACTTGTGCAATTTTATTTCCACAGATGAAACCATGCCCCAATTTGCTATATAATGAGGTTGCAATACAACGAATGCTGGCAACAGATGGCAGGTTGTGGGTAGCCATTGCCCAGTGAATATAATCAAGTAACGCCTCAAATTATGAAACAGTCTCATATCGAAGTTACCGAACGGATTATTGAACGCAGCCGTCCTACCAGAGCTGCCTATTTGCAACGAATTGATGCGATGCTGAGCCGTAAGCGAGGCCCGGATCGACTGGGATGTGCTAATGTGGCGCATGCGTTCGCTGCTATGCCGAAGAACGACAAACTCAAGATCTATGCCGAAAAGCCGACCCATATCGGCGTCGTAACGGCATACAACGAGATGCTTTCTGCGCATCAGCCGTATGTGAATTACCCGGATATCATTCGAGATGAGGCGCACAAGCAGGGTGCAACTATGCAGGTGGCCGGTGGCGTCCCAGCCATGTGTGATGGGATTACTCAGGGCGAGCCAGGAATGGAGTTGAGCCTGTTCAGCCGCGATACGATTGCGATGAGTACTGCAGTGGCGCTTTCCCATGACGTGTTCGATGCTGCATTGTTGCTCGGCGTTTGCGACAAGATCGTACCGGGTTTGCTGATTGGTGCGCTGCATTTTGGCCATTTGCCTTGTGTATTTGTACCATCCGGCCCCATGAGCACAGGGATTGACAACACTTCAAAATCTAAAGTCCGCGAACAATATGCACAGGGTTTGGTCGGTCGTCCAGAGCTGTTGGCTTCAGAATCAGCAGCTTACCATGGTGAAGGTACCTGTACTTTTTATGGCACGGCAAACAGCAACCAGATGTTGCTGGAGGCTATGGGTTTACATGTGCCGGGTGCAGCTTTCATTCATCCGTCTGATGGCATGCGTGAATTACTTACCCGTGAGGCAGTGAAAATGGTGTTGCAAAACACCCGTAAGGAAAGTTTTACTCCGATCGGCCGCTTAGTGGATGAGCATGTCATCGTGAATGCCATGGTGGCTTTACTGGCTACCGGTGGCTCGACCAATCACCTGATTCACTGGGTGGCTGTGGCACGTGCAGCAGGTATCATCATTGATTGGACCGATTTTTATCATTTGGCCAGAACGACTCCGCTGCTGGCAAGCGTGTATCCTAACGGCAAGGCTGACGTGAATGAGTTTCAAGCCGCAGGTGGACCCGGTTTTGTAATTCGAGAGTTAATTGATTCCGGATGCATGTACCCTGATGTCTATACGGTTGCCAGCGGCAGCTTGCGTGAATATGGCAAAAAACCCGAACTAGAAAACGCTGCACTGGTGTGGCGTGATTATCCCGCAGAAAGCTACGATGAAACTATCGTGCGCACTGCATCACATCCGTTTAATGAATCTGGTGGTCTGCGCTTGCTGAAGGGTAATCTGGGGCGTAGTGTCATCAAGATTTCTGCTGTGCCGGAGGATCGCCACATCATTGAAGCGCCTGCGATTGTATTTGATGCACAAGAAGAATTGCTCGCCGCTTTTGATCGCGGTGAATTAGAGCGTGATTTTATAGCAGTTGTCCGTTTCCAAGGACCTAAGGCTAATGGGATGCCAGAACTGCATAAATTGACACCTCCGATGGCCGTGTTGCAAAACAAAGGTTTCAGGGTCGCGATTGTGACTGACGGTCGCATGAGTGGCGCATCTGGAAAAATTCCTGCAGCGATTCATTTGACTCCGGAAGCATCGGCTGGCGGAGCGATAGCCAAGATTCGCACCGGAGATATGATTCGTTTAAACGCTGCGGTTGGACAGTTGAACGTGCTGGTGGATGAAGACGCATGGGCAGAACGCGAAGTAGAAGAGTTGTCTGATGCCAAGCGCAATCATAACGCGCATGGTTTAGGCCGCGAATTGTTTGGCGGGATGCGTAAAAATGTATTGTCTGCTGAAGAGGGCGCAATTACTTGGCTTTAAGTGGTTTGAAACGACAAGTTAAAGTGCTTTGCAGAAGAATTTTCCTGGTCTTATTTATTGTTAGGTAAAGAAATATGAATACACTTGATTTAGCTAATCATGGCCCGGTTATCCCGGTTATTGTGATTAATAAAGTAGAAGATGCTGTGCCAATGGCTGAGGCATTGCTTGAGGGTGGTATCAAAGTGCTGGAAGTAACCTTACGTTCGTCTTGCGCTTTGCAAGCGATGGAGCAAATCGCAAAGCGTGTCCCAGATGCGATCATGGGTTCTGGTACTGTGCGTAATTTGAAAGATGCACAAGCCAGTTTGGACGTGGGTTGTAAATTTGCAGTGAGCCCAGGCTATACCTCGGAATTGGGTCAGTTTTCACGCAAAATCGGCTTGTCTTTGCTGCCAGGCGTTTCCACGGGTTCAGAGATCATGATGGCAAATGCCGATGATTACTATTTCTTGAAGTTATTCCCGGCTGTTGCGGTAGGTGGCATCAATCTGCTAAAAGGCTTTGCCGGGCCATTTGCCGACGTAAAATTCTGCCCGACTGGTGGGGTAACAGTGGAAAGCGCCCCGCAATTTTTAGCATTGCCTAACGTGGTGGTTTGCGGTGGCACTTGGCTGACGCCAGCAGATGCTGTGGCGCGTAAAGATTGGGCACATATTACTAAATTGGCTAAAGAAGCTAGCGCAATTACAGCAGCTAAGTAACTCGAGAGTTTGTATAATAAAGGCTTGCGGTTTACCCAAGCCTTTTTTATTGGATTCAGCTTGAATTTAAGTCAGTATAAAACATTGATTTTTGATTGCGACGGCGTGGTGCTGGATAGCAATAAAACCAAAGTGAATGCCTATTTTGAGGTGGCCAAGCGCAATGGCGGCACGGATGAACAAGCCCAAGCGCTGGCGGATCATCATGTCAAAAAAGGCAGTTTCCCGCGTAATGGCAAAATAGAATATTACCTGACAGAGATTCTAAAGCAGCCTGTGAAGCCAGAAGTGATCCAGCGTTATCTGGATACGTTTGAGGAGTTTCTGGACAATGCCTTGATGGAATGCGAGGTGGCGCCGGGACTGCGGGAACTTAAGATGGCTACGTCAAAGACAAGATGGATGCTGCTTTCCGGTGGAGACCAAAAGGAACTGAGAAGGATTTTTACCCGGCGAAATTTAGCCGATTTGTTCGAGGCAGGGATTTTTGGCGGCCCGGATATCAAGGAAGATGTGCTTGCGCGCGAGACTGCCAACGGTAATTTGCAATTACCTGCATTGTTTGTTGGGGATAGCAAGTATGATTTCCAGGCGGCAACTCATGCTAATATTGACTTCATTTTTTTAACCGACTGGACAGAGGTGAAAGATTGGCGGGAATTTTGTGCAGTCAACCATATCCTGACCGCAAAGAATATTGCCAGCTTGATATGACTGATCGACAACATCTGATGAAAGGTGGCTTGTGACTGCCCTAATAAAACAACTTTCTGTCGTGGTACCTGTACGCAACGAGCAAGACAATGTCGCGAGCTTGATTGGCGAAATCGATGCTGCATTGAAGCCGGTCACAGAGCATGAAATTATTTATGTGGATGATGGTAGTACGGATGCCACTTTCCAAAATCTTAAGATGCTTCAACAGCAATATCCTCAACTCAGGATCATTCGTCATGCCAAAAGCTGTGGGCAAAGTACGGCGGTACGTACAGGCGTCAAGCATGCAAAATATGAATGGGTTGCTACGCTGGACGGCGATGGGCAGAATGATCCTGCTGACATTCCGAAGTTAATGGCCGTCCTTGCGGATGGCATAGAACTGGTGGGTGGTAACAGGCGCCAAAGCCGCCGAGACACCTGGGTAAAAAGAATGTCTTCTGTGATTGCGAATACGGTTCGCTCCAAAATGCTGCGAGACGATACACCGGACACGGGTTGTGGCTTGAAGCTGTTTAGCAAGACTGCTTTTCTGGATTTACCCTATTTTGACCATATGCACCGTTTCTTGCCGGCTTTAATCAAGCGTCGTGGCGGGAAAACCATCTCGGTACCGGTGAGCCATCGCAACCGCGAGTATGGCAGATCCAACTATGGCACGCTGGATAGGTTGATGGTAGGTATAGTGGATTTATTTGGTGTAGCATGGCTGCAACGGCGCGCCAAGATCCCTCAGGCAACGGAAGATAAGGCGGTTTAATCATGCAAATCGTCAATGATGGCATCGGCATGTATTTTTCACATATCGTTAATGCGGTTGACCACTACATTGCGGGAATTTCCAGCACAGATTTGATATGGCTAGGTATCGGTTTGGTCGGACAGTGTTTATTCATGATGCGTTTTATCGTGCAATGGATACATAGTGAAAAGCATCAGCAGAGTTTGATTCCTGTAAGTTTTTGGTACCTCAGCCTGCTTGGTGGCCTGATAGTTCTGGCATACGGTATACATCGCGTTGATCCTGTGATTATTCTTGGTCAATTGCCAGGTACAATCGTTTATGCGCGTAATCTGATGTTGATCAAACGTCATGCCAGAAGAGCGCAGCACCAACCTCATTGATTTTTGAATGTCTTGAATAATTCCTATACGCCTCAGTCTAAGTATTTCCTCTGGTTTGTGGTGACATGTGCTTTTCTGACCTTGTTCTGGGGACTTGGCAGTCTTCAGCTCATGTCATTGAATGAAGGGCGCCGTGCGCTGGTTGTCAAAGAAATGTTCCAAAGCAATGACTGGCTCATACCGCGCATGAATGGTGAGCTTTACCTGACAAAACCTCCATTGTTTTACTGGTTTTCAATGCTTTTCTCCAAAGTGATTGGCGCTGTTAATGAATGGACATTGCGATTGCCCTCGGCGATGTCTGCCGCTGCCATACTCGTTATTTCTTATCGTTTCACCAAGCAACGTTACGGATTATCAGCAGCCTTATGTACCTTAGCCCTGCTCGTGACAAATCTTGGATTCGCCATGTTGGCACGTCGGGCAGAGATCGAAATGCTACTTACCTTGTTGTGCTTTGGCTCTTTAATCTCAGCCATTATTTATATGGAGCAGCATAAGCGTATCTGGTTGTATATAAGTTATGTCCTGCTAGCTCTTGCTGTATTGACCAAAGGCCCGGTTGCAATGCTGTTTGTGACATTGCCTTTATTGATATTGACGGTCTGGACCAAAGAAGACGCTCTAAAAAATTTAATGCTGGATTGGAAGGCTTGGGCCTTGTTCTTTATGGTGGCTTTGTCTTGGTATGCCGTCGTAACTATTCAACTTGGCCCGGACATTTGGTCGCAGATCGTGAAACGCGACATGCTGGAGAAAATGCAAGGTGACGATAATGTGAAGCCATTGCTCAGTTATCTAGGCTGGATTGTCGTGGATTTTTTGTTTCTAGTAGGAGTGTTCCTGGTTAAACCGGGTAAGACTTTTAATGGAGTCCATCAGCAAAGAAGTCTGCTCGTGCTGGTTGCGGCTATCCTTGTGCCATTGTTGGTTTTTTCATTATTCAGTAACAAGCATGCCAAATATCTACTGCCGATATATCCTGTGATTGCGGTTCTATTGGGTGTACATATAGCCAAGCTATATGAGATTGCCAGCTTGTCGATAAAAAGATTGATAAACGTTTTAGTTATCTTATTGCCTGTTGGTATGACGTTTTTTTATGTGGCTTTTGAGCGGCATGTATTCGATTATAGGGTTACTGTTTTCCCCAAATTCCAGCAATGGAGCCAGCAGGTAAGCACAGATAAGCTGTATGCGTATAACAGTATCGATAGCCGTTTGATCTACTATTCGAACAAGCCCATAGAATTGCTGGATAAACAAGCTTTGAACGCTTTGGTAACGAGTCACCAATCTTTCATGTTGCTGGCTGAGGAAACCGATGTTGCTGAAATCCATTCCAATGCTTGCAGGCTCAAAGAGTTTGAGCCTTATCTAAAACGCAAAAAGAAATTGATAGTGTTGGGATTTGGAGTGATGTGTCATACTGGCGCCAATTAAGATATTAGCAGGTAGAAACAGTGAAAGTTTTGGTTACAGGTGTTGCGGGGTTCATCGGGTTTCACTTGAGTCAGCGTTTGCTGGCTAGGGGTGATACCGTTATTGGCGTAGATAATCTGAATGATTATTATGAGGTTAGCCTGAAAGAAGCTAGGCTTGATGCACTAAAGAACAATCCAAATCAGCATAACCTTAAATTCATCAAGCTTGATCTAGCCGACATTCCAGCAACTGCGAATTTATTTGCTCAAGAGAAACCTCAACGGGTGGTGCATTTGGCTGCACAAGCCGGTGTGCGCTACTCATTGCAGAACCCACATGCGTACGCCAGCAGCAATTTGGTGGCTTTCACCAACGTGCTGGAAGGCTGCAGGCATCATCAGGTGGAACATTTGGTGTATGCCAGTTCTTCCAGCGTTTATGGAGGAAATACCAAATTGCCTTTCAGCGAGGACGATCCTGTAGATCATCCGGTAAGTTTGTATGCGGCCACCAAAAAAGCCAATGAGCTGATGGCGCATACCTATAGCCATCTTTACCGCTTGCCTACTACCGGGCTACGTTTTTTTACGGTTTATGGACCGTGGGGTCGGCCAGACATGTCACCATTTTTATTTGCGGATGCCATTCTGAATGACAGGCCAATCAAGGTATTCAATCATGGCGATATGATGCGTGACTTCACCTATATCGACGATATTGTCGAAGGTGTTTTACGAGTACTGGATAAACCTGCCACTACAGATACTGCTTTTGATTCTGGCTTGCCTAAAGCATCTATTAGCGATGCACCATATCGCATATTCAATATTGGCAATAGCCAACCTGAGAAGTTGATGGATTTTATTGGTGCGCTGGAAAAAGCCCTAGGTAAAACTGCTAAAAAAGAATTTCTGCCGATGCAGGCAGGGGATGTGAAAGCAACTTATGCTGATACTAATGCCCTGGAAAACTGGGTAGGGTTCAAACCTCATACTGGGCTGAATTCAGGTATAGAAAAGTTTATACACTGGTATGTTGACTATACTAAATCAGCATAGCTTAAGGCGCTTTACTTCATGGCATGCTTTTGTCTTGCTGGGAGTGTTTTTTTCTTATTTGGTAAATGTCGGATTTGCTTATCATAATTTGTCGTATTTGAATTTATTTTTTGTTATTTATGCTTTAGTCAAACACCCTAATTATCGGCAACTCATCACTGGTTTGCCAATTTCCACTTTAGTCTTGATTCCCATCTTTTTGATTATTATTCAATTTCTTGCAGCAGGGAATATCTATTTGATTAAGCCTATACGGGCGTTATTAATTGCTGCTGCAATAGGAACAGCTATCCGACTATGTTTTGAATTTTACCCAGAAAATAATAAGCAATATGTATATAAAACTATACTTGGCTTATTGTTTATTTTTGTCTTGGTGCAAACTTACACGGTTTTTTTTCTTAAACATCCGTATGGTACTTTCAAGAATCCGCATTACCTATCTCAATGCTGTTTATTGTTATTGCCTATAGTTGTTTATTTATTAAGCAAGGCGACTTATTTTATTAAATACCTGTTAGTTGTGTTTGCTTTTCTATTAGCCGCTTTATTATTACATAACCCATCAAGGCCGGCTTGGATAGGTGTAATAGTGGGAGCAATGCTAACCCTTATGCATTTTAGCGGCAAGAAAAGAATAATGGTTTTGATAACACTTATTTTTGTACCATGTATTTTGTATTTAATGGATATATCTAATTTTGGTAACAAGTTATATGAGCTGTATGCTCACATTCAGACTGAGGAACGTGTCGCAATTTGGCACGACACATGGAAAATGCAGTTAGGCAGTGATTTTATAGCGTGGCTATTCGGGCATGGGCTAGATAGTTTTTATGATAATTTCAAGCCTTATTCGACATATCATTTAAAAGAGGTAGACTTTAATAGCCCACATAACTTTTTTTTGGAACTGCTTTATATATCTGGAGTAGTTGGGTTGGGACTCGTTATCATATTCTTTGTGATTTTATATACTAAACTTCTTCGGCAATACAGAATCAATAGGGACGCTCTGATATTGTTGCTTATTGTTTTATTAACATCAAACTTGATTTTTGTTTCTCTTACACTGCCTTTTTATACCAAATATAATCTTAATATTGTTGCTATTGTGACCGCCTTGCTTTTTTCAGCGCAGGGTCAAAGAGGTGTAGACGAATGCAAAAACTGACTATAGTGATTCCTAATTACAATGGGGCACACTTGTTGAGACGCAATCTACCTTCTGTTATCCAAGCGGCAAATGTATACGCGAAAGATACGGCGATTATCGTTGTTGATGATGGGTCAAAAGATAATAGCTTGCAAGTGTTACAGAGTGATTTTCCTGAGGTCAAAGTAGTTTCTCATCAAGTAAACCAAGGTTTTTCTGAGGCGGTACTTACAGGCGTGAAAGCAGCACAAACTGAGCTATTGTTTCTATTAAATTCTGATGTGGAATTACATTCAGATTGTTTACCAAAGCTCGAGCCCTATTTCGATGACCAAAGCACCTTCTCTGTGAGTCCATTGATGATCAATGATGATGGCTCAATTAACCGACATTCCTGGAACCTAAGAAGTCTTCAGCGTGGCTATTTAAAACTTCTTGATTGGACTTTAGAGGAAGCTAAAGCCAAGAGAAAGTCCCATAACCTTAAATCGCTATATGCTTGCGGTGGATGCATGATGGTACGCAAATCTATGTTCTTACAGCTTGGCGGTTTCCATCCAATTTATAAGCCATTTTACGCAGAAGATTTTGATTTAGGGATTCGGGCTTGGTACCAAGGATGGCCTACATATTTTGAACCAGATGCCACGCTAATTCATCAATCACAAGGATCAATTAAGGATAATGTAAAACGGGCAAAGGTAAAAGAAATAAGACGCAGGAACCGCTACTATCTAGAGTGGATACATTTATCTTTGGCTCAGTTATTTTTAATCAATTTACCATATACTATTTTTCAATTATTAGGCGAGCTATTAATACTCGATATGAAGTCATTACGAGGGTTTGCCACTGCGATTAAGAATCTACCTGAAGTCATAAAAGTGCGTAAGGAAGTGTTATATCTGAGGAGGCGCAGATTAACGGAAATTCTCACTGAAATTAATATGCAGCATGGATAACACTAGCCATTTAGATATTGGTTGCGGTGCGAAACCAAGAAACCCATACCAATATGCAAATTTATATGCGCTAGATATATATCAAGACGCAAATCTTCCGCATGGAGTCATATTTAAACAATCGAATTTGATTTTGCAAGGGATTCCCTATGGTGACTCTTACTTCGACTCTGTTTCAGCCTATGATTTTTTAGAGCATGTGCCACGCATACTTGCGGTAGATAGTGAAACAAAGTTACCGTTTGTTCTACTGATGGATGAAATATGGCGCGTACTAAAACCAAACGGCTTATTTTATGCGCAAACGCCAGCATATCCACATGCATCGGCTTTTCAGGATCCTACACACGTAAATATCATCACAGAGGGCACGCATAAATATTTTTGTGGTGAGGAACCAGCTGGAAGGATTTACGGGTTTAAAGGTCGTTTTGAAGTCTTACAGGTGAAGCGAGTTAGGCCGTTGCCGGAAGGCGGCAGTTACTCGGCTTGGCAGCGCTTGCTGCAATTAGTAGGGCTAGGAGACGCAAGGAAAATTCGTCAGAGTCATTTGATTTGGGAACTGCGTGCAATTAAGTAGGTGAACGTTTGCCCATTTTTTGTTTTAAGCCATCTTTAATTCCTTCCAATATTGCTTTAACTTTTTCCCATTTACTTTTCTCATAAAGTAAAACTGTTAATGCATCATGGGTTGCCTTCTTTAAGCATGGGTATAACCATAAATATGTACGGCTATTTTGCTCTCTAAGCATGGCAATATGATTACGTGCAATGTAGTATCTCCGGTCAGCAGCATGGTTGGTGGAGCGGATTTTCTTGAACAAAAATCGATGGAATTTCTGTTGGCCAACTGGGTGCGACATTAGTATATTGGTTGTTTTAATGATGGAATAACCATTTTCAATTAACCGCCGGCAAAATTCCAAATCGACATAATCAATAAAAAAGTCATCCCTAAACTTCCCTAGATGCTCGAAAATTTGTACAGGGATCATTGAGCCTGAAGTGATTGTTCTTTTTACCTCAATCCATGGAGTGCTTATATTTTTTGAGGGTTTGCTTCTTTTAATAGGGTTTTGGTAACGTGCAGACAAGATTCCAATATTCTGTGAAGGTTGGATCGCTGAGTAAATTACGCATAAGTGGCTAATCAAATTCTCATTTACTGTTGAATCCTGATCAAAAAGAATAACCCACTCGTAACCTAGTTGAATAGCATTTTCAATTCCTATGTTTAATGCTGTAGCTATACCCAAATTTTCCGAGTTGCTAATGAAAAAGGCATCAGAGTTCTCGCATGCCAATTTGATTGCCACCTTTTCATCATCGGAAGAAGCGTTATCTATCACCAAAACCTTGTCAACTTGCCTGGCAATTAGTTTCAGGCGATCTGCAAATGTGTAATCGGGGTGGTAAGTAATAATGATTGCACAGATATTTTTCTGTGTGGGAGTAGGGTTTATATTAGGCATGGCCCAATTAAATTTTGTTAAAAATGGTTGATGGTGTAATTTGTTTCAGACAATTCAAATGTCCAAGCGGACAAATCCGCTTAAAGCAAGGGCTGCATTCTAGCCCTAGGTACTCAATTACAGCATTGGGGTGCATCGGTGGTGTGTGATAAGGGTCGGATGATCCGAAAATAGCGATTAATTTTTTGTCTAATGCCGCCGCTACATGCATCAGACCGGAATCGTTGCTGACGACAGTGTCACATAACGACATGATGTCTATCGCTTCACCCAGTTTGGTTTTTCCGCCTAAATCGACACATTTGTCTTGCGTGAGCTGATTGATATGGGTGGTGACCGAAATGTCCTTGTCGGAGCCGAACAAAATTACTTGCCAGCCTTTTTGTAACGCGTAATTCGCTACTTCGGCATAATATTCTGCTGGCCAGCGCTTGGCCTCGCCGTATTCAGCTCCAGGGCAAAGTCCTAGAATCTTGCTTTTGTTGTTTAAAACACCATGCCTGGAAGCCAATATCCATGCGGCTTCTGGCGACGCATTTAATTGCGGGTTTGGTAAAACTTTCGGTAATTCATCGCCCTTATTTAATCCCAGCGTCACAAAACGCTCCACTGTTTTTTTGAGCTTGGTTTTGTCCAACTCGCGAATATCGTTAATCAAGCTATAACGCATCTCGCCCAGAAAACTCGTGCGTTTAGGTATCCCTGCTGCCCAGGGGAGCAAGGCGGATTTGAACGAATTGGTGAGGACGATGGCTTGCGTATAGTTTTTATCTTTCAGTGACTTGCCGAACTTAATGCGTTGCCAGATGGCCGCTTCACCATGCTTGAACGGCAGCGCGATTTTGTCGCTCACTTCCGGCATGCGGTCTAATAAAGGTAATGTCCATGCGGGTGCAGCGACGTCAATCTGGCAATCTGGGCGTTTGGCTTTAAGTACCTTGAACAGGCTTTGCGCCAGCACCATGTCGCCCACCCAGGAAGGGCCAAGAATGAGAATTCTTTCCGCCATCAGGCATTCATTTTTTTAATGATATTGCTGGTGCTGCGGCCTTCCACCAGGTCTATCAAGGCAATTTCACCACCCCAGCTTTGCACTTCTTTGCCACCTACTACCTGATCAGCCGTATAGTCACTGCCTTTGGCAATGACGTCAGGTTTGACGGCATTGATAAGATTCATCGGCGTGTCTTCATCAAACAGAATGACCGCATCCACGCTTTCCAGCGCGGCCAGCACGCGGGCGCGGTCATTTTCATGTACAACCGGACGAGTTTCACCCTTGAGTGCACGTACGGAGCGGTCGGTGTTCAGCCCTAGAATCAGTTTGTCACCCCGCTTCTTTGCAGCTTCCAGATAAGTTACATGACCCGCATGCAGCAAATCAAAACAGCCATTGGTAAAGACAATCTTCTGCTTGGCGTTTTTCCACGCTTCGACTTTTGCCAGCAATTCCGGCAACGTACAGATTTTATGGGCTTGTTCGTTGCCTTGTTTGGCTGTCAATGCATCCAGCAGATCGGCTTTAGTGATTGGCACCGTACCGAGCTTGCCAACGACGACGCCAGCGGCGGTATTAGCTAGTTCCAAGCTTTGTAGAGGCGGTAAATCATGCATTAACCCGGCGGCTAGCGTGGCGATCACGGTATCGCCCGCGCCTGAGACATCAAACACCTGTTGCGCGGCAGCGGGAAGATGGTGCGCTGCTTCATCAATCAGGCTGATACCTTCTTCGCCACGCGTGACCGCGAGAAAATCTAGCTTCAGCGATTCTTTCAGTTTTGCTGCCTTCTTAATTAAATCAATATCTTGCATGGTGGTATTGCAGGCCTCAGCCGTTTCTTTCTTGTTGGGCGTCAGTGCTGTTGCGCCTTGGTATTTGCTGTAATCTTTGCCTTTAGGGTCTACCAGTACCGGGATGTTCTGCGCTTTACAACGACTGATAATTTGTCGGCAAATTGCCTCACTCAAAAGTCCTTTGGCGTAATCGGACAACACCACGATAGCAGGTTTCATGGCGATTTCAGTCTCAATTACTGCCAATAAAGCAGCGCTTTCATTTGCAGAGAAAGCCGCATTGTCTTCCTGATCAAGACGCAGCATTTGCTGGTGCCCGCCAATGATGCGGGTCTTGGCGATGGTCGGGCGCACTTTGCTGGTGGTTAGTTTTGCTTGTGTGCCACTTGCCATGATGAGTTGCGTCAAACTTTTCGCTTCGGCATCATCACCTACACAACCAATCAGATGCGTTTGGATACCAAGCAAAGCCAGGTTGGCGGCCACATTGGCTGCGCCGCCTGCACGCAGTTGCTCACTTTTAACCAGCACTATCGGTACGGGGGCTTCAGGGGAGATGCGGCCGACTTCACCCATCAGGTAACGATCCAGCATCACATCGCCAATCACGAGCGCATGTTGTTTGTTTGTGCCAAGACCCTTAACAATATCAATCAACTGTGGCATCAGTCACTTTCAATGATTTCACATAGACAATGGCCAATGAAAATGTGTGCTTCCTGCACGCGTGCAGTGACATTGCTAGGAACGATAACGTTGTGCTTGCACAGGGCGGTCATTTTGCCGCCCGTGCCGCCTGTCAGGCCAATCGTGACAGCGCCGACTGCATTGGCAGCCTCGATCGCCCTCACCACATTTGCACTATTGCCACTGGTGGTCAGGCCAATCAGCACGTCATTTGGCGTGCATAATGCTTCTACCTGACGCGCAAAAATGTAATCGTAGCCATAATCGTTGCCGACAGAGGTGAGAATGGAGGTGTCAGTGGTCAGTGCGATGGCAGGCAAACCCTTGCGTTCTCTTTTAAATCGCCCAACGATTTCAGCTGCAATATGCTGGCTATCCGCTGCGCTGCCGCCGTTGCCACACAGCAGCACTTTGCCGCCATTCTTGATACAGGCCTGCAGCAATTCGCCCACGTTGGAAATGAGCGGAAACAGGGATTGCAGCTCCTCATACATTTTCATGTGAGCTGCGTGTTCGCCTTTTAAATATTCGATGTATTTCATTAACAGTAAGGGTCCGCTTGCATTAAATAGTTCCGCACGTAATCACGTATACCTTCTTCCAGGCTGGTCATGGGCGCAGTGTAGCCTGCCGCACGCAATTTTTCCATTGGCGCCTCGGTAAAGTACTGGTATTTGCCTTTTAGATCTTCCGGCATGTCGATGTAGGTAATATGTGGAATTTTGCCCATGCTGGCCATGACATTGGTCGCCAAGTCCTTGAATGTGCACGCTTTTCCGGTGCCGATATTGTAAATCCCATTAGTGCCGCTACCTGCAAAAAAGTGCGCCATGATTGCGGCGCAGTCTTTCACATATACAAAATCGCGTTGCTGCTCGCCATCGGCAATGCCTGCTTTAGTGCCTTTAAACAGCTTCATTGTTCCTGTTTCTCGGAACTGGTTGAAGGTATGGTAGGCGACACTCGCCATGCGGCCTTTGTGGTATTCGTTGGGGCCGTAGACATTGAAAAACTTGAAACCCGCCCAACTCGGCGGTGCGGGCTGCTTCTCGTTTACCTGGCGCAGCACCCATTGGTCAAAGAAGTGTTTGGAATAACCATAGCCGTTGAGCGGGCGCAGATTTGCTATGCTCGCATCGTCATAACCGGCGTCACCATTGCCATAGGTGGCGGCGGAGCTAGCATAGAAGAACGGCACTTTGCGTTGTGCACACCATGTCCACAAGGCTTGTGAGTATTGGATATTATCGGCGACCAGCTTGTTGAAATCGCGCTCGGTGGTTGCGCTAATCGCGCCCATGTGAATAATGGCATCAATATCTGTGCGGTCTTCCAGCCAAGCCAGCAACTGGTCTTTGTCCAGATAATGCGCATAGCGGCGTTTGACCAGATTTTGCCACTGGTCTTCGTGCGTGATGCGATCCACGATGACCAAATCATCGCGCTTGAGTTGTGTGTTGAAGTGCCAGGCGATGATGGAACCTATCATCCCCGCGCCGCCAGTTACGATAATCATTGGAAATCCAAGTGATTAAAAGTCACAAGTATAACGCTTATTCTTTCGCCCCCAAAGCCTGCGCGCGGGTTTTTGTGGCTGCCAGTTCCGTCTTTGCAACTGCACTATCCCAATCGACAGAAACCCAGCCTTGCAGGTTTTCTAAAGCAATCTCTGTCAGTGCGTGTATCCAGACATCGTTATCGTTAAGGGCAGGGATATAGTGATATTCTCCACCGCCGTTACTGGTGAAAATATGTTTGCCTTCCATGGCGATTTCTTCCAAGGTTTCCAGGCAATCGCAGCTAAAGCCCGGACAAATGACATCGATGCGTTTGGTGCTGGCTTTGCCCAAGTCTGCCAAAGCGCTCGCCAGATAAGGCTTAAGCCAATCCTGCTTGCCAAAACGCGATTGAAACGCCACTTGGTATTGGCCATCTTTCAGCCCTAGCGATTCAGCTAATAAGCGTGCGGTCTTGTGGCATTCGCAGTGGTATGGGTCGCCTTTCAGTAAGTGGAATTTAGGCACGCCATGAAAACTCATCATTAGTTTTTCGCCACGCTCAAAATCCGGGCGACGGTTAATCGTCCAATAGGCATTCACATGTTTGGCCAAAGCCTCGATATAAGCGGGATGGTCGTGGTAATGCTTGATGGTGCGAATGGCAGGCACATTGCGCATTCTCAGCAGCACGCTCCATACGGCATCCAGCGCGGCGGTGGTGCTGCTGGCGGCATATTGTGGAAACATGGGAATCAACAAAATACGGTCGCAATGCGCGGCTTTCAGCTTTTCAAGCGCGCTTTGCATGCTCGGGTTACCATACGTCATGCCGATTTCCACCACAAACGGTGATTTAATTTTTTGCCCCAAATAACCCTGCAGCATTTTCGCCTGACGCTGCGCATACACCAGCAATGGTGAGCCTTCTTTCATCCAGACTTGCGCATATTTTTCTGCTGATTTTTTCGGACGCGTCCACAAAATGACGCCATTCAAGATAAGCCACCAAAGCACGCGTGGAATCTCCACGATACGCCGGTCTGACAAAAACTGTTTCAGATAAGGCCGCAAAGCCGCAGCGGTAGGCGCGTCTGGCGTACCAAGATTGGCCAGCAGAATACCGACTTTCAGTTGGTCGCCGTGTTCGTATTTGGGTTCTGGATTGAAGTGGGACATGCGCTTATTCTAATTTAAAGGCAGTTGAATAGCCATGTTCGTGAATGGCCATGTTCCATAGCAAAAAAGGCGCAATTGCGCCTTTTGGATTGTAGAAAATCTAGCGTTTGTGGATTTGATTACCAATAAATCCGCCTACCGCAGCGCCGCCAACAGTGCCCAAAGCGCTACCTCCAGTCAGCACTGCGCCGCCAACCGCGCCTATGCCTGCACCAATTGCAGTATTTTTGCCACGTGTGGACATTGTACCGCATCCGGTCATGGTTAGAACGCTCATTAAACAAGCCAGGGCAGTTCCTTTTTTGACAGATAAAATCATCTTTCATTCTCCTAAATTGTTGAAATCAACTCGTTTCGAATGCCTGAAACGACACCAAGTTCTTGGTAAAAATTACCCTTGTGAATTTAGTTCTGATTGGAGTTGTTGGATGCGAGAACTGCGCTGCCTGGTATTGTAGCTGTTTGCTTAGCTATTGGAAAGCGCACTGGAAAGCAACTTCGCCGTCACATCCACAATGGGAATTACCCGCTCGTAGGCCATGCGCGTGGGGCCAATGACGCCGAGTGTGCCGACGATCTGGCCATCCACCTCATATGGCGCGGTGACCATGCTGCATTCGTCCAGCGGGCTGACGCCTGCCTCGTTGCCGATAAATACTTGCATGGCCTGCGCTTTCTGGCTGTAATCCAGCAGTTGCATCAGCGATGTACGTTGCTCGAACAGCTCGAACAATTTGCGCAGGCTGGCAACATTGGCGCTTAAATCATCCACTTGCAGCAGCTTGCGTTCGCCGGAAATCACCATGTGACCTTGGCTGCCAAGCGCATGGTTGCTGGCTTCCACGGCAGCGGACATAAGTCGGCTGATGTCAGCCTGCATGGTTTTGAGTTCCGCATGAATCCTGGCTTGCACCGCTTCCATGGTTTGCCCGATATAGTGTGTGTTGAAGTAATTGCTGGCCTGCGTCAACTCAGACGCGCTATAGGCTTTTTCCGTCACCAGCACACGGTTTTGTACGTTGCCGTCACTGGTGACGATAATCAGCAGAATGCGTTTTTCTGCCAGCGGCAGAAACTCGATGTGTTTCAAGGCAAGGTTGTCACGTCTGGGCAGCATGACGATACCGGCAAACTGCGTGAGGCCGGAAAGCATGTTGGCAGCAGTGCTGATGAGCTCCTGTGCGTTGCCGACTTTTGCAGGGTTCAGTTCGCTCTGCAACTGCTGGATCTTGGCACTTTCCAGCGGCTGCACGGTCAGCAGCGTATCTACAAAAAATCGATAACCGCGCTGTGTAGGAATACGTCCGGCTGAGGTGTGTGGGCTGGCGACAAAGCCCAGATTCTCCAAATCCGCCATCACATTACGAATGGTGGCGGAGCTGACATCCAGGCCGGAGTGCTGCAACAGCGTATGCGAGCCAATGGGCTGGCCTTCGGCAACGTAATGTTCTACCAATGTTTTTAAAAGAATCTGTGCGCGTTTGTCCATATCTTTCCTATGCGCTATTTTGCCTTTGCTTTGTGCAAAAAGCCATCCATGTTTCATTATGAGGGTGGTTTTGTGATTTAATACTGGCATGAAAAAAACATTTCAAGCCATCGGCATCATCGGTAAATATATGAATCGCGACGCATTGCAGCAAATGCAGAGCGACCTGGCAGATTTGGCACGTCACTTAAAGGCAAAAAAAATTCATGTGTGGGTAGAACAAAATACCGCACAGCACGCAGAGCTGAGCGGTTTTGACACCGCGTCGCTGGCCGAGATTGGCAGCAAAGTTGACCTGGTGATTGTAATGGGCGGCGATGGCACCATGCTCAGCGTGGCGCGCTCCCTCACACAGCATCTTGTGCCGTTAGTGGGTATCAATCGCGGACGCTTTGGTTTTCTGACCGATTTGCGTGCCGAGGATATGTTGAGCGGCATAGACAAAATTCTGGCCGGGGATTATCAAAAGGAAGACCGCATGTTTTTGACCGCGCAGATTCTGCGCGGCGGCAAGGTGGTGCATCAGGGCGTGGCGATGAATGACGTAGTGGTGAAAAGCTGTTTGCGCCTGCTGGAATTTGAAGTGCAGATTGACGGTAAATTCCTGCATAAACAGCGTGCCGATGGCCTGATTGTCAGCTCACCAACCGGCACTACGGCTTATGCCATGAGCGCAGGCGGGCCTATCTTGCATCCGAACGTGGAGGCGATCGCGCTGGTGCCGGTAAGTCCGCATACCTTGTCCAATCGTCCCATTGCGGTGAACAGCGCAAGCAAAATTGAGGTCACCGTGGTGCAGGTTGATGATGCGCAGGTCAGCTTTGATGGGCAACTGCAGCTGGAAGCGGAACAGGGCGACAAAGTGGTGATTCAGCGCGCCTCGCAAATGGTGACGCTGCTGCACCCGGCTAATTATTGCTATTTTGAGATGTTGCGCAACAAATTAAACTGGTCATAACACGCTTGTATGCTGCAGAGTCTTTCCATTCGTGATTTCATTATCGTAGATGCGCTCGACCTGGAATTTTCATCCGCCTTTACCACGCTCACGGGTGAAACCGGAGCTGGGAAATCCATTCTGATTGATGCCCTTTCGCTGGCGCTAGGCGCGCGCGGTGACGGCGTAGTGACGCGCGCAAACTGCGAGAAGGCAGATGTTTCAGCTACGTTCGATATGACGGAATCTGCAAAAAAATGGCTGGAAAACAATGAGATAGCCGAGGATGACAGTCTGTTGCTGCGTCGTGTGCTGTTTGCGGATGGCCGCAGCCGCGCTTTCATCAATGGGGTCTCTGTTACGGTGGCACAGCTCAAAGAGCTGGGCGATCTGCTGGTAGACATCTACAGCCAGAACATGCACCACAGTTTGCTCAAGACTGCCACGCAACGGCAGATTCTGGATGAGTTCGCCGGGCTTCAGGCGCAAGTGCAACAGGTGGCCACATGCTATAAAACCTGGGTGGAGCTAGATAAACAACGCAAGGCCTATGAACAGAACGCGACGGCCTATGCGGATGAATTGGCCGAGCTGCGCGACAAGAATCGCGAGCTGGCGCAGCTGAATTTCAGCGCCGAGATGTGGACGGAGCTGCAAGCCGAGCATGCCCGCCTGAGCCACGGCGCTGCCTTGCTGCAAAGCGTGGAAGCTGGCACCAGCCTGCTGGGCGAGGCCGAAATCAATGCGCGCGATTTGCTGGCGCAGGCGTATAGCCAGTTGCAGAATGTGGCGGAGTTTGACGCGCAGCTTAACGAACCGCTGGAGGCCATCAACAATGCGCTGATACAGACCGAAGACGCCAACCGCTTTCTGAATCGCTATTTGCAGCGTACCGAGCTGGATCCGGAACGTTTGCGGGAGGTAGATAATCAGATACAAGCCATTCATGACACGGCGCGCAAATACCGCTTGCGGGTGGATGAGATTGCCGATGTGCTGGAATTGGGTCAGGCCAGAATGACCGAGTTGGAAAGCTTTGCGGATGATGGCGCGTTGGCCGCGCGTTGTCTGGAAGCCGAGCATGCTTATATGCAGACTGCCAAAACATTGAGCGAAGGCCGTGCCAGAGCGGCTATCGAATTAGCACAGCAAATCACCCAGCATATGCAGACCTTATCGCTGACAGGTGGGCAATTTTCGGTGGAGCTGGTATCGCAACCGCCATCTGCGCATGGGTTGGAGCTTGTCGAGTTTATGGTGGCGGGCCATGCCGGCGTTATCCCGCGCCCGCTCAACAAAGTGGCTTCCGGCGGCGAGTTGTCGCGTATCAGTCTGGCGCTGCATGTGACCACCGCCAAGCAAGGCGAAACGCCCACCATGATTTTTGACGAAGTGGATGTGGGCATAGGCGGCGGCGTGGCGGAAGTGGTCGGGCGTTTGCTGAACACGCTGGGCCAGCAAAGCCAGGTGCTGGTCATCACACATTTGCCACAGGTGGCGGCGCAGGCCCAGCATCATCTGCAGGTGCGCAAAACACAGAGTAACGGGCAAACGCTCAGTCATATCCAGGCGCTCAGCACGGTGGAAAGAATCGAAGAGATCGCCCGCATGTTGGGCGGCGTCGAGATCACCGAGACGGCACTCAGCCACGCCCGCGAGATGCTGGGCATGTGATTCATTGTGATAATACCTGCTCTGCAAGCCAATCAGGGTGCGGCTTCCAGGCCGATTGATTTGTCAATGAACGCGCGCGAGGGCTTAGCGAAGCGCTTGTTTGATGGCTGACCAGCGCTGGACTTTTTCTTCAAACGCTAAAGTTGCATGCGCCGGGCTGGTGGAGGGTAGCTGGAAAGTGGCAATCTCTATATGTGGCTGGATATGCTTGCGAAATAACGCGGCGGCCGTCGCGCCGTTAAAGTACACCTGCTGAATCTGCGGGTGTTGCAGCAAAAAATCCGCTAAATCATTCGCCACCACGCTGTCCGGCTTGATCGCACCATCTAGGCTGCCGGGGCGGTGAGCCGATGCGCATACGTCCCATAGTGCGACACCGGCATCTGTCAGCGCCTGGCAACGTTGTATATAAGGCAAACAGGCCGGGATTCCAAACACGGCTTCAATCACACGCCAAAACGCATTGCGTGGGTGAGCATAATATTGTTGCTGTCGCAGCGAATCTTGTCCGGGCAGCGAGCCTAGAATCAACAATTTGGCATTTGATTGTGCGATTGGCGGGAAACCAATCGCATGCGGTTCCGTGCTTGTCTTCAAGCGTGCCCCAATATCGGTATTGACAAGCAATCCTTAGTTGTAGCCGTAGATGCCAGCAAAGAGGATGGTCAATATTGCAACGCCTAGCAGGGCGCCCAGCCATGCAGCTTGGTTTTTTGAGCGGCAAAACAGCAGCAATGGAATCACACCGACCAATATCAGTGTTACGCCAAACAATTTGGCGTCATGGCCAAATAAAGGCGGCGTATAGCCAAGCTTGCCCCAGCGTTCCGGTGCGTATTCCATCAAAATGGCCATCGCGCCTAGCGTCCACAACACGCCTGTGATGGCCAGCATGGTTAAACGGGTGATGAAATCGGGCTTTTTTACCGCGTGCGTCATGATGGATTCGATAAAGGTGATGTTGCTAGCGAATATAATCCCAAAATTTGATTCGGGCAAGTTGGCGCTGCTTCAATGTGCTTTTTTTGCGGCGCGCTGTGGGAATGCGATTATGCATACGAGGATGAGTGCCAAAAGCGTTGCTGTGGCGGAATAACGGTTCAATTCAAGGCCGCCTTTTGCTAAGGGTTTATCCAGAAAATCCCCGATGACGGCGCCAAGCGGCCGAGTAAGGATAAACGCTGTCCAAAACAGCCATGTACGAGAAATGCGGGTGAATAAGTACGCAAGCAAAACCAGCAGGATAAGTCCGCCAAAAATGGTGGCGCCGCCCAGATAACCAAGCCCTGCCGTATCGGCTGTCCAATCTCCCAGTGCAGTACCAAGCGTTTGCGAGAACATGATGGTTAGCCAATAGAAAGACTCAGCTTCTGGTGAACTGACAGTGCCGATATCCACAGACCCCAAAGTACGGTACCAGATGAACAAAGTGCCGAGGAGTAAGGCAGACAAGATGCTGCTGCCGCCTAAATAACCTACACCCAGCGAGCGCGTGACGAAATCGGCAAGCGTGGTGCCGACGGTGGTGGAGGCGATAATCGTTACCCAATACCACATCGGGTGAAACTGTTTTTTCTTGATTTGCGCTGCAACGGCAATCACGAAAGCTGCAGCAAAGATGACTGTGCCAAGCAGATACCCCAGATTCATCGACATTGAGACCGCATCGCCGCCAGTTTCACCCAGTGTGGTAGCAAGGATTTTAATGATCCAGAATCCCAGTGTCACTTCGGGTACTTTGCTTAATATCTGGCGGGCTTCGGTATGCATGTCGTTACTTTAATATGGGGCTAACTTTAGTTTATCTGCTTTGAATGGATACAACGGACACCTTGTTCTATGGCAGCAAGCAAGTCCTGATATATCTGGTCCGCTTCGAGTGCATAAAGCGCAATCACCGATTCCGCGGATTGCCGATAAGCCTGCCGGTAAAATACAAAACCTTTCAGAAACCGGAACCAATGGTCCATATTGGCGCGCTGTAGAATCCTTTTTTTTCTGGTACCCAATCTTTGTTGTCGCAGTAAATTAAGTTGCGATAAAGGTTTTTTAAAGAACACTTCATCGCCCTCGACAATGGATAAGTTAACCGCAAAGCTTTTGCCATGTTTGTTGAATTGGATATCCAATACCTGATGATTGCCGTCATCGATTCTTTTAAACACCGGCAGACTGCCTCTAAAGCCTTGTGCGTGCAGAAAAGGAACGACAATCAGCTGTAATTGACCACGCATCAAGTCGTTGGTCTCTTTTCGTTTTAAATTGAAAAAGGTGATCAAGGTAGATTTTTTAGGATGGCTCACAAGCTGCGTAAGAAAGCCAAGCAGATGGCTGCGGCAGAAATCTTGATGATGTGATGTTTTGGTTTCAATCGAATTGAACCTGTTGACGATTGTCGCAAATCATACCGTGAATTCTTTAAGGGCGCCATGTGGTAAAGCGGCAGTAAATAAACGCTCAATAGGCTTAGTCACATTGTTGAAATTGTAGGCTTTTTATTCATTATCAAAACGCCTGCCCTGCAGGCCAATCAGCATGCGCCTTTCAGGGCGATGACTTGGATAATGAATGCGCGTGTGAGGCTTAAGCGAGCTTGCCGCAGCCCGCAGGTTTGTATATGCGCATCGGTCGATGCAGGGCTGCTAACAAGCTTGTTCGCTGGGCGGATCTGGCGTAGCAGGCATAGAGCAAAGAGTTCCTAGCAACCATCACCAAACTGCCATGCCTGCTGCCAGGGCTCCATAAATTGCCCAAAGCATTATTTTTAGCAATGCTTTCATCAGATGCTGCTCATCGTAAGACATAGCTCACTAGAGGCACAACATTCAGCGGCACGTCATTTCGCCAGCTCTGCCGCCTCTACCACCACTTTGTATAATTGCGCTTCTTGCGGGGTTTTAATGCGCTCGCCAATGGCGATTTGGTTACGCTTGCCCGGGGCAACGCCATTGATGATCATGGGTTGGCTTTGGCCGATGGCACGGCCGGTCTGGGCATCGTATTTGATGACGCGTACTTGCACGCGGCCAATCGGTACTTCGGTAGGGTTTTGCACGGCGGCATACAGGTTGCCGCTGTTGTCTGTAACGGCCCCCGATTGGATATATTTGCCCGGATGGCGCGGTAAGTCCAGTTTTACGACACGTGCCCCAGCTTGTTGACCAATCTCGGAGTTGGAGCTGGCGGCCATTTGATAATGCTGCAAAGCACCGTCAATGTCGCCACGTTCTTCGGCGATGTCACCCAGCAGCGCATGGCCTGGCGCGGTAGGTAACAGTTCGTTGGCGCGAATCAGAAAAGGCTCGGCCTCTTTCTTTTTGCCCATGTTATAAAGGGCGATGCCGCTTTGTACATGCGGTTTAAAGTAATCCGGCTGCATCTTGATCGCTTTGTCGTAATAGCCAAGTGCTTCCTGATTCTTTTTCTGGCTTAATGCAATATCGCCCAGCAGCTCCTGAAATCGCGCTTCACGTGGCTCAGCCTTAATCGCCTCTTGCGCAAGTTTGTTTGCACTTAGCGTATCGCCTTTTTGTAATGCTTTCACACCCTCATCATAGGCTTTGTAGGCGGCTTGGGTAGCTTTGACCTTAGCCACCTTCTGCGCGTAGATCTCCTTACCCCATTCACCGCTTGCGCCGAGTTTCTTAAGGGTTTCTTTATTGGCTGCCACACGCTCCGGTGAAGGAGGATGGCTGGCAAACAGGCCTTCCAGCCAGTTAGTCTGGCGGCCTTGGCTCAAGCGTACAAAGGTTTCTTGCAGCGTGACGGCTGCAGTAGGGTCGTAACCCGCTTTTTTCATGTATTTCATGCCATATAAATCGGCTTCGCTTTCGGCATCACGGCCATATTTCATCGTGGCTAATTGTGCGCCAAGCTGGCTGGCACCCACGATCAGGTTTTGGTAATTATTGTCTTGTGTGGCCAGGCCCACTGCAATCATCGCGCCTTGCATGAAAATGCCCCGCTCCATGCTCTTGGCGCCATGGCGGGCTGCCGCATGCACGATTTCGTGACCCATCACGGCGGCCAGTTCCGCCTCGCTGTTCAGTTCGTACAAAATACCGCGGTTAAAGGCGATTTTGCCACCAGGCATGGCCCAAGCGTTGGGTACGGAGTCATTCAGCACCACGAATTCATAAGGCAATTCCGGCCTGTCGGAAACGGCCGCCAGACGCTTGCCTACTTCTTGCACATAGGCGGTCAGTTCGGGGTCGATAGTGTAATCCCCGCCTTGCGATTGACGAGCCGGAGAATAATTCTCCTTGCCAATGGCAATTTCTTTTTCCTCGGAAACGAACTGGAATTCTTTCTTTTTGGTGACCGGATTGGTGCCGCAGGCGGTGATGTTGACACTGATAAACAACGCAACAAGCAGAGCATAGTATTTTTTCATCGCGCTTACTCCAAAATGGGATATTTTGATTTTTAAAGTGAAAGCAGATTAACGCATGAGCTATCTTTTATGCGGACAAGGTTTTTTCGTACAATCGGCATAAATGTACAGCGAATGCTCATGGATTTTAAAGCCGCGGCTGTTGGCGGCCTTGTGCTGCAGCTTTTCGATCTCTTCGTCGCAGAATTCTTCCACATGCCCACATTGCAAGCAGACGATATGGTCGTGGTGGCTGCCCTCGTTGAGCTCGAACACCGCTTTGCCGCTTTCAAAGTGATGCCGCACCAGCAAGCCGGCTTGCTCGAATTGCGTCAGCACGCGATACACAGTCGCCAGCCCGACATCGTCGCCAGCATTGATCATTACCTTATAGACGTCTTCGGCAGAGAGATGACGTTCGTTGCTTTTTTCAAACAACTCAAGGATTTTCAGGCGTGGTAAGGTGGCCTTCAACCCGGCATTTTTTAAGTCTTTTTGGTCATGCATACACTCAGGTCTCGCTCAATTTGCAGTGGATATCTTGCAATCCAAGGTTTAAGGCAATATCCAGTCGTGGTATATTAACGCCAATTTCGTTACATGTCTCTATAATCCAGCACAAACAACCATGCGTTATTTACTCGTGTTAATCTTCTCGCTGCTCACGGCTTGTGGCGCTGGCCTGCCATCTGTCAAGCCTTACAAAATGGATATCCAGCAGGGCAACGTGGTGACTTCCAAAATGTTGCTGCAGTTGCGTCCCGGTATGACCAAATCGCAGGTGCGCTATATCATGGGTACGCCACTGGTGGTGGATAGCTTTCATCGTAATCGCTGGGATTATTTTTATCAGATGCGTCAAGCGGGCAAAGTGGTCGAGCAGCGCCGCGTGATTCTGGAGTTTGAAAACGATTTGCTGGCACGTGTGCGCGGTGATGTAGTGCCGGCAGGCACGCTTCCGGCTGATGGCGCCACAGAATCGAACGTCAATAAAACCATTGAAGTGGCACCTACCAAACGTGAAGAAAAAAGCTGGACAGACAAGCTGAAGTTCTGGAAAAAAGACGAAAAGCCAGCCGAGCCTGCAAAGACGAAAACTGTGACGGAACCTAAGCCAGAACCAAAGGCAGCGCCTGCTGCGGAACCAAGCAATGACGTACCCGCTGGCGATACACCCTCTGTACTGGTTGTGCCTATGGCTGCTCCTGCTGAGGCGCCACAGGAGATGCCAAAAGTAGATGCGCCACAAAGCACGCCAGTTGAGCCTGCTAAACCTGAACCGACACCAGTGCCTGAGCCTGTAAAGGCAGAGCCAATCAAGCCGACGCCAGGGCCTGTTGCGGAGCCCCAAAAATCTGAGCCAGTCCAGGCTGCCCCCGCGCCCAAGCCGGTGGTGCCGCAAATACCATCGCCCGCGCCAAGCAAGGATGACAAGTTGATATTCCGTATGGACAAAACCTTGAGGCCGGAGGTTGCTGAACCAGTAGCGCCCACGCCGGAGCCTGCTCCTGTGGTGCCAACACCCAAGGCGCCTGCCAAAAAGGTGGAGCCGCTACCTGAAGAAGAAGGGCCGGGCTATTTCGAGCGTATTCTTGAGAAGATAGGTTTCTAATCATGGCAATAAAAATTGTAATCGCTGGTGCCAGCGGGCGTATGGGACAAGCCTTGTTGACAGGGATATTTGAAGATGCCGACTTGGAGTTGTATGGGGCATTGGATCGTGCCGCTAACGCCAGTATTGGCCGTGATGCAGGTGAGTTGTTCGGCAAAAATACGGGAGTCTATATCAGCGACAATGCCGGTGAAACACTGGAGGGTGCAGATGTGCTGGTCGATTTTACCCGCCCGGAAGCCAGCATGGAATATCTGGAGATATGTCGGCGTCACCACGTGAAGATGGTGATCGGCACCACAGGGTTTACTGTAGAACAGAAAAACCAGATTGCCGAAGCGGCTAAAACTGACGCTATCGTGTTCGCGCCTAATATGAGTGTGGGCGTGACATTGCTCATCAACCTGGTGGAGCAGGCTGCCAAGGTGCTGAACGAAGGTTACGATATTGAAGTGGTGGAAATGCACCACAGGCATAAGGTGGATGCGCCCTCCGGCACGGCTTTGAGGTTGGGTGAGGCGGCTGCCAAAGGCATCGGTGCGGATTTGAAAGACTGCGCTATCTATGCCCGTGAAGGCGTCACTGGCGAGCGCGAGGCGGGCAAGATCGGTTTCGCCACCCTGCGTGGCGGTGATGTGGTGGGCGACCATACCGTGATACTGGCGGGCATCGGCGAGCGCGTTGAGCTCACTCACAAGGCCAGTAGTCGCGCCACGTTTGCGCAAGGCGCGCTGCGCGCCGCCAAGTTTTTGGCTAGCAAAAAAGCTGGCTTATACGATATGCGCGATGTGCTGAATTTGAAATAGTGGTGACCAGCCGCCGTAATTTCTTTATTCGTCTACTGACCATATTTGGTGCAGCGTTTATCTGGTCGGCTATTCGTCCGCATGACTATTTCACCTGGTTTTTGGAAGTTGTTCCGGTCTTGATTGCGCTGCCGATTCTGTTTTTTACCTACAAAAAATTTCCGCTTACGCCTTTGTTGTATGGCCTGATTTTGTTCCATGCCATTATTCTGATGGTCGGCGGGCATTACACCTATGCCGAGGTGCCATTATTCAACTGGCTGCGCGATACGTATGATTTGGGGCGTAACTATTACGACCGTATTGGCCATTTTGTGCAAGGGTTTGTGCCCGCCATGATTGCGCGCGAGATTCTGATTCGCAAACAGATTGTGCGCAGCAAAGGATGGCTGTTTTTTATCATTACCTGTATTTGTTTAGCGATTAGTGCGTTTTACGAGTTCATTGAATGGTGGGTGGCGGTGGCCTCCGGCACGGCGGCAGAGGCCTTTCTTGGCACGCAGGGCGATGTCTGGGATACGCAGTGGGATATGTTCCTGGCGTTTATCGGGGCGATTTCAGCCCAAATCTTGTTGGCGAAAACGCATGATAAGCAACTGACTCAGCTTGAACGTAACGGCTAAGTCGGCTATAATCTATTAATTCTTGCGACGGGAAGAGTTTAATCGGCTCCTCCCGTTTTGCATATCTGGCATCGCCTCATGATGCACTAAAAAGTTTAACCAGAATGAATGACAGGAGCGCTTAGTGGCCACAACACGTCCAGAGAATTTGCAGCCGGCAATATTGGTATTGGCTGATGGAGCGGTGTTTCATGGTGTTTCTATCGGCGCTGCTGGTCATACGATTGGCGAGGTGGTGTTTAACACCAGCATGACCGGCTATCAGGAAATCCTGACCGACCCATCCTATACCGAGCAAATCGTCACGCTGACTTATCCGCACATTGGCAACTACGGCACCAATGCCGAGGATGTCGAATCCGGCAAGGTTTATGCGGCTGGTCTGGTGATACGCAATCTGCCATTGCTGGAAAGCAATTTCCGCAGCAGCCAGAATCTGAGCGATTATCTGAAAACCAATAATATCGTGGCAATCGCTGATATTGATACCCGTGCACTGACACGCGTCTTGCGTGAAAAAGGCGCACAGGCTGGCTGCATCATGGCTGGCCAAGTAGATGAGAACAAGGCCTTGGCGTTGGCAAAAGGTTTTCCGGGTTTGTCTGGCATGGATTTGGCTAAAGTGGTTTCCTGCAAAGCGGCTTATGAATTCAGCGAGCCTGAATGGCAACTGGGGAAAGGCTTTGCCAAAGCAGCGGAACAGAAGTTCCATGTGGTGGCATTCGATTACGGCGTGAAGCGCAATATCCTGCGTATGCTGGTTTCGCGCGGCTGCAAGGTGACTGTGCTGCCTGCCCAGTCCACTGCTGAAGAGGCGTTGAAATATAAACCTGATGGTATCTTTTTGTCCAATGGCCCCGGTGATCCGGAGCCATGCGATTATGCCATCAAGGCGATTCAAACGCTGGTGGAAACCGGTATCCCAACCTTTGGGATCTGTCTGGGGCATCAGTTGCTGGCGCTGGCAAGCGGTGCCAAAACCATGAAGATGAAATTCGGACACCATGGGGCCAACCATCCTGTGCAGGATATCGAAACCAAGCGCGTGTATATCACCAGCCAGAACCACGGTTTTGCGGCAGACCCAGCGATGCTGCCGAAAAACGTGAAGGTGACGCATCTGTCCCTGTTCGACGGCAGCCTGCAGGGCATTTCGCGTACGGATAAACCGGCATTCAGCTTTCAGGGTCACCCGGAGGCAAGCCCAGGGCCGCATGAGATGAGTTATTTGTTTGACCGCTTCATTAGCCTGATGCAGGCGAGCAAGCTAAAAGAAGGAAAGGCTGGCTAATGGCTAAGCGTACTGACATTAAAAGCATTCTGATTATTGGCGCTGGTCCGATTGTCATCGGCCAGGCATGTGAATTCGATTATTCCGGTGCACAAGCATGTAAAGCGTTGAAAGAAGAAGGCTATCGCGTCATTCTCGTTAACTCTAATCCGGCAACCATCATGACTGACCCGGAAATGGCGGATGCGACCTACATCGAGCCGATCACCTGGCAGATGGTGGAAAAGATCATCGAAAAAGAAAAGCCAGATGCCTTGCTGCCGACCATGGGCGGGCAGACTGCCCTGAATTGTGCGCTGGATTTAGACAAACATGGCGTGCTGAAAAAGCATAATGTGACGATGATTGGTGCTTCCAAAGAGGCGATCGACAAGGCGGAAGACCGTCAGAAATTCAAGGAGGCGATGACCAAGATTGGTTTGGCTTCTGCAAGGTCAGCCATTGCGCATAGTCTGGAAGAGGCATTGCAAGTGCAAGCCAATATCGGGTATCCGGCCATTATTCGCCCTTCGTTCACCATGGGCGGCAGCGGCGGCGGTATCGCCTATAACCGCGAAGAATTCATCGCCATCTGCGAACGCGGTCTCGATGCTTCACCTACCAATGAGCTGCTGATTGAAGAATCGCTGCTTGGCTGGAAAGAGTACGAGATGGAAGTGGTGCGCGATAAGGCGGACAACTGCATCATCATCTGCTCGATTGAGAACCTTGACCCGATGGGCGTGCACACCGGTGACAGCATCACGGTAGCGCCTGCTCAGACGCTGACGGATAAAGAATATCAAATCATGCGCAACGCATCGCTGGCGGTGCTGCGTGAGATTGGCGTGGATACTGGTGGTTCCAATGTGCAGTTTGCCATCAACCCCAACGATGGCCGCATGGTGGTGATCGAGATGAATCCACGCGTATCGCGTTCTTCTGCGTTGGCATCCAAGGCGACCGGTTTTCCGATTGCTAAAGTGGCTGCCAAACTGGCAGTGGGTTACACGCTGGATGAACTCAAGAACGAAATCACCGGTGGCGCGACACCAGCCAGCTTTGAGCCAAGTATTGATTACGTGGTCACCAAGGTGCCTCGCTTTGCTTTCGAGAAATTCCCGCAGGCCGATAGCCGTCTGACGACACAGATGAAATCTGTGGGTGAGGTGATGGCGATGGGTCGTACTTTCCAGGAATCTTTCCAGAAAGCTTTGCGCGGGCTGGAAGTCGGCGTGGACGGTCTGGATGAAATCACATCGGACGTGGATAGAATCACCAAAGAAATGGGCGAGGCTGGCCCCGAGCGCATCTGGTATGTGGCCGATGCATTCAGAACTGGCATGAGTATCCAGCATGTGTTCGACATCACCAAGATCGATCCATGGTTTTTGGTGCAGATCAAAGATATCGTGGATCGCGAAGATGCCTTGAAAGGCAAGCATATCGCCGATCTGGACAAAGAAGCTTTGTATCAACTCAAACGCCGCGGTTTTTCTGACCGCCGTCTGGCCAAATTGCTGGATACCGACCAGCATGCGGTGCGCGCATACCGCCAGGCTTTGGGTGTACGTCCAGTATACAAACGCGTGGACACCTGCGCGGCAGAATTCGCAACCAATACGGCGTATATGTATTCCACTTATGAGCCCTATTGCGAGGCCGAGCCTTCTGCCAAGAAAAAAATCATGGTGTTGGGCGGCGGTCCGAACCGCATCGGCCAGGGTATCGAGTTCGATTATTGCTGCGTACATGCGGCATTTGCGATGCGCGACGACGGTTATGAAACCATCATGGTCAACTGCAACCCGGAGACGGTTTCCACGGATTACGATACTTCCGATCGCCTGTATTTTGAACCGGTAACATTGGAAGACGTGCTGGAGATCGTGCATATCGAAAAACCGGTTGGCGTGATTGTGCAATATGGCGGACAGACGCCGCTTAAATTGGCGCGTGGCCTGGAAAAAGCCGGCGTGCCGATTATTGGTACCACGCCGGATGCGATCGATCGGGCGGAAGACCGTGAGCGTTTTCAAAAGATGCTGCATGATTTGAATTTGAAACAGCCACCAAACCGCACTGCACGCACACCGGAAGCCGCTTTACTTGCGGCAGATGAAATCGGTTATCCGCTGGTGGTGCGTCCATCCTATGTGCTGGGCGGCCGTGCGATGGAGATCGTGCATGAGCAAAGCCAGCTCGAGCGCTATATGCGCGAGGCGGTGAAAGTTTCCAATGAATCACCGGTGTTGCTGGACCGCTTTCTGAACGATGCGATCGAGGTGGATGTGGACGCGCTGTCGGACGGTGAAGATGTGCTGATTGGCGGTATCATGCAGCACGTGGAACAAGCCGGTGTGCACTCGGGCGACTCGGCGTGTTCGTTGCCGCCTTACAGCTTGAGCCAGGACCTGCAGAACGAATTGCGTCGCCAGACCGTGCAAATGGCCAAGGCACTGGGCGTAAAAGGTTTGATGAACGTGCAATTTGCCGTGCAGAATACAGGCCAGGGCGACGTCGTCTACGTGCTCGAAGTGAATCCGCGTGCTTCAAGGACGGTCCCATTTGTTTCCAAGGCCTGTGGTTTGCCGTTGGCGAAAATCGCTGCGCGTTGTATGGCAGGGCAAAGCTTGAGGTCTCAGGGTGTCACCAAAGAGGTCGTGCCACCGTATTACTCGGTCAAAGAAGCCGTGTTCCCGTTCATCAAGTTTCCGGGCGTGGATACGATACTTGGGCCGGAAATGAAATCTACCGGTGAAGTCATGGGGGTAGGCGCAACTTTTGCAGAAGCGTTCGTTAAATCACAATTGGGTGCTTCAGTGCGCATGCCTACAGGTGGTAAAGCGTTCATCAGCGTACGCAATGAAGATCACCAGAAAGTGATCGATATTGCCAAAGACTTGGCTAAGCTTGGCTTTACCCTGGTTGCTACCAAGGGCACGGCACGCGCTTTGGAGGAACATGGCTTAACCGTAACCCCCGTGAACAAAGTTGCCGAAGGTCGTCCGCATATCGTGGATATGATCAAGAACGACGAGATCAGCTTTATTGTCAACGTGACGGAAGACAAGAAAGCGATTACCGACTCTTATGAGATACGCCGCAGTGCCTTGCAGAACAAGGTGACGTATTACACCACTTTGGCAGGTGCGCGTGCGGCCTGTATCGGCATGTCGCAGAGCAAGGAGATGCAAGTGTATTCCGTACAGGAGTTGCATAAGAAACTCGCTTAACTTACACTTGTCTTGTTGAAAACCACGCTCTTGGCGAGTGTGGTTTTGTTTTTATGTAAAGGTTTTAATATGGCAGTGAATCAAATCCCCGTCACCGTGCGTGGCGCAGAATTGTTGAAGGAAGAATTGCAACGCTTGCGCGGCGTAGACAGGCCGAACATCATCCAGGCGATTGCCGAGGCGCGTGCGCAAGGTGATTTGTCTGAGAATGCGGAATATGAATCCGCTAAGGAGCGTCAAAGCTTTATCGAAGGGCGTATCGCCGAGCTGGAGGCCAAGTTGAGCAATCTGCAGATCATCGATCCTAGAACGCTGAATGCAGACGGCCGCGTGGTGTTTGGCGCGACAGTGAAGATTGAAGAGCTAGAGTCTGGCGATGTTAAAACCTACCAGATCGTGGGTGATGACGAGGCAGATATCAAAGGCGGCAAGATTTCCGTAAGCTCGCCGATTGCGCGCGGGCTGATTGGCAAGAGCGAAGGCGATGTGGCGGAAGTATCTGCGCCCGGGGGCGTCAAGGAATACGAAGTGCTGGAAGTGCAGTATATCTAGTCGGGCACCTCATCATGCAAAAACTTTCTTTGATTGTGGCGACTTTTTGGGTAGGCGCGCTGTGGATGACTGGCATCACGGCCTATACCTTGTTCCAGATGCTGAATGACACCAGGCTGGCAGGCAATCTGGCGGGAAAATTGTTTGAAATCGTCAGCTACATCGGCATCGCCAGTGCAATTTTTCTGATGATTGAGCGCTTGCTTTCTTACAGCACTGGGGCACTCAAGCAAAGCTACTTCTGGGCGGTTTTTGCGATGTTCTTGCTGGTGCTGGCCGGGCACTTCGGCATCCAGCCATTGCTGGCGCAGCTCAAAGCCAGCGCCATGCCGGCGGATGTGATGCATAGTGTATTCGCCGACCGCTTCAAAACCTGGCATGGCATTGCCAGTATTGCCTATGTGATTGAATGCCTGCTGGGCTTGGTCTTGGTGCTTAAAGCTCGCTAAACCTAAATGCATGTCATCTCAATACTCGTGGTAGTGGTGTTTTTTGGCTCTTATTGGGCATTTATTCGCTGGGCGCTTCGTCATAAAAATGTGCTGGCAAAACCCGAACAAGAACAACGTAAACTTAAAAAACAACTTTATCTGGGTTTGATAATAGCTATTGTTGTGTTTTTAACGACACAATTCACAATTCAAACTAAAAGCGTTTCTTGGATAAATTGGCTTGTTTTAGCTGCCTATTTAGGTCTTTGGATAATAGGCGGTTACATGCTTTGGCAAGCATATCGTGTTGGTATTAAAAAAGATGCGAAGTTAATAAAAAAACAAAATGGTCAACGATTTAATCATCCAGAAAAATTTAAATATTATTTTGCTTTTATTCAATTTTTCGCTGGCATAAGTCTGTGTTTGCTGGGAGTGGCCATTCCTGTTTTTAAACTTAAAATGGCTTCATGGGCTCCATTGCTGGCGGTGATTGGTGCGATTAAGCATTTGATGACATGGTGGGTTGAACGGCAGGATGCCATCAACGTTTGAATTAAGAATTGGCTGAATTAGTCTGACCAAACTAGAGCTTGGGAATGATAACTTTCGCTTTTTCTTTAATCGTTTCGCTGGGGCGGTAGAAAATCAATTGTTTGCCGATATGGTGTACCTGGGTTGCGCCGGTGGCGCTGGCAATCGCTTCATACATGGCTTTGCGGGCATCACGGTCATCGCCGGCAACTTGTACTTTAATCAGTTCGTGCGCGTTCAGGCTGCGCTCTATTTCCAGCATTACATTTTCAGATAAACCCTGGTTGCCAATGATCACAACCGGATTGAGGCTGTGCGCCAAGCCGCGCAGGTGAGAGATTTGTTTGGTGGTTAATTTCATAGCCGTCATTTTAACATGCCTCGCCTTAACATGCCTCGCCATAACTCCCTACGTACGTGCGCGTTCATTGTCGAACATAATGGCCTGCAAGGCAGGCGGGATGTGCTTTCCAGGCCGATAATCTTTATAATGAAATCTTTATGAAACCGACTAGAACCAGTAAAGCCTGGATGCAGGAGCATCTTAACGACGAGTTTGTGAAACGCGCACAGAAGGACGGTTATCGTGCCCGCGCAGCTTACAAGCTGATCGAGATTGACGATAAGGACAAGCTCATCAAGCCGGGGATGACCGTGGTTGATTTGGGCGCCACGCCCGGTAGCTGGTGTCAGGTGGTGGTGCAACGCCTGAAAGGTCAAGGCAGGATCATTGCGCTGGATATTCTGGAGATGCAGCCGATCCCGGGCGTGCTGTTCATTCAGGGGGACTTTCGCGAGGATGCTGTGCTCAAGCAGTTGGAGGCTGCGATAGAAAATAAGCCGGTAGACCTTGTAATTGCCGATATGGCCCCCAATATCAGTGGAGTGAAAGATGTAGATCAGGCTGGTGTCATGTATCTGACAGAACTGGCACTGGATTTTTGTCAGCGCTGGCTGAAACCGGGTGGCAACTTTCTGGTCAAAGTGTTCATTGGAAGCGGGTTCGATGAACTCGTTAAACAAATGCGGACGCAATTCGACAAAGTAGTGACGCGGAAGCCGAAAGCCTCGCGAGATCGCAGTAGTGAAGTCTATCTGTTGGGACTTAATAAAAAGCCTTAAGCGCTTGATTTTGAGTTAGAATGAAGAAAAATTTCACGCTATAAAGGAATTTAACCAAGTGAAAAATATTGTAAAAAACGTCATCCTCTGGATTGCCATCTTTTCTGTGCTCACCATGGTGTTCAATCAGTTTGTGGACATGGGCAAGCCAAAGGGTGAGATCGTCTATTCGCAATTCATGCAGGAAGTCAAAGACGGCAATATTGATAAGGTGCAGATTGAAGGTCGCACCGTGCACGGTACACGGCGTGATGGTAAAGAATTCACCACCTACGCGCCGGACGACTTGTGGATGGTGAGCGATCTGTTGAAATACAAAGTGCGAATCGAAGCCAAAGCGCCGCAACAACGTTCTGTCTTGCTGGAAATTTTCATGTCCTGGTTCCCAATGCTGCTGCTGATCGGTGTGTGGATATTCTTCATGCGCCAGATGCAAGGCGGTGGCAAAGGCGGCGGGCCATTCTCGTTTGGTAAAAGCAAGGCGCGTCAGCTGGATGAATCCAACAACAGCACCACATTTGCTGACGTGGCGGGCTGTGATGAAGCGAAAGAAGAAGTTTCCGAACTGGTGGATTTCCTGAAGGATCCTGGCAAGTTCCAGAAGCTGGGTGGCCGTATCCCTCGTGGCGTATTGATGGTGGGTCCTCCGGGTACCGGTAAGACCTTATTGGCGCGTGCCATCGCTGGCGAGGCTAAAGTACCGTTCTTTACCATCTCCGGTTCGGATTTCGTCGAGATGTTCGTGGGTGTGGGTGCTGCACGCGTGCGTGACATGTTCGAGACCGCCAAAAAGAACTCTCCTTGTATCGTGTTCATTGATGAGATTGATGCGGTGGGCCGTCATCGTGGTGCGGGCACTGGCGGTGGTAACGACGAGCGTGAACAGACGTTGAATCAGTTGCTGGTGGAGATGGATGGTTTTGAAGCCAACTCCGGTGTGATCGTGATTGCAGCGACCAACCGTGCGGATGTATTGGACAAAGCATTGTTGCGCCCGGGTCGTTTCGACCGCCAGGTGATGGTGGGTTTGCCCGATATCAAAGGCCGCGAACAGATTTTGCTGGTGCATATGCGTAAGGTGCCGATTGATCCGGACGTCAAAGCTGACATTATTGCGCGGGGAACTCCAGGCTTTAGCGGTGCAGATTTGGCTAACCTGGTCAATGAAGCCGCATTGTTTGCTGCCCGCCGCAACAAGCGCACTGTCGATATGCAGGACTTTGAAGATGCGAAGGACAAGATTTTCATGGGCCCTGAGCGAAAATCAATGGTCATGCGCGAGGAAGAGCGCCGTAATACGGCTTATCACGAGTCTGGCCATGCAGTGGTGGCAAAAATGCTGCCCAAAGCCGACCCTGTACACAAAGTGACAATTATGCCGCGCGGCTGGGCGCTTGGCCTGACCTGGCAATTGCCTGAGTTCGATCGTATCAGTAACTATAAAGACAAAATGCTGGAAGAGATTTCTATCCTGTTTGGCGGACGTATTGCCGAGGAAATCTTCATGCATCAGATGTCGACGGGCGCCAGCAACGACTTTGAACGTGCAACCAAGCTGGCGCGTGCCATGGTGACCAAGTACGGCATGAGCGATGCGCTAGGCACCATGGTGTATGCAGGCGATGAGCAGGATTCGTTCTTTGGCAGCATGTCGTCACGTACCGTTTCCGAAGCCACACAGCAAAAAGTGGATGCGGAAATCCGCCGGATTCTGGACGAACAATACGCGGTTGCGCGCAAGATTCTGGAAGACAATCGCGACAAAGTAGAGGCGATGACAGCAGCATTGCTGGAGTACGAAACCATTGATGCCGACCAGATCAACGACATTATGGCGGGGTTGCCAGTACGGGCGCCCAAACCACGTGAAAACAAAAACACGAATGGTGGGGCAAGCTCTGGTGGCGCGACAGTCAAGCCCTCGCCACAACCTACTGCAAAAGGCGAATAATGTAAGGAGTTGAAAAAAGGGTTGGTACGCCAACCCTTTTCTTTTTATGCAATTGAATTGTGGAAAATTTACACTGGATTTAACGGTTCCACGCGTAATGGGCATTGTGAACGTCACACCAGACTCTTTTTCGGATGGTGGACATTATGCCAGCACGCAAAAAGCGGTATCGCATGCCTTGCAGTTAATGGAAGAAGGCGCGGACATTCTGGATATCGGCGGAGAATCCACGCGCCCGGGTGCGACACCAGTACCTTTGCAGGAAGAACTGGATCGCGTGATGCCAGTACTGGAAACGCTCATAAAACAAGTCAATGTGCCCATTTCGATAGACACCTACAAGCCACAAGTGATGCAAGCGGCGATTTCGGCAGGCGCAAGCATGGTCAATGATGTGCGGGCTCTTCAAGAGGAAGGAGCCTTGAATATCGTTGCGAATTCCAAAGCAGGTGTTTGCCTGATGCACATGCGGGGCACGCCGCAAACCATGCAAGAGCATCCGCATTATGATGATGTCTTACACGAGGTGACAAGTTTCTTGACGGCACGCCTGCAAGCCTGTCTGGATGCGGGGATTCAGGCATCGCGTATCGTGCTGGACCCCGGTTTTGGTTTTGGGAAAACGCGCGAACATAACATTATGCTAGCAAAAAGCCTGGGCGCTTTTTGCGCATTGGGGCAGCCTGTGCTGGTAGGTCTGTCACGCAAATCGGTATTGGGGCAACTCACGGGCAACGATATAGATGCGAGAGTGCACGCCAGTGTTGCGGCCGCGGTCATCTCGGCGATGAAAGGTGCTAAAATCCTGCGCGTGCACGATGTGGCCGCCACCAAGGAGGCGCTTAAGATTGTTTCAGCAATAGAGTAGGGATATTAAGGGTTGTATGAGTAGAAAATATTTCGGTACAGATGGCATTCGCGGCAAAGTGGGAGAGTCCCCTATTACGCCGGATTTCGTGATGCGTTTAGGCTATGCTGCAGGCCGCGTCCTGATTGGGCTGGAGAGCAACCTTGCCAAAGGTGCGCACCCGGCCGTGCTCATCGGCAAGGACACACGCATTTCCGGCTATATGCTGGAAGCCGCTTTGGAGGCAGGTTTGTCTGCCGCCGGGGTGGATGTACTGCTAACCGGCCCGATGCCGACCCCGGCGATTGCCTACTTGACGCGTGCGCTGCGAGCACAGGCAGGTATCGTTATTTCGGCATCGCATAATCCTTATTACGATAACGGCATCAAGTTCTTCTCGGCGCAGGGTACGAAACTGCCCGACGAGGTGGAGCTTGCCATCGAGGCCGAGTTGGACAAACCCATGCAGGTGATGGAATCGGCCAAATTGGGTAAAGCGCGCCGCATTGATGACGCCGCCGGACGTTATGTGGAATTTTGCAAAAGCACATTCCCTAATAATCTGGATTTGCGCGGCCTGAAGATCGTGCTGGATTGCGCACACGGCGCCACCTATCACGTTGCCCCGCCAGTGTTTCACGAGCTGGGTGCCGAAGTGGTCACCATCGGTAGTCAGCCGGATGGTTTGAATATCAACAAAGATGTTGGTTCTACTCATCCGCAAGCCTTGCAGAAAGCCGTAGTTGCCCAGCAAGCTGATTTGGGTATCGCGTTCGATGGCGATGGCGACCGCGTGATGATGGTGGATGCACAAGGCAGGCTGCTGGACGGCGATCAATTGTTGTATATCATCGCCTTGAGCCTGTATGGCAAAGGCAAGCTGAAAGGTGGCGTGGCAGGCACATTGATGACTAACCTCGCACTGGAACACGCGCTTGCCAAGCATCAGATTCCGTTTGGCCGCGCCAAAGTGGGCGATAGATACGTACTGGAGCTGCTGCAACAAAAGAACTGGCAATTGGGCGGCGAGAATTCCGGTCATATTCTTACACTGGATAAACACACCAGCGGCGATGCGATTATCGCCGCGCTGCAGGTATTGCAAGCATTGATTGTGACTGGAAAATCACTCGCCGAAATGGGCGATGCCTTGCCGCTGTATCCGCAAGTACTTATCAATGTCACCACTAAGACCAAGCTGGATCTAACCTTGGAGCCAATTCAACTTGCGGTCAAGAATGCCGAAGAGACATTGAATGGCGCAGGACGCGTGCTTCTGCGTGCTTCTGGCACCGAGCCGAAGATTCGTGTGATGGTAGAAGGACAGGATAGGGTGCTGGTACAACAACTCGCGGAAGAAATTGCAGAAGTTGTCAGGCAGCAAGCCAGCTAATTAATGGATGCATACCTTTGAAATTTGATGGATATTGACTCATAAGCCAATATCTAGAGTGCTGCTTTAGAAAAATCTTGAACCAAAAGGCATTGCGCACGCTCTTATGGTACAAATGCACAGTATTGCGGATACCAAAGATAGTGTTCCTGTCATTATTTAGTCAAAACAATCCACTAAGCTTGTTTAAAAGCCAATATTAATCAGTGGGTTGGTTCTTCTTCTGATACTTTAATTCTTTGATTTGACCCCCATAGTGTAATTGGCATGACTTATGCTGACCTTATAAATAGATGTAATACGCGTGCGCTGAGGCTTGCGAAACTATGAAGGCAAGAAATAACGTGAATATGATGAATACAAAACATGAGATTACGATAGAGTATCTTGTGGCGAGCGATTTTGACCAGACCCTGAGTTTCAATGATTCCGGCAAGGTACTGGCAGAGATGCTTGGGGTCTCGGATTTTGAAGCAAAAGTGACGGGACTTGCTCGTTCCAACCTGGTGCAGCAAGGCGCCGAACTGGCTTATCTGTTGCGGCATGATCCGGCTTTTCGCGGAGTGCGACTTGAGCATTTGAAAGAAGCTGGTAAGCACGTGCGTTTGAAGGATAACGTGAAACTGTTTACCGAAATTTTGGCTGAAGGCTTGGGCGGATGTCGCTTTAAATTCTTTGTGATATCTGCCGGCCCTGCTGCTGTGGTGCGCTCTGCGCTGGAAGGCATTGTGCCGCCGGAGCATGTGTTTGGCTCGGAGTTCGAGTTTGATGCCAGCACGGGTGAGATTTGCAATATCATTCGTGTGCCCGCAGGAAACGGCAAGGTGGCGGTGTTGCAAGAGCTGGAGCAGAAGCTGCAAGTGAGCCCGGACCGCGTGATTTACGTGGGGGATGGCAGCTCTGACCTTTATGTGATGCACGATGTAAATAGCCGAGATGGCCATTCTATCGCCGTATCCGAAACCAAATCGATAGGGCGTATCGCAAACCGTACCGTACTGAGCGATAGTGCTGTAAGTGTATTGGTACCAATATTGGAGGATGTGTTGAAGTGGAATTCGGCCCAGATTCGTGAACTGTTCAGCTTGCATGGTTTAGCGCTGCAAGATTGGGATAAAATCCATACCGACTGGATTACTTTCCATCATCAACCCGCATTGAAGATTTAAGCATGAACATGACAGATTTTATTGGTTACTTTTCGGCATTTCTGACTACGTTCGCCTTTGTGCCTCAGGCGCTGCATTCTTGGAAAACTCGTGATCTATCCGGCGTTTCTCTGCCCATGTACAGCATATTCAGTACCGGTGTGCTGGGCTGGATCGTTTACGGCATACAAATCGCCAGCTGGCCGATCGTAGCGGCCAATGTCGTGACGCTGGTGCTGGCATGCGTGGTGCTTTGGTTAAAGCTCAAGCATCGTTAATCTAAATAAGCTTTAAAAACATATGCTTCAAGAGTCTTTATCCATGCGGCTCTTGGAGCATATGTTTTTGCTTGTTTGTCACTAAATCTTCATGAAATAGTCATCGTTCTTTCACACTCCCATGCCATGCTACGCGCATAAAAAAGCCAATAACAATCTAGGAGGGTGTGATGTCATATAAAACAGCATTGTATTTGCATCGCCTGCACGCGATGGATTCCAGTTTGTGTGTCCAGGTGAACAAGAGCAGCCAATATCGATGGGTGCGTAATTTTTTTCGCGCGGTCAGCCGTTTGGGCGACGGTGTGTTCTGGTACGGGCTGATGCTGGGTATGATATTACTGGATGGCATGCAAGGCCTGTATGCTGCGATTCATATGCTGCTGGCGGGCTTAAGTGGCACGCTTGTATACAAATGGCTCAAGGGTAAGACCCTGCGTCCAAGGCCTTTTGAGGTGCGTCAGGATATCTGGTTGACTGGACGCCCTCTGGACAGGTTCAGTTTCCCATCGGGGCATACATTGCACGCTGTAGTGTTTGCTATGGTTGCCTTAAGTTATTATCCGCAATTAGATTGGTTGCTGGTTTCATTTGCGAGCTTAGTGGCACTTTCACGTGTGGTGTTAGGGCTGCACTACCCAAGCGATGTTCTGGCCGGGGCGGCGATAGGGGCCGGGCTGGCATTGGCTGCTTTAGCGCTCGATCCGTTAATGAGTATTACGATTTAGTCTTATCTGTAAAAGATAGCGTCGGCTAATTCAATTCACCGGCAGCCCATTCCGCATAATAGAAGTCGATGGGCGTCGTGACGCGGATGCGTAAATCCCCCAGACATTGAGCACGCCAGATGGCGAGTTCGTTTTCACTGAAGTGGGTTAATTCCGGTTCCCAGTTGGGCCTTTGGCCAAGCAAGGTAAAATGGAAATGGCCTAGCGCATGCTCGGTCTTGTCCAGATAGTAGCTTAAGTTCTTGACCAGTTCCATATCGCGCAGTCTGAGCAACCATAGTAATATATGAGATACCTTGCTGAGTCTGAGTAATCTATCCAGTTTGGATAAACGGCGTAATTGCGTCTTTGTAGTGTTGGGATGAACGCCAAACTTTAGTGCCGCAAACTGGCTAAGTTCTTCCAGGTGAGCATGAATCAGCTTGTGCGGCGTATGCATCACATGCTTGCTGATGTGCCCGTCCATCGCCCATTCCGAAGCGATATGCGTGAATATGGTGCGATTCAGCCACTTGGCCTCATGTGCAGGTACAAAATGGTTATGCGCGATGACATCCACAAATAAATGGCTGGCGTAACCTATGGACATGGCAAGTTCTTCTTCGGTTTCGGCTGTTGCAATCATCTCCTCGGCAATATGCCATTGGTGCGAGGTGCTGAATGATTTCGAGATGATCGCCAGATCGGGCAAACAGGCTCCTGCCAGTACGAGTTTCGGGAATTTTTGCACCGCTTGACGGACACGTTGGTCAAACAAAGGCATGCCAGCCAAAAGGTACTGTGAAAAGTAGATATGCGTATAGAGTCCCCAAGCATTTGCATCTAATGCATAAAGACTAAGTGGTATCGCCCATAGCATCTTGGTATACATGGCTTTTTTCATGATGCGCACTTTGTCACTTAAGTATGAAATGCATGTGACATCTGGATGATAGTTTTATGAAAATGCGATTTGTTTTCATAAAACTGTCATATACGACCATTAACATGCGAAAAAACAGGACTAAGTAGATGAATATATTATTGATTTCAGATGTTTATTTCCCTCGTGTGAATGGGGTATCCACTTCCATCAGAACATTCGCACATCAATTGCAGCAGTTAGGCCATCATGTGCATTTGATCGCGCCGGATTATGGTGTGCCTACACAAGATGAGGGCTGGATCACTCGCGTTCCATCACGTAGTATCTACTTTGACCCGGAAGACAAATTGATGAAATTCGGGCAAATTCTGGCGCAGATTCCGCAGCTACAGACACAAGATTTTGATGTCGTGCACATCCACACGCCGTTTGTTGCGCATTATGCCGGATTGAAGATAGCCAAGGCGCTAGATCTGCCGGTAGTGGAGACTTATCACACCTTCTTCGAAGATTATTTGCATCATTATTTGCCTTGGATTCCAGAAAAGATGGCTAAGGTAGTGGCAAGATGGGTATCCAAGCGTCAGTGTAATAGCATGGATGCCGTTATTTCACCTTCCAAACCGATGTTGGATGTGCTTCGCAGCTATGGAGTGGATGTGTCAGCCGAAGTGATTGCTACAGGCTTGCAGGACTCAAGTTTTACCAAAAGCGATGCGATAGCTTTTAGGGAAAAATATGGTATTCCATTAGCTAGACCAATGTTGCTGTATGTAGGGCGTGTTGCGCATGAAAAAAACATCGATTTCTTATTAAGAAAACTTAAGCTTCTTAAGCGGCAGATGCCTGAGGTGTTATTGGTGATCACCGGTGAAGGGCCGGCTGAGATACATTTGCATCAGCAGGCAAAGACGCTCGGAATCCAGGATAGTGTCCAGTTTATTGGGTACTTGAATCGAGATACGGAGCTGAATGCATGTTACAGAGCGGCAGATGTCTTTGTATTTGCGTCTAAGAGTGAAACGCAAGGCCTTGTGTTGCTGGAAGCAATGGCGCAAGGCACGCCGGTAGTGGCTATCGCTGAATTAGGTACTGCCTCCATTTTGATAGAGGGACAAGGTGCCAGAATCGCTCCAGATGATGAAGAAGAGTTTGCACAAATAGTGCTTGACATGCTCTTGCAGCCTTCGGCCCGCTTTGTGCTGGGTGAGGCTGGTAAAGAATATGTCAGCAGACATTGGTCTGCGCCCGCAAAAGCAAGCCAGCTTGTAAGTTTTTATCAAAAAACGATTCGGAATAAAAAAGGCGCTTTCGCGCCCTTTTTAATTTAGATTTTCTTACAAGAAAGTTTTGCCAAAGCTGAAAAATATTGCTGCAATTATCGCTGAAGCCGGGATAGTAATAACCCATGCCCAGACGATACGTGAAGCCAGGCCCCAGCGTACTGCAGAAGCGCGGCGTGACAAACCCACACCCACAATCGCCCCGGTAATCGTATGCGTAGTAGAAACCGGAATCCCTAGTGAAGTCGCTAGAAATAGAGCGATAGAGCCGGATGTCTGTGCTGCAAACCCACCTGTAGGGCGGATACGGGTGATGCCCATACCCATGGTGCGTACAATGCGCCAGCCGCCAAATAACGTACCCATACCCATGGCTAGTTGACATGCGATGACGACCCAGAATGGCACATGAAAGTCGCCCTGCAAATGGCCATTGGCATAAAGCAGTACGGTGATGATGCCCATGGTTTTCTGCGCATCGTTGGCGCCATGCCCCAAGCTGAAAAATGATGAAGAGATAAATTGCAGCTTATTGAAGCGGCTTTCAATTTTGTAAGGCGCAGATTTTTCGAAAATCCACAGCAATGCAACCGACAACAATAACGCAAGCAACATGCCGAAAATAGGTGACAAAAAGATGGCCAAGCTGGTCGCAATCAATTTCTCACCGACGATGATGCCGCTCATGCCCGCCTGCGCAAAACCCGCACCAAGTAATCCCCCGATGAGCGCGTGCGATGAGGATGATGGAATGCCGAACCACCAGGTGATGACGTTCCATGAGATCGCGCCACCCAGCGCACCGAATATCACCGCATTATTGACGATTTCCGGATTGATGATGCCTTTACCGATGGTGTCCGCTACATGCAAGCCGAAGAACAGAAATGCGATAAAGTTGAAAAACGCTGCCCAGGCGACAGCAACCTGCGGGGTGAGTAAACGGGTGGAAACCATGAGCGCAATCGAGTTGGCTGCATCATGAAACCCATTCATAAAGTCAAATAGCAAGGCCACCAGCACAAGCAGCCCCATAATCAAAATAGCGTGTTCTATCATGTGATGGCCGCCTTAAATGCGTTCTAGCACTACGCCATGAATGACATCTGCAACATCCTCACAACTATCCACTGCGGCTTCGAACAGGTCATATAATTCTTTAGCCCGGATCAGGTTGCGTGCATCGGTTTCTTCGGCAAACAGGCGTTTCATGCCTGCGCGCATCACGTGGTCGGCCTCGCCTTCAATAATGCTGATTTCTTCACAGAGTTTTAAAATGCGGTCGGCATTATTCATGTCGGAAAGCAGAATTACTACATCACGCACTTTTTCTGAAGCACGAAGCAGGATTTGCCCCAAAGCAGCCATTTCTGGTGTGAAAGCAATATGGCCATATACGAACGTGCGTTGAGGGATGTCTTCGCAAGTATCTACAATATCATCCAGCGCGCTGGCCAGTTCGCGAATCTCGCGGCGGTCGAACGGCGTGATAAAGGTTTTGTGCAGGTTGAGCAGAATCTCTTTGGTGTACTCGTCTGCTTCGGATTCGTGTTTTCGGATTTCTTCAAACTGTATTTGGAATAGATTCTGGTCGTCGGTGGCCGACATGGTAGCCAAAGTTCTGGCCCCCTTCACTACACACTCTGCTAAGTTGTTGAAAAGAATGAAATAGTTTTCGTTTTTTGGCGAAATTGACGCAACCAAACGACTTAACACACCGCCTGCCATAATGCTCTCCCAGACTAAAATGAAATATCTTTGTTATGACGCTATTGTATAATCCTTTGTATATGACAAGCATAAATTGTTACAAATTTATTACATTTTTATGACAAAAACCATTAGTGAATTTTTGGGAACTGCAGCATTGCTGGTCATCATTACAGGCTCCGGCATCATGGGACAGCGGCTTGGGCAGGGAAACGATGCAGTTGCATTGTTGGGCAACAGTATCGCGACAGGCTGCGGCTTATATGTGCTCATCAGCTTGCTGGGGCCTATATCTGGCGCGCATTTTAATCCTTTGGTCAGTATGATGTTCTGGCGCTTGGGAGTGTTGAGAAGAACCGAGTTGTATCGTTATACAGTCGCCCAAATATCAGGCGCAATTGCCGGTGTGTGGCTGGCACATGGCATGTTCTCACTACCAATAATACAAGCGTCTGCACATCACCGAAATGGCTGGGGTATTTGGATAAGCGAATTTGTTTCCACATTGGTGCTGCTAATCGTGATTCGATTAGGTGCAAAGTATGCGCAGGAAAAAATCCCCATGCTAGTGGCGCTAACGGTCACAGCGGGTTATTGGTTCACTTCCTCTACATTTTTTGCAAATTATGCAGTGACTATCGCGCGAGGGTTTACCGATACGTTCGTGGGCATATCTCCTAATGATGTGCTGGGTTTTCTGCTTGCACAAAGCGCGGCTTTTCTGGCATTGGTTTTTTGTTTGAATTGGAATAAAAATGCGCGTAACCATCTATCATAATCCGGCATGTGGCACATCGCGTAATACGCTTGCGATGATACGCCAGAGTGGCGTAGAACCAACGGTAATCGAATACCTGAAAACACCGCCAAATCTTGATGAACTCAAAGCACTCATTGCGCAAATGGGGGTGCCGGTGCGTAGCGTCTTGCGTGAGAAGGGTACGCCTTATGTTGAGCTGGGATTGGACAATCCAAACTTGAGCGATGAGGCATTGCTTGATGCAATGATGACACACCCGATTCTAATCAATCGCCCTATCGTGGTGACACCCAAAGGCGTGCGTTTGTGCCGCCCGTCCGAAGTGGTGCTGGAGATTCTGGAGAACCCTAATATCGGCGCTTTTACCAAAGAAGATGGCGAAGTCGTAAAGGCAAAAACTTAGAACAAAATCATATCTTGCTTACGGTATAATTCCGTCTTTAAAAAATATAGACATCGCCTGAATTATGGAAGCTGAACAACTCAATCAAATCGCCAATCGTTTAGACGACTTGGCCACACGTCACCAAGCCCTTCGGGGGTATCTTTGACTTTGAAAACAAGTCGCACCGCTTAGCCGAGGTTAATGGTTTATTAGAGGACCCGAAAGTCTGGGACGATGCCGAGAAAGCTCAAAAACTCGGTAAGGAAAAGCGCACGTTAGAGCTGGTGGTCAACAACTTGCAACAGGTTGAAACCAGCCTGAACGATAGCCGCGAGCTGTTTGAAATGGCGCGCGAGGAAAATGACGATGCTACGTTGTTGAGCATAGATGCGGATACCCACGCGATCGAAAAAACCATCGCTGAAATGGAATTTCGCCGCATGTTTTCCGGCGAGCTGGATTCCGCCAACTGTTTCGTCGAGTTCCAATCCGGCAGCGGCGGCACCGAGGCGCAGGATTGGGCGTCCATGTTATTGCGCATGTATTTGCGTTATTGCGAGCGCAAAGGCTTTAAAGTGGAAGTCCTGGAAGAGTCCGAGGGCGATGTGGCGGGCATCAAAGGCGCGTCCATCAAGGTTTCCGGCGATTATGCCTATGGTACTTTGCGTACGGAAAACGGCGTGCACCGCCTGGTACGCAAGTCGCCTTTTGACAGCAACGCCAAGCGTCACACCAGTTTTGCCAGCGTGCAGGTTTTCCCCGAGGTGGATGATTCGATAGAGATCGAAATCAATCCGGCGGATTTGCGCATCGATACCTACCGTGCATCGGGTGCGGGTGGTCAGCACATTAACAAGACCGATTCTGCCGTGCGTATTACACACATTCCAACCGGCGTGGTGGTGCAATGTCAAAATGACCGCAGTCAACATCGCAACAAAGACGAAGCGATGAGTATGCTCAAAGGTGCGTTGTATAACCTGGAGTTGAACAAACGTAACGCTGAAAAGCAAGCGCTGGAAGATGCGAAAACCGACATTGGCTGGGGACATCAGATTCGTAGCTATGTACTAGATCAGTCGCGCATCAAGGATTTGCGCACCAATGTGGAGATTGGCAATACGCAAGGTGTCTTGGACGGCGATCTTGACCCGTTTATCATGGAAAGCCTGAAACAAGGCGTCTGATGAAGGGTCTTTTTTGAATTAGCCTGATTTTACCCGGTTTTTTTTAGCTTTAATTCGCCGCGTGCTGATTAGAATCAGCACTATGAAGCTGTCCCGTGAAAAACTAGCCGTTGAAGCCTATCTGAAATTTCTCGGAAAGAAAGGTGCGTCCACAGGCACGCTATATAAACGTTCGCTGTTTTTGGACAGCTTGATTGTAAAGCTGACTGACAAACCGCAGGAGCCTACAGCGTTTGTGGAAGCTTTAACTGAGGTTTTGAAAACCGTATCAGAACAGGATATTTTGGATTGTCAGAATACCGCACGCGAGTTTTATCCGTTCTGGAAGGGGGATATCAAGGCAATCGCGATATTCGAAAAGCATTATGGCTACGATGTGCGTCCCATCAAATGGAAGCCGTTACCAGCATTACTGGAAAGGTTGACAGAAAGCCTTGAAAACGAGGTATTCGATGAAAATGACAGCTTGGCTTTGTTACGATATTCATGTCATTTATATAGCATGGGGGCTGAAGAGCTGGTTGTGAATACACGTTTGAAACTGGCCAAGGTGGTGCTTGTACGCCTGAGAGATGCCCCGGTAAAAAATAATAAAACTTATCGCTTGGCAGTAGATATAACGCTTCCTTTGTTCAAGGTGAAAAAAATCAGGGAACTGTTTCTGGCAGTCGTGCGGGAGTTTTTCTACTTCTGGACAGAATCGCGCAACGCTACAAAGCGGGCCGCTTAGCGGGCAACATGTGTCCGTAGGTATTTACCTGTTTTGTGGCAGGTTAGATTGTATCTTGGACACCCACCAAAAACTTAACGCGCGCTACATCCACATGCAGAAACTCGGCAATATCCTGAAAATCATCCGGTAGTGCCGCGTTGTCCCAACCGCTTGCAGAATGGCGTGCCAGATTGACAGCCAGAGCGACATTTCTGGCTCGGTAATCATCGGCATTCTCATCTTCCATGAGTTTGGAGAGAAGCGAGGGGAGATGGAATGCTTCGACCAATGCTTTTTGCAGATCCATGACTTTGAATCCAAGTATCTGTTCTTGAGCTATCTTGCTACGCAGAGTGGAATCTGCCTGCTGCATCGCAAAGATCGTGTTCATCTTATCTGGTGCAAAGCACCATAGCATCATTTCGGCCAGATCATGCAAGAGTGCTGCGGTGCGTACTTCATCCGCATGCAGGTCTTTGCGAAAAGCTGCCCAATCAGAAGCAAAATGGGCGGCGCGGTGTGCCCGTTTAATCAGTCTCAACAAATGCATCAATGCGAGCATATTGTCTTTTAATCGATCTTCTACCAGAGGTGCCGGAACCAAGTTTCGATAGAACGAGTCAGTTCCCATCATAAGTACAGCCTGCTCAACCTGGATTAAATCCTGTAACTGATTTTTACCTTGATGCATTTTTGCATAGCCGATAATTCGAAACATCATGAAGGGGTCATTCAGCACAATGGCGGCGATCGCCCGGGCACTCAGCTTGTTTTCATCCTCTTTCAGGCATGCCAATTCCCGTGCAGTATGCTTAAGTACGGGGATAGGGGTTTTCCTTAGAAAACCAATCCACCCAGAAATGTCGCTATGTGTCACTACCATTCAGAATTCTCCTTGAATATCTGAAGCTTAATCTAAATCAGCATGATTCAATTCGTGGAAAAGAAGCCGGAAACGCTTGCAAATAAAAGTATGCGGAAAATGCTAGAATATGCGTTTTATCGCAATTTGATGTGAGCAATAGCATGACGGATGAAATAACCCCAATTGACGAAAACCATGTAATCGCGGAGCGCCGTGAAAAATTAAAAGCAATTCGTACAAAGGGCGTAGCGTTTCCGAATGATTTTAAACCGCAACATATGGCTGCAGATTTGCAGGCTCAATATGGGGCATTAGATAAAGAGACACTGGATCCTCAAGCCATACATGCAACAATTGCCGGCCGCATGATGCTCAAGCGCGTCATGGGCAAGGCTAGCTTTGCCACAATACAAGACACCAGTGGCCGTATCCAGCTTTATGTGTCACGTGATGAAATTGGTGAAGAGTTATATGAAAGTTTCAAGCATTGGGATATGGGGGATATTGTCGGCGCATCTGGTCGATTGATGAAAACCAAGACGGGTGAACTTTCTATCCATGTCAGCGAAATCAGATTACTCACAAAATCTTTACGCCCATTGCCTGAAAAGTTTCATGGCTTGCAAGATCAGGAAGTGAAATATCGCCAGCGTTATGTCGATTTGATTACTTCAGAGGAAACACGAGCGACTTTTATTGCGCGCAGCAAGGTGGTTTCTGCGATTCGTAATTTCATGGTCCAGAATGCGTTTCTGGAAGTGGAAACGCCCATGCTGCATCCGATCCCTGGCGGCGCAGCGGCCAGACCGTTTATCACGCATCACAACGCACTGGATATGCAAATGTTCATGCGGATTGCGCCGGAGCTATACCTGAAGCGCCTGATTGTGGGCGGTTTTGAGCGCGTTTTTGAAATCAACCGTAATTTCCGTAATGAAGGCTTGAGTGTACGCCACAACCCGGAATTCACGATGATGGAGTTTTACGCGGCATATACCGATTACCAATGGTTGATGGATTTTACCGAGCAATGCATTCGTACTGCTGCTATTGCTGCGTGTGGCACGGCGGTAGTGAGTTATGACGGCAGAGAGGTGGACTTAAGCAAACCGTTTGAACGATTAACCATCGTGCAAGCCATACAGAAATATGCGCCGGAATATACGCTGGAACAATTACTTGATGCTGATTTCTTGCGTACCGATCTTAACAAGCGTGGCGTTAAAGTATTTGGCCATGCTGGTTTGGGTTCCTTGCAGCTGAGTTTGTTTGAAGAAACTGCGGAAAGCCAGTTATGGCAGCCAACTTACATTATCGATTATCCTGTGGAGGTTTCGCCTCTTGCCAGGGCGAGTGATAAAAACCCGGAAATCACCGAGCGTTTTGAGCTATTTATTACGGGCCGGGAAATGGCTAACGGATTCAGCGAGCTCAATGACGCTGAAGACCAGGCCGCGCGCTTCCATGCGCAGATGAAAGCCAAAGAGGCGGGCGATCAGGAAGCGATGTACTACGACGCTGATTTTATCCGTGCCTTGGAATATGGCATGCCTCCTACCGGTGGCTGCGGTATCGGGATTGACCGTTTGGTAATGCTGCTGACGGATAGTCCAAGCATTCGCGATGTCATTCTGTTTCCGCATATGCGCCCCGAAGCTTGAGTATTACAAAATCATGACAAGAGCCGCGCCAAAAGTGCGGCTTTTTTATTTCTTGTCACATACTTGTCATATTCAGTTCATAAAATGCCAAGGATTAAATAGATGCGTAAAATTTAAGGAGAGCAGGGCATGATGAAACGTAAATTTGGAATCACAATGTTGTTGTTGGCTGGTTTTGCGAGCGGCTATGCACACGCGGCTGACAAGGTCATTAAGATTGATGGTTCCAGCACGGTATACCCAATCACTGAGGCGATGGCGGAAGAGTTCCAGAAAGCGCAAAAAGTGAAAGTGACCGTAGGTGAATCTGGTACGGGCGGTGGGTTCAAAAAATTCTGCCGTGGTGAAACAGATATTTCCGATGCATCTCGTCCAATCTCACAAAAAGAAATGGATGCATGTAAAGAAGGTGGTGTGCAATATATCGAGTTACCAATCGCGTATGACGCTTTGACGATTGTTGTGAACGCACAGAATGACTGGGTAAAAAGCATCACTGTAGATGAATTGAAAAAGATTTGGAGCCCAGGTTCAAGCGTTAAAAACTGGAAACAGGTAAATGCCGCATATCCTGACAAGGCGATGAGCTTGTATGGTCCAGGCACTGCCTCCGGTACATTCGATTATTTTACCGAAGCAATTAACGGTAAAGCCAAGGCAAGCCGCACAGACTATACTCCATCCGAGGATGATAACGTATTGGTGCAAGGCGTGGCTGGCAATGTGGGCGGCATGGCTTATTTTGGTATGGCGTATTACCAAGAGAACAAAGATAAGCTGAAGGCTGTTCCAGTTGCAGCAAAAGCAGGTGCAACGCCAGTTCTGCCATCTGAAGAGACTGTGAAGAACGGTACATACCAACCGTTGTCCCGTCCATTGTTTATCTATGTAAACGCGACTGCAGCAGCGTTTAAACCAGAGGTAAAAGCGTTTGTAAATTTCTATCTGCAAAACGCCCCGACTTTGGTGAAAGAAGTTAAGTATGTGCCATTGCCTAGTGAGGATTACGCAGCAGTGACCGAGCACTTCAAGGCGATGAAACCAGGTACGGGTTTCGGCGGTAAGCCAGAAGTAGGTATTAAGATTACTGATTTGCTAAGTAGAATCAAGTAATCCTTCAATGTGGCGCTTTCTCATCGCATCATGTCATGAGAAAGCGCTTTTTGCTTTTTAGCTAACCAGTTTGGATATTATTCATGATGATTGCGCCAGCGATTGCCCCAAGTGAACTGACAGTCAGCCCGCGTTTGGCCAAAAACGTGCGCAGAAACTTTACTGAGCGCGTGATAGAGTTTGTATTGATGCTGGCTGCGTTGTCGGCAGTTGCGACGACATTCGCCATTGTGGCGATTTTGTTGTACGAATCACTTGGTTTTTTCAAAACCGTCTCGGTAGTGGAGTTCTTTACCGCAAAAGAGTGGACGCCGCTGTTCGAGGATGCGCATTACGGCATTATGCCGCTAGTGGCAGGAACTTTAACGACTTCAGCAATTGCTTTGCTGGTGGCTGTGCCGATTGGCACGATTGCCGCGATTTATCTTTCAGAGTTTGCTTCCTACAGAACGCGTGAAATAGTCAAACCGATCCTAGAATTGCTGGTAGGTGTACCAACCGTCGTGTTTGGTTATTTTGCACTATTGTTTGTGACGCCATTGCTGCAAAAGATCTATCCAGACCTCCCCGGATTCAATATGCTCGGTGCCGGTATCGTGATGGGTATCATGATTGTGCCGTATATTGCCTCGGTTGCAGAGGATGCCATGCGGGCCGTGCCTATGCACATGCGTGAAGGTTCGTATGCGATGGGGGCAACGCGTTTCCAGACTGCGATTCGTGTGGTAACGCCGGCAGCCATTTCCGGCATTGTTGCGGCTTATATTCTGGCAATTTCCCGCGCTGTGGGCGAGACCATGGTCGTAGCCGTTGCCGCAGGCCAACAGCCTAACCTCACATTTAATCCGATGGATAGTGCAGCCACCATTACTGCATATATCGTGCAGGTGGCCATGGGCGATTTACCGCATGGCAGCATAGGTTACCAAAGTATTTTTGCCGCTGGTTTGGTGCTGATGGCGATGACACTGTTCTTTAACATCATTGGGCACATCGTGCGCAAAAAATACAGAGAGCAATACTAATTGCAACTAGAGGGTTTGTATGAATAACGACAACTTATCAGTACCTTCACAGGCAAAAGCATCCGTGATAGATAACTTGCAAGAAGTGCGCGCGATGATTCGCCGCCACAAGCGCAAAGACATTATTTTTGCTTCCATTGGTTTACTGGCCTTGGCGCTTGCATTGCTGACCTTACTTACATTGTTCATTGATCTGGTGATGGATGGATACCCTCGGTTCAATATGGATTTTCTGAGCGAATTCCCATCCCGTCGTGCCGCGCATGCTGGTTTGCTCTCGGCATGGGTTGGCTCCTTGCTGGTGATGTTGGTGACTTTCCTGACTGCGGTACCGATTGGTGTCGCCGCAGGGTTATACCTGGAAGAATACGCGCCAAAAAACTGGTTCTCCGATCTGATTGAAATCAATGTAGCCAATCTGGCAGGCGTGCCTTCCATTGTTTATGGCTTGCTGGCGCTTGGGCTGTTTGTCTATGGGTTGGGTCTGGGTCAAAGCATTCTGACTGCCGGCCTGACATTAGGGCTATTGATTTTACCTATCGTGATTGTCTCCACGCGCGAGGCGATACGCGCTATCCCGACTGCGATACGCGAAGCTGCATATGCGGTTGGCGCGAGCAAATGGCAAGTGGTGAAAGACCATGTGCTGAAATACTCACAGGGCGGCATTTTGACAGGCGTCATTATCGGTATGGCGCGCGCTTTGGGTGAGACCGCACCTATCATCACTATTGGCGCGCTGACTTTTATCGCGTTCCTGCCGCCGTCACCAGTCACCACAACAGCGCCGTTTATTAGCTTTGAATGGCTTAGCTCTGGTTTTACCGTGTTGCCAATTCAGATGTTCAACTGGTTATCACGTCCTGATCATGCTTTTCACACGAATGCGGCAGCCACCGGCGCCATCATCATCATGGTGACGTTATTGATGAATGGTACGGCTATCTGGTTACGTTACAAAATTCGCAAGAACATTAAATGGTAAGCAAGCAAATGGTTGGCACTTTACAAGGGAATCTCAGACAAATGGATCAAACAACTGGCGCGGTAAAAGCGGAATCGCGCAACCTGAATTTTTATTACAGCAATGGTGCACACGCACTTAAAGGCATCAATATGCCGTTGTATGAGAATAAAATCACCGCTTTGATTGGCCCTTCAGGTTGCGGTAAGTCCACATTCTTGCGCTGCTTTAACCGCATGCATGACCTGTATCCTGGTAACCGTTACGATGGCCAAATCGTCATGCATCCTGACAACACCAATATTCTGGCGGATGGCGTAGACCCCATCGAGGTGCGCATGCGTATCAGCATGGTGTTCCAGAAGCCGAACCCTTTCCCAAAATCCATTTACGAAAACGTGGCTTATGGGTTACGCGTACGTGGTGGCAAGAACAAAAAAGTGATTGATGATAAAGTAGAGCAGGCCTTGCGTGGCGCAGCCTTGTGGGATGAAGTAAAAGACCGTCTGGATGACTTGGCGTTTAACCTCTCCGGTGGGCAGCAGCAACGGCTATGCATTGCCCGCGCCTTGGCGACTGACCCAGAGATCATGTTGTTCGATGAACCCACCAGTGCGCTGGACCCGATTGCGACTGCAAGCATTGAGGAATTGATGACCGAGTTGCGCAACAAACTCACTATTCTGGTGGTGACGCACAATATGCAGCAGGCAGCGCGTGTGTCGGATTACACCGCATATATGTACTTGGGTGATTTGGTAGAATTCAGCAAAACGGACGATATTTTTATCAAGCCAAAAGACAAGCGTACCGAAGATTATATTACCGGACGTATCGGCTAATTTTAAAGAGAACAGGCAAAAAATATGGAAACGAATTTACATCGCTCAAGCCAGTTTAATGAAGAACTGGAGCGTTTGCGTGATGATGTGATCAAGATGGGCTCGCTGATTGAGACACAAATCAAGGCTGCCACAAAAGCTTATACCCATAATGACATCAGCGCCGCACAGCTGGTGCTGGAGAACGACCACCAGGTGAATGAGCTGGAAAAAGCGATCGATGATGAGTGTATCCATATCATCGCCAAACGTCAGCCCACAGCCTCAGACTTACGTCTGATCATGAGTATAGGCAAGATTGTGACCGATCTGGAACGTATGGGTGACGAAACGAAAAAAATCGCTAAAAGTGTACGTAACCTGCAAAAACCTTTGCACCCACTGCCAGTCGATATGATAGGCATACGCCATTTGGCCAACATGGCAACCAAACAACTGCAGAGTGCGCTAAGTACGTTTGCACATCTGGATACCAGCGAGGCAAGATCGGTAATTATGGCGGACGACACCTTGGATGCAGAATTCAAAGCGACAGTACGTCAGCTGATTACCTACATGATGGAAGACCCACGCACCATTTCTACAGCCTTGGAAATGATGACCATGGCGCGTGCATTCGAGCGTATCGGCGATCATACGACCAATATCGCAGAGCAAGTGATTTATATCGCCGAAGGCCGTGATATTCGACATACATCGATGGATTAAGGCTGTTGTAAATGTGCTGAAAAAAGCCATGTTGTCACATGGCTTTTTTATTTCTGTCATGAATTTGTCACACAGGATTAGGAAAATACTCATCTTGACGAGGGTTGGAATTTACTTTTAACGGGAGCTTAACGGAATGAAACAATTCAATATAAAAACGATAGCGGCTGTTGTAACAGGCGCACTGGTGGTCGGTTTTAGCATGGGGGCTAAAGCTGATTCAACTGACGACATTATCAATGCTTTGATTGCCAAAGGCGTGCTGACTGAAGAAGAGGGCGCGCTATTGCAAAAAGGGCGTGAGCAAGAGAAAGAGGTTAAATCCCACAAGCCAGATTTGAAATTTAAAGACGGTATGACCATAGAAACTGCAGATGGTAAGCATAGTATCTCATTGAATGGGCGTTTACATGCGGATTATAGAAACTTCGACTACAACAGTTCTGATAAAGGCGCTAACACACCTAATGCTGCAGATACCTTTGATATCCGTCGAGCTCGTTTAGGCCTGAAAGGTAAGTTATACGAGAACTATGAGTTTGAGATTTCGGCTGACTTGGCAAGTCCATCTAATGGCAATACTGGCTCCATTCTAGATGTTGCTTATTTGAATATCAATTACTGGAAACAAGCACAGTTACGTCTTGGTCAGTTCAAGATGCCAATGAACCTGGAAAAAATGACTAGTTCTAACAACATAGACTTTATGGAACGTGGCCTTGAGAACCAATTGGCGCCGAACGAAGACCGTGGCGCGATGTTGTGGGGTGTGCCGAAAGATGGCTTGACCTACGCGGTTGCCGTTTCTACCGGTGAAGGTGCGAAAAACCGTAATGAAGGTGATAGTAGGGTGGATAGTCCGGAATGGTTAGCACGCGGCACTATTAACTTTGCACAGTTGATGGAGAACAAAGATGCCGTGTTGCATGTAGGATTGTCGGGATCTACAACGGATTTGGCTAAAAGTACCAGCAATCTGCTGTCTAACTCAAACAGCTTTAGAACAGAAGGCCGTGGCGTGACATTCTTAACATTGCCAACTTTCACTAGTACTTCAACCACGGTGGATAATTCGATTGAACGTAATCGTTATGGCATTGAAGCGGTGGCCGCGTATGGTCCGGTAAAGTTCCAGTCTGAATACATCAAGAACAAGTTTAAAGGGGACATCAACACAACAACCAAGTTGAATGCAGATGTTGATGCATGGTATGCCGAGGCTTTGTGGCTGCTGTCTGGAGAAAAATATGCAGACTTCTATAAAGATGGTGCGTTTGGTTCGATTAAACCTAAAAACAATTTTGAAGTAGGTAAAGAGGGCATGGGAGCTTGGGAGCTTGGCTTGCGTTACAGTAAGCTTGATGCAAGCGACTTTAATACACCAACCTTGGCGGGCACAACCGCAACGGCGGGAGTGGCCACGAAGATTAACGCTACTGGAGCCTCTCCATCTAGCACATTCGAGGCTGATGCTTGGACTGCGGGTATTAAATTTATTCCAAATCCAAATACACGCTTTATGGTCAATTACATCCGCACTAACTTTGATAATGACATTGTGGTTGCAGGCAAAAAAGAAAGTAAAGAAAACGCAATTACGGTGCGTGCACAATATAATTTCTAATAGCAATATCCCCGTTAAGCCCGCCTAGAGCGGGCTTTTTTTATGGGTAAAGTTTACTAGGCACTATCAGGTATAATGGCAAGCTCAAAAAGGATGAGTTATGTACAGGCACCCAGAGATTGATAGAGACAAGATGACGCCCAAACAAGCGTTAGATGTTTTAATTGAAGGCAATCATCGCTTTATGAATGACTTGGATGCAGACAAGAATTTCCCTTATCTGGTGGCTAAATATAAAAACAAACAACATCCATTCTGTTCTTTTTTGAGCTGTAGCGATTCGCGCGCACCGGTGGAGATGTTATTCGATCAGTCCTTGGGCGACGTGTTCAGTGTGCGTTTGGCCGGCAATATCGCGTCGGATAAGGCGATTGGCAGCCTCGAGTTTGCCAGCAAATATCTGGGTTCCAAGCTGATTGTGGTACTAGGTCACACCAGCTGCGGTGCGGTAAAAGCCGCTTGCGATAATTTCCGCGAAGGCCATATCGGTGAGATCATCAATCATATTCGTCCTGCGGTGCGTCAGGAAAAAACCGTGCAAGATCAGCGTGACTCCAACAATGAGGATTTCGTGGCCAAAGTCTGCGAGTTGAATGTGAAGACGCAGATCAAGCAAATCCTGCACAGCAGTGACATTATTGAAGACTTGCTAAACGAGAAAAAAATCGGTCTGGTTGGTGCAGTCTATAATCTGACTACCGGCAAGGTGGATTTTTTGCAGGATACTTGGCGGAGCTAGCTTAGCGCTTGCCTTCTTTGGCCATGTTGATGCTGTATTTGGGGATTTCGATGACTAAGTTTTCTTTGCCGACGATGGCCTGACAGCTTAAACGTGATTGCGGTTCCAACCCCCAGGCCTTGTCCAGCAGGTCTTCCTCGTTTTCTTTAGGCTCATTTAGTGTCTTATAGCCTTCACGCACAATCACATGGCAAGTCGTACAGGCACATACTTGGTCGCAAGCATGGTCAATGTCGATGTGATGGTCCAGCAGGTTCTGGCAAATGGATTTCCCCGCTTCTGCTTCAATAGCGGCACCTTCCGGGCATAGCTCAATGTGCGGTAAAACAATGATCTGTGGCATTTAAATCTCGATTGAATCCAGGTTTTTTCCAGCCAGCGCGCGTTTGACACTGGCATCCATTCTGCGTGCGGCAAAAGCTTCCGTAGCACGGTTCAATGCATCTGTGCTGGCTCGAATGGCATCGCTGGAAGCCGCATCCATGCTGGCTTGCAGGGCAGCCATTTTTGCGTTTATTTGCTGCTTTTCAGTATCGTTTAACAAATTGCCGTCCGTTTGCATGGCTGCTTGAATCGAGCTGATTAAGCCGTTGGCATCCACTTTGGCTTCTGTCAATGCACGCGCTTCTTTATCGGCAGAGGCGGCATTGTATGAACTATTCAGCATGTGCGCGATCTCGGCTTCATTCAAACCGTAAGAAGGTTTGACCATGACGTGTGATTCCACACCGCTGGCTTGTTCACGGGCGCTGACCGAAAGCAAGCCATCCGCATCAACCTGAAAGGTAACCCGGATACGTGCCGCACCAGCTGGCATGGGTGGTATGCCGCGCAAATCGAAACGTGCCAGGCTGCGGTTATCGGCAACAAGTTCGCGCTCGCCTTGCACCACGTGGAAACTCATCGCGGTCTGGCCATCTTTATAGGTGGTGAATTCCTGCGCCCGGGCAACGGGCAGGGTGGAGTTGCGCGGGATGATTTTCTCGGTCAATCCGCCCATGGTTTCAATACCTAGCGACAGTGGTGTCACATCCAGCAACAGCAGGTCTTCATCACGCTTGTTGCCCACTAATGCATTGGCTTGTATCGCCGCACCCAGCGCAACGACTTTATCCGGGTCCAGGTTGGTCAGGGGTTCTTGCTGAAAGTAATCGGCCACGGCGTGGCGTACGTGCGGCATACGTGTTGCGCCGCCTACCAGCACCACGCCTTTGATGTCAGTGACTTCAAGCCCTGTATCCCGCAGGGCTTTGCGGGTAGGGGTGAGCGTTTTGTTGACCAGCGTTTGTGTCAGTTCGTTGAATTGCGCCACATTCAGGACGACATCGACCAATTGGCCCGTGCTCAGGCGGCAGACGATTTGTGCTTCAAAGTTATCGGTGAGCCATTCCTTGGCCTGACGTGCTTTTGTCAGCAATAGTCTGGTGTCAGCCTCGTTCAATGGTATGAATTTTTCGCTGTTCAACCTGATCTGGTCCAGCACCCAGCAGTAGATGCGGTGGTCGAAATCATCGCCGCCTAATGCCGCATCTCCGCTGGTCGCCAGCACCTCAAACACACCTTTGGTCAGGCGCAGGATGGAGATATCAAATGTGCCGCCGCCCAGGTCATAAATCGCATAAATGCCTTCGGCAGCATTGTCCAGCCCATAAGCCACCGCTGCCGCTGTAGGCTCGTTCAGCAGGCGTAGTACATGCAAGCCCGCCAGCTTGGCAGCATCTTTAGTGGCTTGACGCTGTGCGTCATCAAAATAAGCCGGCACAGTGATGACAGCACCAACCAATTCGCCTCCAAGGGCTTTTTCGGCACGCGCTTTCAGTATACGCAGAATCTCGGCTGAAATCTCGATGGGGTTTTTAACACCGGCGCAGGTTTCGATTGCAACCTGGGTGTTGTTGACGAATTTATACGGGATATGCGCACGGTCGGTAATGTCTTCCAGTGCGCGTCCCATAAAGCGCTTGACGGAAACTATCGTATTGATTGGGTCCTGGCTCTGCTGTGCCTGTGCATCATGACCGACTATCACTTGTCCATCCGGCAGATACCGCACCACGGAAGGCAGGAGAGCGTGGCCATGAGTATCTTGCAGCACAGTCGCCATGCCGCTGCGTACGGTGGCAACCAGCGAGTTGGTTGTGCCCAAATCAATCCCGACTGCCAGCTTGTGCTGATGCGGAGCAGGGGATTGGCCGGGTTCTGAGATTTGTAATAGCGCCATTTAGTTTTCTAGTTTTTCAATGACATCGCGGATATCCGCTTGCACTTTTTCCATGAAAATCAGCTTGCGTGTACTGTCGGTTGCATCTTTCAATCGTTGCTGTTTGAACTGTTCTGAGAGCTTAAGCTGCAGGTTCTTGCTCTCAGTGCGTATGGTACCAAGTAGAGCTTCCAATGCGTTAATATCTTTGGCGTTTTCCGCGTCTTCAATCGCCTCACGCCATTCCATCTGCTGCATCAGGAAGTCTGCCGGCATTGCGGTGTTGGTTTCGGCAATCGCGGTAATGCCGTGCAGGCCTAGTAGGTAGGCGCCGCGCAGGGCAGGGTTCTTGAGCGTCTTGTAAGCCTCATTGGCCGTGGTGGCAGTCTGTATCGCCGCGAGCTTTTCGGCATCGCCGGCGGTTACGTAACGGTCCGGGTGAGAAGCACTTTGGATAGCACGAAAATTGGTTTCCAGCTTGGCGAGGTCGATATCGAATTGCTCAGGCAACTGAAAAAGTTCGAAGTGGTTTTGCATAACTTAAGTGGATTAAAAAATGCTGAAACGAGATTGACGACGAGGCGCACGGAACACAGAAACCGGAGTGTACATGGAAGTACATGAGGATTTTGAGTACCGCGCAACAAAGTCGGCGGCTCGCATCAGCATTTTATACAGTAAAGGATTCTCCGCAGCCACATTCACCCTTAATATTTGGGTTGTTGAACTTAAAACCTTCGTTCAATCCCTCTTTGGTGTAATCCAGCTCGGTGCCGTCAATGTAAACCAGACTTTTCGGGTCTACAATCACCTTGACGCCGTGGCTCTCAAATTGCATGTCTTCCGGCTGCAATTCATCCACAAATTCCAGTGTGTAGGCCATGCCGGAGCAACCCGTGGTTTTGACGCCCAAGCGCAAGCCAACACCTTTACCACGATTGGCCAGGAATTTTTCGACGCGTTTGGCGGCTGTTTCAGTTAATGTAATTGCCATATCTTATTTCGCTCACCTTTATTTGCTTTGCTTGGCTTTCAGATCGGCCACCGCAGCCTTGATGGCATCTTCCGCCAGCACGGAGCAGTGGATTTTTACTGGTGGCAAAGCCAACTCTTCTGCGATGTCGGAGTTCTTGATCGCATAGGCCTCGTCAATGGTGCGGCCTTTCAGCCATTCGGTCACCAATGAGCTGGAAGCGATGGCTGAACCACAGCCGTAGGTCTTGAATTTTGCATCCTCAATCACGCCTTGCTCGTTCACCTTGATTTGCAGCTTCATCACGTCGCCACAGGCAGGTGCGCCCACCATGCCGGTGCCAACGGTCGGGTCGTTTTTGTCCAGAGTACCTACATTCCTGGGGTTTTCATAGTGATCTAAAACTTTCTCGCTATATGCCATGCCTTACTCCTTTAATGCGCCGCCCATTGGACTTTGCTGATATCTATGCCATCTTTATACATTTCCCAGAGTGGCGATAGTTCGCGTAACTTCGAAATTTTTTCTTTCATCAATTTGATCGTGTAATCCACATCTGCCTCTGTGGTAAAGCGGCCAATGCTGAAACGTATCGAGCTGTGAGCCAACTCGTCACTGCGGCCCAAGGCACGCAACACATAGCTTGGTTCCAGACTGGCAGAAGTGCATGCCGAGCCCGATGATACGGCGATATCCTTCACCGCCATCATTAGCGATTCGCCTTCCACGTAGTTGAAGCTCATGTTCAAATTGTGCGGTACACGATGCGTCAAATCACCGTTCACATAGCTTTCCTCGATTTCCGACAAGCCTTTCAGCAAGCGGTCGCGCAACATGCGAATGCGCTCGTTCTCGGCATCCATTTCTTCACGCGCGATGCGGAAAGCCTCGCCCATACCTACGATCTGGTGGGTTGGCAAGGTGCCGGAGCGCATGCCGCGTTCGTGGCCGCCGCCATGCATTTGTGCCTCGATACGCACGCGTGGTTTGCGGCGTACGAATAAGGCGCCGATACCTTTAGGCCCGTAAGTTTTATGCGCGCTGAAGCTCATCAGGTCGACTGGTAATTTCTCCAGGTCGATTTTCACTTTCCCGGTGGCTTGTGCAGCGTCTACATGGAAAATAATGTTGTTCTCGCGGCAGATGTTGCCGATACCTTCGATATCCTGAATCACGCCAATCTCATTGTTCACGAACATCACACTGGCCAATACGGTGTCAGGGCGAATCGCAGCTTTGAATTTCTCCAGGCTTACCAAACCGTTCGCATCCGGCTCCAAAAACGTCGCCTCAAAGCCTTCGCGTTCCAGTTCGCGCACAGGGTCAATCACCGCTTTGTGTTCTGTCGCAACGGTAATGATGTGTTTGCCTTTGGTGGGCGCGTAAAAGTGCGCGGCACCTTTAATCGCCAGATTGTTGGATTCAGTCGCGCCGGATGTCCAGACGATCTCACGCGGGTCTGCGCCAACCAGCTTGGCAACTTCATTTCGCGCGTTCTCTACAGCTTCTTCTGCTACCCAGCCATAGGCGTGGCTGCGCGATGCCGGATTGCCAAAATCCTCGGTCAGGTATTGCACCATTTTGGTGGCGACTCTCGGATCGACCGGTGTGGTGGCGGAATAATCTAAATAAATCGGTTTACGTTCCATAATCAAAACCTGCTACGTGTTTTATCTACTGCGTTGCGCGGTGCTCAAAATCCTCATGTAATACGTGTACACTCCGGTTTTTGCGCGCCGTGCGCCTTGTAGCTAAATCACTCACGACGGTTTTTATCTCCTTCAAATCACATCAAATTCAAATCAAAAACATCATGCCGCAATTGCGGAATATTGTTTCAAACGCGCCACTTCTTGTTGCAGCGCCGTTAAAAATCCATCGACCTCCTGCGCGGTGTTGGTGCTGCCAAAGCTCACGCGCACTGCGCCCCGTGCCAAATCTTCAGCCACTCCCATCGCCAATAGCACATGGCTAGGCTCGCCGCTGTTGCTGGAACAGGCGGAACCGCTGGCGACCGCATAGCCAGCTTTATCCAGTGCAGTCACCAAGGTCTCGCCTTCAATGTGCTCAAATGCAAAGAAGGTAGTATTGGGCAATCTTTTTGCGTTCCCCGCAAAAATCGTTGCATTCATGCCTTTGAGACCGGCTTCCAGCTTGACTTGCAGGGCCGCAGTTTTTTGCTGGTATTCCTGCAGATTCTGCACTGCCAGCTCGCAGGCCGCGCCGAAGCCGACGATGGCTCCGACATTTTCGGTACCGCTGCGCAGTCCACGTTCCTGACCGCCGCCATATAGCAGCGGCTCGATATCCACGCGTTTATCCAGCACCAGTGCGCCTGCGCCTTGCGGGCCGCCAATCTTGTGGCTGGAAATCGTCATGGCCTGTACACCAAGTTCATAAAAATCTACCGGGATTTTACCCAATGCCTGTACCGCATCGGTATGCACCGCCACATTTTTGCCACGCGCCAGTGCGACCACTTGTGAAATATCTTGCAATGCGCCGGTCTCGTTATTGGCCAACATCACGGATACCAGGCTGGAAGGCGCATGCAGCAAGGCTTCCAGGGCATCTATTTTTACTCGGCAGTTTTCGTCAACCGGAACCTCTTTTGCTTGCCAGCCATGCGCTTGCAAGGCCTGTGCCGGGCGCGAGACACAAGGATGCTCGATTGCGCTGGCCAGAATCTGGCCCTTTTCAAAGCCATTGCGCGCCAGACCAGCAGTGATGCCATGTACCGCAAAATTGTTCGCCTCGGTGCCGCCGCTGGTAAACACCACCTGGTTTGCCTGCACGCCCACCGCCTTGGCCACTTGTGCACGGGCAGCCTCTACGGCATCACGCGCGTTGCGGCCATATACATGGCGGCTGGTGGGGTTGCCATGCTGCGTTTGCATGAAGGGCAGCATCTCACTGAGCACTTCCGGACGGATGGCGGTAGTACTGTTGTGGTCGAAATAAGCGTTAGCCATTGGCTTGCAGCACCTCAACGTTATCGCGTAACCCGCGCGTTGGGAAGCTCACCTTACTTTCTCCCGATTGTTTGGCGAGCTGCATGTGCACCATGTCAGCAAGCGTGACACCGGAAAGATAATCCAGTATCTTCTCGTTCAGCGATGCCCACAAATCATGCGTCATGCATGGGCCATCCTCATGGCAGTTCTCGTTGCCGCCGCACTGGGTGGCGTCTATCTGCTCGTCTACCGCAGTAATGATGTCACTCACCGAAATATCCTGATGCGGCTTGGCGATGCGGTACCCACCGCCTGGCCCGCGCACGCTCATCACCAGGCCCTGCTTGCGCAGGCGGCTGAATAATTGCTCCAGATAGGATAAAGAAATATCCTGACGCTCGCTGATGCCTGCCAGCGTCACAGGCTTTTCCGCCTCCAGCAATGCCAAATCCAGCATCGCGGTCACGGCAAAACGTCCTTTGGTAGTGAGTCTCATAATAGTGAAATTCTATAATAGCCTACTGTTTTAGTCAACTATTAAGCGACTTAGTTCAGGATAGTTAGTTCAGCTTATTTGGATGTCTTGCTTCTGGGCTTTTTGCTGGCAAACGCTTCGGCCACCTGGCTATCCGCTTGCGCATCCAGCAGTGAGGCCAGTTGGGCTTTCAACGCTTGCAATTCTTTTTCTTGCGTGGTGGAGTGGTCCAGTAAGGTATGTATCGCCTTGGTCATCGGGTCTTCGTCATCGCTCACCACTGCATAGGCGCTGAATTTGGCTTTCTGCGCTTCCTGCTTGGCCTTCTCTTCTTCCAGGATACGCGCGGGTATGCCCACCGCTGTCGCGCCTTCTGGTACATCTTTCACTACGACAGCGTTGGAGCCGATCTTGGCGTTTTTGCCAACGGTAATCGGGCCTAGCACTTTGGCGCCTGCGCCTATCACCACGCCAGTTTCCAATGTAGGGTGACGCTTGCCTTTGTTCCACGAAGTGCCGCCTAAAGTCACGCCATGGTACAGCGTGCAGTCATCACCAATCACTGCGGTTTCGCCAATCACTACGCCCATGCCATGATCGATGAACACACGGCGGCCTATCGTCGCGCCCGGATGAATCTCGATGCCCGTCAGCCAGCGGCCGATGTGTGAGAGCATGCGTCCAAGCCAATAGAATCGCGCCTTCCACAGCCAGTGGGAGAAGCGGTGAATGATCAACGCATGCACACCGGGGTAAGTGGTCAAAATCTCCCAATGCGTCCGTGCCGCGGGGTCGCGGTCGAACACGATAGCAATGTCTTCTTTGATGTGGCTGAACATGGGTTTGAACTGAAATCAAAAATTTAATTATGCCATAAAACACAATCCCTAGTAATTTGCTCGGGTATTTGTTATGGTCTAATTGGCTGGGTGCTGCTGTTCAGATGAATAGCGTTGTCGTTTATTACAGAAGGCTTCTCGACCGTTAACCATTTGTTTCTATCAAGCCCCGATAAACGTGCCAGCTTGCGTGTCCAACTACCGGCATAGTCAGAAACAAACCAAGGAAGCTTGCCGCAAGGCCCGCACCCACAAGCACGACGATGCATAGCGCCCAAAGCAGCATGACAACGGGGTTGCGAGCACACGCACGCAGACTGACCACAACGGCAGTAGCTGCGCTGACCTTGCGGTCCAGCATCAGCGGCATGGCCACGACACTGATGGCATAGACGAATGCCGCAAAGAACCCACCGGCAGAAAAGTAGATGAGCGTGAAAGTAGGCTGTTTTAAAGTAATCACATTCAGTACCACATCTGTAAAAGTGGGGAATGCGCCACTAAAAAAGTGTGAAAAAATGCTCAGGGATAGGAGTGTCCAGATCAGCAGCACAGCCAGCAATAGCGCTGCAAATAGAAAGAAGTTGATAAAGTTTGGGCGCCAGGCTGTAAGGGAGCGGATAAGTGATGGAGCCTCGCCGCGTTCCATGCGTCGGCTAAGGTCGTAGAGCCCTGTTGCGAGAAAAGGCCCGAGCAGGAAGAATCCTGTGCTTAATCCGGCCAAAAGCCAGTAGTGGCCCGCGAAAACCGTACTGAGCAGCAGCCCGGTAACAGTAAAGACGAAACCATAGAAAAGGCTTGCCCAGCCACCGCGATGTGTGTCTTCCACACCAGCGTGAAGCCAGTCGATAATCATGCCGGCATTCACCTGACGAATCACCGGAAGCTTTCCGGAAGTGCTGTTGGTAGCAGATGCATCTTTTTTGCTCATGGGCTTTACCCTTTGTCGATTTTAATAGTCCATCTTATGAAAATGTATCACATTTTTCCAATCTGGTTGCTTCCTCCAACACGTGATGATGTACTCGTCCGATATACAGGTGCTAGAAGGCTGTTATGCGTACGCGCGTTCATTATCAAAGCGATGGCTCTGTAAGCCAGGCTGCATGCGGCTTACAGGCCTGTGTCTTAAGCAATGAATGAAAAGCAAGTGATTGGAGTTGTGTGGGGCTAGTATTTTTTATGCTGTTTGGGGTTGACGCTCAAGGTCAAAATTCCGCGCAGCAGGTTGACCTCTTCCTTTTCCAGCCGTGTTCTGGCGTACAGCCTGCGCAGGCGCTCGAACAGTTTTTTTGGTGCACGCGGGTTAATGTAGCCGATGGTTTCCAGTGTTTCCTGCAGATGCGCATAAAAGCGTTCCAAGTCGTCCTGCGTGGCGAGTTCGGTTGGTTTCTCGTCATAATGCAATTGGCCCTCGGTCGCGGCCATCCGCACTTCGTAGCTCATTACCTGAACCGCCTGTGCCAGGTTCAGCGAGCTGTATTCCGGGTTGGCGGGAATGGTTGCCAATACATGGCAGCGGTCAGCCTCGGCATTGCTCAGGCCACTCATTTCAGTGCCAAACACCAAAGCCACCTGTTGATGCGCGGCGATATTCTTTAGCTCACTTGCCGCTTCGCGCACGGTCATGACCTCTTGCGACAGTGAACGCTCTTTGCCGCTGACGCCAATCACAAAATGACAATCAGCAATCGCTTCTTCCAGCGTTTGCGTCACGATGGCGCTATCCAGTACGTCTGCTGCGTTGACCGCTAGGGATTTTGCTTCACCGTCCGGAAAGTGCTTGGGCCGTACGAGATATAGCCGGGTCAGTCCCATGGTTTTCATGGCGCGGGCGGTGGAGCCGATATTGCCGGGGTGGCTGGTCTGGCACAGGACAACACGAATGTTATTGAAAATGTTGAGCGGCAATTTGGAGAAGCGCCTAAAAATGCTAAGATAGCATTTTATCAGGTCTTTAGTCTGTTCCTATGCATCCAATTCTTATCAATGCCGTAAAAGCCGCCCGTGAAGCCGGCCGCATCATCAACCGCGCCAGCCAGGATATCGGCTCGCTCAATGTACGCAGTAAATCTGCTAACGATTTCGTCAGCGAGGTGGACCAGGCTGCAGAACAGGCGATTATTGATATCCTGCAGGAGGCCTATCCTGGCCATGGTTTCTTGGGCGAGGAGAGCGGCAAAACCAACACACAGGCGGAAAACGTGTGGATTATTGACCCGCTGGATGGCACGACGAACTTTTTGCACAGCTACCCGTATTACTGCGTTAGTATTGCCTTGCAACAAAAGGGTGTGCTGACCCAAGCGGTGATTTATGACCCTGTACGTAACGATTTGTTTACTGCCACCAAGGGCTGTGGCGCTTTCCTGAACGATAAACGCATTCGCGTGACCAACCGCGCCAAGTTGCAGGATGGTTTGATTGCAACGGGTTTTCCATTCCGCGATTTTACTCATCTGGATACTTACATGGGGATGCTGAAGGATATGATCCAGAAGACCCGCGGTATCCGCCGTCCCGGCTCTGCCGCGCTGGATCTGGCTTATGTGGCTGCCGGATTTTCCGATGGTTTCTTTGAGATCAATCTCTCTACCTGGGATATTGCCGCTGGCGGCCTGCTGGTACAAGAGGCGGGTGGAATCGTCGGTGATTTCGAGGGGAACGAGAGCTGGATCAGCACGGGCAATATCGTGGCGGCCAATCCCAAAGTGTTTGCGCAGATGCTGCAGACGCTGGCGCCACATTTGACGTCAGCCCTGAAAACGCCTGTTTAGTTTTATAGTGCCATTAAATGCTTTGTCGAATTTCGGGCCATTCGGTTCATCGCTGCAAGTTGTTCAAAGTGGTGGTCTCCTGCGCACGCGTAAATGCCCGGTTAAACGCTTAAGAGGATAAATCCTCGACTACTGTTTCTGGTGCTACTTTTTCTGGAATGAAGCTATCCCTAGAGGCATCGCATCTTTTAGCTTTTTGTCAATTTTATCTTCAATATAGCGGTACATGACACCCGCGACAGCCCGATCCCACTCTTGCAGTTCTTTCATTGCATTATTTCTATCGTCACTATATTCACCGGTAGCGGCCAGTTGCAAATCGCGCGCGCGAATGCTGGCGCCACATTGGACGCCAGCTCAGAACGCCTGCCTGACAGTTCAGGTTTTTAACGTAATTCAGGTGCAAGGTGTTTAGCTTCAAATTGTGCAGCTTGATTTTGAACATCGAGCGCATGTACTGTTTCTGGTGTAAGTTTTGTTTCTTTTCCGGCTAGAATATCCATCGTATATTGCGTTTGTAGGCCATTCTTGATTGTGGCCAAGTCCGGGGTTTGACCTTTGCTAGCCGCTTCTACAACCTGTTTGTTGGTTTCAACCACATAATTTGCAAGATAATTTCCCAGTGGAGGGTAGTTATTGACTGCGCGATTGTATTTTTCAGGAAACTCTGGATTCCCTATGCCCATATCAGCCAATTGCTTAAAGTTGTAGCCAGCCTGGCTTTTTTGAAAATAGTCGTGCTTGCCATCCATGATTTCTTTAATGAAGTCTAAGGTAGCTTTGCCTTGTTCCTTTTTGTCTTCGGTGTTGCGGATACCTTCCATGCGTTTGCCCAATCCCGGGTTGATTTCCGTCAGCCTCTCCAGCATTACGTCGGCCACGCGGTTATTCTTGTTGAGTATTTCACTTGCAGTACGAATCAGATCCGAGCGTGCATTGATTCTGCCTGACAGAATGTCTTCGAGTTGTTGCTCTGTTGTTTTAGGGTCTTGTTTCAGTGTTTCTGCGGCAGCTTTTTCGTTTGCAAGTGTGGACGGCTCTTGCGCTGGGGTATCGCTACGATGGTGGGCCATGGCGTTAAGTGTGTGATACGGCTGGCTGGCCTCATTCACTAATGATTTACCAGTTAGCCCCTCCAAATGCTTGTAGGTGAGTGCAACGGCTTCTACGCCGGAGTTGTTATCATGCAGGTACTTCATTCCTGCATTTTGATTGGCTTCATATGGGTTTCTGGTGGCATCAATGAATGCCTGTGTGGATTTATCTGACATGACGTTCTCCTCTTGTTTTTAATTGACTGTGTTAACAACGATTCGGTGCACAGAAGCGTTTGTTGCCCACTTAAACGGGAGAAGTCAGTAATACGGGTTAATGCAGATGCTTTTGTACCAGTTCTGCCATTTTTAGTAATTTTTTGTTGTTCTTTTGATGGACTATTGCCATCAGCTCGTTTTGGTAGTCGGCGTCTGTGGCAAGACGCTGCAAGTCAAATGGCCCAACCAGTTCACGAAATTGCACTAAAAAGTGGGCATAAAAGTTGGAATGGTTAGTCTGCTTTCTCATCATAATCCCCAAAATTGGTTGCGATATGGTGAATATGCTGCAGGAATCGTACCAACATGAATGATGGGGCTGCGTTATGTAACATCATGATTTTATGGATGTATTTTTATGGCTTTTTTAAAATTGGCGGTAGGTGTGTCGAAGTTTCCGCAACCTGTGATGAAAATCAAAACATATAGGCCACGGATTCCAAAAGTGTATTTTTCAGAAGCGTTATCCCTGTAAAATGCAGTTTTCGAAATTAGAAGTTTAACCGTGACAGTTTCAAGCCCATCCGCAGGTCATACCCCGATGATGCGCCAGTATTTGGCGCTGAAAAGCCAGCATCCCGATATGCTGCTGTTTTACCGCATGGGCGATTTTTACGAGTTATTCTTTGACGATGCGGAAAAAGCTGCGCGACTATTAGGCATAACACTTACACGCCGTGGCGCTAGCAATGGCGAGCCAATCAAGATGGCGGGTGTGCCATATCACGCGGCGGAACAGTATCTGGCCAGGCTCACCAAAATGGGCGAAGCGGTGGCGATTTGCGAGCAAATCGGCGATCCGGCCACCAGCAAAGGCCCTGTGGAGCGTCAAGTCACCCGTATCCTTACACCGGGAACCTTGACAGATGCCGCGTTGCTGGACGAATCGCGCGACCGGCCCTTATTGAGCGTATATCAGCAAGACCGTGTGCTCGGCTTGGCGCGTTTGAATTTGGCCTCCGGCGAATTTGTGCTGTCGGAAATCGCTGTGGGGCAGTTGGCGCATGAGTTGGAGCGCATTGCCCCGGCAGAAATTGTATGCGCGGACAGCGCAGGTTTGGAGGCGGTTGAGGCCCATAAAGCACCTAAGAAGCGGTTGGCGCCTTGGCAGTTCGATGTGGACAGCGCGACGGCGAGCCTGACCAGGCAATTCGACACGCAAGATTTGGCGGGCTTTGGCTGTGCCGAAATGACCGCCGCGATTGCTGCTGCGGGTGCGCTGCTGGATTACGTCAAGCACACGCAGCGCAGCGCCTTGCCGCACATTACCGAGTTGCGCGTGGAGCAAACCAGCGCTTATATTCAGCTGGATGCCGCGACGCGCCGCAACCTGGAAATCGACACGACGATACGTGGTGAGCCTGCGCCGACCTTATATAGCTTGCTCAATACCACGCAAACCGCGATGGGCGCACGTTTGCTGCGCTTTTGGCTGCATCATCCCTTGCGTGATCAAAACTTGGTCTCTAAACGTCATGAGGCTGTCGCGGAAATCATAGGCACTAGCCTGGGAGCCAAACTCCATGCGCCTCTTGGGCAGGTGGCCGATATTGAGCGCATTACCACACGCGTAGCTTTAAAAACCGCCAGGCCGCGCGATTTATCCGGCTTGCGCGAAAGCTTGGCGCAATTGCCCACGTTAAAAGGTGTGCTGAAAAACGTGCAATGTGGTTTGCTGCAAACGCTGTCGGAGTATATCAATCCGCCGCAGAAGGCTTTGCAAATTTTACAGGCCATCAAACCGGAACCCGCATCCGTACTGCGTGAGGGTGGAGTGATTGCCGATGGTTTTGATGCGGAGTTGGACGAACTGCGTGCGATACAAACCAATCATGGCGATTTTTTATTGCAGTTCGAGGCGGCAGAAAAATCGCGTACCGGTTTGCAGAATCTGAAAGTCGAGTACAACAGCGTGCACGGTTTTTATATTGAAATCAGCCGGGCACAGGCCGAGAACGCGCCGCCGGAGTATCGCCGGCGCCAGACGCTGAAAAATGCCGAGCGTTTTATCACGCCGGAATTGAAGGCGTTTGAGGATAAAGTATTGAGCGCCAATGAGCGTGCGCTGGCGCGAGAGAAAATGTTGTACGAGCAAATTCTCGATGGGTTAGCCCCGCATATCACTGCCCTGCAGGCCAATAGCTATGCGCTTGCCAGCCTGGATGTGCTGAATTGTTTTGCCGAGCGTGCACAGGCCTTGAATTATGTGCAGCCGATGTTCAGGACGGAGACCGGCGTGGAAATCACTGCAGGCCGTCACCCGGTGGTGGAAAGCATCACTCAGCCGTTTGTAAGTAACGACGTGGCTTTGAGCCCATATCGTCAGCTGTTGTTGATCACCGGCCCGAATATGGGTGGTAAATCGACCTTTATGCGGCAAACCGCACTGGTTTGCTTATTGGCGTATTGTGGTTGCTTTGTGCCGGCATCTGCTGCTAACTTCGGCGAAATTGACCGTATATTTACCAGAATCGGCGCTTCTGACGACTTGGCGGGCGGACGTTCCACGTTCATGGTGGAAATGACAGAAACCGCGAATATTCTGCACAATGCCACTGAAAAAAGTTTGGTGCTGTTGGATGAAATCGGGCGCGGTACTTCTACCTTTGATGGCCTCAGTTTGGCCTGGGCGGTGGCGAATCAGTTACTGGAAAAGAATAAATCGCTGACATTGTTCGCCACGCATTATTTTGAGCTGACCAGAATCGCCGAGGAACACAAACATGCCGTCAATGTGCATCTGGATGCTGTAGAGCATGGCAATGGTGCGGATAAAAAACTGGTGTTTCTGCACAAAGTGGAAGCGGGCGCTGCGAATCAAAGCTACGGCATTCAGGTTGCCCAATTGGCGGGCATTCCCAAGCCGGTGCTGGCCAGCGCCAAGCGCAAACTCACACAACTGGAAAACGCACAAATTGCACAAAACGCGCACCAGCCAGATATGTTTGCAGCACAACCAGAAATTGCGCCGGGGCCAGTACACCCGGCTATGGCCGAGTTGGAGGCGATGCAGCCGGATGATTTGACCCCGAAGCAAGCGCTGGATTTGTTGTACAAGATCAAAGCCTTGCTTGAATAAGCTTTTAGTTGTTTAGCTTGTTAATTTACACTATATATTGTGTTTTATCTGGCATTTTTCCCAAATATTGTGGATAATGCGGCATGGACACTGAGACAGTTTTTACCGGTCAAACCTACATGGCAGCGCGCATCAATGGCGAACCTCTTGCTGCATTGCCCCATGATCTCTATATCCCGCCAGATGCGCTAGAGGTTTACCTGGAAACTTTCGAGGGCCCGCTGGACCTGTTGCTGTACCTCATTCGCAAACACAATCTGGATATTCTGGATATTCCCATGGCGGATTTAACCGCGCAGTACATGGTCTATGTGGATAAGATGAAGGTGGTGAAGCTGGAGCTGGCAGCGGAATACCTGTTGATGTCCGCAATGCTGATTGAGATCAAATCCCGCATGTTGCTGCCCAAACCGACGGAGATTGCGGAGGAAGACGACCCACGTGCCGAGCTGGTGCGCCGTTTGATGGAATACGAAGCGATTAAGCTGGCGGCGCAGCGGTTGGACGCGATGCCGAAGGTGGGTGAGGACATATATGTAGCGGCTGCCTATTATCAGCACATTGCCGAAATCAAGCCACCGGAAGTGAGCCTGGATGATTTGGTGGAGGCATGGAAGAACGTGCTTAAACGCGCCAGGCTGAATCAACATCACAAGCTCGGCCGAGCCGAGCTTTCCGTGCGTGAACATATGAGCCAGATTTTGCGCAGATTGAAGGCCGAAGAATTGGTAGAGTTCTCGCAATTGTTTGATATCCTGCATGACGGTTTACCCAAGCTGGTAGTGAATTTCTTGGCAATTCTGGAGCTGGCCAAGGAAGGCCTGGTACGGATTAGTCAACAGGAAGCCTTTTCGCCGATTTATCTGCAAGCGAGTGTATTGGAATGAGAGAGCCTGAAAATATCACTGAGATGAAGCAAATCCTGGAGGCTGCGCTGCTTACCGCAGGCCAGCCTTTAAGCCTGGATGACATGTTGAAACTATTTGCCGGGCGCATGGAACGCGCAACACTGCGCATGCTGCTGGATGAATTGAAGGCGGACTGGACGGAAAAAACCGTGGAATTGGTGCAAGTGGCGACGGGTTACCGCTTTCAGGCCAAGCCGGTATATCGTGAATTTATCGCACGCCTGAACCCAGAGCGGCAGCCAAAATACAGCCGCGCCGTGATGGAAACGCTGGCGATTATTGCCTATCGACAACCGGTGACTCGCGGGGATATCGAGCAGATTCGCGGCGTAGCGGTCAACCCTAATGTCATCCGCCAATTACAGGAGCGTGACTGGATAGATGTGGTTGGCCAGCGTGAAGTGCCTGGCCGGCCATCGCTGTATGCAACCACCAAACATTTTCTGGATGACCTGAATTTGCGCTCGCTTGCCGAGTTGCCGCCATTCGAGGATTTTGCGCAAAGTGAAATCCCGCTAGATTCTTAGGTCATTCCCTCTCTCCCCAAGGAAAGGTTGGGGTGAGGGTTAAATCGCAGACTTTCATTGCATCAGTGGTAAAATCTCCCTTTCATCAATGATTCGCAACCTCATGGCTCGCCCACACAAACCTGTAAGTCCCGTTTCACGTCGTCCTGCCCCCAAACAAGCAGGCTTGGAGAGCGCTATTAATTTAGCAGATGGCGATGCGCCTTCTGGGCAGGATACGCAAGAAGGCGCTCAACGATTACATAAACTGCTTGCACTCGCAGGCTTGGGCTCGCGCCGCGATATGGAAAAATTGATAGAGGCTGGCCGTGTGAGCGTGAACGGGCAAGTGGCGCAAGTAGGTGCCGCCGTGACGGAGCACGATGTCGTGCGTGTGGATGGCCGTCCGGTGCGTTTGCAATTCGAGGCCGAGCTGCCGCAAGTGCTGCTGTATCACAAGCCAGAGGGTGAATTGGTCAGTGCGGACGACCCGGAAGGCCGTGCTACGGTGTTCAGCAAGCTGCCGCGCATCAAACAGGGCAAGTGGATTGCCATCGGTCGGCTGGACATGAATACGAGTGGCTTGCTGGTTTTTACCAGTTCAGGCGAATTGGCTAACCGATTCATGCACCCGCGCTACGAGGTGGAACGCGAATATGCCGTGCGCATTCTGGGTGAACTGACCGAAGGCCAGCTGCTGCAACTTACTCAGGGCATCGAACTGGAAGACGGTCCGGCCAATTTTGACAGCATCTACCCAACCGGCGGCGAAGGCGCCAACAAGTGGTATCAAGTGGTGATCAAGGAAGGCCGTAACCGTGAAGTGAGGCGCCTGTTTGAAGCGCTGCATCTGCCGGTGAGCCGCTTGATGCGCGTGCGTTTTGGGCCACTTGCTTTGCCATCTCGCGTCAAGCGCGGACAAATGCTGAAGCTGGAACAGAAAGAGGTGGTCAAGTTACTGGAATGGGCTGGCTTGCCGGTGCCGAAAAAACCATTGAAACAACTTTCTCCGCGCGAAAAAGACAAAGCGACCAGCGTGTTTACCGCCAAGGTGCGCAAACAGCGCACCAGCGTTTTGGACAAAGCGCCGAGAGAAAATGGCATGGCTGGAAGCCGCATGAATACTGGCTCGCAGGGCAGGGTGCAGAAAGATGGCTTTAAGGTAGAAAAAAAACCGGGGCAAAATCGCCGCGTGCGGGGGGATGCCATGAGCGCACCCGGAATGCAAAAGAAAAGTGACAGAAACCGCGGTCGCGGTTAGTTCAGGCGGGTGTTTCCGCTCGGGCACACAAACGCGCAGCCCGGCCCGCTGCGTCCAACCCAGCTGCCGTCCGGGCATTGCATCGCGTCTTGTGTACACATGATCTGTTCTGGAGCGCCTGTTTCTATTGAAGGTGTTTTTGCACAGGCTGTCAGGCTGGAGGCTAAAATCAGGCAGGCCAGCTTCAGGGGTTTCGCCATAATCTATCCATTTCAAGATATGTGAATGAGGCAGACCAGGTTATCAGCACGAACCCGGTCAAGGCTTCTGTCCCAAGCATGAAACGGATTGGACCGTTTGGGGTTAAATCCCCATAACCTACCGTGGTGAACGTTACGGCAGACAGATAAATGACGTCAAACAAGTGCAAATGTGTCTGGCCCGCCAAGCTGCCAAAATCAGGCAGAAAAAGCAGGCACCATTCGATTATGCCAAAGATCCATATTTCGGCGACATGCAATGCAAGGATGGAGGCGATTACGAAAATTACTTTCAGGCGTGACGCCGTATGTATGCGGGGCAATTTACGCGAAACAAAGATTAAGCCTTCAAAATGCAACAGCACACACAGGCAGATGGCAAGCAGTGTGGCGAAAACCACCGAACCATTGATCCACCAGTTGTGGTATGCCGTAATCATTGTGCGGGATGTATGTCTAGCAGATCTTGCTTAGTGAGCAGGAACACGAAGGCATCACCGGAAGACACCTCCAGCCATACGAAAGGGACATCCGGGTATGCGCGTAGCAACGCATCGCGATTATGGCCGATCTCCACCACTAATATGCCATCGTCGGAGAGGTAGTTGGCCGCATTTCGCAGTAACGTATGGGTATGATCCAGTCCCGCTTCACCGCTACCTAGTGCTAGTTGAGGCTCCTGGCGGTATTCGACAGGTAAAGCCGCCATGCTCGGGGCATCCACGTAGGGTGGGTTGCTAATGATTAAATCGTATTGTTTCCCTTTCAGTGCAGAAAACATATCGGATTGAACGGCAGTAACGCGATCCTGCAAGCCATACTGCGCGACATTGATATTGCAGACATCAATTGCCGCGGCTGAAATGTCAACTACATCTACATGTGCATTCGGGAAAGCCTCTGCCAGCAATACGCCCAGACAGCCGGAGCCGGTGCAGACGTCTACAGCGCTTTCCACCATCTCGGGGTATTCAATCCAGGGCATCAGGCCGTCTGGAAGTAGCTCTGCGATAAAAGAGCGGGGTACAATCACGCGTTCATCCACATAAAATTTAAAGCCTTGCAACCAAGCCTCACGTAACAAATAAGCGGTTGGCATGCGCTTGGTGACGCGCTGTTCTATCAGGTAAGCCAGATGCTGGCGTTCTTTCTGTGTGATGACGGCGTCAAGGAAATTGTCCAAAGTGTCCATGGGTAAATGCAAAGCGCGTAATATCAGCCAAACGGCTTCGTCATAGCTGTTGTCGGTGCCATGACCGAAAAAAATCTCGGCTTCTTCAAAGCGGCTGACCGCAAAGCGCACCCAGTCACGAATCGTGAACAGCTCGTCTGCGGCATGCGGATAATGGCTCATTTCTGCGGTTTTCCTACCAATAATTTTTCCAGAGTGATGCGATAGGTATCTTTAAGCGGTTCGATGTCGGCTACTGCCACACACTCGTTGAGTTTGTGTATCGTTGCGTTGAGCGGGCCAAACTCGATGACTTGCTTACATATATCCGCAATAAAGCGCCCATCCGATGTGCCGCCGGTAGTGGAGAGTTCCGGTGTAACGCCATAACTTTCCTGAATCGCTTCGGAAATCGCCTCGACCAGATTGCCACGAGGGGTGATGTAAGGCGGCGAATATTCCCATTCAAGATCATAATCCAGATTGTGCTTATCCAGAATCGCATGCACACGGCTTTTCAGATTTTGCTCCGTACTGCCTGCGCCATCGAGTTCCGGGCAGAACCGGAAGTTGAACAAAATCTCCACTTCACCGGGCACGACATTGGTTGCACCTGTGCCGCCATTGATGTTGGAAATTTGCCACGAGGTTGGCGGAAAATACTCGTTGCCGTTATCCCACTCGGTTTCCACCATGTTTTTAATTGCCGGGGCGGCCATGTGGATAGGGTTTTTAACCAGGTGCGGATAAGCAATATGGCCTTGCACCCCTTTGACAGTGAGCTTGCCTGAGAGCGAACCACGACGGCCGTTTTTAATCATGTCGCCTACCACTTTATTGGATGTCGGTTCACCCACGATGCAGTAATCGAAATGTTCGCCACGGGCTTTGAGCGCCTGCACGACTTTGACCGTGCCATCTACGGCAATGCCTTCCTCATCAGAAGTAATAAGCAAGCCGATAGAGCCGGGATGGTCAGGGTTGCGCGCAATGAAATCTGCAATCGCGGTGATAAAGGCAGCGCATGAGGTTTTCATATCAGCCGCGCCACGGGCATACAGCATGCCATCTTTAATCGTCGGCTCAAACGGCGGTGTGTACCATTTATCCAATGGGCCTGTCGGGACGACGTCCGTATGCCCGGCAAACACCAATAAGGGTGCGATATTGCCGCGACGAGCGTAAAAATTATCTACATTACCGAAACGCATGCGTTCAATCCTGAACCCCAGTTTTTCAAGGCGCGCTATCATGACTTCCTGACAGCCTGCATCTTCCGGGGTTAGTGAGCGACGTTTGAGAAGGTCGATGGCGAGTTCTAGCGTGCTACTCATTTTATAAAACACTTTCTATAGGTGGATTCATCAAACCCCAGGCAGAGTATTTTGTCATCTATAGCCAGAACAGGCCGTTTGATAACAGAAGTTTTTTCCAACATCAACTTCACGGCGCCGGCGTTATCATTGATTTGGGATTTCGCGGCGTCATCCAGATTGCGCCAAGTCATACCGCTGCGATTCACAAGCTTTTCCCATGGTATTTGTGTCAGCCAGTTGTTCAGGCTGGCTTCGTCTATACCTAATTTCTTAAAGTCGTGAAATTCATAAGCGATATCATATGCTTCCAGCCAGCTGCGGGCTTTTTTTACAGTGTTGCAATTGGGGATGCCGTAGAGTTTCATATGCCTAGTTTACGCTCGTAAGCTGGCATTTTAACAGGTGTTTTGCGGTCTTGGCTAAGCTGCCTCTGTTTTGTAGTCTGTTGCTTGAAACTGTCCGGTAGATTCGTATTTCGAATCAAGTTGGCCAAACATATTGAGCAGCACTTCTTGCGAGACAGGTCTTGAGAGCAGATAACCTTGCATTTGGTCGCAATCTATTTCTTTCAGGATATTGCTTTGCACATCATTTTCTACACCGCAAGCGACGACATTCAGGTTAAGCGCATGTGATAGCCTGATAACCGCATCCACCAGCGAGCGTGCCGTTTTGTCATGTTCGATTTGACTGATAAAGGATTTGTCCAGCTTGACTTCATCCACGTTCAGGTTTTGCAAAGAATCCAGACTGAACGATTGTGAGCCAAAGTCATCAAGAGAAATTTTGATGTGTGCTTTTCGGAATTCCTCAAGTTGCTGGTGTAGTTGAGCCCGGTTTTGAATAGAAGCGATTTCCTTGATCTCAAAAACCATTTGGTCAGAGCGCAATTGGTAACGTCCCAAGGTTTGACGGATGTCATCGATCAGATCAACCTGACGGAACTGTATCGCTGACAGATTCATTGAAAGCTGTATGTGCGAATGCCTTTGTGCGGCTTTGGAAAGGACTTTGCAACATTCTTCCAGCGCCCAGTGATTGATCTGGGTAATGAGACCAAATCGTTCTGCTGCAGGCAAGAATTGCTCAGGCATCAAAAGCCCTTTTTGTGGGTGGTTCCAGCAAATGATAGCCTCAGCACCAAGCGGAGAATATGTTTTGCAATCGACTTTAGGCTGGAACAATAAGCTTAATTGACGATCTTGCATCGCAGCCAGCAGGTCGGTTCGCATGTCACGCATCTGATTGGATGCACGCTCGATTTCCTCATCAAAGAACTTGAACTGGTTTTTACCCGCTTCTTTTGCCTTATACATCGCGGTATCGGCGCGCACCATTAATCCATCGGTATCTCCATCGCGTGGATAGAGAGCAATGCCCATTGAGCAGGAAATATCGATGTGGTGGCCATTCGCATGGAAAGGCTCTTTGATTGAGCTGACAATCCGCTGGGCGATGGGCGTAATGTCTTCTTCGGAACCGATTTCTTCAAAAAGCACGACGAACTCATCCCCACCGATCCTTGCGACAAAGTCGCAGCCACGCACCGCAGCATTAAGTCGCTTCGCTACGACAGAAAGTACGACGTCGCCGACATGATGCCCATACTGGTCGTTGATAGGCTTGAAATGATCAAGATCGATGTAGGCAACTGCGATGGTGTTGCTGCTACGCATGCAGCGTTTGGCGGCGCCAATCAAATATGTCTCAAAAGCTTTACGGTTAGGTAATTGCGTCAAAGCATCCAGAGATTCTTTTAATTTATCGGAAGAAGAAAGCTCTTGCAGTTCATTTAACTTTGACTGATGTTTTTCGTATAACAAGATCGTGGTAAAAACTGCGCAAAACAGGAAAAGCAGGAGTAGGGTGATCGCAATCCCCATCAGCTTGTTATTTAAGAGTAAATTGGCGGTGACTACCTGAGCGCTATCGGGATAAGCAAAAAACGCCTGGTTATAGGCCAGGTGGATAGATGCAATACTGATGCTGCTGACCAGCGCAAGTGTGACTTTGATGATTTTTTTGTACTGGTCAGAATAACTCTTAATCCAGAAAAAACTGAGTATATTGCCAGTGATGACAATTACTGAAATGAGATATGCGAGCAGGAGTTTGGTACGGTTAACTCCAAATTGATCAAACCTAAGATTTGCTAGCCAGTCTGAATAAAACATGCCAATGACTAACCAGCCAGCGATACTGGCGTCAATAATAAAACGCCTGGGTGATAAGTGTTGCTTCGAAGAGGTATCTAAAATGATAAGGCAAGTAGCGATGGAGAAGAACCACCCAATGATCAGGATGATGGGAGATGGCCCTGGCTTCAGTCCGTCAAGTGTTGTGTAGGCGAGCAGAAGGTGATTTAGCCACAAGGCACTGCCGGCAATGATGGAGAATATGGCCAGCATGACATTTCTATTTTTCGCATCATTTTTTTCGCTGGCTTTATACAGTTGTTCGTTGAGCGCGAAAACACCCATCACCGCTAGGGTGGTGGCCCCTATCGATAATGCTAGCAAAAAAAAGTTATATTCTAATCGCACTTGGATATCGGTTTTATATAGTTCAATCTTAGTTCAGCAAGATACATGCCAAATAAAACCTTATCCTTTTAAAATGAAATATATAAAAAAATCACATATATAACAAATGGTTAACAGATTATGTGGCGACAAGAAAGGTAAGGCTGCGTGCTGGATCGTTAAAAAATGTCATTTTTCTAGTTTTGATGAGGAATTTTCGTCAAAATATAGAAAAAAAGCCAGTACTAATTACAAGCACTGGCTTTCGGGTGTTGCAAAAGTAATGCTAAACACCACGCAGTAATTCGTTAATACCTACTTTCCCCAACGTTTTTGCATCTACTTTCTTCACTATGACTGCGCAGTAAAGGCTGTAACTGCCATCTTTGGAAGGCAGGTTGCCGGAAACAACCACAGAGCCTTGAGGCACTCGGCCGTAGAAAACTTCGCCGGTTTCACGGTCGTAGATTTTGGTACTTTGGCCAATGTAAACACCCATCGAAATCACGCAGTTGTCTTCGACTACCACACCTTCTACTACCTCGGAGCGTGCGCCGACAAAACAATTATCCCCAATGATGGTTGGGCCGGCCTGTACCGGTTCCAGTACGCCGCCGATACCTACACCACCGCTTAAATGAACGTTCTTGCCGATCTGGGCGCAAGAGCCTACGGTAGCCCAAGTGTCCACCATCGTGCCTTCGCCCACGTGTGCGCCGATATTGACGTAAGATGGCATCAGCACGGCATTTTTGGCAATGAATGAGCCGCGGCGTACGATTGCATTTGGCACCACGCGGAAACCACCTGCTTTGAAGTCCGCTTCGGAATAGGTGGCGAACTTGGGCGGTACTTTGTCAAAGTAACGGGTTACGCCGTCGTCCATCAATACGTTGTCTTCCAGGCGGAACGACAGCAACACGGCTTTTTTGATCCACTGATGTGTTTCCCATTGCTGGGAATCGCCAATACGGCTAGCCACACGTAGCTTGCCAGCGTCCAGGTCTGCCAGAACGCTGGCGACCGTTGCTTTGATTTCCGCACTGGCGTTGCTGGGGTTGATGTTGGCGCGGTCTTCAAATGCCGCTTCGATGATGCTTTGACGTGGATCCATACAGTTCTCTAAGTAGATTGGCAAAAGCGCTATTTTACCTGATTGCGCGTGAAATAAAAAAGCGCGTACTCAGACGCGCTTCTTCAGGCGAAGTACATCGCTTATTTTTTCGCAGCTTCGTATAACGGCCGCACTTTAGGCGCCAACGCTTTCAAGTCCGCCATACGGTTTTCGCTGCTCGGGTGAGTGCTCAAAAACTCCGGCGGTGCATTTTTGTTCATGGCTCTCATTTTTTGCCATAAAGTCACAGCGGCATCCGGGTCAAAGCCTGCGCGTGCAGATAGCTCAAGACCAATTCTATCCGCTTCACGCTCTTGCTCACGCCCGTTAGGCAAAGCAAAGAAAAGCTGAGAACCCATGCCGGCACCTTGTACGATTGCGCCACCCGCCGCACCTTTAGTGACCAGCGCGGCAAGTGCCTGCAGGCCAAATTGCTGCACGTAGGCTTGAGACATACGCTCACGACCGTGTTCGCGCAAGGCGTGAGCAATCTCGTGGCCAATCACGGCGCCCAGTTCGTCATCTGTGGCTTTCAATTTATCCATCATGCCGGAATACACCATAATTTTACCGCCAGGCATGCAGTATGCGTTGAGTTGATCATTTTTTTCTACATTCACTTCCCAGTTCCACTTGGCGGCATCCGGACGGAACACGCCTACCTGGGCAATCAGTCTGTGTGAAATGTCGCGCACACGATCTACCTGCGCTTTATCTACATTCAAAGCGCTTTTCTTTTGTGCTTCGGTAATGGTTTGCGTGTAAGCTTGTGCCGACATGTTATTCACAGTGCCAGAAGGCAGCAGCATGAATTGTGAGCGCTTGACACCTGCCACGCTATCTTTGGTGGTGGTGGCGCAGCCGCTTAAACCCAGGGTGGATGCAGCAATCAGCGCAATAATCAGTTTTTTCATTGAAGACTCCTTAAATACTTTTCACGATTAACGCACGAGCAGGCGATTGGTTGATGATTATTTTTTCTGTTATCGCATCAGATTTTTACTTGTGAACCAAGTTCCACGACGCGGTTAGGTGGCAGGTTAAACTGGTTGGTGATGGTTTCTGCGCTTCTGAACAGCCCGATAAAGATTTTCTTGCGCCAGATGGACATGCCGGATTTCTCACTGGCGATGAGAATTTCTTTGCCGATGAAAAATGATGTATCCATAGGGTCGATGTCCAAACCAAACTGTTTGCATAGCGCGAGATCCCGCGGCAAGTCAGGCTCATCCTTAAAGCCGTACTGTACGGTTACGCGATAGAACTGATAAGGCAACACCTCGACAGACACACGCTCTTCCTGGCTGGTATGCGGAAAATCCAGGAAGCGTACCGTAAGAATAACGACGCGCTCATGCAATACTTTGTTATGTTTTAAGTTATGCAGCAATGCATGGGGGACACCATCCGGGTTAGGCGTCATAAATAGCGCAGTACCGAAAACGCGTACCGGGGGGTGTGCGCCGATTGCGTCGATAAACGGCAGAATCTCCATTGCGTCCGATTTCAAACGCGTATAGAGCAAATAGCGACCGGTTTTCCAGGTAAGCATCAGGGTAAAGATGATGATAGTCATCAACAAAGGCACCCAACCACCATCAGGGATTTTCAGCACATTGGCTGAGAAGAAAGACAGGTCAATGATAAGGAACAAGCTTACCAGCAACCCGCTGCGCAGCCAGCTCCAGCCCCAGATTTCGCGGAAGACAATCGAGGCAAGCAGGCTGGTGATGACCATGTCTCCGGTAACGGCAATGCCATAAGCCGCAGCCAGTTTGCCAGAGCTGCCAAATCCGATTACCAGCACCATTGTGGCGACCATCAATCCCCAATTGACGCGCGGCATATACACCTGGCCTTGTTCACTTTCCGAGGTGTGTTGGATGTGCATGCGGGGCAAATAACCAAGCTGAAGCGCCTGACGGGATACCGAGAATGCACCCGTGATAACGGCTTGGGACGCAATCACGGTAGCAAGCGTTGCTAACAGAATCAATGGCAGTACCGCCCATGCAGGTGCCAGCAGATAGAACGGGTTTTTAATGGAGGTCACATCATGCAGAATCAGTGCGCCTTGGCCGAAATAGTTAAGCAGCAATGCGGGCAATACAAAGCCAAACCAGGCAAGCCGAATCGGCAAACGGCCAAAGTGGCCCATGTCTGCATATAGCGCTTCTCCACCCGTGACTGAGAGTACTACAGCGCCAAGGGCGACGAAAGCAATCCATGGATGGCTGGCAAAAAATTGCCAGGCGTAAAAAGGATTCATCGCATGCAAAATACTTGGGTCGTGTGCAATATTGATGATTCCCAAAATTCCAAGCGTACCGAACCAGAACAGCATGACAGGGCCAAAAAACGCCCCTACGACCGCCGTGCCCTTGCTTTGGGCCCAGAACAGGCCAAACAGCACCAACAGCGTAATTGGCACGATGGCCGCATGCAGACTGGGTGCGGCCACTTCCACCCCCTCTATTGCCGAAAGGACGGAAATCGCGGGTGTAATCATGCCATCGGCATAGAACATACACGCGCCAAGGATGCCCAGATACATGATATTGCGCTGTTTGACCCGGTTGTTTTGCGCATTGCGGCTGGCCAGTGCCAGCAAGGCCATGATACCGCCTTCACCACGGTTGTCTGCGCGCATGATGAACGCGACATATTTTACCGACACCACCATGATGAGCGCCCAGGTGATCAGCGACAAAATGCCATAGACATTGGCGGGATTTAGCGGTACTGGATGATGGCCAACAGAGAACACCTCTTTCATGGTGTAAAGCGGGCTGGTACCGATGTCGCCAAATACGACGCCCAAGGCAGCGAGTGCGAGGGCAGGAAGGGGCGTTTTTTGCGTATGTTGATTATTCATAAGGAGCAGTTCTATGTCATTCCGTATTATTCATCAATTTCGAGTCTAAACCAAGCCTCAAACGGGCTAATCTGTATTTTGATCAAGGTCTTTTTGTTTGGATGTTTGCTGTTAAATCACCATGATGCAAAGAAATTTCGACCATTTGTCCAATATCAACCTGTTGGCTGCTGCGGATGACAGCCCCGTCTTTTGTACGAACCAAGGCATAACCACGGCCCAGAACGTTGTGTGGATTAAGTTGATTCAAACTATTTTGCAAGTTTAAAAGATGCTGTCGATGTGTTTTAAGCATGCTCTGCAAGCCAATATCCATGCGCCTTCCCAAGGCACTGATTTGACCTTTTTTGAGTGCGATCTGCTGTGCCGGGGAAATCAGTCGTCTGGCTAAAAAATCCAGTCTCTGGGCATGGCTCTGCAAGCCAGTATCCATGCGCCTATTCAGTCTATGCCATAACTGGGTGATGTATGCCTGTAAAGCTTGCAAATCCGTGCTTGCCAGCTCAGCTGCCGCAGTAGGCGTGGCAGCACGCGCATCGGCCACAAAATCGCAAATGGTGAAATCGGTTTCATGGCCAACGCCGGAAATGGTCGGGATTGTGCACTCGGCCACGGCACGCGCGACGATTTCTTCGTTGAATTGCCATAAATCTTCCATACTGCCGCCGCCGCGGCAGATAATGAGCGTATCGACCTCATTGCGCGTTTTGGCGGTGCGAATCGCCTTGGCAATCAGCTCTGCTGCACCTTTGCCTTGCACCGGTGTCGGGTAGATGATGACGCGTATGTTCGGATTGCGGCGTTTAAGGGTTGTCAGCACATCACGCAAAGCTGCGGCATCGGGCGAAGTGACAATGCCGATGGTTTTTGGATATTGCGGAATGGCCTTTTTGCAAGCCGCATCAAACAAGCCTTCCAGCGCAAGTTTGTTTTTCAGCCGCTCGTACGCTTCGAACAATGCGCCCAGACCTGCCTTGCGAATGAATTCGACGTTTAGCTGAAAATCGCCGCGCGGCTCGTAAAAGCTGATATTGCAGCGTGCCTCGATGTGGTCGCCCTCGCGCAAATCGAAATCTACATGGTTATTGCGGCCTTTGAACATCACGCAGCGCACCTGGGCGCTGGCGTCCTTGAGTGAGAAATACCAGTGCCCGCTGGCGGCACGCGTGAAGTTGGAAATCTCGCCAGAAATCCAGAATAACGGGAACGCGCCTTCCAGCACCTCGCGTACCAGGCGATTTAATTGCGTCACCGTAAGAATTTTTTGCTGGGTAAAGAGGTCAGATTCTGCCATGGGCTTTATTATCCATTACAATTCATGAATCAGGAAACGGGGAATATGCATGCAGCAGTTATTTTCAGGTAAACGCGGTTATTTGCTCGGCTTTGTCGGCTGCTTCGGTCTAGTGGCGCTGGCGTTGTGGATACAGACACACTACAAGCTCGAGCCGTGCCCGTTGTGCATCACGCAGCGCATTGTGTTCATGAGTTTGGGGGTGCTGTTCTTGATAGGTGCGTTTGTGAAGCCAGCGACGCTTCTCGGCAAGCTTTTCGTGCTGGCGCAAGTGGTGACCGCGCTTGTAGGCGCTGGCTGGGCCATGCGGCATTGGTGGATTCAGGCGCATAAAGAAAGCATGGTGGCGGATTGTGGCGTGGGTCTCGACTATATGTTCGAGAATTTCCCGCTGAGCAAGGCATTCAAATTACTGTTCCGTGGCACGGGGGATTGTGCGACGATCGATTGGACATTCTTAGGATTAACGATTCCACAGCTATCGCTGATTGCGTTTATTGGGTTTGCAGGCTATGCGATTTATTTATACAGAGTTAACAAACAATGAGCTTTAAGACATTAGGTGATTTTGTCGGCAACACGCCGCTGGTGGCGTTGCAACGCATGAATCCGAATCCAGCCAATAAGATATTGCTGAAACTGGAGGGCAACAATCCGGCCGGCTCGGTGAAGGATAGGCCTGCTTTCAGCATGATTACCCGTGCCGAGGCGCGTGGCGATATCAAGCCGGGAGATACACTGATTGAGGCCACGAGCGGCAATACGGGCATTGCGCTGGCGATGGTGGCGGCGATGCGCGGTTATAAGATGGTGCTGGTGATGCCGGAAAACCAAAGTGTGGAGCGCCGCCAAGGCATGAAAGCGTACGGCGCAGAGCTGGTGCTGACGCCGAAAGACGGTAGCATGGAACTTGCCCGTGATGTGGCGATGAAGATGCAGGCCGAAGGCGAAGGCATCGTGCTGGACCAGTTTGGCAATTCCGACAATCCGCTGGCGCATTACGAGGGCACAGGGCCTGAGATATGGCGCGATACCCAAGGCAAAATCACGCATTTTGTCTCCAGCATGGGTACGACCGGTACGATCATGGGTACTTCCCGCTTTTTGAAAGAGCAGAACCCGAATATCCGCGTCATCGGCGTGCAGCCGGAAGAAGGCAGCCAGATTCCCGGTATCCGCAAATGGACGCAAGAATATTTGCCGAAAATCTACGATGCGAAACGCGTCGATGAGCTGATTTACGTGAACCAGAAACAGGCGGAAGACACCACGCGCAAGCTGGCGACGATGGAAGGCATCTTCGCAGGCATCTCCAGTGGTGGTGCGCTGTATGCGGCATTGCAGTTATCAAAAAAAGTGGAGAATGCTGTCATCGTGTCAATCGTATGTGACCGCGGAGACCGTTATCTTTCTACCGGGGTGTTTCCTTCCTGACAATGCGTAATTTTTTTCGCAACGCGGTATTTACTCTGCTTGCGATATATGGCGGGCAGGCGCACGCCATTTCCAGCATCCGTATTACTGTTGAGCAAATCTCAGCGCCCGCTGGCGATATTAAAGATGCGGAATTTCAGGTGAACCTGAAAGGTGATTCGCCATCGCTCAGGCTAAAAGCCGAACTAAAGCCGGCAAACGAACAGCAATACATGCCTTTCGATCTGCGCTGCGGAACGTTCTGGAATCCGCGCATCGGGGTGCTGGAATGTCTGGATGGCATGTTCAGCGCCAAACGCATCAAAGTGCCTTTGTCTGTGCATTTTGGGATTTTTCCTGACGATTTTTCTGCCAATATCGATTTCAAGGAAGCCAGCTTCAGTGATGCATCCGGCTTGCATGCTGGCGAGAAGCTCACCGGCAGTTTGCGCATGATGGCTAAAAAACAGCAAGATATCTGGTATTGGGGCGGGCTGTTTAGCTGGGCGCAAGGAGAGTTGTTCTGGCAGCCGTTCTATTTTGGCAAAGCTGGTAATGATCTTGCCATCAGCGGTACATTCAAACCACCCAACTTGCAGGTGACCAACGCCAGTCTGCAGGTGAACGGCGTGGGTACCATGTCTGCATCGGCGCAAATCAATTCGCAAAGCAAAGCCGTGGAAGACGTGAAGGTGGTGGCCAAGGATGTGGATTTTGCCGGCCTGTACAAACTGGTGTTGCAGCCAATGGTGGAGAAATCTGCATTTGGCAATCTGCAGGTGTCGGGCAAGGCTGATTGGCAGTTTGAAGTGAAAGACCTGCAGCCGATGAGTTTTGAACTGAATTTACGCGATGCGAATATCGAAGACGTACACGGTAAATTTGCCTTCAACAATATCAATGCCCACATTCCATGGGATTACAATGTGCCACAAACCATGACGTTTGGTTATAGCGATGGTTATTTGCTGAACGTGCCTCTTGGCAACACCAGGCTGCAGGCCGAAATCAATCGTTATTCGCTGACGGCGCCTACTTTAAGATTGCCGATACTGGATGGAGCGCTTAAATTTGAAGATGTCTCCGCAGCGTACCTTGGTCAAAAATGGTACTGGCACCTGCAAATGCAGCTGGAGCCGATCACCATGAACCAGTTCAGCCAGGCTTTGGGCTGGCCGGAAATGCAGGGCAAGGTCGATGGTCAGGTGCCTATGATTACCTATGCCAACGGCCAATTGAACATGGATGGCGCGATGAATTTCAATGCGTTCAAGGGCAGTGTGGGCATGAGTGGCCTGCGTATCGAAAACCCGTTGGGAACGGCACCCAAACTTTATGCTAATCTGCATATGCGTAATATCGATTTGGGCGATTTGACACGCACCTTTAACTTTGGTGCGATTGAAGGCAAACTGGAAGGAGAAGTAACAGACTTGCGGCTGGAAAACTGGAAGCCGGTTTACATGAACGCCAAAATCCAGACCATGGATGGCAATCATGTCAAAAAAGTCTCCCAACGTGCGGTGGAAAACATTACCGCGCTGGGCGGCGAGGGCACGGCAGCGGCGTTGCAGCGCACGTTTTTGCGCTTCTTCAAGGAATTCAATTACGAAAAAATTGGCTTGAGCTGTGAATTGCGGCAAGATATCTGCAAAATGGGCGGTGTAGAGTCAACCCCCAGCGGGTTCATCATCGTTAAAGGGAAAGGCATCCCATCGGTGAATGTGAATGGCTACACCGAATATGTGAGTTGGGCGGATTTGCTGGCAAGGATGAAACGCATCACCGATAGCAATGCAAAAATGATTGTGAAATAAGGAAGAAATTCATGTACAAAAACATAGGGTTATTACTCATCGTATTGATGCTTGGCGCCTGCGTCACCATCAATATTTACTTTCCGGCTGCCGAAGCACAGAAAGCGGCAGACAAGATTATCGACGAAGTCTGGCAATTGAAGAATGGCCAGAAAAGCACAGAGCCAGCATCAGAGGCCAAACCGGCCGAAACGCCTGAAAGCAGATAAGGGAGAACAGGATGAAAACGATCACTAATAGATTTTCCCTGCCGCATGTCAAACGGCAGCATCTGGCCTGGGCGCTGGCAGCCATCACATTATTTGCATTTACGCTGCTTGCCCAGGCTGCAGCAAATATGGAAATCGATACGCCTGCCATTACCGCGCTCAAAAATAGCATGCAGGCACGTCACAACCAGTTATTGCCGCATTACAACAGCGGCGCGGTGGGTTTGACAGCCAACGGTCTGGTCGAAGTGCGCGATGCGACGGCGGTGGCGCTGAAGGAGCGTGGCGGTATCAATAGCCTGGTTTCTGCCGAAAATGCCGATAGAAGCGCGCTTTATAAAGAAATCGCCAAAGCCAACAATCACCCGGAATGGGAGGGCGAGGTGCGGCAGACTTTTGCCAGCCGCTGGATAGACAAGGCACAAGCGGGTTGGTATTACCGCAGTGGCAGCGACTGGGCGAAGAAATAATGTCCTCGTGCGTGCGCGCTTCATTATGTTGCACATCGGCCTGCAAGCCAGTCTGGATGCGCCTTGTGGCGTTGCCGGGTTGATAATGAAAGTCGCGGGCAGCTTGAAAGATTGGTTCAAACGGCAGATGACTGCAGAAAGCCCGCGCCGTATCCTGCTAACGGTAGTGCTGGTGGTTGGGAGTTTTTGGCTCACCAAAACTGTTTATACCGAGTGGAAACTGATGCGCGTGGTTTCGGTGATTACCGAGCACTTTCGTGAGATGCGGCATTCCAAACAGTTTACTAATGAGCGGCAAGAGCCTGGCATCAACAGCAACCGCGCTTAATCAGGGGTTACCATGAACATTGAAAAATTCCGCATCAAACCTGGCAAAAAATTCTCGCTGAAAGATTTCAAGCCTGATGACAGATCCGCGCGTAGCGACAGCAAAGAGCAAGACCTGGCGCGGCTGCAGGAGATGGGGCTGGAGATTAATCGCTTGCAGGATATTCTGCATGCCGAGGGAAAACGTAAATTATTGCTGGTGATTCAGGGGATGGATGCCAGCGGCAAGGATGGCACGGTCAAGCACGTGTTCAGCGAATGCGACCCGCTGGGCATACGTGTGGCCAGTTTCAAGGCGCCAAGCAGCGAGGAATTGGCACACGATTATTTATGGCGCGTGCATAACCAGGTGCCGCGTGCTGGCGAACTGGTGATTTTCAATCGCAGCCACTACGAGGATGTGCTGATCGTCAAAGTGCACAACTGGATTGACGAAAAAGAGTGCAAGCGCCGTTATCTGCAGATCCGAGATTTTGAGCGCCTGCTGGTGGAAACGGGCACCACTGTTGTCAAATGCTTCCTGCATATCTCGCCGGAAGAGCAAAAAGCGCGGTTCGAGGAGCGGCTGAACGACCCGACAAAAGTGTGGAAATTCAACCCGAATGACCTGAAAGAACGCGCCTTGTGGGATGACTACATGCGTGCATACGAGGCTGCCATTGAAGAAACCAGCACGGACAGGGCGCCCTGGTATGTGATTCCGGCGGATTCTAAAACAAACCGTAACTTGTTGATTTCATATCTTTTATTGCAGACCTTGCAAGGCATGGATCTGCAATATCCGCCCAAACCGGCGGAATATGATGCAATCAAGATCGAATAGGCTTTTGCCAGGAATTAAACGGTAAAACGGCCTTTAATCTACGCCTTACTTTTAAAGAAGTTCTACTACACTTAACTTGACTTAAACCAAGTTAGGGAGTGTTGTATGCCCGGTAACCTCGCTTTTTTGCCCAGTTTTGGCAAGCCGATCACTCTGGATGACCAGGGGATCTATTACGCCATCAGCACCGCCACAGGTGCAATACACAGTATTTTGCAACTCGTGTACGATGATGAGTGGTATCTGTACCAGCTGCAAAACGCCAACATGAGCGGCGAGTTTCACTGGGTAATGTTAACGGGTCAGTCTGATTATGTTCTCAATAGCATGACTACTGAAGAAATCAGGCATCATTTTTCCAAACCGGAATACGCCGAACCTGCTGGCGCATGGCAAGTCATTAAAAACAGTAAATTTGGGTTTGGCAAATTCACGCCACTGGGCGTGCAGGAATCACCAAGCTATGGGTTGCTGTTGTTCTCTAAAGATGAAATGCGCCCGCCATTGCTGATTCACAAGGCTGATGATGATTTTCTGCAAGAGACGGAAGGGGCGATGCATCAGGAAGTCGAGCTGGTTTAAGGAAAAATCCCCCACATTTTGGTGTATGCTACACGCATGACACCAACGCTTGTTTTTGATATCGAAACCATCCCCGATGTGACCGGCCTGCGAGGCTTATTGGACGTGCCTTCCCGGGCAACCGATGAAGACGTGGGCAATATCGCTTTCCATCAGCGCCGCCAGCAAAACGGCAGTGAATTCCTGCCGCTGCAGCAGCATCGCGTCTGTGCGATTTCCTGCGCGTTGCGCGATAAAGACCATTTCCGCGTCTGGAGCCTGGGTGAGAAAGATGCAGGCGAAAAGGAGATCATCCAGCGTTTCTTTGACGGCATCGAGAAATACACACCGAATTTAGTTTCATGGAACGGCGGCGGCTTCGACCTGCCCGTGCTGCATTACCGCGGCCTGGTGCATGGCATTCAGGCGCCGCGCTACTGGGATATGGGCGAGGACGACAAAGAATTCAAATGGAACAACTACATCAGCCGCTATCACGCCCGCCATCTGGATTTGATGGATTTGCTGGCCTTGTACCAGCCACGCGCCAATGCGCCGTTGGATGAGATCGCCCAGTTGTGCGGCTTTCCCGGCAAGCTGGGCATGGATGGCAGCAAGGTGTGGGATGCTTATAAAAACGGTGAGATCGAGGCCATTCGCAACTACTGCGAAACCGATGTCGCCAACACTTACCTCGTCTATCTGCGCTTTCAGCTGATGCGCGGGCACTTAAGCCAAGCGGCCTACGAGGCTGAAATCAAACTGGTGCGCGATACGTTAAGCAGTTATTCAGGAGCGCATTGGAAAGAGTTTCTGGCAGCATGGAATTAACAGTTTTCACTTGCTTCAGTTGTTTTTAAAAATCATGGACGCAACCTTCTGGCATCAACGATGGGAAAAGATGGAGATTGGCTTTCACCTGAATGAAGCCAATCCTTTGCTGATGCGCCATTTCAAGACGCTTTCGCTGGCGGCTGGCAGCCGCGTGTTTTTGCCATTGTGCGGCAAAACACTGGATATCGCCTGGTTGCTGGCGAATGGTTATCAAGTGGCCGGGGCGGAGTTGAGCGAGATCGCCATCCAGCAGTTGTTTGATTCGCTGGGCGTGCAGCCGACCGTGACGCAAGCGGGTAATTTGAAGCGTTACAGCGCTCAGGATATCGATATCTTTGTGGGTGACATCTTTGACTTGTCCGGCAGCCTGCTAGACGAAGTAGATGCTACCTATGACAGGGCTGCTCTGGTAGCCTTGCCGAAAGGGATGCGCGAAGAGTATACCGCACATTTACGGGCGATAACGCACAATGCACCGCAGCTGCTGATCTGTTTTGAGTATGACCAGAGTCTGGTGGATGGCCCGCCGTTTTCCATCAGCAACCAAGAAGTGCATCACCATTATCAGGCACATTACGCTTTAAAGCTGTTGGCGAGCGAGGATATGGCGGATGGACTGAAAGGTAAATATCCGGCCAAAGAGAGTGTCTGGCTGTTACAAGCTTTGTGACATTGCATAAAGCTTGAAGCGCAAATCTGCGGTAAAATTCAGCCCTGTTTTTTATGCAAGGTTGATAGGTTTCTCATGGCGCGCCGTTCCCGCTCACGTAATGCTTCTCCACAAAATGCTGAAATCAAAACTGCCGTCGTCGAGTCCCTCGATCACGAAGGTCGTGGCGTCACGCATGTGGATGGTAAGACCATCTTCATCGAAGGTGCGCTGCCGTTTGAGAAGGTGACGTTTAAAAGTAACAAAATCAAAGCCAGCTACGAAACCGCAGATGTGCTGGATGTGCTGAAACCCAGCAACCAGCGCGTAACACCGCGATGCCACTATTTTGGCTACTGCGGCGGCTGCGCCATGCAGCACATGGAGTTCAATGCGCAGGTGGCAGCCAAGCAGCGCATGCTGGAAGATAACTTGTGGCATATCGGCCGTGTGCGCCCGCAAAATGTGTTGCCGCCGCTGTTGGGCATGCCGTGGAACTATCGCCACAAAGCGCGTTTGCGGGTGCGTTATGTCCCTAAAAAAGGTGGCGTGCTGGTGGGCTTCAACGAAAAGACCAGCAGTTATGTGGCGGATATGGATTCCTGTGAGGTGCTGCCAAGGCATGTGTCGGATTTGATTCCCAAGCTCAAACGGATGATTGCCGAACTGACAGTGAGAGAGACTTTGCCGCAAATCGAGCTGGCGGTGGGGGAAGGCCATGCGACGGTGCTGGTGCTGCGCATCCTGCAAGGCTTGCAGCCAAACGATCTGCCTTTGCTCAAAGCGTTTTCGGATGAGCATCAGGTGCAGATATGGACGCAGACCAAAGGGCCGGATACCGTGATGCCGCTTTATCCGGCACAGCCTGCGCCGCTGCAATATACACTGCCGGAATACGACTTGAAATATCCGTTCAGCCCGACCGAGTTCACGCAGGTGAACCCGGCGATTAACCGCGTGATGATACGCCGCGCCATGCAACTGCTGGAGCCAGAAGCAAACGAAAGAATCGCCGATTTCTTCTGCGGGTTAGGCAATTTCACGCTGCCGATTGCCCGTTCAGGAGCAAAAGTGATTGGCCTGGAAGGCGCATCCGGATTGGTTCGCAGGGCAATGGAAAATGCCCAGTTAAACAGCTTGCAAGTCGAGTTTGGTCAGGTTGATTTATTTGAAATGACAGCAGAAAAACTGCAAGCGCTGGGTTATTTTGATAAATGGCTCATCGACCCGCCGCGTGATGGCGCAGTAGAACTGGTGAAGGCTTTGCCGGATGATGGGCAGGGCGCGCCTGAGAGGATTGTCTATGTGTCTTGCAACCCTTCAACCTTGGCGCGCGATGCGCAGATTCTTACACAAATCAAAGGCTATACATTAGTATCCGCTGGCGTCATGAATATGTTCCCCCACACCGGGCATGTGGAGTCTATCGCGCTGTTTGAAAAGGGCTAGTCAAAAAATCTATCGGTAGAAGCGCGTACCAAAAAAGTTGTTCTCGGTCCTGCGGTTATCCAGACTGTAAGCCATTCTACCGCTGATGGCCAGCAACAGTAAGCCGCCAGCGATGGCGATGTTTTTCAGAAACATGATGGTCTGCATCTGGTCGGCAAAATTGCGGTGGAAAATCAGGGCTGTGGCAATACAGAAAATCGCCAGGGCGTATGCGGTGATGCGCGTTTTGTATCCTAATATGAGTGAAATACCACCCAGAATCTCCAGCGGGATCGTCGGCCACAACAACAACCCGGGTATGCCCATCGATTGCATGTAAGCCATCGTGCCTGATGGGTCTTTCAGCTTGCTCAAGCCGGCAAAGATGAAAACCAGCGCAAGCATAATTCTGCACAACAGTTGGATGATACTTTTCATCCATCGCTCCTTGGTCAAATGTGCGCTTATCATAAACTTGTCCTGAGCTGACTGCAAACTTGTGTAAAATTCGCGCATGCGGATATTTTTATTATCGATATGCCTGTTGCTGTGCGCTTGTCAGCCCATTTTGCATCATGATATCCGCTTTGCAGTGGCGCAGATGCCGCTGAACCTGGATCCGCGTTATGCGACCGATGCGGCTTCCGAGCGCGTGAATCGTTTGATCTATCAACCGCTAGTGGATTTTGACGCTGCTTCAAAACCCGCATGGATATTGGCTCGTGGCGAAGCCTTAAGTGACACTGAATATCGTTTTACGCTTGTCAAAAACGTTACTTTCCATGATGGTACAGCACTCACTTCTGCAGACGTGAAAGCGAGCTACGATAGCTTAAAAAGTCTGAAAGATGCACCGCATGCGGCAGATTTTGCCAATGTGGAAACGATCGAAACACCTGATGAAAAAACCATTGTTTTTAAATTGAAACAGGCAGATAAACATTTTCCTGAAAAGCTCATCATCGGTATTTTGCCCAAACATCTCATTGAAAAAAATCATGATTTTTCGCACAACCCAGTTGGCAGCGGCGCGCTTAAATTTGAACACTGGCAGCATGATTTGCAGCTTAAGCGCATCGCAGATGGTCAGCTGATCACGCTGCAGGAAGTGAAAGACCCGACCGTACGTGTGCTCAAGCTGAAGCGCGGTGAGGTGGATTTGCTGCAGGGCGATTTACCGCCAGAACTTGTGAAGTATATGCAAGACACCCCAAGTCTACGCGTCCAGACCGCCTTTGGGGCCAACTATTCCTACCTGGGCTTGAATTTGCAAACCCCTGTTCTGCAAAATCTAAAAGTGCGTCAGGCACTGGCGCATGCTATCGACCGCAAAGCCGTTATCAACAAAGTCATGTTGGCTAACACGCGCGAAGCGGGTGCAATTCTGCCGCCGGAGCATTGGGCAGGCAATGGTGATTTGACGCCTTATGATTACAACCCTGAATTATCCAAAAAGCTGCTGCAAGAGGCGGGGATAAAACTACCACTCAAGCTGGTGTACAAAACTTCTACCGACGCATTTCGCGTGCGGCTGGCGACGATCATGCAAGCGCAGATGCGGGCCGCGGGTATAGAGCTGCAGATCAAAAGCCTGGATTGGGGAACATTCTTCGCGGATGTGAAGGCGGGTAATTTTCAGCTGTTCGGCCTCACATGGGTAGGTATCAAGACACCGGAAATTTACGCCAAAGCGTTTGGCTCAAACAATATGCCGCCTGCAGGTTTTAACCGCGGGCGCTATGTAGATACAGAGCTGGATGCTTTGCTTCAGCGTGAGGACTGGCGCGCTGCGACGCAGCGCATCCATGAACGGTTGCCGTATATCCCACTGTGGTACGAAGTCCAGTTTGCCGCGATGCAAAAAAATATCCAGAATTATTCACCTAAAGCTGATGGCAATTGGGATGATTTGGCGACTGTGAATAGGCTGCTACAATAACTCATATGAATACTAGTTATCGTGTCTATATCGATGAGTCGGGTGATGAAGGCTTCACTTTTTTGCCTAATGAGCAGGGTAGTTCGCGCTGGTTGGTGTTGTCTGCGTTGGTGATGAGAAAAGAAAATGATTTACATACGGCAGCCTTGGCGAAACAGGCGCGTACTTTATTAGATAAGCAGCCCAAGCATCCATTGCACTTTAGTCATCTAAAACATGAGCAAAGGGTGCCTTTTGCAAGATTGATTGGGCAGATGCAGGCTAGGACAGTCAATGTATTGATTCATAAACCCTCCATTCCTGAGCCAGAAGTATTTCAGCAACAAAAATATTCTTTATATCGCTATGCTACTCGTTTGCTTTTAGAGCGAGTTTCTTGGTTTTGTCGAGATCACTACAAAAATGGTCATGGCGATGGTAGTGCAGAACTCATTTTTTCTAATCGCAGTGCCATGTCGTATGATGATTTGCGTAACTATTTAGAACAATTGAAAGCAGACAAAGTACATGACGTCCGAATTGATTGGAAAGTTATTCACCCAACCTTGGTCAGTGCGGTCAATCACGATCAACTTGCGGGCCTACAGTTGGCAGATGCGGTAGCAACTAGCGCGTTCTACGCAGTGCATAAGAATCAATACGGAGAGCAAGAAGACCGATACTTAAAGCTGATAGCACCAATTATTTATCGACGAGAAGGAAAATTAGACGGTTATGGACTAAAATTTTGGTGTGATAACAAGGCCGAAATTACTCGGATTTTAGAGGTAGTGCAGAATGCGTAGGCAGAAAAATGCAGGCCCTGAGTTCGAGGATCCCGCCCGTTTGGGCTGCCACTGTTTCCAGCGACCTCTACAATTCTCACGCTTGCCTGCAGACAGAACTATAGTCCATATGGAATCTTATGTCAACTAAAAGGTTCGCTAGAACCTCTGTTTATCTATTTGATTATTTTAATAAAATAAACTCCCATGCGCATTGAAATCTCCATCTCTAACCAGACTCTGACGCTGTTTGACGATTTTGGCGGGGTCAAGGCCCGTTATCCAGTCTCGACCGCAGCCAATGGGGCGGGCTGCGAGAAAGATAGCGGTTGCACTCCGCTGGGGGTGCATACGATACGTGCCAAGATAGGTGCGGGAGCGGCGGCTAATACCGTGTTTGCCGGGCGGCGTCCAACGGGCGAGATTTGCACACCGGATTTGATGGCGAAGTTTCCGGATCGCGACTGGATTTTGACGCGCATCTTGTGGCTGTCGGGTAAAGAAATCGGCAAAAATCGCCTTGGGAATGTGGATACCATGCAGCGCTATATTTACATTCATGGCACGCCGGATTCCGAAGATGTGGGCAAACCTGGCTCGCACGGCTGCGTGCGTATGCGCAATGCCGACATCATCCGGTTGTTCGATACTGTGTCAGTTGGCACGCCTGTATTTATTGACGCTTAAATGCTGAGTCGCCTGCTGCATGCCGCAATCGTGATTTTTGGCGTATTGCTGCTGACTTTCCTGCTTGTCCATGCGGTGCCGGGCGACCCAGTGGATGTGATGCTGGGAGACTCGGCGACGATGGCTGACCGAGACATGCTGCGGACGGATTTGGGGCTGGACCAGCCCATATTGATGCAGTTCGGGCAATATCTGTACAAGCTATCGCATGCCGATTTTGGGCAATCTATCCACACCAAACAGCCGATTATCGAGCTGATTAAAGCGCGATACCCCGCCACACTAAAACTTGCAATCATTTCACTCATCATCGGGCTTACCATCGGTGTGCCTTTGGGCATATACGCTGCGTTGCACAACGGCAAATGGCAGGATCTGCTGGTGACACTGGTTAGCGTGCGACTTTCCGCCATGCCCGCATTCTGGCTGGGACCATTGCTGATGCTGATGTTTGCGGTGTGGCTGGGCTGGTTGCCAGTCAGCGGTATGGAAGGCAGGTCCTCGATTGTTTTGCCCGCGCTTACGCTGGGTTTTGGCTTGAGCGCGATTCTCACGCGTATGACGCGTACCAGTATGCTGGAAGTGTTGAACGAAGACTTTATCCGCACCGCCCGTGCCAAGGGTTTGAGCGAGCATGATGTCATCATCAAACATGCGCTGCGCGCTGCCTTGCTGCCGATCATCACGATTGTTGGCATGCAAATGGGCAGTCTGCTGGCGGGCACGGTGATTACCGAAACTATTTTCAGTTGGGATGGCATCGGTCGTTTATTGGTGGAGAGCATCGAGAAACGCGATTACCCTGTGACGCAGGCTTGCGTGCTGGTGATTGCATTGAGCTATGTGCTGGTGAATTTTGCAACGGATGTAGCCTACCGTATGGCCGATCCACGCATGAGGCACGCATGAAGAGATTCGCACTTACGATCTTGGTGTTCTGGCTGGCGGCGGTTGCGCTTGGCAAGCTGTTTGGCTTGCAGCCGAACGAGATTGATTTGAATAACATTTTAAGCGCACCGAACGCGCATTTGTGGCTAGGTGCGGACGACTTAGGCCGTGACATTCTGGCGCGAATCCTAAAGGGCGTGGAAATCTCGCTTTGGGTGAGCGTTATCGTGACGCTGGTGACCATGGCAATCGGCGTGCTGCTTGGCTTGCTGGCTGGTTTTCTGGGTGGCAGAACAGACAAAATCCTGATGCAAATCACCGATGTTTTTTTGGCGTTTCCAGGGGTTTTGTTGGCGATTGCTTTCGCCGCTGTATTGGGCGCAGGGCTGGGCAACCTGATACTGGCACTTTGCCTGACCGGCTGGGTAAGCTACACACGGCTTACGCGTGCGCAGACCATGAGCTTACGCAATCGCCAGCATGTCACCGCGGCGGAATCGCTGGGTGCCAGCCTGCCGCGCATCTTGCTCAAGCACATTTTGCCGCTTTTGGCGTCCGTATTGATTGTGGAGGCCACATACAGCCTTGCCAGCGTTATGATAGCCGAGGCTACCTTGTCGTTTCTGGGCTTGGGCATACAGGCACCGGAAGCCAGTTGGGGCGCCATGTTGCGCGATGGTGTACGTTACATGCTGGTGGCACCGCATTATGTGCTGGCGGTCGGCTTAAGTATGATGAGCCTTGTACTTGCGATAAATCTGGGCGGGGACTATTTACGTGATAAGCTCGATGTCCGTACCGAAACACACTAAGGAATCACTTGAGTCACACTATCATCTGGCAGGAAAAAAGCAAAACCATGCAAGCCGTTTGGCAGTCGGAGGCGAATAATCCGCCACCCAAAAACGTGGTGATTGCCGATGACACCACCAAGGCGGATGCCGCATACAAATTGGCATGTGAGGGCACAGGGTTGCTTTATCGCGGTGATTTTCAGAACGCAAAACAGTTGCTGCAGGCGATTACGCGGCGGGTGGACCGCAAGCCGATTAAGCCCACTGAAAGTCTGACAGAGACGTTTCATCAGCATCGCGCACGGCAGATTCAGCGCGCGAATATCACCAATAAAATCTTGATTGAATTGCAACACGGCAAGTGCGATTTGCCGCGCGCGCCAGATGTAAAGAATGCGGTGACTGGCGCAATCGGGGAGAAAATTCCCGCCAACCTCTTGCTGTCATTGCGTGAGCTGCTGGGCATGATAGGCGCGCACGAATGGCGCAAAAAAGGCGTGTATATAGATGCCCTGCAAGCCAGTATCCATGCGGACTTTGGCGTATATTCCCCGGTGCGTGGAGAGTACTTGGAGCTTGTGAACAGCGCGCCTTTGGGTGGCGCACAAATTGCATTCGATATTGGCACCGGCACAGGCGTGATCGCGGCGATTCTGGTGAATCGCGGCATCAAAAAAGTGATTGCGACCGATAACAATCCACGTGCCTTACGCTGTGCCATAGAAAATATCGCGCGCTTGAACCTGAAGCCCTATATCGAGGCTGTTGAGACGGATTTATTCCCGCAAGGCCGTGCCGACCTGATTGTGTGCAACCCACCTTGGCTGCCTGCCAAGGCTAATGCGCTTATCGAGCATGCGATTTATGACCCGAACAGCCAAATGTTGCGCGGCTTTTTAAGCGGCGTAAAAGCGCATTTGAATGATAGTGGCGAAGCGTGGCTGATCCTTTCGGACTTGGCGGTACACTTGGGTTTGCGCAGCAACGAAGAATTGCAAAAATGGATCGCCGATGCTGGTTTGCGCGTGATTGAGAAGCTGGATATTGCGCCCAAACATGCGAAAGCCAGCGATCAATCCGACCCGCTATATTTGGCAAGAAGCAAAGAAATGACCTCGCTTTATCGGTTAAAATAAAGCAAATTTTGTAGGAAAAAAGATGAGTTTAGGCCCAATAATGATCGATGTCGTCGGCAAGGAATTGACCGAGGACGACATTCGTCGTTTGCAGCATCCGCTGGTTGGCGGCGTGATTTTGTTTGCGCGCAACTTTGAAAACTGTGCGCAGCTCGCTGCCCTGACAGCCAGTATCCATGCGGTTCGCCAGCCACCTCTTTTGATCGGGGTGGATCACGAGGGCGGCCGCGTGCAGCGTTTCAGGGATGGCTTTACCAAAATTCCGCCGATGCGAGAGTTTGGCAAGGTGTGGGATAAATATCCAAAACAGGCGCGGCATCTGGCGCAAGAGGCGGGCTGGGTTTTGGCAGCGGAATTACGTGCGCATGGCGTGGATTTCAGCTTTACGCCAGTGCTGGATATGGATTACGGCGATAGCCTGGTGATTGGTAACCGCGCGTTTCACCGCGACCCATACGCGATTCACGATTTGGCGTTTGCCCTGATGCAGGGGTTGAAAAAGGGCGGCATGCAGGCCGTCGGCAAACATTTCCCAGGCCACGGCTTCGTAGTGGCGGATTCGCATGTGAGCATTCCGATAGACGAGCGTCCGTTCGATGAGATTGCGCAAAACGACATGCAGCCGTTCCGCCAGATGATTGATGACGGGCTGGTCGCGATTATGCCGGCGCACGTGATTTACCCGAAAGTGGACGACAAACCTGCAGGATTTTCCCAAAAATGGCTACAAAAGGTGTTGCGTGAGCGCTTGGGCTTTGAGGGTGTGATCTTCAGCGACGACTTGAGCATGGAAGGCGCGACCGTAGCGGGTGATGTCACCAGTCGCGCGCTGGCCGCACTGCATGCCGGGTGCGATATGGTGCTGCTGTGCAACCGTCCGGATTTGGCGGACGAGCTGCTTGAAAACCTGCACTGGAAAATGCCTGCCCAGAGTATCGCCAGGCTGGCACGCATGCATGGCGCACGCCATCCTGTAGATATGACGCATTTGCATGAAAATGGCGATTTTGTGGCTGCGGTCAGACGCGTAGCCATGGTAGGCACGCAGGAAATGGATTTGTTTGCCTAGTTGTTACAGGTGCTAACAATTTGTTACTTGAAACTTTCATATAAACTCGCTATCTTAACCATGTTGCCATTTGGCAATTTTCTGATGAGGGAATAGTAATGTTAGATAATATGCAAGTATTAGGTCGCGAAGCGTCCTCGGTACAAGCGCAAAACAAAGTGTTGCGCAACACCTACGCAATGCTCGGTTTGACCATGATTCCAACCGTGATTGGCGCGATGATTGGTATTAAAATGAATTTTGCATGGTTGGCCGCAAGCCCGATAATAGCGTTTATCGGTATCTTCGCCGCAGTCTACGGCATGTCTTGGCTAATCGCCAAAAATGCTAACAATGCTGCCGGTATTTGGCTCTTGTTTGGTTTTACCTTTATATTAGGCATGTTGCTCGGCCCCATCCTGCAAGTCGCATTGCATTTAAGCAATGGCGCACAGCTGATTGGCTTGGCAGCTGGCGGTACCGCAGCGTCTTTCCTGACGTTGTCCGCAATCGCATCTAGCACCAAACGTGATTTCAGCAACATGGGCAAGTTTTTGACCATCGGTATGGTCGTTGTCATTCTGGCAGCTTTGGCAAACATGTTCTTCCATGTGCCTGCTGTGTCACTGGCAATTTCGTCAGTGGTTGTGTTGCTGATGGCCGGTTTTATCTTATATGAGATCAATCAGGTGGTACGTGGTGGCCAGACCAATTACATCATGGCTACCATGAGCATTTACATCAGCCTGCACAACATGTTCACCAATTTGTTGAGCCTGTTGATGTCTTTTATGGGCAACGATGACTAAATTGACATGACATAAAAAGAAAAACCCGCCTTGGCGGGTTTTTTATTGGTTTTTTTGTCTGCGTGCTTTAAAGAAAGCGCTGAGTATTTTACCGCACTCCTCGGCAAGCACGCCACCTGTGACTTCGGTGTGATGGTTGAGTTTAGGCTCCGCCATCAGGTTCACCACACTGCCACAAGCACCAGTTTTGGGGTCGGATGCACCATAGACCAGCCTGGCGATGCGGGCATGCTGTATCGCGCCGGAACACATGGCGCAGGGCTCCAACGTGACATATAGCTCGCAATCTACCAGGCGATAATTGCCCAGATATGCTGCCGCCTGGCGCATGGCCTGAATCTCGGCATGCGCGGTCGGGTCATGCTGGCCGACCGGCTGATTGTAGCCGCGGCCAATCACTATCCCGTCTTTTACCACAATGGCGCCCACCGGCACTTCGTCGGCTTCTGCGGCTTGCTGCGCCAGTGCCAGCGCTTGCTGCATCCAGTCTTGGTCGTTCATGTATGCAGTGCCAGGCTAGCGCTGTTCGCATCCTTTGTCAGCCCAGCGCACCATGACATAGATGACACCCAATATGAACGCACCGCCCACCCACATGCTTATTTCTGTGACTGTCGGGGTGGCGTCTTGTACTGGCATCACTATCAGTTTACGCAAGAACAATACCAATACCACTTCAACAAAAGTATCAACTTGCAGTTTGTTACCCATCAGGTAGCGAATCTCTGCCGAAATTAGCGCGGAGATGGACCACAGCAACATCAAGGTGCCCAGCGCGTGCAAAAATCCGTGTACCAGGTTATGTGCATACGCAGCTTCTTTGACATCCTTGAAAAAGAGCCAGGTGAACATCAGTACTGAAATTGCCAAAGCTAATCCAATCACCACATGCGCAAAACCGTTTAGCCACAGCATGGCGCGTACGGCAGCTTTGTTCAAGGGCTCAAATTCACGTGGTAGTTGATCTTGGGTCATTTCAGGTCCTGTAAACAATCAAGGTGAGATTGAATTTAACCATAAACTCAACTTAATCGATAATAACAATGTCATAATATTTTCGTAAATTCATGACGTGATGATCCCAAACGCACCAAGAACAGAGAACCATGGAGAAACCAAATGGTAATTGATTTATTTAGCCCGTTACAATTAGGTGCAATCAATCTTAAAAACCGTATCGTAATGGCGCCTTTGACACGCAATCGTGCTGGCGCGGGTGGTGTACCGCAGGCGATGAATGTGACTTATTACCAGCAGCGCGCCTCCGCAGGATTGATTGTCACTGAGGCGACACCCATTTCGCCAATGGCGCATGGTTATCCAGCCTTGCCGGGTATCTATACCCCGGAGCAGGTGGCGGGCTGGAAAAAGGTGACGGATGCAGTGCATGCCGATGGGGGAAAAATCGTCATTCAATTATGGCATGTGGGGCGTATCTCGCATCCCAGCTTGATTGGTGGGCAAACGCCCGTTGCGCCGAGCGCCATCAAGCCAGCTGGGCAGGCCTTCACCTATACTGGCCTGCAGGATTACGTGACACCGCGTGCATTGGATAAGGGCGAGTTGCCAGGCATCGTGAATGATTATGTGCATGCCGCTAAGTGCGGGATAGAAGCGGGGTTTGACGGAGTCGAAATACATTCGGCAAACGGTTATTTATTGGATCAGTTTCTGCGTGATGGCAGTAATCAACGCACAGATGAATATGGGGGTAGCTTCGAGAATCGTGCGCGTTTGCTGATGGAAGTTGTCGATGCAGTGGTAAAGATAGTTGGAGCAAACAAGGTGGACGTGCGTTTGTCCCCCGTTAACCCGTTCAACGATATGCGCGATAGCAATCCACAAGCGCTATTCGAACATGTCGCCGATGCGCTCAATCGCTTTAATCTGGCTTACTTGCATGTGGTGGAAGGTGGCATTCATGGTGGTGGCGAAGCCGCCCCGTTCGATTTTTCCACTTTCAGAAAACGCTTTAAAGGCGCTTACATGGCGAATCTGAGCTATAACAAGGCGCGCGGCAATGCGGCGATAGCCAGCGGCCATGCCGATTGCGTGGCCTATGGTGTGCCGTTCATCGCCAACCCGGATTTAGTCGAACGCTTTAGAACAAATGCACCATTGAATGAGGCAGATGCAAATACCTTTTATGGCGGGGATGAGCACGGTTATACTGACTATCCTTTTTTAGGTAAATAACATGAAAAAACCAGCAACAACCCAGCAACCAGTTGCAGAAATTATCGCCAACCGTTGGAGTGGATGCGCCTACAACCCCAACAAGCCGGTCACGGATGAGCATGTGATCGCTTTGCTGGAAGCCGCCCGTTGGGCGCCTAACTGCTACGGGGATCAGCCATGGCGTTTCGTCGTATGCAACAAAGGCAATAACCCACAAGCCTGGCAAGCAGCATTTGATACCTTGGCCGAAGGCAATCAGGCGTGGGCAAAGAACGCGCCGCTATTAGTGTTGACGTGTGCCAATACGCTGTTCAGGCACAATGGCAAGCCTAACCGCTGGGCTGGCTATGACACAGGGGCCGCTGTAGAAAACATGTGCCTACAGGCGACAGAGTTGCGTCTGGTCGCACATCAGATGGGCGGATTTAGCGTTGATGCGGCGCGCAAAGCATTTCATGTGCCGGACCAGTTCGAACTGATGGCGATGGTGGCTATCGGGCATGGCGATGTGCCGGAATCACTACCGGAGAATTTGCGCGAACGACAATTGGCACCGCGCCAGCGGTTATCGCTGGGCGAGCTGTTTTTTGATGGCAGCTGGAATACGCCAATCAAATAGGCCTTGTGATACAATCCGCGCTTTATATTTGAGAGCATCATCATGGCAGTATTGACCTTGACCAAAGCCAATTTCAAAGACACGATTGAAAGCAATGATTTCGTTATCGTAGATTTCTGGGCACCATGGTGTGACCCATGTGTGGCATTTACCCCAACCTTTGAGGCCGCTGCGGATAAGAATCCTGACATCGTGTTTGGGATGGTTGATACGGAGGCCGACCCTGAGATCGCCGAGTATTTCCAAGTGCAGCAAATCCCCGGTATTCTGGTGGTTCGTGAACGTGCCGGCATTCATGCGCAAGTTGGGGAGATTGGTGCTCCAGCGCTGGATGCCATCATCAGCTGGGCGCGTGAATATGATATGACCAATGTCCGGGACTACATGGCAAGGCAAGACGAGCTGTTGAAAAAATAAAAAAGCCGCGTAATGCGGCTTTTTAATTCGGTAACACTTTAGAACCCGCCGGTGGTGACGATTCGAAAAAGGTAGTACAGTCCCAAGCCCATCATCACATATAGCGGCAAGTTGCCACTTTTCTTGGTTTCTACCTTGGAGGGTGCAGTGATCCATCGATTGACCAGCCATAACACTACTCCAATCACGGGAATAAATACCATGTGCGAAGTGTCTTCAAAAAGCCAGGAAAGACTGTTTTTCAGCCATCCGCCATCTTTGAAGAACTCGATGGCAAGTCCTATGAGGCCAATCACTATCAAGATAAATCTGCCAATTGCCAGCATGTTATTGAGGCCGGATTCTGGCTTGATGTCAGCGTTCTTGCGATATTTGTTAGGATCCATCTCTTGCTCCCGGGGTATAAGTGGGGTTAATTTTGTGCGAGATATTTTGCCGGGTCAACCGATTTGCCTTGCCTACGAATCTCGAAGTGCAATTTGACCGTATTGGTATCTGTATTTCCCATTTCTGCAATTTTTTGACCCGCTTTTACGGTTTGTCCTTCTTTCACCAGAATTTTGCTGTTATGGGCATACACGGATAAGTAGGTTTTATTGTGTTTGACGATGATCAGCTGACCATAGCCACGTAAATCCGACCCGGTATAGATGACCTTGCCAGCCGCTGCTGCGTTGATGGCCTGGCCGGTACTGCCAGCAATATCAATGCCTTTGTTGGTGGATTCGTTGAAATTGCCGATAACCTTGCCTTGTGTGGGCCAGCTCCAGTCTATCGCCTCATCGTCAACAGGCTTGGCTTCGGCTGGCTTGCTCTCAGCGGCTTTGGTATCGCCAGGCTTGGCCTCAACCGATTTGCTGACGGGTCGATTCATCGCCTCGAGACTATACGGTTCGCGCGTCGCTTTAGGTTCGCTCAGCACAGGTGTAACTGCGGAAGGGGATGCACCGGGCTCAGGTTTGACGGTCTCAGTGACGGCAGGGCTGGTTTTGATTGTGCTGACTACCACACCATCCTCATTGGCAGGTTCTGTTTTCGGGGGGGCTTCCGCAGCAGGTTTGGATTTTAACGAAGTAAAATTCAGAACTTGACCAACCTTGATGTTATATGGCGGAGCAATATTGTTGGCAGCAGCAATTTCTTTGTAGTCGTAACCGAACTCCAGGCCAATGCGCAGCAGGTTGTCGCCTTTTTTAACCGTATAGGTGTCTGGACGCCAATCCTTGCCTGGCGTAGTGGTTGCAGGTTTTGCAGTGGGCGTGGCTGGTTTGCTTTGAGGTAAGCGGTCTATGACAGGTGCGGGCGGGTTACTCTCGCAGGCGGTTAATAATCCGCAAAGCAGAAAGCAAACTAGACCACGCCTCATGCGCTCACGCCGCCTAGTAAGGGAACGAATTTCACTGGTTCCAGTTTGGTCTGCCGGAACTCTTTACCGGTATTTTCAATCAGCGTCAGTATTTGCGTGCTGGTGCCCACCGGAATGACCATGCGCCCACCCACAACTAATTGCGCCAGCAGGTCCTGTGGTACATGGCTGGCTGCGGCGGTGACGATAATGCCATCGAACGGTGCGAAATCTGCCAAACCTTCGCTGCCATCCGCATGGTCCAGCTTCACGTTGACGCATTTCAGCGTGCGCAAGTGCCCGCGCGCTTTCATCACCAAGGGGCGGATACGCTCAAGTGAAAGCACTTCTTTGGAGATTCGCGATAATATGGCGGTCTGGTAACCGCAGCCAGTGCCGATTTCCAGCACCTTGCCTAGCTGTCCGCCATTGCGTAGCAGTTCTGTCATGCGCGCGACAATGTAAGGTTGGGAGATGGTTTGTCCGTAACCAATGGGTAAAGCCACGTCTTCATAGGCGCGAATAGACAGCGCTTCATCCACAAAGATATGGCGTGGGATCTCGCCCATGGCGTGCAGTACAACTTCATCCTTGATCCCTTGCTCGCGCAGACGCGCAATCATGCGCTCCCGTGTGCGCAGTGAGGTCATGCCGATACCGGATTTACTTCTGAGTAATGCCATAGGTTAATTATTCAGCCAGTCCTGCATTTCATTCAGTTGGCTATGTTTAGTCAAATCAACGTGAATCGGAGAAATGGAAACCTGATTGCTGGCCACGGCATAGAAGTCAGTGCTCTCGCCGCCATCGTTAGGCTGGCCTGCTGCGCCGACCCAGTAGACTGTCTCGCCGCGTGGCGTCTGAAGCTGCATCACCGGCTCTGCCTTATGACGTTTGCCGAGACGTGTGATGATCTTGCCTTTCAGCTGATCGTATGGGATGTCCGGCACGTTCACATTTAACAGAGTCGGGTTCTTGAATGGTTTTTTCATATGCTGCTGCACCAGTTCAAAGGCGACCTTTGCCGCTGTGTCGAAATAGGTGGAATTGTGCTGTGACATGGAAATCGCTATCGAGGGAATATCCAGCAGATAACCTTCCATCGCCGCTGCTACGGTACCACTGTAAATGGTGTCATCACCCATATTGGCGCCGTCGTTAATGCCACTGATCACCATATCAGGCATCTCTTTCATCAGGCCGGTCAGCGCAATGTGTACACAGTCGGTGGGTGTGCCGTCCACATAATAGGCATTTTCGCCAGTTTTTCTGACGCGCAGGGGGCGGTCAAGCGTGAGTGAATTGCTGGCGCCACTGCGGTTACGTTCAGGAGCCACAATAGTGATGTTAGCTATTGAGGCGAGGCATTGTGCCAGAATGTTCAGTCCGGGAGCAAAATAGCCGTCGTCGTTAGAGAGTAAAATCCGCATGCACAAATTATAAATTAAGCCACAAGTTTTTATGCGGGGTTTCGGCTGAGTTTTGCGTAAAAAATTGCACAGCAGAAGAAAATGAGACACAACAGGACTTCAACCAAGGCCAACTTGGCCGAAATTCCCGTGTCTGTCCAGGCGCGCACCACGCCTTCGGTGAAATAAAGCAGTATGAACATGCCTGCCCATTGGTAGGTATAACGCTGACCGCGCAGGATACCAAACAAAGGCAACAGCAGCGGCACGGCTTTGAGGATGAGCAGTGAGCCACCAGGTTTAAGTGGCGCCAGAACAGCTTCCCATGCCAGGCATAACAAAATCAGCGCAATCAGGCTGGAGCCTGCGCCGATGCGTAGCATGTGCATCATGTGCGGCAGGCTTTGGCCATGGCCACCAGCGCCTGACGTGCACTGTTAGCATCGATGACAGGGCTGTCGAAATTAAAGCGCACTATTTGCGTGACAGATCCATCGACAACGCGCACATCGAATCCATCGCAATCGATGCCAATCATCTCCGCTTGCTGCGCTTCAATCTGGTGGAAATGCTTGCAATATGCCAGCAGGCTTTCACGATGGTCGGCGTTCATGTGGCCGAGTATGCCTTGTTCGAGTTCGGCAAGCTGGTTGGCCGGCGCAGCAACGTTGTCAGCTTCCATCCAGGACATCTTGCCAAAGCCGCCGATGTAACGGACATAGGTAGCCTGAATGCGATAGAAAGCAAAGTCATGCATATCAAAATAGCTTGCAGCTTGCGGTAAATAGCGCAGATAGCGGGCACGTAAATCGCTGTCCGCTGATTTGTCTATCTGCACGGCTTCACCCAGCAGAGTGAGGCGTGCATTGGCTTGCAGGTCATCCGCCCCGGCAAACACCAGCAGCGACACTTTGGGGTTGGCCGTGATATTTTTGGTATGCTCGGCGATATTGCTGATGAGAATAATCGGGTTTCCCGCATGATTCAACACAAAAGGTGCCACGGAACCAAACGGGTAGCCAGCATGCTTGGCCGAATGGGTGGAAAGAATGCCAGTACGCGTGCTGCGCAGAAATTGTCTTGCTTCAGTTGCCAGGTTCATCGCTTATTTTGCCAGTTTTATCGCAGTTTCTGTCAGGCGCTTGCCCAGCGCGATACACAGCTTTTTCTCATCATCGGTAATCGCTCTGTCATCCATGGCGCCTCCAATGTGGCTTGCGCCATAAGGCGTGCCGCCGCTTTGCGTGCTGGATAATGCGGGTTCGGAATACGGCAAACCGACTATCAGCATGCCATGGTGCATCAGCGGCAGCATCATGGTCAGCAGCGTGGTTTCATTGCCGCCGTGCATGCTTCCACTGCTTGTGAACACGCACGCAGGTTTGCCAATCAGCGCACCCTTCAGCCACAAGCCAGAAGTTCCATCCAGAAAATACTTCATCGGTGCGGCCATGTTGCCAAACCGCGTTGGGCTACCCAAAGCGAGACCAGCGCATTCCTCCAAATCGCTCAATTCCACATACGGCGCACCGCTGGCGGGGATTTCCGGCTCAGTCGCTTCACAATTGGCGGATACTTTCGGCACGGTACGAATGCGCGCTTTAGCACCTTGGATGCCCTCCACGCCGCGCGCGATCAACTGCGCCATTTCGCGCACCGCGCCGCCTTGAGAGTAGTACAGGACTAGGATTTCAGTCATTTTTCCCTTTTATCTTTAATCCGTTGTTTCTTTGCATCTAGCTCGAATAAGCCAATTGTGTCAATGAGGTCGCTAAATTTTGGGTAACCATAATTGCGAGAATCGAATGCAGAATAATTTTTGATAATGTGTTTTTTAACTTCACCAGTATTAGCAAAGCCGTCTTCATCCGAAAGTGACTCGATTGCTGAGCGTATCAGTGATACTAATTTGGTATCCATTGCTAGCTGTTGTGAGGCTTTTTTGACTACAGGCGAGAGTAGGGTGCTTTTCGGTGTTGTGGCGTTTGTAGACTTTAGCTCCGCGCTCGGTTTGGATTGCTCTGCTTTTTCACTTTGTATTTTTGAATCAGATTCAATAGTGTCTGACGTCTTGTTTTGCGAAAGGATTTCAATATAAATAAACTGGTTGCAGGCCGCTCTCAAAGATTCAGGTGTTTTTTGCTCACCAAATCCATAAACCACCTTACCAGATTCGCGAAACCGGATAGCCAATCTGGTGAAATCGCTGTCGCTGGAAACAATACAAAAGCCATCTAGTGGTGCAGTGTAAAGCAAGTCCATTGCATCAATGATAAGGGCGCTATCCGTAGCGTTCTTGCCTTTGGTATTAGCATATTGCTGCATAGGTTGAATGGCGTGTTTGGGCAATATTTCTTTCCAGCGACTTAATTGGTTTTGCGTCCAATCACCATAGATCCGCCTCACGCTAGCGTCTCCGAATTTGGATATTTCTTCAAATAGTTCGTCAATAATCGGAATTACATTGAATGTATTATCTGCGTCGATTAATACCGCAAGTCTTGGATTATTTTTATCATTATTCAATGCGGTAGCTCCTAAAAGTTAATCAATCCGTTTTACTAAGTCTACTGCTTTGCCGATATAACTTGCCGGCGTCATCTCCAGCAGTGCCTGCTTGGCCTCTGCGGGGATTTTTAGTGTTTCGATGAATGCATGTAGCGAGGCTTTGTTGATGCCGCCTTTGCCGCGCGTCAGGTCTTTGAGCTGCTCGTATGGATTCTCGATACCATAACGGCGCATCACGGTTTGAATCGGCTCGGCCAGTACTTCCCAGCTATTGTCGAGGTCTTCGTTCAGGCGTTGCGGGTTGGCTTCCAGTTTGTTCAAACCGCGCAGGCACGAATCGTAACCCAGCAGGGTGTAGCCAAATGCCACACCCATATTGCGCAGTACGGTCGAGTCAGTCAAATCGCGCTGCCAGCGTGAGATGGGCAGCTTCTCCGCCATGTGGCGCAGCACCGCATTCGCCAAACCCAAATTGCCTTCGGAGTTTTCAAAATCAATCGGGTTGACCTTGTGCGGCATGGTAGATGAGCCGATCTCGCCTGCTTTGACTTTCTGTTTGAAGTAACCGACCGAGATGTAACCCCAGATGTCGCGGTTCAAATCAATCAAAATGGTGTTGATGCGGGCGAGCGTGTCATACAACTCAGCCATGTAATCATGCGGCTCGATTTGAATCGTCAGCGGGTTGTAAGTCAGCCCCAGGTTTTCTACAAAGCGCTGGGCAAAGGCTTCCCAGTCAAAATGGGGATAGGCCGCGAGGTGTGCGTTGAAATTGCCGACTGCGCCATTGATCTTGCCCAGAATCTCGCCATCTTGAAGCTGTTTTTGCTGGCGCTTGAGGCGATACACCACGTTGGCCAGCTCCTTGCCTAGCGTGGTAGGCGAAGCGGTTTGACCGTGCGTGCGGGAAAGCATCGGTTGACTGGCTTGGTCCTGTGCCAATTCCGTCAAGCGCGCAATCAGATTATCCAGAAATGGCAGCATCACGCTGTCGCGTGCGCCTTTCAGCATCAGGCCATGCGAGAGGTTGTTGATGTCCTCGCTGGTGCAGGCGAAGTGAATGAACTCACTGGCTTTTTTGATTTCCGGGTTACCGTCAAACTTCTCTTTCAGCCAGTATTCCAGTGCCTTCACGTCATGGTTGGTGCGCATTTCGATGGCTTTTACCTGAGCGGCATCGGTCTCGCTGAAATCGGCAATCGCTTCGTCAAGCTCGGCCACAGTCGCTATGCTGAAGGCGGGAATCTCTTTGAGCTCCGACGAGGTAGCCAAGGCTTTCAGCCACTCCACCTCAACCTTGGCGCGATGCTTGATGAGTGCATATTCGCTGAAAAACGGGCGCAGTGCATCCAGTTTGGTTTGATAGCGGCCATCGAGCGGAGAAAGGGCGTTGAGCGTGGTGAGCGACATAAAGCGTAGATTTCAGTGGTTTTGTGAAACGCACATTTTACGCTTTTTGACTGGCTAAATCCATTTGGAAATCTTGATGCAAATCGCGTCGCGTGTATATGCGTTTCATTGTCTCGAACATTGCTCTGTAAGCCGCATCCAGATTGCCTTCCAGGGCAGTGGTTGTTGTAATGAAAAAGAGAATAAAAAAACGCGCCATTTTTCAGATGGCGCGCTGTGAGTGAACGCTTCGGGGGTTTGTTCTGAGCAAGACCCCCAAGCCCCAACGGGTATATCCATCAATCGGTTGACAGGGTGTCCTTCGGTACCTTCGATCGGCGCAAGGCGCCATGGTTTTGTTCTGCCAGCATTTTCGACCGTGCTGAAGTTTCAAGTGGAAAGAGTGGTTTTTGGTACAATAGACCGATGACCCGCCGCCCGAAAAACCTGAATCTGCTGACGATACGTTTTCCCATCAATGCCGTAGTTTCCATCCAGCACCGCATCAGTGGCGCGATTTTGTTTCTGCTGCTGCCGTGTCTGCTGTGGGCGCTGCAGAGATCGTTGGCTGGAGAGGTGCCGTATGAACGCTTACTGGACATTGCTCATCATTGGTTTTTCAAGCTGTTCCTGATTTGGCTATCTTGGGGATTTTTCCATCATTTTTATGCCGGCGTACGGCATTTGGTGCAGGATGCACGCGGTACCGGCGGACTGCACGCTGCGCGTACATCCAGCCGCCTGGTGTTGCTGCTGGTGATGGTTTCAGTAACTGCTTTCGTTTGGTATCTTTGTTAGTCTTATGCTGTTTGAGTTGTTGACAAGAAAGTATCCCGGAATGCGCTGGTGGTTGGTGCAGCGCATCTCCGCCACGATCATGGCAGGGTATATTTTGCTGTTCCTGGGGCGGCTGGTAGTGCTAGAACCGGGTAACTATATTGCCTGGCAAAAATTCTGGAATCCAGCCTGGTGGCGGGTTCTCTCGCTGGCATGTTTCGTCAGTTTGGTGATACATGCGTGGCTGGGGGTCAGGGATGTTTTGCGCGATTATGTGTTTAACCCGGTATGGCGTGAGTGGGTGCAGACCGCAGTGGAACTGCTGCTGTTGTTCTATTTTTGCTGGGCTTGTTATATCCTGTGGACATGAATCCCGAGAAACATCAGTTTGATGCAGTGATCGTAGGCGGAGGCGGTGCTGGCCTGCGCGCCGCTCTGGAATTGGCTGAGCGAGGCATCAAGGTCGCGGTGCTGTCCAAGGTGTTCCCTACGCGCTCCCACACGGTTGCGGCGCAAGGCGGCATTGCGGCGGCGTTAGGTAATGTGTCGGGCGATAACTGGCTGTGGCACATGTACGATACGGTGAAAGGCAGCGATTATCTGGGCGATCAGGATGCCATCGAATTCATGTGCAAGCATGCGGCCAAGGCGATTATCGAGCTGGAGCACTTTGGCATGCCGTTTGACCGCCTGGATAACGGCAAGATATTTCAGCGCCCGTTCGGCGGCATGACACAGAACTTCGGAGAAAAACCGATTTCCCGCACCTGTGCCGTGGCAGACCGAACCGGCCACGCCATGCTGCACACGCTGTATCAGCGCAACGTCAAGGCTAATACAACTTTCCTCATCGAGTGGTTTGCGCTCGATCTGCTGCAGGATGCCGATGGCGATGTGCTGGGCGTGATCGCGCTGGAAATCGAAACCGGGGCTATCCACATCCTGGAGGCTAAAACGACCTTGCTTGCCACCGGTGGTGCCGGGCGTATCTTTGCCGCCAGCACCAATGCCTATATCAATACCGGCGATGGTTTAGGCATGGCGGCGCGCGCCGGTATCCCTTTGCAGGATATGGAGTTCTGGCAGTTTCACCCCACCGGTGTATTGAATGCCGGTGTGCTGATTACCGAAGGTGTGCGCGGTGAGGGTGGCTATCTGGTGAACTCCGAGGGCGAACGCTTTATGGAGCGTTATGCGCCGGCTGCCAAGGATCTGGCCAGCCGCGATGTGATCGCACGCGCATCCGCCATTGAAATCAAGGAGGGTCGCGGTGTGGGCAAACACAAGAATGCCGTATATCTCAAGCTGGATCATCTGGGCGAAGCTTTGATCAACGCACGATTGCCTGGCATCCGTGAAATCGCCAAAACGTTTGCTAATGTGGATCCCGTACGCGACCCGATTCCTGTGGTGCCGACCGCCCACTACATGATGGGCGGCATCCCGGCCAATTTGAATGCCCAGGTTGTTGTGCCCTCCGGCGATGGCGAGCGTGTCGTGCATGGCTTGTATGCGGTGGGTGAATGTGCGTGTGTCTCCGTGCACGGCGCAAACCGGCTTGGTTCAAACTCGTTGCTGGATCTGGTGGTATTCGGCAAGGCGGCAGGCGAGCACATGGCACAAGCCGTGCAAACGCAGTCACATCACAAACCCTTGCCGTCGCATGCCGCAGAGCCAACATTGGCGCGGGTCTCCAGGCTGGAGCGCGCGCACGGCAACAGCGTGGCAGAGGTAGGCACAGCCATGCGCAACAGCATGCAGACCCATTGCGGCGTATTCCGTTTTCCGGATTTGCTGGCCAAAGGCGTGCATGAAATCAATCATATCGCAGAGCAGGCTGCGTCCATTGTCATCCACGATAAGAGCCAGGTATTCAACACCGCCCGCGTCGAAGCGCTGGAACTGGACAACCTGATGGAAGTGGCGCAGGCCACCATGCACGCAGCCTATCTGCGTACTGAAAGCCGTGGTGCCCATGCGCGCGAGGATTACCCGCAGCGCGACGATATGAATTGGCTGAAGCATTCGCTTTTTTATAAGCAGAATCAGAATGTTACCTACAAACCGGTACGTTTGCAGCCGCTGACTGTGGATACATTCTTGCCTCAGCAGCGCGTATACTGACGAAGATCATGAAGTTTTCCATTTACCGCTATAACCCGGATACCGACAGAAAGCCCTACATGCAGGACTATGATGTCGCCCTGCAGGAAAGCGACCAGATGCTGCTGGATGCGTTGGTGCGCATCAAGGAGATGGATGATTCGTTCAGTATCCGCAAGTCTTGCCGCGAAGGGATATGCGGCAGTGATGCCATCAATATCAACGGTAAAAACGGATTGGCCTGCGTTACCAAACTTTCTGACCTGAAAGAGCCGGTGGTGTTGCGGCCTTTGCCCGGGCTGCCGGTGATTCGTGACCTGGTGGTGGATATGACGCAGTTTTTTGAGCATTACCATTCCATCATGCCATATCTCATCAACAACGACCCGCCGCCGGAAACCGAACGTCTGCAAAGCCCGGCTGACCGCAAAAAGCTGGATGGTTTGTATGAATGTATCCTGTGTGCCGCCTGTACGACCGCCTGCCCGAGTTTCTGGTGGAATCCGGACAAGTTCGTTGGCCCGGCGGGTCTGATACAGGCCTATCGGTTTATGATGGATTCGCGGGACCAGGGCGAAGCCGAGCGCTTGGAGAATCTGGAAGATCCGTATCGTTTATATCGTTGCCACAACATCATGAATTGCGTGGATGTCTGTCCGAAGAAACTCAACCCGCAAGCCGCGATTGCTGCAATCAAGGAGTTGAAAATCGTGCGGGCACGCGAGAAAAAAGCCGCGGAAAAACAAGCCAGAAAGAGCATCATGCTGCAACCCGTGCGTGCAGAGGAGCCGGATGAGCACTAAGATGCAACAAGAGCACGCACAACGGCGTCTGGCCTGGCGCTGCCGGCGCGGCATGCTGGAGCTGGATATCGTCCTGCAACGCTTTATCGCGGGGCACTTCCGGGCATTGAATCCGGACGAAATGCAAGCGTTGGATAGCTTGCTGAATTTGCCTGATAACGATTTTTGGCAGCTTATTTCGCAACACGATACAATGCCAATGCACGCGAGCACCGCACAAGTGCTAGCCAAGATTAAAAACAGCTGACCAGCTGTCATCGGGTAAATAGATGGCCAATATCAAACAGGAAGACTTGATTCAAAGCGTTGCGGACGCTTTGCAATATATCTCTTATTATCATCCTGCCGATTATTTGCAGGCACTGGGCGAGGCCTATCAGCGTGAGCAATCGCCCGCAGCCAAGGATGCGATCGCGCAGATTCTGACCAATTCGCGCATGTGTGCCGAAGGCAAACGTCCGATTTGCCAGGATACCGGCATGGTGGTGGCTTTCGTTAAATTGGGCATGGGCGTGAGGCTGCAAGGTGATTTGACGCTGGAAGAGATGGTGAACGAGGGCGTACGACGCGCCTACCTGTTGCCAGAAAACAAGTTGCGTGCCTCGATGGTGAGTGACCCGGCTGGCAAACGGCAGAACACTAAAGACAACACCCCGGCGATTGTGCATGTGGAGCTGGTGCGTGGCAGCAATATCGACATCAGTATTGCTGCCAAGGGCGGCGGTAGCGAGAACAAAGCGCGGTTCACCGTGCTCAATCCGAATGAGAGTATCGTGGATTGGGTGCTGGAGGTCGTGCCGCAGATGGGCGCTGGTTGGTGCCCGCCTGGCATGCTCGGTATCGGTATAGGGGGTAGTGCGGAAAAAGCCATGTTGATGGCGAAAGAGTCGCTGATGCAGCCAATCGATATACATGAATTGAAAGCGCGTGGCGCACAAAACAGACTGGAAGAGCTGCGGCTGGAAATTCATGAGAAAGTGAATGATTCAGGCATCGGTGCGCAGGGGTTGGGAGGGCTGACAACGGTGCTGGACGTGAAAATTCTGGATCATCCTACCCATGCGGCAAGTTTGCCGGTGGCGATGATTCCAAATTGCGCGGCGACCCGCCATGTGCATTTTGTGCTGGATGGCAGTGGGGTTGCGAAACTGACGCCGCCTAGCTTGAGCGATTATCCAGACTTGCACTGGGCGCCTAGCCCGCAGGCCAGACGCGTTAACCTGAATACAATCACCAAGGCAGAAGCCGCCGACTGGAAAGCTGGCGAGACTTTGCTGCTTTCCGGCAAACTGTTGACTGCGCGCGATGCGGCACATAAACGCATGACGGCGATGCTGGTCAATGGCGAGCCATTACCTGTGGAGTTGCAGAACCGTTTTATCTATTATGTTGGCCCGGTGGATGCGGTGCGTGATGAGGTGGTAGGCCCTGCCGGCCCTACTACGGCTACCCGCATGGATGCTTACACTGATGCGATTCTTGATGCCGGAGTCATTGGCATGATAGGTAAGGCGGAGCGTGGGCCTGAGGCCGTTGCCACAATCAAAAAACATCAAGCCGTGTATCTCACCGCGGTGGGCGGTGCCGCTTATCTGGTAAGCAAGGCGATCAAGGAATCCCGTGTTCTGGCGTTTGCAGACCTGGGGATGGAAGCGATGTACGAATTCGAGGTGCAGGATATGCCAGTGACGGTCGGAGTGACCGCACAGGGTGAATCTGTGCATGAGACTGCACCTAAACGATGGGCGGAAAAAATAAAACTCATCAATATTGGTTAATTTGGTGAGCCAGGTTACACAGTATTTGAATTTTTATCTTTATGATCAGTCCTAATAACTGAGGGGATTCGTCATGAAATTGATCACGGGTTATATTGGGGTATTTGCCGCAGCTACGTTTATCTGCGCGAGTGCTTGTGCCGAAACTTTGGTGGAGGCGCTCACAGAAAAATACACCGGCCCGACAGTCGAAGATCAGATCGCGCTGATGGATAAGGATAAAAATGGCTTTGCCGATGTGTATGAGGTACGCGCGTATCTCGAATTACAGCACGGCAAAGGATATGAAAAAGAACTCTTGGATAAATGGGAGGCCAGTGCCAGCGGCAAGAGTTGCAGCACCCCGTTTGCCAAAGAGTTGTACAGTGACATTAACTATAATAAGCCGGTGCAACCTTAATTCGCACATACGTGCGCATTCATTATTCGGCGCACCGGCCTGCAAGGCAGGCTGGATGCGGCTTGCAGGCCGATGATTTTGATAATGAATTCGATGTCGTTTGTGAGTGAATCGTACTGGCAAGTTGTATAATTAAACCTTTCACCAGTTTGCAGAATCGAAAAATGTTAGACGCATATAATCAACACGTTGCGGAACGCGCCGCACAAAATCTCCCACCTTTGCCACTCAATGCCGAACAGGTCGCGCAATTGATCGAATTGCTGAAAAATCCAGCAGGCCAAGATACCAAACAGCTGCTCGATTTGCTGGAAAACCGTATCCCGGCAGGGGTGGATCAGGCTGCCTATGTCAAAGCGGCATTTTTGAGTGATGTGGCGAACGGCAAGGCGACTTCCCTTTTGTTGAACCAGCAGCGCGCGGTGGAACTGCTGGGCACCATGCTGGGCGGCTATAACGTGCAGGCTTTAGTCACGCTGCTTGATACGCCATTAGCACCGCAAGCGGTGAAAGCTTTGAGCCATACCATCCTGATGTTCGACGCGTTCCATGATGTGGCTGCTAAACACAAAGCAGGTAATGCGCATGCGACTACGTTGTTGAATAGCTGGGCGAATGCCGAATGGTTCACCAGCAAACCCGCTTTAGCCAATGAAATCAAGCTGACTGTATTCAAGGTAGACGGAGAGACCAATACCGACGACCTGAGCCCGGCGCAGGATGCCTGGAGCCGTCCGGATATTCCGCTGCATGCCAAAGCCATGCTGGTGAACAAAATGCCGGATGGCTTAGCCAAAATTGCCAAGCTGAAAGAAAAAGGCTTACCGTTAGCCTATGTGGGTGATGTGGTTGGCACCGGCTCATCCCGCAAATCCGCCATCAATTCCGTGCAATGGCACATGGGCGATGATATTCCGTTCATCCCCAACAAGCGCACCGGTGGTGTGGTGATTGGCAGCAAGATCGCGCCTATCTTCTTCAACACGGCCGAGGATTCTGGCGCGTTGCCGATTCAGTGCGACGTCTCGAAGATGCAAACCGGCGATGTGATTATCATCAAGCCGTTTGAAGGCAAAGTGCTGAACGAGCAAGGCGATACATTGGCGACTTTCGACATGAACCCTGTCACGCTGCCAGACGAAGTGCGTGCCGGCGGCCGCATCCCGCTGATCATCGGCCGCGGCTTGACGCATAATGCGCGTCAGGTGCTGGGCATGGCGGATTCAGAAGTGTTCATTAAAAACACATCTGTTAAAGATACCGGTAAAGGCTACACGCTGGCGCAGAAAATGGTGGGTCGTGCCTGTGGTGTGGCTGGTGTGCGCCCTGGTACTTACTGTGAGCCAAAAGCGACAACAGTCGGTTCGCAGGATACGACGGGCGGCATGACGCGTGATGAACTGAAAGAGCTGGCTTGTTTGGGCTTCAGCAGCGACCTGGTGATGCAAAGCTTTTGCCATACCGCGGCTTATCCCAAGCCTGTGGACATCAAATTGCAGCATGAGCTGCCGGAATTCATCTCCAGCCGTGGCGGCGTATCACTCAGGCCTGGCGATGGCGTCATCCACTCATGGCTCAACCGTATGATTCTGCCGGATACCGTCGGTACCGGTGGCGATTCGCATACACGTTTCCCGATAGGTATCAGCTTTCCTGCCGGTTCTGGTTTGGTGGCTTTTGCCGCCGCAACAGGCGCGATGCCGCTGGATATGCCCGAATCTGTGCTGGTGCGTTTTAAAGGCCAGATGCAGCCGGGCGTTACGCTGCGTGATCTGGTGAACGCAATCCCTTACGCGGCGATTCAGGAAGGCACACTGACGGTCGGTAAGCAAGGTAAGAAAAACGTGTTCAACGGCCGCATTCTGGAGATCGAAGGTTTGCCGGACTTGAAGGTGGAGCAGGCGTTCGAGTTTGCAGATGCATCCGCCGAGCGCTCAGCCAATGGTTGCACTGTGCTTTTGAATAAAGAACCGGTCATCGAGTTCTTGAACTCGAATATCGTGTTGATGCAGCAAATGATCGATGACGGCTATCAGGATGCACGCACATTGCAGCGCCGTATCGAGAGTATGAAAACTTGGCTCGCCAAACCGGAGCTGCTGCAGCCGGATGCCGATGCTGAGTACGCCCATGTGATTGAAATCGATTTGAACGAAATCAAGGAGCCGTTGGTGGCATGCCCGAACGACCCGGATGACATCAAACCATTGTCTGCCGTGGTGGGCGATAAAGTGGATGAAGTGTTCATCGGCAGCTGCATGACCAACATCGGGCATTACCGTGCCGCGGCCAAAGTGCTGGAAGGCATGGCAGGTATCCCGACCCGTTTATGGATTGCTCCGCCAACGCGGATGGACGAGAATCAGCTGCGCGAAGAGGGCGTTTACAGCACCTTTGGTCTGGCGGGTGCGCGTACCGAGGTGCCGGGCTGTAGCTTGTGCATGGGCAACCAGGCACGTGTGGCGGATAAGGCGACAGTGTTTTCTACCTCTACCCGCAACTTCGACAACCGCATGGGCAAGGATGCGCGTGTCTATCTCGGCTCAGCCGAGCTGGCTGCTGTGTGTGCCAAGCTGGGACGCATTCCGACACATGCGGAATATCTGGAAACTATTGGGAACAAGTTGGCGAATACGGCAGATATTTACAAATATCTTAACTTTGACCAGATGAAAGCCTACAGGCCCGCTCTGGAAAAAGTGAAGAAAATCATTCCGATCGTTGAAGCCAGTACAGTTTAACGCGGCACGAAGGTCATCTGCATGAGCGGATTGGAGCATTTTGATCATGAGCTGGTCGAGCTGGACAGGCAGATTGTCCGGCTGGGGAAGCTTTGCGACTTGGATATGACGAATCAGGACGTTGCGATGGCGGTGCTTTCTGGTAAGCTCGGTCTGCCCGGCGATAAGATGGATGTGCACAAGCCATTCATGCTCATGAAAGGCCTGCTGGAGTTGCGTTATATCGTGGAAAAGCACTGCGTCGATGACATCGGGAGCAGCCGCTGCCGCGATGTACTACAGGAAACTCTGCTCAAATGATGGCGTGCAAGCCTCGCATGCGCGTTCATTGTGACGACGCTTGGCTTGGAAGCCGCTCTGGAAGCGCTCTCCAAGCCGGTCTTGCTGCTAATGAACATATTTGGTGGTGATTGCGATGACTGGACATAAACCCGACCTGCCTAAGGCTATCGATGAGCATCATATATTTTCCGAGCAAGACCTATTGCCGGCAAAAAAACGCGGCACGTGGAAAGTGATGCTGCCTATCTTGCTGGGGCTGGTGCTGTTCATCTGGCTTGGCAACCATTTCGGTCTGGATAAAAAAGTTACGACCGCAGGTGCAGCGCTGCTGGGTGTGGGGTCTGGGGTGCTGGCGTGGCTGGTGGGTATCATCAGCATGGTACCTATCATCGGGCCGTTGGTTATCAAGATACTGAGCATCGGTTTTATCTGGCTGCTGAATGCAATTGGCTATTTTGTCTCATTCGTGGCGATCCGCCGGGGCTATAGCCAGGATGTGCTGACTTATCGCGGTCTGACAATTGCTTTGCTGACTGGTATCGTGATTGGCTATATCATCGCGCAATATATCTAACCTTAGCTGATTTTGTGGCTGAGCGTAAAATTGGCTGCATCATCCAGCGCCAGTAAATCACGCAATATCGGCATGGTTTCTTCCAGTGTTTTGGGTAATGTCCAGGGCGGGTTAATGATGAACATGCCGCTGCCATACATGCCAAACCCTTCTGCACTTGGTGCGTGTACGCTAAGGGTCACATCCAGCCAGTTGTCAGGGTTGAGCTTTTTCAGGTTTTCTACCATTTGCAGCGGTTCCAGTCGTTGTAATAGCGGATACCACACCAGATAGATGCCGGTGGCAAAGCGTTTCAGGCTGTCTTGCAGACATTTCACCACATGTTTGTAGTCCTCTTTGACTTCGTAAGGCGGATCGATGAGCACCACCGCGCGCTTGGTGGGTGGCGGCAAACAGGCTTTGATGCCTTCAAATCCATTCTGCATCTCGATCTTTGTCTGTCGTCCTTCATCGGCAAAGTTATTCAGCAAAATCTTGCAATCTGCCGGGTGCAGTTCAAACAAACGCAGTTTATCTTGCGCTCTTAAAAACGCCCGGGCAAAAAAAGGCGAGCCAGGATACAGGTTCTGTGCGGTTTGCGGGCATGCTTGCCGGATGGTATCCAGAAACTGTTGCAACGCAGATGGTAAATGATCGGCTTGCCAAAGTTTGCCTATCCCATTCTTCCACTCCGCGTTTTGCACGGCAAACCCGCTATCCAACTGGTATAAACCTGCTCCGGCATGGGTGTCTATCATCCAGTAGGGTTTGTCTTTCTGGTTGAAATAACCCAGCACTTGCGTCAAGACGAAGTGTTTTAAAACATCGGCATGGTTGCCGGCGTGGAAAGCGTGACGATAACTTAACATGCGTGTATTCTATCAGTATCGGATTGATTAACCTTTCATACATACAAGGAGAGCAATATGAAATTTAAAGTATTATTTTTAAGTTTGGCCAGCACATTATTATTTGCCCAATCCAATCTGGTGTTGGCAAATCACGGTGGTAAGCATGCAAAACATATCATTGTGAAGGAGGCCGATGCCGACAGTGATGGTACGTTATCGCTAGATGAGTTTAAGACCGTGCACGATAAAGATGCAGAGAAATGCTTTGCTAAAATGGACAAAGATAATGACGGCACGCTGGACCAGAAAGAGATCAATAGTTCAAAATATCACGGCAAGCGTCATAAAAACCGTAAATAAGCAGAGTAGCAGATATCCTGAAGTATTTATTCACGTGTTAAGAAGCGCAACCATTCAAGTTGCGCTTTTTTGTTATCGCTATTGAACTTGCTACTATCTTGTGCGTCAACATTAGCTATGCAGATGCGTTATCTGAAATAGTAATTAAAGGAGAAAGTAATGAAGATGAATCATATTGTTGCAGGCTTGTTTGTGGCGGGTGCTTTGGCAAGTGGTTTTGCTTATGCGATGCATGAGCCGGGCCATGAAGGCGACCATAAGGGTCAAATGTTCAAAGAAGCTGATACCAATAATGATGGTAAAGTGAGTCATGATGAGTTCAAAGCACAACATGACAAGCATGGCGAAGAGATGTTTAAGCGTATGGATGCTAATGGCGACGGTTTTATAGATGAAGCTGAGAAGAAAGCAATGCATGACAAGATGGGCGAACATTGTGAAAGAAAAGGTAGCCACAAATAACAAGTAGTTTTTTATAGATAGCTAAATAACAGCATCACTTGAACAGTGGTGCTGTTTTGTTTTACGGTTTTTGTTGTAAATGCGATAATGCGCGCATGACAAAAACGCACCACGATCACACTGACAACCATCCCCACGACCATACCCATTACGGCTTGCCATTTTTTCTGATATTCGGCTTTGCCATGCTGGAAGCCTGGGGCGGCTGGTGGACCAACTCACTCGCCTTGCTGAGCGATGCCGGACACATGCTGGTGGATGCGGTTTCGCTGGGGCTGGCCTGGTGGGCGGCGCACGCCGCCATGCACCATCAAGTCAAGCGCAACCATCATGGTGTTTCTTATCCGGAACTGTGGGCCAGTGGCATCAATGCAGTGCTGATGGTGATGATTATCGCGGGCATTGCTTACGAGGCCTTAGAACGGCTGCACAATCCGCCAAAAGTCGCAGGAGGGGCGGTGATGTGGATCGCTTTGGCAGGTCTGATCGTCAATATCATCGTGGCCTGGCAGTTGCATCATCAAGCACATCATCATGGTGAAAACCTGAACAATCAGGCGGCTTACCTGCACGTGATAGGCGATGTGATCGGCTCTGTGGCTGCGATTGCCGCCGGTGCAGTAATCTATTTTACTGGCTGGCAACTCATAGACCCGATACTCTCGCTATTGAGCACAGTGTTACTGACGGCGATGACCGTGCCGCTGATACGCCGTATTTATATACACGTGCTGGCAAGCGCCTGATGACTGCTGTGATGTTCGACATTGGCTGCAAGCAGTGCCCGCGTCTGGCCACTTTTTTAGACGAAGTCAAAACCAAAAATCCCGAGTATTTCTGCAAACCGGTTCCACCGTTTGGTGATGCGCAAGCGCACGTATTGATCGTTGGGCTTGCACCCGGCATGCACGGGGCCAATAGAACAGGCCGGCCGTTCACAGGGGATTATGCAGGCGTGCTGCTATACGAGACCCTGCACAAGTACGGCTTTGCCACACAGGCAGTTTCCGTTTCGGCCGATGATTCCTTGCAACTCATCAATTGTCGCATCAGCAATGCGGTGAAATGTCTGCCGCCGGGAAATAAGCCACTTCCTGTGGAGATAGCCACATGCAATCGGTTTTTGGCGGCAGAATTGCAGCAATTGACTGCAGATGGCATCATTCTGGCATTGGGGAATATCGCGCACCAAGCGGTGATTAAAGGTTTTGGCCTGAAAATGAAAGATTATAAATTTGGCCATGCCGTGCAGCACAGGCTTCCAAACGGACACATTTTGGTGGATAGTTATCATTGCAGCCGCTATAACACGCAGACCAAGCGCCTAACTACGCAAATGTTTGAAAATGTGTTTGCGGATATTTCGAATTTGTTAAAAAAGGAGAGTTGAGATGCCATACGTGAATGTAAAACTTGCCGGCTCTGTTACCAAAGAGCAAAAAGCCGAAATCGCCAAGGAAATCACCGAAACCCTGCAAAAACACGCACACAAACCCGCCAATTATACTTATATCGTATTTGAGGAAGTGGAATATGAAGATTGGGCGATAGGCGGGAATCTGTTGGGATAACAAGTAAGGTAGATGTTTAATTCCAAGCCGATTCTAAAATCATTACCTAATCTGCCGGGGGTCTACCGTATGATCAATGCGGAAGACACTGTGATTTATGTAGGTAAGGCGAAGGATTTAAAAAAACGCGTTTCCAGCTATTTCAATAAAAATATTCCCAGCCCGCGCACGCGGATGATGGTGGCGCAGATTGCGAATATCGAGACCACGGTCACACATACCGAGGCAGAGGCGTTGCTGCTGGAGAATAATCTTATCAAAGGCTTGTCGCCGCGATACAACATTTTGTTTCGCGACGATAAGTCGTACCCTTATATCACGCTGACCAATGATGCGTTTCCGCGACTGGCATTCCATCGAGGCACCCAGAAAAAAGGGCATCAGTATTTTGGTCCTTTCCCCAATGCGGTGGCGGTGCGAGAGAGCATTCAGTTGCTGCAGAAAGTATTCAAGCTACGTACTTGCGAGAACAGCGTGTTTGAAAACCGCTCGCGGCCTTGTCTGCAGTACCAGATCGAGCGCTGCACCGCGCCCTGCGTGGGTTACATCAAGCCGGAAGATTACGCCGGTGATGTGCATCACGCGGCGATGTTTTTGCAAGGCAAGACCAACGAGGTATTGAACGCACTGGGCGCGCAGATGAATGCTGCGGCCGAAAGTCAGGAATACGAGATGGCCGCGGTGTTTCGCGACCGCATGCAGGCGCTGCGACAAGTGCAGGCCAAGCAGTTTGTCAGTGATTTTACCGTGAACGATGCTGATGTCATCGCCCTGGCAGCCAATCAGGGCGGGCATTGCATCAACCTGGTGATGATACGCGGCGGACGGCATTTGGGCGATAAAAGCTATTTCCCTAAGAACAGCACCGATGCAGATTTGACTGAGACGCTAGAAGCGTTCATCTCGCAGCATTACACGGCGCAAAACACGCCGCCGCTGATTGTCTGCGGCGTGGAGATAGATGCGGCTAGCTTTGAGCAAACCCTCAGCGAGCAGGCCGGACGCAAAGTGAAGATTCAAACCAAGCCGATCGGCGACAAGCGTGTGTGGCTGAAGATGGCGCACAAGAACGCAGCACTGGCGCTGACGCAAATGCAGCAGACCAGCGCCAACCAGACCGCGCGTTTGCTGGCTTTGCGCGAGGCATTGCACTTGCCGGAAACAATAGAGCGCATGGAATGCTTTGACATCAGCCACACCATGGGTGAGGCGACCGTGGCGAGCTGCGTGGTGTTTGACAAAGGCAATATGCAAAACGGCGAGTACCGGCGTTATAACATCACCGGTATCACGCCGGGCGATGACTATGCAGCGATGCGCGATGTGCTGACACGGCGCTACAAAAAGGTGGCCAGCGGTGAGGGCAAGCGGCCAGACCTGGTGTTTATCGATGGCGGCAAAGGCCAGCTGGGCGTGGCGATCGATGTGATGCAGGAGGTCGGCCTGGAAGATATTTTGCTGATTGGTATCGCTAAGGGCGAAGAGCGCAAACCCGGCCTGGAGACCATGATTTTTAGCGATAGCGGCGAATTGCTCAATTTGCCGACCGATAACCCCGGCTTGCATTTGTTGCAGCAGATTCGGGATGAAGCGCACCGTTTTGCCATCACTGGGCACCGCGCCAGGCGCGGCAAAGCGCGCATGCATTCAAGTCTGGAAGACATCGATGGCATAGGCGCTAAACGCCGCAAAGCGCTGTTGACACGCTTTGGTGGATTAGAAGCCGTAAAAAATGCTAGCATAGACGAACTGGCGCAAGTGGACGGTATCAGTCAGGCCTTGGCAAAAACAATATACGACGAGTTACATTAAAAAATGCAGTGGAATGTTCCTAATATTTTAACCGCGTTGCGCATTGCGCTGATTCCGCTGTTCGTCGGTATTTTCTATTTGCCAAAATCTTCCTTCGATATCTTCGGATTCCCGGCGCACTGGGTGAATTTTACGGCAGCACTGATTTTTGCCGTGGCCGGGTTTACCGATTGGCTGGATGGCTGGTGGGCACGCAAGTATCATCAAACCAGCAACTTTGGCGCGTTTCTCGATCCGGTAGCCGACAAACTCATGGTGGTTGCCGCGCTGATCGTGCTGGTGGAATTCGAACGTGTCGGTGCTGCGGTCGCGCTGATTATTATTGGCCGCGAGATCGCCATCAGCGCACTGCGTGAATGGATGGCAGGCACTGGCGAACGTAGCAGCGTGGCCGTTGCCCAAATTGGCAAGTGGAAAACCGCTGCGCAAATGGTGGCGATAGAGCTGCTGCTGTATTGGGAAAAGATAGGCGCATTCGATACCCGATTCTTTGGACGAATCCTGATTGTCATCGCGGCGATTCTGACGCTGGTTTCCATGGCGTATTACCTGAAAGCGGCGTGGCCGCAGATCAAGGGAGCGGAATAAATAAAGCGGATCGCACGTGTATATTCATTGTGAAAAGCACCGGCCTGCAAGGCAGGTAGCATGCGCCTTGCAGGGCAATGCTGTTTATAATGAAAAAACTGGGTTTTTTTGCAAAGTTGCCTTGACACTTTTTTAAAAGTCGCTAGAATGCTCGCTTCTTTCAAGACGCGGGAATAGCTCAGTTGGTAGAGCGCAACCTTGCCAAGGTTGAGGTCGCGAGTTCGAGACTCGTTTCCCGCTCCAGATTTTTACTTTAGTCTCTTCTGGCTTAAAGTACACAACGGCGAATGCAATCATGCTTTCGCCGTTTTAGTTTCAAAGTCTTATTGGCGCGATAGCAAAGCGGTTATGCCGCGGCCTGCAAAGCCGTTTAGGCCGGTTCGACTCCGGCTCGCGCCTCCACTCACTTTCCTTTTCTTTACTTTGTAGGCAAATGAACTGCGTCCATCGAATGCGCTTTGCTTATAGGCATGTTTTTTGCTGTTATTTATGGCAAAAATGATTCGAATTGTTGAATTCAAAGGGTTTGTTAGGCCTAATCGTTGAAATTGGGTTTAATATGCGCTGTAAAATGCTGTAATAATTGGAAAAATACATTAGAGTATTACCCTTTAGTGTCACCACAGATGACGAAAAATGAACATAGATGACTTGTCGAATGAAATGCCGCTTGCAACAGCGCAAAGTAATGTGACAGATAGTTTGCTGGATTGTTTGTCGATTGTATGCCGCATGTATGGCATTGCAATCTCTAAAGATGCGTTGGCCGCAGGGCTTCCCCTGCGTAATGGGCGCATATCTCCTGCATTGTTCAAACGTGCCGCAGAGCGCGCAAATCTGGTGAGCAATGTGCTGAAAAAGCCGCTCAATGCGATCCGCACCGAGTTCATGCCCGCGATTCTGCTGCTGAAGCAGGAGGAGGCTTGCCTGTTTCTTGGTTGGGATGCCGACAAAAAGAATGCACGCATGATTTTCCCCGAACTGGGTGATGCCGAAGTGTTATTGCCGACACATGAGTTGACTGATCGATATGCGGGTTATGTCATCATCGCAAAACCGAAATTCAAATTCGATCAGCGTACACCTACAGTTGGCAAGGTGCATCTCAAGCACTGGTTCTGGGGCACGCTGGCTGAAAATAGGCTGATCTACCGCGATATCATGCTGGCGGCGTTTCTGATCAACATGTTCGCACTGGCAATGCCGATATTCACGATGAATGTCTATGACCGCATTGTGCCAAATCGCTCGATTGAAACCTTGTGGGTGCTGGTGGTGGGAATCGGTCTGATCATCTTTGCCGATGTGGCCTTGCGCTCGATACGCGGCTATTTTCTGGATTGGGCCAGCCATCGTATCGATATCAAGCTTACGGCGCGCATCATGGAACAGGTACTGGGAACGCGTCTTGAATTGCGCCCTAGCTCGGTCGGTTCGTTCGCTTCCAACTTGCGGGCATTTGAAACCGTGCGAGACTTTATTACCTCTGCTACTATTACCACATTGATCGATATTCCGTTCGCACTGATTTTTATCATCGTGATGACCTGGATCTCCCCTTACATGATTATCCCTGTCATCGTCGGTGCTTTGATACTGCTGATCTATGCATTTAGTGTGCAAGCCAAAATGCAGGAGTTATCTGAAACCATGTTTCGCGCCAGTGCTATCAGAAATGCCACTTTGATCGAAAGCCTGGTAGGGCTGGAAACCATCAAGGCGCTGGGAGTGGAAGGCTACATGCAGCGCAAATGGGAACAGAGCTCGCGTTTTCTGACTGAGGTGGGAGGAAAGCTGAAGCTACTTTCTGCGTCTGTGAGCAATGGTTCGAACGGTGTCCAGCAATTGGTGAACGTCATATTGGTGCTGTTGGGCGTATATCTGGTGATTCATGGGGATTTGACCATGGGCGGCCTGATTGCCTGTACCATGCTGGCAGGCCGTGCGTTGGCGCCTATCGCGCAAACCGCTGGCTTGATGACGCAGTACCATAACGCCATCACGGCATTGACGTCACTCAATGACGTCATGAGTAAGCCAGTGGAGAGACCTGAGGAATCGAATTTCTTGTCGCGCAATGCATTTGCCGGAGACATCGAGTTTCGTGATGTGAGCTTCAATTATCCGGGTACGGAAATGGCTGCTTTGAAGAATGTGTCTTTTAAAATCCGTGCTGGCGAACATGTGGCAATTCTGGGGCGCATGGGTTCTGGTAAAACGACACTGCAAAAACTGATTCTTGGCTTGTATCAGCCAACCTCTGGAGCCATTCTGATTGACGGGATTGATTCCCGTCAGATTGACCCGGCCGAACTTAGGCGCAGTATTGGCTATGTGCAGCAGGAAACCAACCTGTTTTTTGGCTCCATACGCGAGAATATCTGTATTGCGGCTCCTCACGCCGAAGATGAACAAGTGCTGAAGGCAGCCAATATTGGTGGAATTGCCGAATTCGTCAATTTGCATCCAAAAGGGTTTGACATGCTGGTGGGGGAGCGGGGCGAGACGCTTTCGGGTGGGCAGCGGCAAGGGGTGGGCATTGCACGGGCGATGATTAACAATCCATCCGTTATCTTGCTGGATGAGCCGACCAGCGCGATGGATCATTCGGGTGAAGAATATGTCAAGGCACGCTTGAAAGAAGCTTCTGAAGGTAAGACGCTGATGGTGATTACCCATCGTTCATCCCTATTTGAGCTGGTGAGCCGAATCATCGTGATCGATGGCGGCAAGATTGTTGCCGATGGTGGTAAAGAACAGGTAATTGAAGCCTTGCGCAACGGGAAGATAGGTAAAGCGGCATGAGTGAGCAACTATTCGAACGGTTAGGCAGGCTGCACGCTTTCTTCAAGGCGCAGACATGGTTGAGCAAACCCGTGCATATATTGCTGGAAAAATGGACGCCGGCTTACACCAAGGAAGATCATGCGTGGGAAGATGAAGCGGATTTGGCGATGCTGGAGCAGGCGCCGTTGCGTGCCAAGAAAGTGCTTTACTGGATAGCAGCCGTGCTGGCGATATTGCTAGTTTGGTCCGGCGTGACCAAGATTGATGAGGTTACTCGCGGCGAGGGAAGGGTGATCCCTTCCAAACAAGTGCAAGTGGTGCAATCGCTTGACGGCGGTATTGTGTCTGAGCTGTTGGTGCGGGAAGGTCAGGTTGTACATGAGGGCGAGCCGCTAGTGCGCATTGATCAGACGCGCGCAGTATCCTCTTTACGCGAGAATCGTGCGCAGTATTTATCATTGTTGGCCAAGCAGGCGCGCTTGCAGGCTTTGGCTGCAGGTGGGGCATTTAACCCGCCTGCGGAAGTCGTAAAGGAATCGCCAGAAGTGTTTGCACAGGAAAAAGCGCTTTATGTAGCGAGCAACGAAGAACTGGCCTCATCTGTCGCGATTGCGATGGAGCAAGTGACGCAGCGTGAAAGAGAGTTGGCTGAAACGCGAGCAAGGCTGGAACAAGCAGAGAAAGGCTATGAATTATCCAGCCGCGAATTGGCGGTGACCAAGCCGTTAGAAGCGAGTGGGGCAGTCTCTGAGGTGGATTTGCTGAGGCTGGAACGTGATACATCTCGATTCCGTGGCGAACGTGATCAGGCAAGGGCTCAGATTGGCCGAGTAGAAGCAGCAATCTCGGAGGCTAAACGCAAGATCAGTGAAACGCAGCAAAGTTTCCGCAGCAAGGTGCGTTCCGAGCTGTCTGATACGACTGCTAAACTTAATGGGATTACAGAAGCAAGTGTTGCACTCAGTGACAAAGTAAAACAATCCACGCTCAAAGCGCCGGTGAATGGTACTGTAAGTCGCCTCTTCTTTAATACGGTGGGCGGTGTGATTCAACCGGGTAAGGAGGTGTTGGAACTGGTGCCGGCAGACGATGCATTGGTGCTTGAGACCAAGATACAACCTAAAGATATTGCCTTTGTCAGCCTGAACCAGCCAGCGACCGTTAAGCTGACTGCATACGATTACACGATTTATGGCACATTGGAGGCTAAAGTTCAGAATATTTCTGCCGATTCAATAGTAGATGACAAAGGCAATGCTTTTTACATAGTCAAGGTGCGTACACTTAAATCAAGCTTGGGGGAGGGGTTACCTATTATCCCTGGCATGGTGGCGCAAGTGGATATTATTACGGGTAAAAAATCCGTGCTTTCCTACCTATTGAAACCAGTGTTAAAAGCTAAAGCCTACGCTTTTACGGAGAGATGATGCGCGATATTTTTATTTGCCCGCATGGCAATATGTTAGAGAACTGGTCCGAGGCATGTCCCAAGGCCATGGTTTCTACATCGGTTGTGACTGTGCCGGTAAATGAACCAGTACTGTTCTGGGTGCATGCAAATGCCAACAATCAGGCATGGTTAGAGAAAACCATGGCGGACATCACCAAGAAGTTTCAAATCTCAAAAATCGTGGTGCTGGCCAATGCCCCAGATCAAACAGAAGCAATGACCGTGCTTGCCAAAGGCGCTTCGGGTTATTGCCACGCCTATAGCCCGGCAAAAGTGTTGAGTGAGTTAAAAACTGTGGTAATGCACGGTGGTATCTGGCTCGGGCGAGATCTGTTGCAAACGCTTATCGGCGCGAGTCGTGGGCTGGTGCATAACGATGCAGAAGATGTACAACGGGCACTTGAACTGCTAACCCCGCGCGAAAGAGAAGTGGCTCTGCATGCTTCAACCGGACTGAGCAACAAGGAAATTGCCAGAGCGCTCAATATTACGGAACGTACAGTTAAAGCGCATATCTCATCCACGTTAGAGCGCTTGGGTTTGAAAGACAGATTGCAGCTTGCACTTGTGCTTAACAAAAAAGCGCAAATGGCGGGCGCACAACTTAAAAAAAAGCTTGAACTGGCTGCCTAAAACGGCAGTCTGTCAGGTATCCCCCTGGATTGTCCTTCGGGACAATATCCAGCCACTCGAAAATCTTGTCTAATACGCACAATAGCCGCATTTTATATGCGTAAATCGGGTTTGAGATAGAGGAAACATCATGGCAGTTCTCGGTACTGTAGTTTCAATTAATGGTTCCACAGACACAGTCAGCCACGTAATGGTATTGACGGAAAGTGGGATCAAGAAACCTTTGCACTTGGGCGACACCATCCAACAAGGTGACACCATTATTACGCCTGCTGGAGTCATTGTTGAGCTTCAGTTGCAAAATGGAAGAGTGATGCAGGTGTTTGCCGAGCAAACGGTCAAATTTACACCGGAGCTTGCCGATGCCATTCCACCGAGTTCTGGTGACAGCGCGGTAGACCAAGCGACAATTCAAGCGGTTATCAAGGCTGTCAACGAAGGCCGTGACATCGGTGATGTGCTGGAAGAGACCGCCGCCGGTTTGAATGGCGGAGGCACGAACATCTATGGCTTTGATTTTGTTAATTTGTTGAGGATTGTTGAAAATCTGAATCCCTTGGCATTTCATTACGAAACAAGCCGCAACGAAACGCCGGAAATTAGATTTGCAGTTGCTGAGCCAGACCAAGGCGTATCGGCAGCATCAATTTCTCCTTCAACGCCAAGCCAGTCACCGACGATCAGCATCCCGGACACCAACAACCCCGGGGCTGCCGATGGAGACAAGACCGTGGCCGAGACCGACGGCCCGATCGCCGGCAGCTTCACCATTAGCGCCCCGGCTGGTCTAGGCAGCCTGACCATTGGCGGCCAGACCTTCACTGCGGCGCAACTGGGCGACCCGGCCTACCTGGCCTCACACCCGGTCAACACCGGCGAAGGCACCTTGCTGCTGACCGGCTACAACCCGGGCACAGGCGTCGTGAGCTACACCTACGACCCGAACGTACAGAGCAACGTCGGCAGCATCCCGGTACTGGACAACATCCCGGTCATCGTGACTGACACTCTGGGCAACAGCACACCGGACAGCCTGGACATCAACATCACCGACAGCCTGCCGGTGGCGGTGAACGACAGCAACAGCGTCACCGAAGACACCGCTCTGACAGCCACGGGCAACGTCCTGACCGGCACGGGCACGGACACGGTCGGCGCGGACGTCAACGCCACCCCGGTGACCCCGGCCAACGTCGTGCTGACGCACGGCAGTCTGGTGCTGAACAACGACGGCAGCTACACCTACACGCTCAACAACGCCGACCCGGCGGTAAACGCACTGAACAACGGCCAGACCCTGACCGACAGCTACACCTACACCCTGACCGACGGTGACGGCAGCAGCACTACCGCGGTGCTGACCATCACCATCAACGGTCACACCGACGGTACACCGACGATCAGCATCCCGGACACCAACAACCCCGGGGCTGCCGATGGAGACAAGACCGTGGCCGAGACCGACGGCCCGATCGCCGGCAGCTTCACCATTAGCGCCCCGGCTGGTCTAGGCAGCCTGACCATTGGCGGCCAGACCTTCACTGCGGCGCAACTGGGCAACCCGGCCTACCTGGCCTCACACCCGGTCAACACCGGCGAAGGCACCTTGCTGCTGACCGGCTACAACCCGGGCACAGGCGTCGTGAGCTACACCTACGACCCGAACGTACAGAGCAACGTCGGCAG